>JGI12677J13195_1000014_pt1 | contig 53271 bp, 50 predicted proteins | sample JacPinW_OM2H0_O3_FD_13195 | JGI IMG/M metagenome (IMG submission 13195) | reverse complement strand
GAGCCGCAATGCGGATTCTGCGGACAGGGGAAGCCGGTAGAAGTTGTTGAAAGACTTCGTATTTCGGAAACGGCGGACGAAGAGTACGTAACAGTTCTCATTCCGTACTGCGGACATTGTTGAGAGCAAGATTGACGGCGATAGCGGAAATAGTTCAACACCAGTGGCTCTTGTGAATGCGTGAAAAGAATTTCAGCACCGGGCTGCGAGGAGTGCTTTTCGAAGCGCGGCACTATGCGCGAATGGGTTCAGCGCTTTGGCTTTACGGTTGGCTGGTGCTGCGGCAAACGCACCAGTCGGGGTCCATAGGTTGGGTGCTCGGCGGCGCGCCGGTTCGCTACCGCGAAATCGAGGAAGAGACAGGATTCAACCGACGTACGCTCGAGCGTTGGCTGAGCACCCTGCGGCGCGAGGGCTATATCGAGACGAGCGCAGCTCAGGAAGGCGTGAGGATCCGCATCATGAAAGCCAAGAAATTTCCACAGGCTGGCCGCAAATCTGCGGAGGGTGTACGCAAAAGTGCGGGCAGGGGTACGCGAAATTGCGGGGCAAGTACGCAACAAAACTATACGTACGAACAATTTGCGGACGGGATGAATAGTTCATCAATAGTAAGAATAAAAGAAAACCAAACGCGGCCCGAAAATATCAACAGCTGTGAAAAGCGAGGGCAGAATCAGCAGCAAGAGTGGCGCAGAGACTACAACCCCAACGAATATCAAAATGCAAATCAAAACCAATCCGGTTTAGAAGAGACGCAAAACCAAAATCCAAATCAAAGTCGAAACCAGAAAGAAGATCGACACGATAGCTTTCCGTGGGAGCTGCGTTTGCGACAGCAGTTGTTACGCGCGGAGCGTGACGAAGCGGTGCGCCGCGAACTTGCTGTGGGAACGGGGCCGTCAAATCGCCGATGAAACTATTTTCAGGATTTCGAAGGGAAGTTGGGCACGGAGCAAGAGTTCCTCCCCGATATCAACTGGCGTGGTATGAGCCGCGGCGACGCATAGGAGTGTATTTTCCTGCGCCGCTGCACTGGGTGCTGCGAATGTTGCGGGAACTGAAACATCGCTGTCGGCTGGCGGTGCGTGCTCCGCGGATCGAGTGCGCCGAAGTATTTCAAATGCAGAGGGATCATCGCCAACGCGAGCGGATGGCCGCGGAGTACGCGCGGGGGTACTTGAACGGGTGGCGCGAATGTTTTCACGTGTGCCTGGACGCGGTGGAAGAAGAAATCGACAAGGTGGATGAAGCTTGGAACATCGGTGCGATGCTGCCCGCGCCGAAGCCTCCACGTGAGAACTAGGCGCACGAGGCAAGCCGAAATCCGTCGGCCTAGAGCAACTGCAAAGCCAAAGTTCAAGACTGCGAGGTGTTGTGATGAAAGCTGCCGAAATATTCAATTCGTGTCATGCACGCTATCGGGGATTGCATGAATGGCTTGATAGCTCGCTTGGAGAAGTGCGCGCACTGGACCTCGGTTCGCCGTCTTGCGGATATCAGTGGCGGCCGGAACGGTCGCGCGCGTGCGAATACGTGGCGGATTTTGAACGCATCGGACGGCAGGCGTTGAAGCGTCCCGCGTGGAAAGGCCGCCTGAAATTGTTCGAGATTTATTTTATTGGAGGCGCCGACTATCGCCACGCGATCTCGCTGGTAGGAGTTGCCGAAGGCACGTTTGACTATTGGTTGCAGGAAGTGAAAAAAGCTGCGGGCCGTGAATTCTCGCGCACCGGATTGTTCCCACCGTCGAGCTATTTTCAATCGTCGCACGCGCGTCAAGTTGAGAAAGGCCGTTCGTAACGGTTGCTGCATAGCCAGGCGTCTTCGTCGATGGTGCCCGCCGTATCCCGAATTTCTCTCCGCTTGAATCCCTCGCAAAGTCGCAGGCCTACTGATTATCCCTCGGAATAAAACTCACTTAACATCCTCCCAGCGCCGAATTGCGCGTTTATGAAAAGGCGATTAATGCACATAGACTTTGTAATTGCGGCGGCGTGTGTTAGACAGATACACCATGAAACATGGCGGAAACATTTTGGTTACCGGCGCTGGCGGGTGTATCGGCTCTGCGCTTGCCGAGAGGATCGCGAGGTCCGGCGCGCATCCTGTGATACTTCTGGACCACGCGGAGTACGAGCTACATGAAATTGACAAAGCGGTGTCTGCCGTCGAGGGGCGGCAGCCGCACGTCGCGGTGCTTGGCGATATCTGCGACGCCGCGTTGCTTGTCGAAGTGTTTGAAAAATACCGACCGGCCATTATTTATCATGCAGCGGCTTTCAAGCATGTTGCGATGATGGAATTGAACCCGCTTGCGGCGATTCGCAACAACGCGATCGGGACGATGACGCTGGTACGCGCCGCGCGCAAATACGGGGCAGCGCAGTTCGTGATGTGTTCAACGGACAAGGCAGTAAATCCGTGGAGCATTATGGGCGTCTCGAAACGGATCGCGGAACTGGTACTGCTTCGATGGAACGGGATCCGGACTCAGGTGAAATCCATCAGGTTGGGGAATGTTTTAGGCTCGCGCGGGAGTGTGGCGCCGCTGTTTCGCGAACAAATCGCGCGTGGCGGTCCGGTGACGGTGAGGCATCCTGACGTCAGCAGATATTTTCTGACTCTGAGAGAAGTGGTGGATTTAATTCTCGCGACGACTAATCTGGAAGGCGGCGTTTTTGTGCCGGAGTCCGGTGAACCGGTAAAGATTGTTGAGTTGGCGCGCGGCATGATTCGAAAAGCGGGGCATGACCCAGGGGTGGAAATGCCGATCGTGTTCACGCAGCTGTGTCCTGGCGAAAAACTCAGCGAAGAAATGGTTTTTGCGAGCGAATCGGTCGAGCCCAGCGGAGATTCGAGACTCCAACGTGTGCGAGGCCCGGCAATCTACGCTGACGAGTTTGACGTGAAGATGGCGCGAATCGTCGAAAGCGTGGAACGCCGCGACATTCCCGCGCTTGTAACTGCGCTTGTGAGCGCGGTGCCCGAATACAAGCCCAGCGAATTGTTGCTTCGCGCCCTGAATCCGCTTGCGCGAGCAGCGACGAAATGATTCCCAGCTAAAATGAAACGCACAATTGCAGTTGTCACAAGTTCCCGCGCCGATTACAGCCACCTGTACTGGCCGTTGCGCGAGCTTTCCGCGCATCCGGACGTGGATTTGAAAATCATCGTGATGGGTGCGCATCTTTCGCCTGAGTTTGGCTTGACCGTTCAGGAAATCGAGAAAGACGGCTTCCACATTGACGCGCGAGTTGAGTGCCTGCTTAGCTCAGACAGCGATGTGGGAATGGCCAAGACTATCGGCGTCGCCACGCTGAGCCTTGCCGACATTTTCGGACAGATTCGCCCGGACTTGCTTTTGTTGATCGCCGACCGTTACGAAATGCTGGCGCCTGCGTCTGTCGCTCTGGCGCTGCGAATTCCCATCGCGCACATTGAAGGCGGAGAAATCAGCGAAGGCGCGATTGATGACGCGGTCCGAAACGCGCTGACGAAGATGAGTCACATTCATTTCACGTCTACGCAAGCCGCTCGCGACCGTGTAATCGCCATGGGAGAAGAGTCCTGGCGCGTTCATCGTGCGGGCGCGCCTTCGTTGGATCATTCGCGGCGGCAGAAGCTATACACGCGCGAACAAGTCGAATCGAGATTGCAGGTCGAATTGAAGCATCCGACGATTCTGGTCGCGTATCATCCAGTGACTCTCGCGCGCGACACGGTTCGTGAATCGGACGCGCTTTTTGCTGCTTTGCGCGAATTGGCGGATCAGATTTTGTTCTGTTACCCGAATGCTGACGCAGGGAGCCGCAGTCTCATCGAGCGCGCACGAGCCTTCGCAGATTCGCGCGAGGCCGCACATATATTTGTGAATCTGGACGCGCTGACTTACTGGAGTTTGCTCAAGCAGGTGGATGTGCTGCTGGGGAATTCGAGCAGCGGAATCATGGAGTCAGCTTCATTTGCGCTGCCAACGGTGAACGTCGGACTTAGACAACAAGGCAGGGAACGCGCACGCAACGTGATCGACGCCGCGCCAGAGGCTCGCGCGATTCTCGAGGCCATCGCTACAGCAAAGAGTTCCGAGTTTCGCCGCGGGCTTCAAGGTACGACGAATCCGTACGGCGAAGGCGTCGCTTCCGAGAAAATCGTTGAAGTGTTGACAACCGTTCCGCTCGGTGAGGAATTGCTTCTGAAACGCCACGCGCCGATCCGCGCATTTTCCAGCTCGGCGGGATAAGACGTGCAGTCTTCTCACGAAGTCGCTTATTGCAGCGGCCGAGGATTCACGGGCTGGATGTTGAATTTGCCGTTCGCGTTGTTGACTGAAACCAAATCCCCGTCTTGAATTCTAAGCGAGTCCGCCAGCCATTCCTGAATTTCTACCTTGAGATACTTTCCGCACACTTCTCCGATCCCGCGAGAACATTCAATAAATTGATCGCCGCCCGCCTCAAGTGGAATTAGAAGCGTAAGCTTCCCGTCGATTTTGTCCACGGGGCCTTGCAGCGAAGTGACATCATCCATTGTGGACATTCCATCGGAGCCCGTCAGCCTACCTGTTTTGATGACTACGACGTCCCGGTAGGCTTGTCGACGAAGGTTATGGCCGGGCGGTTTGGTTCCGGCTTGGGGACCTTCTTCTTCGGCTTTTTGACTTCGCGTCTTCCCTTGTCTTTGTTTCCCATGCCGCATAGCATGCCACAGTTTTACAACTTTGCAACTGGCGCGAAAGTCCGAGATCCCGAGCGCAACCGCACCATGCCGATTCCAATCCGGGGAGAGCGGGCAGCCGCGAAACATTTTGAGCTTCTTAGGCTATGCGGTATCTTCTCTGCATTGGGAGGCGCATCCGATGAAACTCAACTATGTAATCAAATTCGTCGACGACATGGGCCGCGCCGTGAAATTCCATCGCGACGTGTTGGGCTTGCCTTTGAAGTTCGAATCCCCGGAGTGGAGCGAATTTGTAACCGGTGAGACGACCCTTGCGTTGCACAAGGCTTCAGCCAAAAATGCGGCAGGTTCCGTTGAGCTGGGATTCACGGTCCCCGATCTGCACAAATTCCACACGGATATGATCGCGAAGGGCGTGCAGTTTACAATGCCGCCGACCAAGCAGGATTTCGGCAGTGAGCTCGCGCAATTCGTGGATTCGGAAGGCGGCCGCAACAGCGTCGGCCAAGGGTAACTTGTGGTTTCGAGACCTCCGGGGCGGCCTTGAAATTTCGATGGTTAAATCCTTTTCCATCTGTGTGAGCGGTATTCGGCGAATCGTGGTCAAAAACTCGCAAGTTTTTGTACCCAAATAGTCTTGTTGTGAATCTTATAGGTAGGAGGCTCAAGGTCATGACGGTACCAAGCACGCCCAGGCGCACAAGCACGCTGAGTGAGTCAGTGTTTTCCTCGCGCCGCCCGGACTTCTCCACGCCCCGATGGGGGCGGCAATTCCTTGCGTACGTGCTGGCGGTGGCTTTATTGTTCGCCACGCTGCCGCAGAACCTGCCTGCGCAGGAAAACCAGGCGCAAGATCCTCAAGATCAAACTGCGCAAGCTCAGGCTCCGGCGGGAAGCGACGCAGCGCCTGCCTACACGCCTCAGTCGCAGGATCAGTTGGACCAACTCGTTGCGCCTATCGCGTTGTACCCGGATTCGCTAGTGGCGCAAGTTCTAGCCGGATCCACTTTTCCGGCGCAAATCGTTGAAGCGGACCGCTGGGTTCAGGCGCATCCGGATCTAAAAGGTGACGCGTTGGGCCAGGCTGTCGACCAGCAACCTTGGGATCCCAGCGTGAAGGCGCTTTGTGCGTTTCCCAGCGTCCTGGGGAATATGGACAAGAACATTTCCTGGACGTCCTCACTCGGCGACGCTTACTACAACCAGCAACAGGATGTAATGGACGCGATTCAGCGCATGCGGCAAAAAGCGCAAGCAGCCGGCAATCTGAAATCGACACCGCAGCAGACCGTCGACGATCAAGACAACAACATTGTGATTCAACCTGCTCAACCTGACGTGGTCTACGTTCCGGCTTACGACCCTTGGCTCGTTTACGGATACCCGGTCGCGCCCTGGCCCTATTGGTACAACTATCCCGGGATCTGGTTTGGTGGCCCGTACCTTTCCTTCGGACTAGGCTTCGGCATTGGTTGGTTCGGGGGCTTCGGGTGGGGTTGGGGACATTGGGGATTCGACTGGCACAACCACTACGCGATCTACAACCACAACCGCTACTACTCCCATTCCAACACTTTTTACAATCGCAACAATTACTACCGCGGCGGCGGTGAGCGCGGCGTTGCAAACAACGTGAACCGCGGAGTTGCGCGAGGCGGAGAAGCTGAGCGCGGCGGCGCAGAAAATCGCGGCGGTGCAGAAAACCGTGGCGGCGAGGCGCATCCATTCAATGGAGATCGCAACGCGGCGCGCGGGTTCGGTGACTCTCACGGCCAGACCGGCACTCGTTCCGGCGCGTTCAGCGGCTACAACCATGGCGGAGAAACCAGGAGCTTTTCGTCACGCGGGCAGTCCAGCTTCGGTGGAGGTGGCGGCGGGTTCCATGGCGGAGGTGGCGGCGGACATCACCGCTAGCCTTAATTCACGGCCGCGATAGCGCTTCGTCGGTGCGCTGTCGCAACTGCTTATAAGCGCTTTGAAATTTATAAATGGAGAAAGAATATGCGTCAGACGAAGCTGAACCTGCGAAACGTTCGGTTATCCGGTTATTTAACGCTCGTCACAGCCGCGTTCCTCCTGTTCGCATGCTTTGCCCCCAGCGGCAAAGCTCAGCAAGCGGGGCAAAAAACGTTTTCGTCCGCGGACGAAGCCTGTCATGCACTCGTGAAGGCGTTGAAGAATAGCGATGATGCAGCGCTATTGCAGATTCTTGGTCCCGATGGAAAAGAGATTATCTCTTCCGGCGATCCCGCCGAGGACCTGGCCACCCGCACAAATTTTGTGAGCAAGTTTCACGAAATGCACCGGCTGGTGGTTGAGCCCGACGGCACTACGACTCTGTATATCGGCGCCGAAAACTGGCCAACCCCTATCCCCCTGGTGAATAAGGGCGGCGCGTGGTATTTCAATACGGACGCCGGCAAGCAGGAAATCTTGTTCCGCCGAGTGGGTCAGAACGAAATGTCGGCGATTCGCGTCTGCCAGGAGCTGGTGGCCGCGCAGAAGGAGTATTTTTCCAAAGAGCATAACGAGTACGCCCAGAGGTTCGTCAGCACCGAAGGCAAACACGACGGACTGTATTGGCTGGGCGCCAACAATGAATTCGAGAGCCCCATCGGCCCGCTCGTCGCCAACGCGGGTAGCCCTGGCGATTTGGCAAAGAACCTTCAAACGGGACCCGTTCCGTTCCGCGGATATTATTTCCGCGTCATTACCCGCCAGGGCAAGGCCGCTCCCGGTGGCGCAGCCGATTACATCGTAGATGGCAAAATGACCGGCGGATTCGCGTTCGTCGCCTATCCTGCGGAATATCGCAACTCCGGCGTGATGACGTTCATCGTGGACAAAGACGGAGTTGTGTATGAGAAGGATCTCGGGAAGAAGACTGGGGTCGCGGGTAAATCCATGAAGGACTACAACCCCGATTCCACCTGGAAGAAAACTCAGGAACCAAACCCAGAAACTGCCGCCGAACAAAAGGCGCAGTAGAGAACGCCGCGTCCTTGCGTAAAGAGAGCTTCGTAGCGTCCTGCTGCGGGCGCTAGCGAAAAGGCCAAGCTCATGCGCATTCCCAACCGGGAGAGCGCTTGAGGCCTCTTCGCAGTCGCATTTCTACCCGGTTCTGGCAAATATGTAGAATGTGACGTAACTCTCTAAAAACAAACGACCGGGATGTATCTACCCGGGGCCACAGCCGCACGTCAGCCTGCAACGCCAAGCGTCCTTTGCCAAGCGGCCCAGGGTGCGTTTCGCAAAGAAATTGTAAGCTCACACGAATTTCTAACCGGTTCTGGCCCACATTCAAAAACGAACGTAACCCACTCAAAACAAACGACTGAAATATTTCTAACCGGGGCCAGAACTGCATTTAAGGAACTACGTCTTCGCAACTCAACTGCCCACTCTCTCGCTGGACAACGGACATTTCCTTTTTAAACTCCGTGTGACTGGTTGTATCATCGCGCCCAACTCGCTATCAATGCCAAGCATTTGTGCCGGGCACAGCATGCTGTGTGCCCAAGGGAGGAAGCTAACTGTGCGAGGGCCTCTGAAGAGATCCAAAATCTCGGCGCGCGCGGCCGTCGTTCGGTCTCGCATCGCGGTCATAATACCGGCATGTATCGGAATACTTGCGGGTTCGTTCGCGGCTCCCTTGCCCGGAGCGGATGCTCCGAAGTGCACCGTCGATGCGCTTGCGGCCTTGCAAGTTCACAAAATGACGGTCGCTTCTGCCACGGACGTGCCGGCTGCTGAGCAGCTCCCCGCTTTCTGCGACGTCAAAGGTTCTGTCGAAACCGAAGGCAATTCCGCTGGGTTCGAGATCAGGCTTCCGGCAAACTGGAACGGCAAGTTCGTGTTTTTCGGCGTGGGAGGCCTTGGCGGAAACATGATTCCGTCGGCGAGTCGCGCGGAAGTGGAAGGTTCGCTACGCGACGGTTACGCTTCCGCCGTGACGGACACCGGACATACCGCAGCACCGACGGATGCGAGTTGGGCGCTGATTTCGCCCGGCGTGCCAAACACTCCAAAACTTCTCGACTACTACTACCGCGCCGCTCACGAGGTGGCCGTCGCGGCGAAACAACTCGTTATGGCTTTTTTCAGCGCGAAGGAAATCAAACGCGCTTATTTCGACGGCTGCTCCAACGGCGGCCGTATGGCCTTGATGGAAGCCGAGCGCTATCCCGACGACTACGATGGAATTATTTCCGGCGCGCCGTTCATGAACGCGGCCGCAATTTTTCCTACCGTAATGCGCGACGCACATTTGTCCTTGAGCAACTTCATTCCCGGCTCGGCGCTCGATGCGGTCGATCAGGCGGTGAACGCGAGCTGCGATGCCACCGACGGCGCGAAAGACGGCCTGATTCAAAATCCGGCAATGTGCGCGTTCAATGGTAAGAGCCTCGTGTGCAAGAGTGACGACACTGCGAATTGTCTGACGCAGCCGCAGGCGGATTCGTTGCAGCCCTATTTTCGCGCGGTGCGGGATTCCCACGGCGACATTCTGTATTCAGGATGGTCCGTTAGCGATCTTGGTGGACGCGCAGGCGCGGCTCTTTGGACCTTCGGCAGAGCCATGCCCGATTTCGACAGCGCGGATTTGTGGACCACGAATGCGCCGCTCGGCTGGCTGTTCGCACAGAACATCATTCGTCACATGGTCGAACTCGACCCGAAGTACAACGTGCGCACGTTCGATGTCAACACGGACGGAGTTGTCGGCGATGCCGCTCTCAAATTGTTCAACGAAAGAATGGAACTGCTCGCCGTTGGCGACGCTGCGAAGCTGGACGCGTTTCGCGCAAAGGGCAAGAAGCTGCTGATCTATCACGGATTCAGCGACCCGGCGCTCTCGCCTTTTCGCACGATCGAACTTTACGAACAACTGGCCGCCGCGACTTCGGGAAGTTATCCGAGCTTGCAGAAAAGCGTACGCCTGTTCATGGTTCCAGGAATGCAGCATTGCGGAGGAGGCCCAGGTCCGAATTCCTTCGCCATGCTTCCCGCGCTGGATAAGTGGGTCGAGGGCGGAACAGCTCCCGAACAAATCGTCGCCACCAAGTATGTGAACGACGATCCTTCGCAGGGCGTCGCGCGCACCATGCCGCTCTGCAAATTCCCTCAACAGGCAAAATACAAGGGCGCCGGCGACGTCAACGATGCCGCAAACTGGTCCTGCGCGGACCAACCGTCTCTCTTAACCGTCGGCCCGAACGGCGTCGAGGCCGGCCTGAAGGAAAAGTAGCTCCCGAGGACGAAACGCAATTGCACGGTGTGCTGAGTGCGCAAAATCGGTTTCGTAGGGGCGCAGCATGCTGCGCCCGGCAAAAATACTCGGCGATATTTATCCGAGTTGCCGACCAACCTACGCTGGCACGTTCCCAGTGCTCACCGATTGCCATCGCTTCAGCGGGCGCAGCATGCTGCTCCCCTACGCGCCCTCGGCGGTGGCGCGAGCTTTGCCGTGAACAGCGCGATGTTATCCGTGCAGCCAGGGGAGTTGGCCTTTGTGCGACAGCGCCAGCAAATCCATCGACACCGCGACGGCGCAGTGAAGGCACACGCCACCCCAAATCGATTTTAGTTTCCACGCGAGCCACCCGAGGATCAGTCCTGCGAATATTGCGCCGGCGGCCTCGGGCCATGGCTTGGCGAAATGAATCATCATGTAAGGCACCACCGACACGGGAACCGCCAGCACTCCGATGTACCGCGAAAGTCCTCCCACCAAAAATCCTCGAAAGAAAAATTCCACGGCGATAAATTGTCCTGCGTACATTCCTTCCCACATCAGCAAGTCAGCCCAGGATCGCCCCGCATGCGGGTACATCGGATAAAAGTTGTAAAACTCGGGCGAGAGCGACACCACCCAAATCACCGGGCACACCAGCACGAACAGCCCAACGTAAATCCAAAAATGCTGTGCGAAGCCGCGGAACGAAAGATTGCAGTCGCGCAGACGATTACCCGGTTGAACCGCCATCACAATCGCGGGCAAAGCGACAGAGCTGATCAGGATCCACAGGATCCACCAAGCTTTCACTCGAAGGATCCAGTAAGGGTCAGGCGCGAAACGATTCTCCGGGTACAACTCCGCGTAAGTCGCATCGCTGCCGACGAATTGCAACACCAGAAGCGCGATGCAAGCCGTCACGCAAATAATCGCGAACCCGCGGACGTCCGTACTCCTCAGAGTGTCCTTTAGCGAATCGCCCATCGACCGAGGCTCTTTGGAATTTGCATCTCCAGCGAGGACGACCCCGCCGCTTACGCGTGGCTCGCGCCGTGCTGGGGCCTGCGAATTCCGGTCGCGCCCCTTACGTGACGCGGCGGGGAAGCCGTGTCGGGCAATAGGAGAATTGTTCGCCAATCTGCGCGATGATTTAAACATCTAGTTGAGCACGACTGCCCTCGTGCGAACTTGCACGTCAGTGGGAAGATGGAGCAACACTTCGTCGTTTTCCCGAGGGTTGCAGTGGCCTGCCGTGTCGCACGTCGCGGGCAGGAGTGTGTAAGTAAACGTCGCCTCAAATGTCGTTGGTTTGTGCTGCGCGAATTGCCACGTCCTGATGTTCTCTTCCGCCGCGTTCGCCAGGATTGCGGGGCCGCTTTCGATGTCCATCAACGTAACGTGACTTCCGTCAGTCGAAAGGCGGAACCGCACAGCTCCGGTGATCTGCGCTAACAGAGGAACCTGAGGATACACTGGCACGCTAGCACTAATAACAACGGGTACAGGCTCCTTCGGTGGTTGCTGGGCGACGGACGTGTTTTGCGCCAGCACTAGCGTCAAAAGTAGCGGCAATGGCAACGTTCGAATATTGTATTTTTCTTTTCGCGCGGTATTCATCTCATCTCCTTTCACAGTTCTACTTCGCCACAACGAAAGGTGAATCCGTAAAAAGCCGACGTGCGCCGACTTCTTCGCGGATGATCGCCAAGCTCGCACGAACCATACTTCGTCGGCGCGTCCCATAAGAAATGTGACGAAGCACAACGCGAAAACCGAATGATCGAGCGAAGCTCCAAAGTATTGCCAGAACGCAGCGTGTGCACCCGGATAATCCGCCGAGAAAATCATGGCCAACATCAGCAGCAGTCCGCCTACGCTGGCCGGCCGCACCAGAACGCCCAGCACGAGTCCTAGCCCGATGCAAAACTCGCCGTACGCCACTGCGAATGCGACTAGCGTCGCATGGGGCAACACAAAACCCCGCAGCACCGGCTCCATAAACGGATACACGCCGCCCTCCAAGAACTTGTTAATCCACATTTGAAATCCACCGCCCAGCGTGAACTGCGTCCCGAAAACTTTGTACTCGCCGAAAATCAGGAACAACACTCCCACGCCGATGCGCAACAACGCGAGTGCACGGGTATTGCGATTCGGCTGTTGATCGCTGGCCATCATGGAAGGCGCATGATACCACCGCGTGAGGTGGTGCCGTAGTTCGTCGGAAATACGCAATGACGTGGACTTGAACCACGGCAAATTAGGATGTGCGCAAGTGCTGCGCGGCAACTATAAAGCTACAGGGATGGTGCCGGTTTACGTAGCGCCGGGCTCCAGCCCGGCATTCTGGTTTTTTATTTTGCCGAATCCGGCAAGAGGCAAGTCACAAGTAAAATACCGGGCTGAAGCTCGCCGCTACACAATCAAGTCCGCACAACATTGCGCCTCGCGTGCTTGCGGCGGAATGGGTCGCCTAAAGCTGGAGCTCCATCACGATGGCAGGTTCGTCCGGCTCGAAATAAAAATGCGGGGAAGTCTCGCGAATCGTAAAACCCAGCTTGAGATTTAAGTTCAGCATAGGCAGATTGCTCTTTCGCGTGTTGGTGACGATCACGCGAAAGCCTTGTTGCTTCGCAAATTCAATCTGCCACTGTTTTTGCTTCAGGCCCAAGCCTGTGCGGCGCAACTCAGGCAGAATGCCGGTGGTCATGATGTGCAAACAGCCCGGCCTCGGCTCGTCGTTGTAGTCGGTATCGCGCACAAACGCGGAGCAGCCGACAATCTTTCCATCAACGATCATCCAGTATGATTCGAATTGAGCCCAGTCCTCGGGAGTAAACAAGTCCGCTGGGAAAGCATGAAAAATCCGTCGGTCGATGTCGAGCAGCGCGTCCATCTCATCTGGGATGATGACTTGCCTGAACTCAATCTTCTTTGTCGCCGCTGTCGTGTGCATTTCGCGCGTATCTTTCGAAGGCGAATGATATCACCGCGATTCGCTTTGTTGCGACTGCCTGTCGCGTGAGAAGACAGAATTGCGTTGACATTTGCGCGGTTGGATGTTTTTGTACTTACAGATGAGGCTGAGAGCTGGTTTCTTTTATTCCGCGGCAATCCTGATTTTCTTCGGCTCGCTTTATTTGCTCACCAAAGCCTTTGACCTGCTGAACAAGCCCAGCGACACTGCCGTTTTTGGCGGAATTCTAATTATCGTCGCGCTGATTGCGCTGGTGCCTTCCGCACTGCACTGGATTTGGCATCATCATGTGACGCCGCACGCCTTCCCTGTGCGAACACGAAAAGAGGAAAAAGATGCACATTGAGATGAATCACCCGCTTAACCTTCGCAAATGGATTGCGCTCGCTGTACCGATCATTATCGTCGCGGTTTTCTTTGCAGGATGCGCTACCAGAATCGGCCCTGGGCGCGTGGGAATTAAAGTCGATCTAGCGGGAACGCAGCGCGGCGTAGAAGACTTGCCCATCCGGACCGGATGGGTGTTCTACAATTTTCTTTCGTCCACTATCGTCGAATATCCCACTTCGATTCAAACCGCCAAATGGACCAAGGACCTGAATGAAGGCTCGCCCACTAACGAGGAAATGTCGTTTAACACCAAGGATGGCTTGACGGTGTACGGCGACCTTTCGGTTTCTTACCACCTGGAAGCGTCCAAGGTTCCTGCTTTCTATGTGAAGTTTCGCAACGATAACATCGAAGGCTTCACGCACGGCTTTCTGCGCAACGTGGCGCGCGACGCCATCAACAGAACCGGATCGCAGTACACCGTGCAGGAAATCATGGGCGAAAAGAAATCCGAGCTGGAGCAGGATTCGCGCAAGGACTTGCAGCAGCAGGTGAACGACATCGGCGTGGTGATCGACCAATTCGGTTTCATCGGCTCGCCGCGTCCGCCGGAGTCGGTAATCGCCGCCATCAACGCAAAAGTTCAAGCGCAGCAGATTGCGGTGCAAAAACAAAATGAGCTGGTGCAGTCGCAAGCCGACGCCGCGAAGCTCGTCGCCGCCGCAGAAGGCCAAGCCAAAGCGCAAATCGCCATTGCGAACGGCGAAGCGGAATCAAACCGTCTGCGCGCCGCGTCCATCAGTGAAAACATCATCAAGTGGCAGCAGCTAGCCGTCACCGACCGCTGGATCGCAAAGTGGAATGGCGAGATGCCCTCAGTCCAGGCCGGCGGCAACATCCCCGGTATGCTGCTCGACATCAAACCGCCAAAATAGCTTGACGCCCGTCCGGATGACCATAAGTCCGTGGAGGTCACGATGCAAAAGAAGAACCACGTTCTGGGCCAACTCTGGATTCCTTGGGTGTGCATTTTGACATTTGGGTTCTCTGCATTTGCAATCTTCGCGCAAGGGAACCCAAGGGTGAGCGCTGTTTTGCGCTTAAAAATATGGACGGAAGATCGGAAGCATGCGTATGCAGAGAGATATAAGATTCCTATTCACATCGAACTCACTAACGTGACCTCGCGAGATGTATTTATAGGGAGAGATGTGTGGTCGAATATATATCCGTCTCATGTCACCCTCATCGTGATGCCCACTGATGGTCACGCGATGACCGGAGAAGCGGGAAATGTAGATGGTTTGGGACTCAGCGACGATCTAGCGAGGCAATGCTCAATTGCTGTTTCTTGCTCCCGCCCGGTAACTCGTATGGCTCAACTAGCGCGTTGCGTCAAGACCTGGCCGCCGGGACTTATAAGGTCCGCGCAGTGTTCGAGAGTGAGGGCATAGAATCAGGTTCTTTCTATAATCCTCTTCTAAACCATCCTCAGAAGTTAGAGAAGTTCCGGTCACAGAATTGGAAGGGCATCGTCGTGAGCAATGATCTCACGGTTAGAATCGTTTCTCGCGATGGAAAGTCGAATGGGCGATCGCCGAACTAGGTGAGCCGATTCCGGCGAACTCAGGGACAAGCGGAGGAACTGGCGCGGACCAGTGTGCGTCGCGGAATTGCCAGCGGCCGTCGCGATACTGCGCGACGCCTGTAAAGTATCCGCTGTCCTCTACCTGGTGCCCGTCGGCCCAGACTTGAAGCTCGTGATACGAAGCACCGACCACAGCCAGATCCGGTGCGAGCGGATCGACGCGCAAGTCGTCGCTCCACTTCAGCTCTATTTGTTTGATGGCCTGCGCGACTTGCGGAAGTCCCGTGGTGACCTCGGCACTGTTTGCGAAGGCGATTTTGCCGTTGACGGCCATGAAAAACTCCGGCGTCTCGGCAAAATATTTGCGCCAAGCTGCCGGGCCGTCTTGCGTGACGTCGCGAGCTACGTCGCGCATAAACGTTCGCACGCCGCCATCGATGGCAATGTATTGCTTCTGGGTTAGTTCCGGCGACTCAACGCGCACAGTGTCGCGTTGGCTGTCGTGCGAGCCGCATGCAATCAACGTGGACAGCAGAACACCAAAGAGCAGCGTACGCGTGACGGATGCTTTCATGTGCCGCAATGTAGCACAGAGATTGTCACCGGGCCTGCTTAAGTGGACCTCGCGAGACTGTGGCGACAAGACGGTTTTGTAGCTACGCCCTTCAGGCCGGCGGATTACCATGCGAGACCCAATGCAAATGCGACCGCCTGAAGGCGGCCGCTACATAAACTAGACACAAATCGCGCGACGCTTCGCGAATCGTTGATAGAATGCGCGGCATGCGCAACCTTATGCTGACGTTGGCGGCGGTGCTTACGATTTTATCCGCCGCAGCACTGATCGCTCCGTCACGAAACTCGCCGAGCAGGGGACGCCCCATCCACACGCAAGCCGCGGGCGCATCGGACGACCTGCACTGGTCGGTTCAGACCAGCGGGATCGACACCAACCTGCGAGGCGTTAGCGCGGCGACCATATCCGGTGCAATTGCGGCGCGCGGCGCTGGGAAATCGCCTGAGGCACCTCACGTAGCTGTGTGGGCTTGCGGTTCCAACGGAGTGGTTCTCGTCTCGGACGATTCCGGCAAGACTTGGAAGCGCCTGCACGTTGCCGGAGGCGAGACACTCGATTTCCGCGGCATTGTTGCCTTCGACCAGACTACGGCTTACCTGATGTCGAGCGGGGAAGGCGACAAATCGCGCATTTACAAAACAATGGACGGTGGCGAAACTTGGAACCTGGAATTTACAGACAAGCGCCCGTCATTTTTTCTCGACGCTCTAGTCTGCAAATCTGAATGCTACGCGCTCAGCGATCCGGTCGACGGAAAGTTCGTACTCGTAGCCACGCATCACCACAAAAACTGGAAGGAGCTCCCAAGCGACGGCATGCCCGCTGCGCTCTCGGGCGAAGGCGCGTTTGCAGCGAGCGGAACCGCACTCGCGACCGATCCGGATGGAGAAATATATTTTGGTACAGGCGGCGGCCCGTCTGCTCGCGTCTTTCATTCAATGGACTTTGGTAAGACGTGGACTGCGACCGAGGTACCGGTGATTAGCGGTAATCCGTCGTCAGGAATTTTCTCGATTGTTGCAACGGGCCATGAGGTCGTTGCGGTGGGAGGCGACTACAAAAATCCGACTCGGGCGGATCGTGTGGCTGCATATTCTCCAAATCTCGGACGTATGTGGCGCTTGGCCGCGGACCAACCGGGCGGTTATCGTTCCGCTGTAGTATCTATGTGGAACCTTACGGTAGCCGTTGGCCCTAACGGTGAAGACGTTTCCCACGACCGGGGGATTCACTGGAAATCCATCGGATCACTCGACCTGAACGCAGCTTTCTTTCTTGACATTCAGAATGGCTGGGCCGTAGGTGCAAAAGGCACCATCGCACATTTCGGTAATCCGATACAACTTATGGAATGAAAGAGACAATGCTGGGGGCTAGCGTGCGGCCCTTGCCATTGTTACGATGGCACGCTGACATCGAACTTCCGGTTTGAGTGGTTAGCGTTATAGCTTGCCGAGCAGATAAAGGATTAGCAGGATTATCAAGATGAGCCCGACGCCGCCGGTCGGGTAGTAGCCCCATTCCTTACTGTGAGGCCAGCGGGGAAGGCTGCCGATCAGCGCGATGATCAGCACAATGGTCAAAATCAAAAACATGTGTTCCTCCTGTCGAACTCAGTCGCAGTCTTGTTGGCGGCTCGGCGTAATGTTTCGCTGCTCGCATTCGTGATGGGGCATGAGGCGCCGGGCATAAATTCTTGGCAGCGATCCAAATATAGCGCAACGGGCTGGGGGCGGGGCGCTCCTAAATGTTGCCACCGGATTGATCTCGGCTGTGCTTCAGCGGGAGCCTGATGCTACAACAGTTGACGCTACTGCCCAGCTCCGGCGGCCGCTGGGGCGCAGAAACGGTCGAAAGCGCGAGCGAGATCGTCGGCGATGGCGGAAGGATCGCGTCCTTCGATGTTGGTTCGCTCCAGCATGAACGCAACTTTCCCGTCGCGCATCAACGTGATCGACGGGGAAGACGGGCCATAGCCGGTAAAATAACTCCGCGCGCGGGCAGTAGCGTCTGTATCCTGACCGGCGAACACCGTGTAGAGCAATTCCGGACGCGCTGTGCGAGCGATTGCTCTGGCAATTGCGGGACGCGCTCTTCCCGCGGCGCATCCGCACACAGAATTCACTACGACCAAGGCGGTGCGCTTTTCGTGCTTCAGAGCCGCGTCCACTTCGTCGGCGGTGCGCAATTCGCTAAAACCGATACTCGTCAGTTCTTGTCGCATGGGTGTAAGCAATTCTTCAGGGTACATTGCAACTCCTTTACAAATACGTTCTCGTAAATTTCGATTCCGTTGGTCGCGCTGATTCCGGCCAGGGGAACTTGCGTCGCTGGTGCGGGAGCAACGGAACGCCTCAGTCATTCTATCGCGAATCGCTACGCGGAACGAATCTCATCGTGCGTATCGTCGGCGCGACCCTGGAGCTGTGGTGGAGAGGCCGCAAACTGCGGCGGATTAGTCGCGCGAGCGTTTGAGGAAATGTTTAATCAAGGAAATGCCGCCGGTGATAGGCAGAAGGAAAACCTGCTTGATGATAACGGTGCGACGATCGATACGGTCGTGAACCTGATCTGCTTCGATTCGTTTCGCGGCGACCACGGAGGAGATGTACTTTATAAAATCGACGCCGCATTTTTCGCACGAGCCGCCTTTGCGCTGTTCGTGTTTGCAAGCAGGGCACTCGTAGCGCAGCGTGGCGTGACAACGTTGGCAGAAGCGCGCTATCTCTCGGACGTCTGAACCGCACTTGGGGCATTTGATCATGCGTTGCGGAGGCATGGTTGCGCTGCCGAGGGTTTCAATGCGGGCGCGCGGAACCGCAGCACCGCCAGTTTTGGCAGGCGCGTCGCCAGGCTTGCCGGGCGTGAAACTTCCACTCATGCTGATATTTTAGCTGGAGATATGTGCTGGAAGTCCTGCGCTGAATGAGAATGCGGGCTTGGCGTTAACACTGGCCGGTGGTACAGGTTGAGGGGAATTGGGTTGCGCGAGTAATCAGCCAGGTTTCCAGCGCCGAGGTGGCGAACGCTTCCGTGCCGACGTCGTCGCCCGGCAGAAATCGATAGAGCTAGCGGAAAGACGGAAATCTGAATCGCTTGCCGTTTCCGTTGGAAGCGGGATTGGTTTTCTTGACTCCCTTGGAATTTGTTTCACAGCCGGGACGACGCGTTGGATCGCCCGGGCGCGGCACAAATTTCGGCTGCATGTGCACCGGAAGAGGCGCGAGCAATCGCACTACGTGGCCGAGACGTTCCTGCTTAAAAGGTTTGGCCATGCAAACCACGGCGCCGAGGGAATGCGCGTTGGAATAATCGCTGGGGTAAGCGGAACGAGTAACCAGCACGACGGGAATGTGACGCAGGCGTGGGCTCGATTTCACGTGCGCGCAAACATCAAATCCGGGCAGGTTTTCGCCTTCCACTTCCGCAATCACCAGAGCAGGCGTAAATATATCCAGAACTTCGCGGGCTTCCACGTTCGAACTTACGGCGATCACTTCGTAGCCTTCGTTTTGCAGATACGCTTTCAGTGAATCGCGCAAAGCAACTTCGGAGTCCACCGTTAGAATGAGAGGTTTTTTCGAAACGTCCGGCGGAGCAGGCTGAGAAATGCACACAGGCTCGCTCTTGACCGCGGGTGCCGGAACGGCTGCGAGTTTGCGGCCGCAGGAATCCACGAGGTCCTCGCCAACTCCGAGTCCCAGCGCAATGGCGACACGGCGGCGTCCGTCAGGACTTTCGTGAACGCGCACTACACGGCCGGGCTGCTCGGCTTGGATCGCGTGCTGCGAGCTGCTGTAGGGAAATGTGACCATCACGTCCATTCCGCGTGAATAACCGTCCTGTGAAGTAATGAACAAAATGCCGAAACGCGAAACGTCCACGGTGGTCGATATTTCATCAGGGCCGTTATTCGTGACGTCAACGCCTCGCACGCGAACGGGCGCTGAAATCAGCGCGCGACGGCGACGACGGCGGTCCACCGCAGAATGCACAACGGGAGATTTGGCCGGTTCGTTTGCAGTGAGTTTAACTGGCTCCACAAGTGCGGCCTCAGAAGGGTCTTCGGCAATTAGTTCACCGGAATCTTGCGAGCTTTGTGCGATATCCGTGAGGGAATATTCCGCGACGCAGGCTTCCGCGGCCTTGTCAATTTCTTCCAACAACTCCGCGCACTCCTGGCGCGTGTCCGGATTAACGTACTCGTGCGCCCTGGCCTGAATGGTTTGCAACAGGCCGGCCAGGGGCTCGGCGCTATTCCGTGCCTCAATCTCGGCAGCTACCTGCGGGGTTTCGGCGATAACTGCGTCGCAAATCGCATCCAGCATCCGCCCCTTGGAATCGATAGACTTCGAGGAGGCGCCCTTCTCGGCGAGGCCGCGTTCTATCTCGGCCGCCAGGCCCGCTGGTATATTTTCCCCTGCGTTTGGATCTTGCATATTAAACTCGGTCCCTTCACTCATGCGGCTTGAACCCCCGGTCTCATACATGTTCGAGGTCCAAATGTATCAGTGGGTCTTTGCGCACGCACTAGCGTGAAAGTCACATTCTCGCAGTACTCGGGCCGGGTTTGCTTTAGTACCGAAGTACAGGCTCGCAGAGCGCAGAAACATAAGGAGATACACTTTAGGGCGCGCCGGATAGTACTGGCGAGGGTATGGCGAGTTCCCACCAGACCTTGTGCCGCAATACGTTTTGGCGGCTAAGAAGGCAGCGAATTTGCGACCCCGTCTTGGCTGGTGCGTCTCGGGAGGTCCCGCGACCGCAGAAATTCTTGTGTTTTTAGCTATTGCACGTATACGTGCAAAAACGTAGAATTAGGACGTATACGTGCAATGACAAAGAACACAGTCGCGGTACTGATTGCAGATGTCGTGAAGTCGAGTTCGCAGAGCGAGCTGCGCTCGCTGTTGGGCAGAGGACTCGCTGCGGCGTCGCGCGAGCACCTAAAACGCAAATGGATCCGTTTGCCTTATTCGATTACGGCAGGGGACGAGTTTCAGACCATCAGCATTACGCCGGAGACTATTCCTGAAGTGATATTGGATTTGCGCATCAGGCTGCTTCCGTTGCACCTTCGTATTGGAGTTGGATTCGGCGCAGGGCCCGCGCGCATCCAACCGCCCGTGAACCGTCTCGGCGGAGCCGCCTTCGTGCTCGCCCGCGCGGCGCTGGAAGAGATCAAGCAGAAGATGAAATCCAAATTCAGCGCTCTCACATCGTTTGCTTCGAAGAATGCGATATTTGATTCCACGGCGAATTTGATTTACGGTTTGCACGACACGTTGCTCTTGCGCATCACGGACAAGCAGTGGGAGACTATCAAAACGTACCGAGCTCGTCCTCGGTTAGACTCTGCAGCTCGGACGCTGGATGTGGACGCTTCCACTGTGTGGAGAAATCTTCGGCGCGGACATTTCTGGCAATTGGAACAGACCGCCGCGGATATGCCCCTGCTTATTCGTGCTAGCCGTCTGTAGGACGAAAATGTCCTAAAACATCAATTTGGGACGAAAACGTGCAAATGACGATTCGCGCTTTTTTAGCGCTCTATCTGGCCCACCTGCTGACTGATTTCGTTTTCCAGACCTCCCATCTGGTGCAGCAAAAGAAAAACGGCCACGCCGTTGGCTATTTCAAACACGGTGCGATTCATTACCTCTGCGCCGTGCTGGTAGCCGCGTTCTTTCTTCCCGGGGCAATTCTTTCGCTGCGCTTTCACGCCGCGTTGATCGCACTAACTCTCGTCCATCTTTTGATCGATCTGTGCAAGATTCAGTTTTCGAAGTCGCAGCCCGTTGCGGACGGAGCGCTTGCCTTCATAACGGATCAGGCTGTGCACTTTATAACGGTGGTATTGACGGCGTGTTGGATTGAGCGCACTCCGCTGGCGAGTATCACGCGAGCCGCCTTGCAGGTCCTTCGCGAACAAGGCAATCGAATCCTGCTTCTGTTGGTCGTATATGTGACGGTGATGTTCGCCTGCGGCTACCTGATTCGATTCGTTACCAAGCCCTTGATGCGTCATGTTGGAATGAGCAAGTTGCAGACGGCCGATTCAGCGCCACGCGAAACGCCTGCGCAGTTGAGCAACGCCGGTATGTACATCGGCTGGCTGGAAAGATTCATGGTGCTGACGGCTCTTCTGCTGCATTCGCCCGCCACCGTCGGCTTGATCATTGCTGCAAAATCCATTGCACGCTATCCGCAGTTCCATCGAGAACAATTCGCGGAATATTTTCTGATCGGTACGCTACTGAGCATCTGCACGGCATTTGTGGGAGGAGTTGTTCTTATAAAAGTGTTCTTCGGAAGCTCGCTGCTGCCTCAATGATCCGTCCGCTGTGACTCCAAAGAGGGGAAGTAAGAAAGTTTCCGAGCCACAAAAATAGGGACATCCTCGCGCCGCGTGGCGTCGAGGATGCCCCCTCTTTTCGATTAACGTTGGTGTTCTAGCGGCTGGCGACGATGGCGATCGCTTCGTCGACGTGATGCTCCGCCTTGTGCAGATGCTCCAGGATGCGAGCCTGCAAACCTCGCGTGGCCGGATCGTCTTCTTCTTTGCTGCAATCTGCGATGGCTTTTCCAATCAGGTCGTGCGCCTTGTGCAAGCGCCCTTGCCACGGCAAGTGCGCGTCCACCGGAGCGTGTTCTTCTGTGTTTTTTCCATCATCGATAGAGGCGCGCTTGATTTCGGCGATCGCTTCATCAATTTGGTGAATTGCCTCTTTTTCCTGCTGGCGAAGCTCTCCGCCGTTGGGACGTTCCAGATGCGCCCGGGCGTCCCGCAAATCGGAGAGTGCGTGCAGGTAGTGGGGGTGTTTTCCCTGAGCGAGAAGTTCCTGCGAGATCGTAGGCAGCAGGAGTGCCAGTGCAACTGTGATGAGTGAAACTTTCACTAGGGTTTTCATTCGGAATTATCCTCGCACTCGATTTATACAGCAAAGGACACACGTTGAGGTCTGCCCCTGTTTCGATTTAACACCCCTTGCAGCAGTTTGTAGCGGGCACTTTGGGGGCTGTTCTCGCAGAGATAACACTCATCTTGCCAACGGACATTGTCAAAATGACGAAGTAATGCATTTCTTGTCCGTTGCATATTTGCAGTGCTCGCACCACAATAGGCGGCACGTGAAGGGTACGTCTGGGCGTACGCTGCGTAATCGATGGCCGATTCCTCACCAATTCCGGGCAGCACGATCTCGCACTACCGCGTCCTTGAAAAACTTGGAGGCGGCGGGATGGGCGTGGTGTACAAGGCCGAAGACACCGAGCTTGGCCGATTCGTCGCGCTGAAATTTCTTCCTGAAGATGTCGCCCGCGATCCTCAAGCGCTGGAACGATTTCGCCGCGAAGCGCGCGCAGCTTCGGCTCTGAATCACCCCAACATAGGCACGATTTACGAGATCGCGCAGCAGGACGGGCATCCTTTCATCGTGATGGAGTTTCTGGAAGGTTCGACGTTGAAGCATCGCATCTCGGGCCGGCCCCTTGAACTTGAATTGCTCCTCGATCTGGCGATCGAAATCGCAGATGCGTTGGACGTGGCTCACGCGAAGGGCATCATTCATCGCGACATCAAGCCGGCGAATATTTTCGTCACCTCGCGCGGGCATGCGAAGGTCCTCGACTTTGGCCTAGCAAAAGTTACTTTGGGCGATGCTGTCAACAGCATCGGCGAGCGAACGGCTACTTTGGCGCCGGACTCCGCTCACTTGACCAGTCCCGGCACAGCGCTGGGCACCGTTTTGTATATGTCGCCCGAGCAAGTTCTCGGAAAAGAATTGGATGCGCGCAGCGACCTGTTCTCCTTTGGCGGCGTACTTTACGAAATGGCTACCGGCATTCTTCCGTTTAAAGGCGACACTTCGGGCGCGATTTTTGACGAAATTCTGCACAAAGAGCCCGCTGACCCGTTGCGCCTAAATCCGGCGCTTCCGGCCGAGCTGGCGCAAATAATTCACAAAGGAATGGAGAAGGACCGCGACCTGCGTTATCAAAGCGCAGCGGAGATGCGCGCGGATTTGAAACGCCTGAAGCGCGACACCAGCTCGGGCCGCGTAAGCCTGGGCAGCGGAGCGCAACGCAGCGCGGCGATTTCCGGATCGGGCGCCACTCCGGTCGCGTCATCTTTAGCCGCAATAGCCGCCCAACCAGCGAAACGCGCCCGATGGCCTATTAGTCTCGGCGCCGCTGTCTTTGTGCTCGCCATTGCCGGCTTCATTGCGTACAAAGTTGTGCTCCGGCCTACCAGTTTCAATCTCCAGGACATGCAGATCGCGAAGCTCACCGATAGCGGTAAAGCCTCCGCTGTGGCGATCTCGCCGGACGGCCGTGAAGTCGTTTACGTTCTCGTGGACGGCGAGAAGCAAAGTCTGTGGGTTCGCAACGTGCCGACCAAGAGCGACGTGCAGGTCTTGCCGCCCGCGCCTGTAGTTTTCAGAGGTCTGAATTTTTCACCGGACGGCAATTATGTGTATTTTGGGCGCTCCGGAAGCTCCGCGGAAACCGGCGATCTGTACATCATGCCGGTTCTGGGCGGAACACCGCGCCAGTTGCTTCAAAATGTGTTCCGGCCGGTGAGCTTTTCGCCCGATGGAAAGCAGTTTTCATTCATGCGCCAAACCGGCCTAGGCAGTCTTGATGTGGAGGTTCGCATTGCAAATGCCGACGGCACTGGCGATCACCTGCTGGCGAAGCTCCCTTCGGGCCCTTTTAGTTACGGAACAGCGTGGTCTCCCGACGGCAAGACCATTGCGGCTTCTTCCGTGCAATTCGACAAGCAAATAAAGTGGGTGCTGCACGCAATCCGCGCGGAGGATAGCCGCGTCACCGAAATCTATTCGAGCAATGATGAGATTGGCAGGCCGGTCTGGATGCCCGACGGCGACGCCCTGTTGGTGCCCGTTGGTTTTCCGCAAGCGAACGTTACCCAGCTATGGATCGTCTCTTATCCGAGCGGCGAACGCCGGCGCTTTACGAACGACCTGGCCGACTATGGCGTAATGATTGACATCACTCGCGATGGCAAGACCCTGGCGGCAATCCAGGAAACACGGATTTCACATATCTGGAGTAGCGCGCAAGGTCAGGCGTCCCAAGCAAAACAAATTACCTCCGGGGACGCGCAAGACCTGCGCATATCTGCCGGACCAAACGGAAAAATTGTTGTGCGCACTCGCGGCACCGATTTGGCTCTAATGAATTCGGACGGTAGTGAAAGTGTTGTGTTGACTCCGGACGCTCATAACGTCGGCGGTTTCGCAAGTTGCGGCGACCGGTATGTGGTGTTCGATTCCTTGCCGCAGTCGCAGGTGGCCGTATGGCGCGTTGAGCCGGATGGTTCGAACAAAACCAAGCTTGCGGACGACGCGGTTTTTCCCGATTGCTCGCGCGATGGAAAATGGCTGGTGTACTCAAACGCGTTTGGAACGAAGTTCTTTCGCTTGCCTGTCGAAGGAGGCACGGCAACCGAAATTTCCACCCCGCATCAAAATGGAGACCCCATCGTCCGGGTATCTCCCGACGGGAATTGGATAGCCTATCTCTACGAAGAAGCGCGCCCGGCCAAGGAACAGATTGCCATTATTCCTGCAGCAGGCGGCACACCAGCGCACTTGTTCCCTTTGCCTGAAGATACGAATTCGTTCCGTTGGTCGCCGGATGGAAAGGCTGTGCAGTTCATACTCACTCAAGGCGGCGCCGCCAATGTCTGGGAACAACCCATTGCGGGCGGGGCGCGCAAGCAAATAACCAACTTTACTTCAGGGCACATTTTCGATTTCGACTGGTCGCGCGATGGCAAACAGTTGTTCCTGGCGAAGGGTGAAATCAACAGTGACGTAATCCTGATCAGCAATTTCCGCTGAACGGGCACCTACTCAACCGGCAAAACAGAGTTTCCGAAGTTTCCCACCGCACAACCTTGGTGCTACTTCAGGCCATCCGCTATGAACAGGTTCGACAAAGCGCGATTGTAGGTGTAAGCGTAGGATTTTCCGTCGGGCGTGATTCTCAGCGGCACCAGACCGTTAACGCCGGCAGCATCTTGCGGCGCAACCTGCATGATCTGCTGTCGTTCCCCGGTCGCCAGGTCCAGCCGAAACACCAAATCGTAGGTTATCATGTTCTGGTAAACGTACGCCGCTTTGCCGTCGCTCGACCAGTTAGCCCAAATGTCTTCTGGCATCATTCCAGGTACCGAAGTCGGCCCCCCTCCCGCCAGCGGGTAGAACAAGCCTTTTCCGATCAGATCTCGCGCGAAGACCGATTTCCCATCGGGAGAAACCAGATCCGATTCTATGCCGCCCACTTTAGGCAAAATTGAAGGAGTGACTGCCTGTCGCGCGCCGCCCGCGAGGTCCTGAACGTACACTCGCCATTGCTCACCATCACTTCCCACAAAATAGATTTGCTTGCCGTCGGGCATCCAGCCGAGCGTAGAGATTTGTTGGATTCCTGCGGCATCGATCTGTTTCGTTTGGCCCGAGCCGATGGAAAATATCAGGAACTTGGAAAACGGAACGCTGACGGCCAAAAGCCATTTCCCATCCGGCGAAAACACAGGATCGTTTGCGCGGCCCATCTTCATCGGCGCAGACCCATCCGTGCTTCGCACATCAGCCTCAAATCCATTCGCGCCGACGGACTCACCTGCCTCCGCAAATGCGAGATTCGCGCCGTCAGGGGAAATATCCGTAACCAGGGCCGCATCCAGCCACGATAAATCGCGCTCCTTGGCGTCGTTCGGGCCGCGGAATTGCAAACCAGTGTTCCAGGTTTCGCTCGAGAGAAGAACGCGACCATCCCGCGACACGTCGTGGAGGCGAACCATGCCTGGCAAACGAAGAATGACACGGCTCTTGCCTGTGACGCTGAGAGCCTGGATCGAGTTTGCCCAGGCATTATTCCCGGCTGCCGCGGCGAACCAAACTTCCTTGCCCCCGGGCGGCCACGCTAGTCCTTCTACGCTGGGAAACGTCGCCGAGCGCTGAATCTGTTTTCCGCTGCGATCCACGATCACTACTTGTCCGATGTCCCCGTTCAGGAACTTGAATTCCGTGAACGCAGCAAGCTTGCCGTCAGGCGAAATCCGCAGAAAATCAAGCCACGCAGAACTTTCGTAGATCACATTTCCGAGTGGAAGTTCCACGCGGAATTTTCCTTCCACATTGCGAATGGCCGCGATTTCAGTGCCGTCCGCCATCCAGTCAGCGGAGACCACATTTTCGGCGATTTGCCGCGGAGCTCCGCCGGAGATGGGCACGCGTGCCAGCGCGCCTTCACAATCGCCGATGAACAAATCCTTGCAGCCACTGGAGATGGCCAGTTCCCCGGAAGAGACGTCAAACAGCGCCGAGTGCGTGAAATTCAGTGTGCGCGACTCGGGGCTGCTTGGATTCGTGGCGTAGAGCTGCACCGGCTGGCCGTTCCATGCAGCGCTGTAATAGATGGACGGACCGTCAACTGAAAACCGCGCGGAATAAATCAGGCCACGATCGAAAGTGAGCTGATGATAAGTCGGCGCAGACACAGTGCCGCGTCCGAGGAAATAGCCGGCGATACCCATCACTAAGAGCCCTGCTGTGCCTATCGTGGCAAAAAACAGCCTGCTCCTGGGGCGTCGAGGCGGTTCTTGAGGGGCGAATGCGCTCGGGTTCGGGGCGGAGGTGCCCGAAAGAGATTCGAGATCGAACGCCAGATCGCGCGCGGCCTGAAAACGTTCCGCTGGATTCTTTTCCAGGCAATGCCGCACCACGCGTTCAACCGCCGGAGGAATTTTCTTTCCGTCGCCGGAAAGTTCCGGCGGATCGTCTTTCAAAATAGCGGCCATGGTGTCCGCCGAAGAATTCCTCTCGAAAGCGCGCTTGCCCGAAAGCATTTCGTAAAGGATCGTACCCAGCGCGAAAATATCCGAGCGCGCGTCCGCAGCCTGCCCGCGCACCTGCTCGGGAGACATATAACCGATCGTGCCGAGCACAACTCCGGCTTCAGTTTGCGTCACCGGGTCAGCCGTGCGCGTAGGGGATTGAGTTTCACTCAACCCGGCACCGGATTCGGGCTGAATTAATTTGGCCAGACCAAAATCGAGGATCTTCACATGCCCGTCGTTAGTCAGAAAAATGTTTGCGGGCTTCAGATCGCGGTGAACGATGCCACGATCGTGCGCGGCAGCCACTCCACGGATCGCCTGAAGCGCCAGATCGAGCGCTTTACGCACCGGCAGAAGGGAACCGCTCATCCGGTCGCGCAACGTTTCGCCTTCGAGGAGTTCGGTAACGAGGTAGGGCGCTCTGTCTTGCACCCCTATATCGTAAATCGCGAGGATGTTCGGATGGTTCAGCGCGCTCGCGGCACGCGCCTCTTGTTCGAACCGGCGCAGTCTCTCGGTATCAGTGGCGAATGACGCAGGCAGTACTTTCACCGCGACATCGCGTCCAAGTCGTATATCGCGCGCGCGGTAAACTTCGCCCATACCGCCCGCCCCAAGCGGCGCAACAATTTCGTACGGACCCAGTTTTGCACGTGGCGCTAGTGGCATACGAGGCGCGATTATACTTACCTGAACCTCTGTTTGCCTTCGAAACGTACTCTTTCGAGTTCCTTACGAGCAATTGACACAACAGGAACTAGCGACGACAATTCTGCATCCACCGGGACGGCACGGTGCGATACTCGCGCTGGATCACGATGTTCGGTTTTGCTACGTCCTGCTGGAGGTGAAAGTGCCGCACCGTAGAATTCCCGTCAGTTTGCTCTTTGCGCTGGCGTTCAACTTATTCGCGACCTCGCTGCGCGCACAGGACGCGGCAAAATCTCAGCAGCAGCCTGCTCAAGACGCCGTCAAAACGCAGCAGCCAGCCGCAGTTCGGCCGCAATCGGGCACCGTCACCTGCACAGTGGACACCTCGCCCAAACCGGTATCAGCGCCGCTCGCCGAGGCTCTGCATTTTTACCGCACGGGGAAATTCGCAGAGGCTGTTGCGGCCTACAACGCCATCATCTCGTCCGGTGGCCCGGACACAGTGCTCGCTTACACCGGTCTTGCGCGCGTTTACCTGAAACAAAATAAAGTGAACGATGCGTTTGATGCCGCTTCGAAAGCCGTAGCGCTAACTCCCGGAAAAACTCCGGCCATCACAGCCCTGGGCGAAGTCTATTTTCGGCAGGGAAAACTTGTCTTGGCCGAACAATCGTTTTTGAATCCGCTAACGGCTTGCGACGTGGATCCGCGTTCCTACCTGGGACTCGCCAGAATTTATCGAGCAACATCCAATTACAAGCGCGCGGCAAACTCTGTCGCGCAAGCGTATAAGATTGACCCAGCCGATCCGGACGTTCAGCGTGCTTACATGTCCACGCTGAACCGCGCCGAGCGGATGAAGTTTCTACGCGATTACCTCAGCCGCGAATCAAACGACGATGCCGAACATCGCACAAACCTCGAACATGAGCTTGCCCTTCTCGAAGACGCAACCACTCAAGATCGTCACGTATGCCGGCTCACTTCGAAGATCACTTCGACCCAAACTCCCCTGGAAGAATTGCTCAACGGTCCGCGCCAACTTCGCGGTTATGGGTTGAAGGTCAAGGTAAACGACGCTGTCGCAAAATTGCGACTCGACACCGGCGCCGGTGGAATATTGATCGACAAGAAAATCGCAGACAAGGCCGGTATCAAGAGAATCGTCGAACAGAAATCGCACGGCATTGGCGATAACGGAGGAGCTGCGGGATACATAGGTTTTGCCGACTCGATCCAGATAGGGGATTTGCAGTTCGAAGGTTGTTACGTGCAGGTTGTCGATCGAAATTCAATCCTCGATGACGACGGCTTGATCGGCGCCGATGTCTTCAGCAGCTACCTGGTGGACATCGATTTCCCCGATACGAAGTTCAAGCTCACACAGTTGCCGCCGTATCCCGATGAAGCTCCGACCGAAGCTACACTCGAATCGCAGCCCTCCGCCACTGCGAGGTTGCACGACCGCTTCATCGCGCCGGAGATGAAACAGTTCACTCCCATTTTCCGCTTTAATCACGCGTTGCTGATCCCCACCAGAGTGAACGATTCGGCGCCGATGCTCTTCCTGATCGATACGGGAGCTTTCGACAACACCATTACTCCGGCAGCCGCCAGGCAGGTAACCAAGATCAGCCGCGACGACAATTTTAAAGTCCACGGAATCAGTGGGGAAGTGAAAGACGTCTATCGCGCCGAAAAAGCGCACCTGCAGTTCGCTCGATTCAAGGACGATCGCCAGGATCTCATCACTTTCGATATGGACCACTTCAGCAATTCCGTCGGCACGGAGCTCGCCGGGATTCTCGGTTTTCGCATGCTCCGTCTGCTCGACATTAAAATCGATTACCGCGACGGTCTCGTCGATTTTACCTGCCCGCAATGCCTTAAACCCTAGAGCGGAGACAAAACGGGGTCAATCAAGCGGATGAGCCGATCGGGAAGCCGCGTGTGGTTTCGGCTTCCCGCCGGCGTCGATGTGTCACGTTTATAACTCAGAGTTTGTTGGACGATAGAGAAGCCAGTATTGCAACTTCGTGCATCGAAAGCGTGGCCGCTAGTTCTTTCTCGACGTGCGATTTGACCAGCTCGCGCCCCCGCGCATCTCCGCTCCATATCTGGACGAGGAAATAGCGGTTTCCATAGCGATGGAAAGTAAGGCGTGGACTAGACGCATCGCCCTTGCGCTCGACGGGGTGCGTCATTACCATGATCGACTCGTGTCCGTCGGACTGCCGGATGGTTTGGACCGATTTCGCCTCCGCAAGTTCTGCGACGCGGTATTCACCTGCCGGCATGCCCTTGTCGCCCACTGTGAATGCGAACGGCACTTTTACTCTCATAGGATCCTGCTGGGCGCCGCAATGTCCGGCTACGATCAGAGTGAGAGCCAGCGCTGCTGCGACGGAAAGCATTTGCTTTTTCATGTGAGTCTCCTTTTCGCTCAACTCTGGTCTTTCGTTTTTCTCTTGAAGGCCGTGAGCTGGGCCCACTTTCGCGCCACGCCGCAAAAACTACAATGCACTGCAAATAAGCTCTCGGTAACCTGGAGGTAACCTGATAAATGACGCGCAAAGCAGCAGTTCGCAGCAGAACGGAATGCGGGATGATATATTGACGCGGAGGCGCGTCGCGTGACATCTGCTTCCTCAAGTGAAGAAATTCTGCGATTCGACGTGTTTGAGTTGAATCTGCGTGCAGGCGAACTCCACAAGAGCGGCCGCAAGGTCAAGCTTCAAGTGCTGCCTGTGCGGGTTTTGGCAATTTTGTTAGGGATGGCGGGCCAGGTGGTGACTCGCGAAGACCTGCGCGAAAAGCTTTGGCCCGCAGACACGTTCGTTGATTTTGAGCACAGTCTGAACACAGCAATCGCGAAACTTCGCCGAGCACTCGATGATGACTCCGAGAAACCGCGTTTCATCGAAACACTTCCCCGCCGAGGGTATCGGTTCGTCGGGTCAGTGGCCGAAACTTCATCGGCGCGCCAGGCGCTTCGGGACTCGACTGCGCCGGTTGAAGATTTGGTGGGCGGCACTTTCGTGCTGCGCGACAAGAACGACTCTAATTTTCTGTCCCTGCCGGTTGATGACGAAACTCTTAGGGAAAAGGAAAAGTTGGAAGGAGCACAGGATGATCTCGGGCTCTCACTCCTCTTCGCCGCACGAAGGGTTCTGCTGGTGCGCAGCGGCACTCGCGTAAAGGTTCTGAAAGCGCTTTCTGCAAACTCCGGCTGGGAAGTGCGTATCCTGGAAGGTGAGTTCACTGGCGATACTGCATTGGTTCCACGCGAGTGCCTGAAGCAGGCAGCATCTGAAGGAACTTAGTGCTCCGCATAGACAGGCATTCCCGCACTACGAAAGGCGGGTCGATGTCGTCGTGTTTAAGCGGAGAAAGCGGGAGCGAGTTCCGCACTCCACAGAAACATGACGACTCTCAATGTGGAGTGCGGCCATTTCGCGGACCGATTGACAGGCTGGAGAGAAATGGGGCGGCTGCGCGGAACCAGCGGGACCCGCGAGCACCGCCCCTCGCTGAGATCCCTTACTGCTTATCGTAAACCGCTACGGTGTTGAAGTCCTTTCCATCGGGCGTCTTTCCCGACCCTCTGACGGTCGAAGTTTTTCCATCCTTTGATACATCCGACACGGACTTGCCGAATTCTTTTCCGTCCTTTTTGTAGATAGCTTCAGCTTTGTTAGTGCCGAGGCGCTTGACCACGAGGGCGTCCGCGCCGCCGGGAGATCCCGAGCCGGTGATGGCGCATTCCTTGCCGTCGTAATTTGTCACGAAGCTATACTCAATCGGTTTTCCGTCTCCGGCGACTCCCTTGTAGCTGAACTTCGTGCCGCCGTCTTGCGCAACGACTTCCCGAGTCAGGCTCTTAGGCATCGGCACGCCCGTAAATTTCGATTTGGCGGTGTTGAGTTTCCATGTCCCTACAAAAGGATTTGCCGGCGTCATGGCCTGGGCCATCAGCGGGGCGGAAGCAACAGCGGACAGTGTAAGAGCAGCGAGCAGCAGCAAAATACGCTTCATGTGTTCTCCTTGGATTAGCTTCGGCGCGGTCGCGCCTTAGCGGTGGCGGATTATCGCCTTTCAAACCTTTGGATAGCAAGCGGAATGTCGGATCGTCCGGAGATGTCCGGGTTCAAGAGGATAATCCGGGAATGAACGTCTTAGTTCGGCGAGGGTGGGGATTGCTTGTCGGACTTTCCGTCGCCCGACTCTTGCATCTGAGCGATCTCGTCATTTATGCGCTGCGTCGTCCGCCTACTGGCTCTTTCCGGTTATCGCAATCGACAACGGAAAAATTGTTGCGACCGATGTTGTGCTAGTCAACGTGCCGTCGCCGTTGATCGCGTATATCGAAATCGACCCGGCTTCTTCGGTCACGTAGACAAACTTCCCGGAAGGGTCGACTTGAATCGTAAAGGGCTCGCCTGACGATTGGACAATGGGTGGCGTATTCGGAGCTAAATTTCCGGTGTCAGGGTCGATCGTGAACATCGAAATCGTATTGTCCGTCCGATTTACCACGTAAGCGAACTTGCTCGATGGGTCCACCGCGACCGACGTGGGACCGTTTCCAGTGGTTGCCTCGGGCGGCATAGCCTGCGTTAGCAGGCCCGACGTCGGGTCGATCGTGAACATAAGAACAAAAGTATCGCCATTATCCGGCACATAGAAAAACTTTCCGGAGGGAGCCACTGTTCCGGGGAAGAGAAGGCCTGGGGCGGGGGCGGTTGCGGGCGTCAATGCCGTCAGAATTCCGGTGGTGGCGTTAATGCTGTACATCGAAATCGTGTCGTCATCTTCATTCGTTGCGTAGGCAAACTTCCCCGAAGGATCCACGGCTATGCCCAGGGGACTGCTGCCCGCTGCCACAGCAGGCGGTGTCGTGGGCGTCAAAACCCCGGTTGTCGAATCCACGGTAAACATGGAAACAGTGTTGTCGTCGCTATTCGCGGTGTAAACGAATTTTCCGGTAGGATCGATCGCAATTCCTTGGGGAAAAAATCCGGTCGGAACGGTCGGCGGCGTCGTGGCCGTTAAGACCCCGGTAGTCGAATCGATCGTGTACATCGAAATCGTGGCGAGGTCAGTCGCGTTGGACACCAGATTCGCCACATAAACGAATTTTCCCGAAGGATCGACGACCATGCTTTCAGGGTTGAATCCGGTCGGAACGGTTGCGGGCGTCGTAGGGGTCAGATTTCCGGTGCAGGAGTTGATCGTGAACATCGAAACCGTATCCGTAGGTTGACCATTCAGCACGTAAGCAAATTCCGGCTGCATCGAAGGTACACATGCCGGCGGCGCTGGAGGTTTCATCGTTCCTCCGCCGCACGCGGAGATCATCCCCGCAAATAGAACCAAAAGGGAAGTGCGAAGCCACGCAGCTCGTTCAAACATCGGACGCTCCATTAAACTGACCCGCTTCAGAGGACCTGAAAGAGGAGAGAAACTGTTCAAGCAGTGACTTCCTGGGTAAACTGAACCGTTACTCCCTAGAAACGTTATACTCAATCCTCACTTATGTCCAGTTTATAACCGGCCGCTTTCAACACCCGCCGCCGACCGCGTTTTAACCGCAATTCTCTAGGCTGTGACGCGAGTTTCTGACTGCTTTTGAACATGGAATCTCCGGACACTGTACCAATCCCGAACAGGCCTGCTCAATCCTGTCCGCAAGTCCAGTAGATCCCTTTCGATATTCTTTTGCGTAACTGATTGACGAAAATATCCGTTCAAAGTGGCAGCGCCCCGCTCCGCAGCGAATAAAATCGTGACAGGGCAATCCGCTGGGGCTGAACGTGCAATCAGAAGTCGCGAAATTTCGAAAGTATCCACGCATCCGCGCGCCTAAAGGCATGTGGGTCGCCTGGAAATCGTCCGCGCAAACCACCACTTCGCGCGCGGAGGTGATGGGTCTCGGCGGCCTGTTCCTTCAAGCCGCGAAACCTCCGAATGACGGCTCCACAATCGATTTGATTTTTGATTTGCCCACCGGACAAGTTCGCGGCCGCGCGATCGTGCGTGACTCAAAGCCTGGGAAGGGCATGGGCATTCAGTTCGTTCAAATGAAACCGGAGGACCGCGCGAAGCTGCACAGGTTTTTGTCGTCGGTGGAAGCGTCGGCGCAGCAGCAGGCGGGCGCGGTTGTTCCGGGGATGAGCGCGCCGAAAGCGAACCTCGCAGCTTTGCAGGCAGCGGCTGCAAAGGCGGCGGCTTCGGGTGCGGCGGCGTCGCTGAGCGCGAGATCGCAACTCGCGATTTCGCCGGGAAGAGAGAAAGCGGCGCGGCTGCGATTCGAGCGGGAAGTGCGGCAGTTAATCGAAATGACGGGGAGGTCCACTTATTATCAGCTGCTGGGAGTGACGTCGGATTCGCCGAACGGCCAAGTGAAGAAAAATTATTACGCGCTGGCGCGGAAGTTCCATCCGGACAATCACATGGGCAACCGTTATCTCGTTGCGCCGCTGAAGGATTTAATGGGCGTGATTTCCGAAGCATACAAGACGCTGGGAAACGAAGAGCGACGCGCCGCATACGACAAGCGGCTGGCGGGAATGGGCGGCTTCACGATGCAGCGCGGTAAGTCTGGGGCGGCGGGCGATATCGACGCGTGGATGGAGCGCGCGAACGAATGTCTGCGCGCCAAAAACTTTGTGGGCTCGATTGTGTGGCTGCGGAAATGTTTGCAAGCGTCTCCGGAACAGGCTTCCTACCACGCACTGCTGGCGCGCAGCCTGGGAACAATTCCTCAATATCAGGATGAAGCTATCGAGCTTTTTCAGAAGGCGATCGAGATAGATCCGTGGAAAGTACCGGTATACCTTCAATTCGCCGAGCTACTCGAAGACATGCAGCTTCCCGAGCGTGTGCACGCCGTTTACTCAAAGCTGCTCGAGATTAGTCCTACGAATGCGAGGGCGCACGAGCGTCTTGCCGAATTGGAAGCAGATGGAATTGGCGAGAAGCCGCTGATCTCGCATTTCTTCAGCAGAAAAAACTGATTCGCCCTCGTCCCAAGTCCGCTGGTCTTCTTGAATTTGTGGCGGCGTTCAACCCGGCAGCCTTGCCTTTGATTTGCACAACGCAAATCGGCCCGCCTAAAGGCGGCTGCTACAGAACCCGCGCCTTCACCGATCTATTTCTTGCCGCCGAGGTTGTCGATCTCCTGCATAATCGTGTCGTCAAATTTCAGGGCGGCGGCCTCGACGTTTTCTTTAAGGTGGGTAACGCGCGACGTTCCCGGGATCGGCAGAATCACCGGTGAACGCCACAGTAGCCAGGCCAGAGCGAGTTGCGAAGGCGAAACCTTCAACCCAGCGGCAATGCGCACAAGCTCACTTCCCGCCTTGGACACATCGCCGGCAGCCAGCGGAAACCAGGGAATAAAACCAATCTTCTCGTGTTCGCAATATTCCAGAACGTCTTCGGCGGAACGGTCGACGACGCTGTAACGGTTCTGCACGGTGACCACCTCGACGATGGTGCGCGCGTGTACGACTTGCGCGACGCTCACTTCCGACAATCCAATGTGCTTAATTTTTCCTTCGGTTTGAAGCGCTTTCAGTGTCCCTAGCTGATCGTCCGCCGGAACTTTGCTGTCGATTCGATGGAGCTGATATAAATCGATGCGCTCGAGACGCAAGCGCTTCAGGCTTCTGTCGCAGGCCGCGCGCAAATATTCGGGACGGCCGTTGGTCACCCATTTATCGGGGCCAGGGCGTTCAAAGCCACCCTTGGTGGCGATCACCAAGCCTGCCGGATACGGATACAGTGCCTCTGCGATAATTTCTTCGCTGACGGCGGGCCCGTAGGAATCTGCGGTGTCGATAAAATTAATTCCCAATGCGACTGCGCTGTGGAGAACGCGAATAGCCTCGTCTCGATCCTGCGGCTCGCCCCAAATTCCTTCGCCCGTAATTCGCATCGCGCCGTAACCGAGGCGATGAACGCGCAAGTCTCCTCCAATTGTAAATTCTCCCGATTTCGCCGCCGGGAGTTCACTCGAAGCTGTCTTTGCGCTTGCGCTGTCCATGCTATGGACCTCCATTTATGATTTACGGATTCTTTTGGCGCTACTGGTTTCGCGGGTCGTCTTTCGGATCAATGTAATGGAGGCCAAGCGGGCCGTCGGCGTTCACCTGCGTGACGTACTCGCCCGATTTCGCCCAATGAAAATGCGGCGTGTTTCCCGGAAGGACAATGACGCTTCCCGGCGCGTAGGCTTTCAGTTTGTCGGCATCGAATGTTGTGCCGTGGCCAATGTAAAACACGCCGGAGATTACCGTGTAAATTCGATCCTCGGGATGAATGTGCGGCATCAGCTTCACACCATCGGGAACTTTCACACGGATGACATAAGGACCTGCCATCGCGGTGTCGCCGACGAGGACTGCGATGCGCGCCGTCGGAGGAAACTCCGCGAAGGGCATCCATACGACGTTTTCGGGAAGAATTTCGCCGAGTTCTTTGGGGCACAAGCCTCGCAGACCGCTGGGAGCCGAGCCGGTGGTCATAGCGCCTCCTTTGGGGTTGCGTTTGCCAGTGCTGCCACTGAAATATTCATATGTTTCTCCTCTTAGGAAATGGGATGCATTCAACCAGCGTGAGGGTTCATGCGGATGCGACCTGCGTATCATTCATCTCTGCAACCAGCCGGCTGACAAGTTCGGGCACGGTTAGTTCGCGGGCGCGTGCCACACCTTGTCCGCAAAAGAGCGATTGATAGCCTGACTCGGCGCGTTTCGCGGCAGTGTCGCGCATGGGACGGGTCAAAGCGTTTTGCAAAGGGAACGGCAGAATGATTTCTTCTCTGCCAGTGAGGAGGGCGGTGAAAGTATTTGCAAGGCCGCGCGCTGGCCGCCCCGAAAACGCGCGTGTGATGACGGTCGTATCGGCGCGAGCGGCGAGCAGGGCGCGTTTGTAGGACTCAGAAGTGCCGGCTTCGAGGCAAGTGAGGAACGCGGTGCCGAGTTGAGCCGCGTCTGCTCCGCGCGCGAGAGATTTTGCGATGTCGCGCCCGTCCATCAAGCCGCCGGAAGCGAACACCGGAACCGAGACGACGGCGAGGAGCGCTTGGACTAGTTCTATGGTTGGAACCATGGAAGATTCGAACGCTCCGGCGAAAGTTCCGCGATGACCGCCGGCCTCCGCTCCCTGCGCCGCGATTGCGGTGACGCCGCTCTGCTGTAACCTTCGTCCCTCTTCCGCGGTCGTAGCGGTACCTACGATCGCGATTCCACGCGCTTTCAGTCGTGCCATGGCATCGGCGTCCGGGATGCCGAAAGTAAAACTAAAAACGGCCGGCTGCGCTTCCAAGACAGCTTCCAGCTGCTCAGCAATTGCGTTCGGAGGCCATGGCGGTAAAGTGGGCGCGGGCAATCCAAGCGCTTCGTGAGCTTCGGCAAGAATCGCAAGCATCGGCGCGGCGTTGACAGGGGACTCGCGGTTATATCCGCCCGCGAATAAATTTATGTTAAAGGGTTTGTTCGTGAGCGTTCGGATGCGGCGAATGTCTGACGCGATCTGGTCAGGCGTGAGATACCCAGCTCCAAACGAGCCAAGCACTCCGGCATTGCACGCGGCTGCGACCAACTCCGGCGTAGTCGCGCCGCCGCTCATTGGCGCTTGGATGATCGGATGTTCGATCCCCAGTCCGCGCAAAAACTCGCTCTTGTTCAGCGGCATAATGCACTCCGACCGCCCCGTTTGGCGTTGGAACGGCCGGGGATTATCTTTACGGCTTCGGGCAGTGATCCGACACACAAGGAGGAAGCGGTGGCTGCGTGCCGTCTTGGGGCTGCGCGGTGGTGCCTAGCTTGTGGCTTACTCCGGTCGTCTTTCTGGGTGCCGCACCAAACGTCCCAAGAAACATAACAGCGAAGACCAACCATATCGATCTCATCAGCTTTTTCCTTTTTTACTTTGGGCAGTGTGCCGACTTGCAAGGCGGGACCGGCGGCTGTGTTCCGTCTTGAGGCTGCGCGGTGGTGCCCAGCTTGTGGTTTACTGCTGTCGTTGTTCTCGGTGCCGCACCAAACGACCCAAGAAACATAATTGCGAAAACTAACCACATTGCTCTCATCTGTTTCTCCTTTTTTATTTTTGGCAGTGGCCCGGCAAGCACATCGGGCCGGATGGGACGGGCGGTTGCGTGCCGTCTAGTTCGGCGTGAGCGCTGCCGCGATGCGTGTTTGTTGTTGTGGGCGATACGGCGAACGTTCCAAGAAACATCGCTGCGAACACTAACCACATTGCTCTCATGCGCTCTCCATTGCTGCCGTTATTTCCGGTTGTTTCAGCCCGGCATTCTGTTGGGCACATGGTACATGAACTTTTAGCGGGAAATCCACAAGCGGCGCATCGGAAGGCAACGGCGAAGCCAAAACAGACGGCGAGGACGCTGACGCCATGAAAACCGAGTCTTAGCCCGCGATACGGAAGAGAATCATTCCAACGACACTTTTCATGCCGGATCAGCGCCTCCCTGCGCGCGAAAAGGGTACTCGAAGGATTTAACGTGTTCGAATGGCAGCATCTGCGAGTGACAAGCTTTTTGTAAGCCGGAACGTAACGAGGGCGCGAACGTATGCGAACTGGAAGTCCTTGCGAAGTTGGACGATCAGGAGACGAGCCTTTACGGGAAAGTTACGCCTCCTGATAATTGCCAGAGCCCCGGTTTTCTGTTGGTTGCGCGCCAAGTGGTTCGGGATCGATAACGACTCTTTCTCCATTCTTGAGGCTCGCGATCATGTAGCGCCCGGGCAAGTGCATTTGTAGTTGGCGGACTTGCTCGGTCGCTTCTTCCATCGTCGAGGCCAGTCCCTGCCAGAGCACGCTTCCGCCAAGTTCCAAATGGAAGATATCGAACGAAGCGTCCCTGAGTTTCGCGCCTTCTACCGAGGTCGAACTCGGCGTTCTGATTATCACGTCTCCGATTAGATCTGTTCGACCGGTTTCGTCCAGCGGCTTATCCAACTTCGCGATCTTCTTCACCAGTTCGACGGGAACCTGCTCGAAATGGGTTTTGGGTTTCAAGTCCATAAGTCCTCCCTGTAACAGTGACAACCGTAGCAGGAGCGAATTCATACGGGTAAGATCTTTAAAAATTGTTTTAAAGATGTATTGAATTTTTTTAGGTCTCTAACTCTCGGCTGGCGGGACGATAGTCGTTCGTTTAACGAACGCCACGGGCGTCCGGAAGAAAGCTCAAAAGTTTCTCTTGACGTGCGTTTACGACTGGCCTACGATAAGGTCACGTTAGGTTAGCGACTGCTGTACGAGGAGAATCGCATGGCCGTCTCTCGAACGAAAGTTTCTCCGCCGCACTTCAAGACCATGGTGCAGTCCGACGTCCCGCAGGGCCGCAACGGAAAGCACAAGGAAATCGTCTCCACCATCCTCGACGACCTCGATCAATTGAAGCCGGGCTCGGCAATTAAGGTGCCATTGGCTGATCTTGAGGCATCGAAGGAAAAGGTGCGCTCGGCGCTGAACCGCGCGACGCGCAAGGCGGGACGCAAAGTCGCCACGGCTACCGACGCCACTTTCCTGTATGTGTGGAACGAGGCGCAGTAGGAAAGCGGCGTTCCTGAGTTCCACGAAGCCTCGGTCCTGCGTGGAATCCTGGACGCAACTGCAGTCGACTTAGGTTTGAGCGTAGCGCCGGGGCCTTCAGCCCGGCATCTTTCCTCGCTCGGCGTTTTTCGGAGGGGTAAATGATTTTTGGCGCTCACGTAATTCTCTACAGTAAGAATGCCGAAGCCGACCGCGCCTTTCTTCGCGATGTTCTGGGTTTTAAATCCGTAGACGCGGGTCATGGATGGCTGGTCTTCGCGCTGCCGCCGGGAGAAGCTGCCGTTCACCCGTCGGATGAGAGCGCGCTCCAAGAGCTTTACTTCATGTGCGACGATCTGAAAGCTGAGATAGCTGCGCTCGCCAGGAAAGGTGTCAAATGTTCTGATGTGCAGGAAGCACGCTGGGGCTCCATCACAAAGATGCGGCTTCCCGGTGGCGGCGAAGTCGGCCTCTATCAGCCGAAACATCCGACAGCCTGGCATTGAAATAAAATCTTCGACAAATTTGGCAAACGACTGCTTGTCCCTCCGCACTCACTATCTTTTCCTCACAAATTAACGTTCGGCTATCGCCCTGTAGGAAGGTCTGTGTTGTTTGACCAATGGCCGCAGCAGGTGCACAATCACTCGTTCACAAGACTGCGGAAAGAGGATGCGCATGAAACTTCGTCTAGCTGTTGCGATCGCGAGTTTGGCAGTCGTTACTTCGCTGGGAGCGCAAAACGCTACGTCGCCTGGCGGCACGCACTCGCGCGCCATCACGGACAAGGATCTTTTCGATTTTATATGGGTGACGAATCCGCAAATCTCTCCCGACGGAACGCGAGTCGCGTTCACACGCGTCAACGTGGACGCAAAACGCACCGGCTACGAAACTTCGATATGGACTGTCGCGACATCCGGAGGCGAAGCTCCCGTTCGCATGACGAACGGCAAGCATGACGCGCAGCCGCGTTGGTCGCCGGACGGCCAGCACATCGCATTTGTTCGCGGAGGCGAGAAAGACGAAAGCGGGAAGACCAAGCCTCCGCAAATTGCGATGCTGTCGCTCGTCGGCGGGGAAGCGCGGATCGTCACCGATCTGCCGAAGGGCGCTTCAGGCCCGCTGTGGTCGCCCGACGGCAAGCGCGTTGCGTTTCTGAGCACCACCACTTCGGAAGACATCGAGAAGGCCAAGCACAAGGACTCCGCGAAGGGAGATGAGGCCGCGAAGGAGAGCGAACACGAATCGGACGTGCACATCATCAGCCTCGCCGTGTATCGCGGCAATGATGAGGGCTATCTCGATCCCAAACGCCACGAGCACATCTGGATTCTCGATGTGCCGACGACTTCCGACGAACTCGCGAAGCCCGTGCAGCTCACCACCGGCGATTACGACGAAGGTCAGCTCGTCTGGAGCCGTGACGCCTCGCGTATCTACTTCCTCACACGGCGCATCGATGAGCCTTATTACGAACAACCGACCACGGATATTTATTTCGTCCCTGCAGCAGGGGGTACGGCCGAGAAGCTCGCCACTATTCCCATGGGAATCGGTGACCTCTCGCTCAGCCCGGATGGTAGCAAGTTTGCGTTTCACGGCTCGATAACGCAGCCGGTGCGTTCGTATTCGCAGCCGGATCTTTGGGTGATGGATGCGGTGGCCAACGCGCAACCGAAAAACCTGACCGCCGACTATGACTTCGATATGGGCGGAGGCGTTGGCGGAGACAACTCCGCTCCGCGCGGCGGTGGTGGACGCGGCCTCTTTTGGTCGCCCGACGGCCGCTGGCTGTTTGACACCGTAGCGAAACAAGGACGCGCCCCCGTAGTTCGAGTGGATGCGCAATCCGGTGCGGTGACTGAAATCTCGCAGGGCGATCAAGCCGTACTCGGTTTCTCGGTTACTCCCGACGCGCGCAACATCGTCGCGCTCATCTCCTCGCCCGTGATGATCGGCGATCTTTTCACACTTTCGGCCAATGGCGCCGAAACGCGCATCACCAATTTCAATCAAAAACTCTGGTCGCAGCTCAACCTGACCGCTCCGGAGGAAATTAATTACACTAGCTTCGACGGCAAGCGCATTCAGGGATGGATTCAGAAGCCGCCCGACTTTGATGCGAAGAAAAAGTACCCTCTGATTCTGAACATACACGGCGGACCGCACACCGCTTACGGCTGGGTGTTCGATCACGAATTTCAATACATGGCGGCGAAAGGGTACGTGGTCCTTTATGTCAACCCGCGCGGGTCGACCAGTTACGGCCAGGATTTCGGGAACATTATTCAGTATCACTATCCCGGTGACGATTACCGCGACCTGATGATCGGCGTGGACGAAGTTCTGAAGGCCGGCTACGTCGATCCGAAAAAACTCGGCGTCACGGGCGGCAGCGGCGGAGGCGTTCTCACCGATTGGACCATCACGCACACGGATCGTTTTGCCGCGGCCGTTTCGCAACGCGATATCTCCAACTGGGCTTCCTGGTGGTACACCGCTGACTTCACGTTATTCACGCCGCAGTGGTTCAAAGCTCCGCCGTTCGAAGATCCGCAGGACTACGCAAACCGTTCGGCGATCACCTTCGTGAAAGATATCCACACGCCTGTCCTGTTTGTGTTGGGAGAATCTGACTACCGCACTCCGCAGGATTCTGGTGGCGAGCAATTGTTCCGCGCGCTCAAATATATGAAACGCCCCACGGCCATGGTCGTCTTCCCGCGCGAGACGCACGAGCTTTCGCGTTCCGGCGAGCCGTGGCATCGAATCGAGCGGCTCGACCACATCGTCGGCTGGTTCGATAAGTGGTTAATGGGCGTTCCGCACCCGGAATACGACGTGCACCCTGAACAACCAGCCGCAAAACCAGCATCGGAGTAACGATGACATCCACCCGGGCTTCAGCCCGGTAACTTGTCTTTGCCTTTGATCCGTGCGCCAAAGCGGCGGCAAGCCGCCGCACTCCAAATTACGCGTCGCTGCGATTCTATGGAGTGCGGGAGCTTGCTCCCGCCTTCTCCGACTCTGCCAGGGTAACCTCCCGACCGCTCATCCACCGGCTTGTTTGTCGAACCTTTGAGAAAACCAAAAAAGTTGGCTGGGATGCTGGCGCCGGAAGAGTTCCGTCAAACGCCTGACACATACGGATGCCATTGTATGGAGGGTATGTTGTAGTATACGGGGCAAGAGGTGTGAAGGAGATACCGGTGCCTACCTTTTCGCGTTCCGTTAGTTTGACCTTCTTGCTCGGGCTTTTTGTTTTTTGCGTCGGAGCGTTGCCGATCCGCGCGCAGGACGCTGCGGCGGCTGCGGCAGACCACAGCTTCAGTTGCGCCAGCGCCGAATACGCTGCCGCAGACGCGGAGACGGCGCAAACATCTGCGAGTGCTGGAGCGTCTGTACCGGCGCCGGCCGCCCAGAACTCCTGGTCGGCTCCCGTGGTGGTTCCAGGGAAACCGCCCATCAATACCACCCAAGACATCGAGATGGGGCAGCAAGTAACGGTTTGCGCGAAGGGATTGCGCGACTGGATTCGCGATCCGAAAAGGAAAAACGATCCGACTACGCTGCGACTCTTGATTGCTGGACGCGTTCTCTCGCAGCCTCCCAGCGTTATTGGCCCTTCCAAAGAGGAGTACGTAAATTTCGTGCTGCGGCTGGACACGGCGAAGTCAACCGATTGGTCTAACTGGGCGGATATCGTGGACGCGGCGCGTCACAGTGAAGATTCCAACGTGCAACTTAGTCTCGCGGTAGGGGGACAGGGCAACTCGGTGAGTGAGGTCTTCGAGTCCAACGCCGTGGTGAAAATCGTTCCTTACGCCGGCAAAGGGTATGTTGTGGCGATTTTCGCGCTGTTCATTCTGCTTTTCGTTTTGCTCCTCTACTTGGCGTGGACGACGAATATGCTTCGTTATACGCCAGGAGCGCATCCCACTCGTCCGCTGATGTCGCCGTTTAGCCCCGGCCTGGTGCAGATGGCTGTGTGGTTTTATCTCGCAGCTGCGGCGTACGTTTATATCGCTCTGACCACGCACCAAATTAATATTCCGATGAACTCAGTGATGGGACTGCTGGGCATCAGTTCAGCTACCGGGCTGGCCGCGGTGTATGTGGACAAAATGAAAGATCCGGAAACAGATAGAAAAAATCTCGCCACGGAACGTGCCACTCTGAAAGCGCGAATAGATGATCTGTCGCAAGGAGCCGCTGTGGTCGGCTCTCCTGCTGCAGTCGAGATAGAGGCGAAAAAGACGCGGCTGGCGGATGTAGACAAGCTGATCGCTCAAATTCCCCCTGCCGCGCCGCCTGCTTCGAGCGAAGGGTTCATCAAAGATCTTCTGAAAGACGGGAGCGATTACAGTTTTCATCGCGTGCAGATCTTCGTCTGGACAATTGTGCTGGCAGTAGTTTTTATTTGGTCCGTATACCGCAAAATTTCCATGCCGGAGTTTGATGCTTCACTTCTTACGCTAATGGGGATCAGTTCCGGCACGTATGTGGGATTCAAATTCCCGGAAACACCTAAAACGGGATAGCCTCCGGAGCAAAACTTCAAGAGTTGTGATTCCATATTTGAGTAACTAAAACGCCGGATGTAGCGTCGGAATGCGTTTTCAGTGTTTTTCAGCGAACCTCCCGGTATCGTTGATTATCAACAAGGTACGCTTTAACAGATAATAATGTCCTCAGGTGCTAACGTCGTGCAGACTCAAGCGTCATACCTTTTGCAGCGCGAGCCGACCCTCGCGCCGGGGTGAAACAGCAGGGGGGAAGGCGAAGGGAACGTCGCGGCGTCGAGATGGGTTCCGCGATGGACACAGAGTCAATGACCCTGAGGAGGGATCACCGATGCTCAAGAAATTCGCAATGTTATTCGGATTGATACTGGCGTTTTCTTTGGCGGCGCACGCACAAGACTCGGACAAAATTCAGGTATTCGGCGGCTATTCGTATTTGCGCCTTGATAGCACGCCCACTACCAACACGAACGGGTTCCTGTTCTCGGGTGAGTACAAAATAAATCATTGGCTCGGAGCCGTGGGGGAATTCGGCGGTGAATACGGTTCCGGTTTGCATCTTTACACTTATTTGTTTGGGCCGCAAATATCGGCCAATTACGGAAGATTTTCTCCGTTCGCACACGTTCTGCTCGGCGGAGCGCATGCGAATCTCTCCGGTTCGGGTTCCAGCAATAACTCGTTTTCCATGGCAGTGGGCGCTGGGCTGGATGCGAAGCTCGTTCACGGTGTCTATTGGCGCGTGTTTGAAGGCGACTATGTGCCGACCTTTTATTCACCGTTGAGCTTCAGTGGAACTCAGAGCAACGCGCGGTTTTCGACGGGGATCGTGATTAAGTTTTAGGCGCTTTAGGCGAAAAGCAGCGGCGAAGTCAAAAGAGCTGGCGCGAATGCGGAGCTACGAAAGCCAAAGGCGAGGGTCGGCGCCTTAGTTTGTTCCGATCGTGAGGCGCAACTTGTCGGTGGCGAAAGCGACGGGGCCTGAGTAGTTTGCGCGGATGGATTTGCGGACGGCGTCTTCCTGGCTTTCGACGTCCGGCGCGGTGTGGCTGAGCAGCAGACTCTTTACGTCGCTCGTATGCGCGGCTAGTCCGATTTTTTTCGGGGGCGTATGGAGGTCGTACAATTGCGGCGGCGAAGCCGGCGGATCGAGGACAGCGCAGTTAAAAATCAGCAGGTCCGCGTTCTTGGCCAATCGGATCAGGTTCGGCAGGGCCGATGCGTCCATGTCGCCCGAAAAAACCAGCACTTTGCCCTTATACGAAATGCGGTAAGCGACTGCGGGGCAGTCGCCATGATGCGTTGCGATTTCTTCCACCACTAGGCCGTCGCGATCCACGATTTTGTTGAGAGTTGGATCCAAATTAATCGGGAGATCGTGAACGTCAAAAGTTTCGTCCGCTCCGAAAGTCTTTTGATAAGTAAACGCACCGGCGCTTCCCACCAGTAAATCCACAAAACGCGAAGTTTTAGGGAAGAGTCCGGATTCATTGGGTCCGAAAATGTGGTACGTGATTGGTCCATCGGCGGACAGCGCTCGGGCATTAAAGAAGGCGGCCAGATCTCCAGCGTGATCGATATGCAGATGGGTCAACAAAACCGTATCTATTTTGTCGAGGTCGAGGCCCAATTCGCCGATTCGTAGGAACGCCCCCGGTCCGGCGTCGACCAGGATCCGCGGCTGACCGTCGAGGACCACGATAAAACTGGAGCCGCCTCTACCGAACGGACGCGGGCCGCCGGAGCCGAGGACTATCACTTCCATCGCGGGCTTTGCAGGATTGGCGTGCGACGGAGCGGGGACTAAAAGCGAAACGAAAGCTAAGATCGCAACGATCAGCGTCCTCATGTATTTGATTTCTCCTCGCTTGCCCGCGAACAACATAACGCGGCACCCGGGCACACAGGCTCGCAGTTGCACTTCGTAGCGCCGGCGTCCCCACCGGCTCTTTTGACTCTCTCCACGACCGCTCTCCGAAGTCAGCCGCGCTAAGATCTGGATGCGTGTTGCCGTAGCAATATCCCGTAGGGGCGCAGCATGCTGCGCCCGCTGAAGCGCTGTCCAGCGCGATCCGTGTGCGCCAGCAAGCACACCCAATGGGGTTCGCCCTTCGTACCGCCGCCCCGCGATACAAATTCTTCTACTTAGCGTGCGTTGAAGCTTCTTCGATCAGTGCCGCAACTTCTTTTGCATGCGACATGTAAACACAGTGGCTGGCGCCGGCGACTTCAACTTCGTGGCTCTTGGCGCGTTCAGCGTACCAGCGTTCGAGTTCGGGGTTGATGGTTCGGTCGCTTCCGGCTACTAACATCCAGCTCGGTTTGTTTTTCCACGCTGCTGCAGTGATGACTGCTCCGAAATTATCGCCGAAGTTCCACACCTGCGAGCGAGCCATGAAAGCGGCTTGCGCGGCGGGCAGGTCGGCTGCGAAAAGCTCGTGAAATTGCGCGGGGTCGATGTAGGTAAACCCGTCTGCTGTTTTCTTAATCGCCCCGGACTTGGCGAGATCGCTGGGGAAACGCTTCCCGTCGTTAGACTCGCTTTCGCCTGCATCCGGCATGTGAGCCGCGATGTACACCAAACCGACGACGGATGGGTCAGTGCCGGCTTCGGTGATTACGGCTCCGCCGTAGCTGTGAGCGACCAGGATGACCGGGCCGTCTTGTAGAGCGAGTACGCGTTTTGTGGCCGCGACGTCTTCTTTGAAGGTCGTCTCCGGTTCCTGGACCATGCTGACGTTGTAACCGTCTTTCACCAGGATGTCGTAAACACCTCTCCAGCCTGAGCCGTCTGCCCAAGCGCCGTGAACCAGAACAATATTTTTGACGCGATCTTTGGTTTGCGCGGAAAGCGCGGAGCCGGTGATCAACAAGGATGCGATGCAGAGGGACTGAAAGATTGGCCGTATAGTTCGCATGGCTGCCTCCAGGTATGCGGGATGTGGTGTGATTCGAGATTTGGCCGGTAAAGCCGGATTGTAGCTGAAGGGAAGATTTACATCCAAGTTCAAAGTGTCGCGCAAGGAAACTACTGCCGTTAATGTCCGATATCCTGGACAGCAATGAGATCGGCCTCCCTATCATCGATAGAGAGGCCGTAAGCCGGCCGCACCATTTTAGCGCCGAAGATCAGATTGAAGATCAGATTGATTGACGACATATTCAGCGCTGATCCCCTGACGGGCTCGACGATTTTGGTGCGCTGTCTGGATTTGCCGGATTCATCGCCACCACTTCGTAATTGTGAGTCTTGCGGTCACCACCCTCGGGCATGGTAAGAATCATTTCGTTCTTTTTGATTGTGAACTCACCTTCCGTTCCGACCGGCAGAATAGTGGCGTGTTTCAGGTCTATTGGCCGGATCTCGTAGTCCATGTCATCGGTTCGCAGTAGGTATTGCGGGCATAATTTTTCGTTCGAGTTCACATGCGTTATGCCGGCGGACGCCCACATAGTTCCTAAACCTGCCAAGCCCCTTTGTTTCGCACCGCACGGCACGGCTTCCATTTTCTCGAGGATACCTCTGCCGACGTCTTTCTTCTTTTTATCATCGTGCGCATTCAACGGAATGGCCGAGATGAGGACCAGCAAAAGGACCATCGTTCCCTTGATGTTCATGACGCCTCCGTATCTCTGAAAATCTCAAACTAACGGGCTGCTCTCATCGCACCCGTTGTTAGTTGAACCGCACCACAAAAGTTCGGGGCCTTAAAAGCCGCGAAGGGGAAGGCCGTCCATCCAGCCTTCCCGCATCGCAACCAGTGATTTGGTTACTGTTTCGGTTTGGGCGTCGTGGTTGCAGGATTGCCCGTGCCGTTATTGCTGTACTGCTGCGCACCCTTGACGAAACTCTGCGGATTTGCCACCAGATCGTTCCGCACATCAGGATGAGCATTCAAATAGCTATTCAACTCAGCGTGCTTTTCGACGTAGTCATGATCCTTGACGACCGACGGATCCCTCGAAAGATCGCGCTGGATGTCCGGATGGCCTCCAAGGAAACCTCCGAAGTCCGCCATGTGATCATGCATAGCATCGTGATACCCACCATTCCCCGAGTGACCAAACTGATCCTCCTGCCGCATAAACGCGTTGGGGTCTTGCTTTAACTGGTCGCGAACTCCGGGGTTGTCCTGGAGAAAGCCTTGCAGCGCTGGATGGTTCTGCACGAACTGCTGTTTATCCAGCAATGAAGGGTCCTTACGAACCTGTTCGGCGATTTCGCGATGTCTTTCGAGGAACCGGTCGAAATCCGCAAGGTCCTTACGATCGCGGTCGGCATCGCGATTGTGTTCATCCGCATCACGCTCGCGAACGTTTGAATCGCGATCATCGCGATCTTCTCGCCGCATGAACGCATCCGGATCTCGCCTTATCTGGTCGCGAACTCCGGGATTGTCCCGCAGAAAATCTCGCAATACGGGATGGCTCTCTACGAAATCCCGATTGTCCAAAAGGGACGGATCCTTGCGGACCTGTTCGCCAATGTCGCGATGCCCATCCAGGAAGCGGTCAAAATTCGCATCCTCTCTGCGGTCGGCCTCGCGATCTTGCCTATACGAGTCGCGATCTCTATCGGCATCACGATCTTGTTTGTCGGCGTCGCGGTCGCGTGCGTCGGCATAGCGATCTCGCTCGCCAGCATCGCGGTCGCGCGCGTCGTGATCGCGGTCATAGAGTTCCTCCAATCTCATGAACGTATCCGGCCGTCGGCTAATCTCCTCTTTCACACTTGGATGGTCCTGCAGATAGCGGTTCAGCTCAGGATGGCTCTGCAGGAACTGCGGGTCATCGACCAGCGAAGGCGTTTTGCGAAGTTGTTCGGCATCTTCACGATGACTGTCCAGGAATTGGTCGAATCGCGCCAAATCCCTTCGTGTGATTTCGTCATCGTTGTTCTGTAGAACTTGTCTGTCCTGTTGTCGGTCTTGCGCCGCTGCAGACTCCGCGCGTGCGGGACCGGGTAGCCACAACAACGTCGCCACACCTACAAGTAATACTGGAGCCGTTTGGTATCGCAATAGCCTCTTACCCATCTCTAAGGACCTCCTCCTTTTTAGGTTAAGTGGTGGGCCCACCGCGCTAAGTGCAATGCGCATGCCAAAGACCTGTAGTAACAAACGATGTCATTGTGATTTCAGAGGCTTGCAAGGCAAAAGAAGCCAGTGCGGAACCGAGTACGGGAACTCGAAAACGCGGGCATTTTCTATACGTGCGCGAAAAATCGCTATACGGGAACTGCGCTAAGTCAAATAAAGCGAATGCTGTAAGGGCAGAATGCGGATAACTAGTCGGCCTCTGGGCACCGCAATCTCGTCATCCAGATTCGCGCGCGATTTTCACGAAAGCGCCGCACGACTCCGATTTGACCGGCCCGTTGAACATGTCGGGAGGCAGTGAGATTTAAAGCTGCGCGCACGTAACGACTGAACCTGTGGCAGAAATGATCAGAAGGCGAAGCGAACGCCGACTGTCGGAGCAAGGTTGCTGTGGTGGTTATAAGGGACGCCAGGGCCGTGAGGAATGGCGATCGCCAGACCGCCGTCCACATAGGAATACGCCATTCCGGCATATCCGTCGAATCTCTTTGTGAAGTGATGGTCTAAATAGATCGACGTCTCGTTGAGCACTCCCGCGCAGGAAGCCCGGAAACCGGCTGCGACCGAGCATTCCGGCGGAAGACGGAAGTCGTTCTGCCGCTGTTGATACCAGGCCGCAGTGATGTCGGTTTTGCTGTCGAAAGCGTATTTCACGCCTGCCCACCAGATATTCACCAGCTTCTGAGTGTCAAGGTTGTTGTCTTCGACGCCGCTCATGATATAGCCCGCCATTTGCGAGGCGCCAACGCCCAACGGGTTCTTCGGGTTGTTCTGCCAGATATATTCGTAGCCAACGTAAAACTTAAGCGGGTCCCACTTATACTTGGCGGCAAACATAAGGGCGTTGTTGTCGGTCACGATGCCATACACGGTGTCGTTCGGGTCGATCAGATTGGGCCCGGCGATCTCGATTGTATTGATGCTGTCCACGGTCGACTGAGTTGGCGCCGACAGACTTTGAGGTCCCAGCAGGGGGTTCAACACGCTGATCGCCTGGTTGTAGTGTTGGTAGACGGCGTCAGCGGAAAAGTTGCCGTGCTCGCCGCCGAGGTCGAATCCAAACGCGTTGTTATGAGGTTGTTCCGGCGTACAGTTGGTGGCAGACCAGGGCTGGATGATCGAGAAGCAGCCTCCGGAACCGTTGACGAATTTATACATCGCGCCGAAATGGACCGGGCCATAGGTGATGCGATACTTCAAGGCGTCGTCCCAACGGGAATCCTCGGTGTCGCCGCCGCCCGCCATCGTGCCGTTATACCCGATGTACGAAAAGCCGTAGCCGCCGCCGACCGGATCGTACTGCAGCATCGCATCGGTGCCGAGCGAGCGCTGGCGACCGAAGGTGATCGTACCGAATTGGTCGGAAGATACACCGCCATAGTATTCGTCATTGAAAGGTTGGCCCGCGCGCGCGCCGTCAATGGCTTCCGAATAGCTGCTCCTGGGCAGGCCGTTGTTTACAATATTGGTCTTTGACGCGTCGGCGAGCAGGCCCGAGTTCGGATTGATGCCGGTTGAAGCGTTGAACACAATGTACCAGCCATGAAAAAACTCTTCCTTGCCCCTAATGCCGAAACCCGTCTGTTGCAGGTTGTTCGGCGCGACAAGGAACCGAGATCCCGCGCCGTTTCGATTCACCAGCGACTCGCCTTCGTAGTTATAACCGTTCACGGGTAAGCCGTGGCTCACCCAGCCGATGCCGATGTCATACGCCCCGTACACCGTCACGCCGTGCCAGGTGAGTGCGCAATCGGTGGTGGCGAACTCCTTGCCGCTGGTGCAGGCGTCGGGTGACTTCTGCTCCATCTTAATGTCGACCGTGGCGGCCTGATCAACCGCCAAAAGGATTTGCGCGTGCGTTTCATCGGCGAAACCTTTTTTAGCCGCGCGAATCTCGAAGCGTCCAGCAAGCAGGCCCGACGTCCGATAGTGTCCCGTGCCGTCCGTCGCGATCGTGCGCGTTTCAGCTTTGTCGACGCTCTTGATTGTCACCGCAACATCGGAAAGGGCCGCGCCGGTTTGGTTCGTCACTACGCCGGAAAGGCTCCCGCCGGTTTCGTCCGTCACCACGACAGAAAGGCTCGCTTCAGTTTGGGCCAATGCCGTAGACGCTCCGATTGCGGGCCACAAAAGGAGCAAGAAGAGTTGGCCCAGCAGCAGAGACGCAGCCGTTGGAACGTAGCTGGCGCGCGTCGAAGTTTTCCACGACACTCCATAGCGGAAGAGTATCTGTGAGCGATCAGAGCGTTTCATCCGGGTTCTCCTTGCACTTGCGGCTGCGCAGTTTCGATTACCGACCAAAAGATTCGCGAATTTATACGATTGGTATTGAGATGTCAAACCCATTTAGTACGGTTAGGCGAGTGTGCGGCGTAGTACATAACGGCAAGGGTTCAGAGCAAGCGCGGAGAGCAGCGAAGGGTTGCGTTAAAGCCGGACGATCATGACCTCGGTGGATTTTACAAGCGCGGCGACGGTCTGGCCGTTTTTCAAGCGCATTTCGCGTACGGCATCGGCAGTGATGATGGACGTAATTTGCTGGCCGCCTATGGAGAGTGTAATCTGGGCGATCAGGCCGCTGACCTTGATGTCGGTAACACGCCCGACGAGTTGGTTCCGGCCGCTGATGCGTCGAAAGTTCGTACGACGCTCGGCAACTTCTTTACCTTCGGTCGCTCGATACAGAAATCGATCGACTTCCTTCTCCGGAATTCGGTGGTGGCCGCCCGCCGTCTTCACCGTGCGAATTTGGTTCTTATAAATCCACTGTTTAAGAGTGGGGTAGCTAATTCCCAATACCTGTGCTGCATCGCGAGGCGTGAAGAGTTTGGCTGTTGGCATAACGACTTACTCGGGTTCCTTGAGTGGGACTTTGGCCCGCCGAAGCGAGCTCGCAATGATGCTAGTCTCCGGCCGTCCGAAGTGTCAATCCACCAATGGCCGACCACATCAATTGTTTGAAGCCTGATTAATGCGGCGGCGGCCGGTTGACACCGACTTCACGCGAGTGTGCCCAACAAGTGCGAACGCGCCGAAGGGCGGTAGTGAAGCGCCGTTTTAATGTCCCATAATGAGTCATATTGAACAGATTTACGATTCTCGCCGCCCTATGATTCTCTTCGAATGAGCCCGACGGGGCCTATCTGAAGGAGGAATTAGCGATGCGGGTCAAGAACCCGAAGGAACTTTTTGTAGCCATGCTGAGCCAGGTGCGGCACGGGACGGAGCTTACCGGGGCGGTCTACAGGGAACTGGGCGAACTGTCCAAAAATCCCGAAATAAAAGAGGCCCTCGAGGCCCGGGCCTTGGTGTCCCACCAAACCCTGACGAAGCTAGACAGGGCTTTCAAAATGATCGGCGAGAGACGGGTGAAAGTCACAGGACGTCTTCACGATGTCTTCGTCGAAGATTTCCGCAAAGAACTTTTGGAGATCGAATCCCCGGTGGCAAAACGGCTTTTCATTTTGGCAAAGGCTAATCACTTGAGCCACATGCGTGCAGGAGAATACGTCACATTGGTCGCCGCCGCCGACGTTTCCGGTCACCACGGCGTCGGTGCGCTGCTGGAAAGCTGCCTCGGCGACCATTTGGCTTTCGTCGAACGGACGAAGCTCTTGATCCACCACTTCGTCAAAGCAAGGACTGCGGCGAAAGCAAAAGGCTGATCGTTCAAATTAGCGTTTGAGCAGTTTCAACATTGGACATCGCTGAAGCAGTAGAGAGGTAATCCCTGCGGTCTTTTTCGACGCCACCGGAGAAGCTGGTTTCGCCTCGCGCGCTCGATTCGTTTCAGTCCGGCGGTTCGGTTCTTACTCCGGTAGATTCGCGTGGGTACTAATCGATCGGCGGAGTGAAGCGACCAGTCCAAACTGAAACCTTGGTTCGTTGATGATTCTCGCGATCGGGAGTAATATCTACGCCCAAGAGTGACACGGCCACAGAAGAACAAACAGCGCGGCAGCGAGACCGCCGACTCAGCACACGTGCGATCGACCTCGAGCGGATCGGCCCGAGGGCCGGGGCCGCCCAAGTCGACGGTTAGTCGAGCTTGGGGAAGAGGCTACGAAGTGGCCGGAAAGAAACGGGGCCGCCCAAGTCGACGGTTAGTCGAGCTTGGGGAAGAGGCTACGAAGTGGCCGGAAAGAAACGGGGCCGCCCAAGTCGACG
>JGI12677J13195_1000013_pt1 | contig 54164 bp, 48 predicted proteins | sample JacPinW_OM2H0_O3_FD_13195 | JGI IMG/M metagenome (IMG submission 13195) | reverse complement strand
ACTGCGTTTCTTGGTTTGGCATAGTGAGCCGGATTATATACAATGGCGGCCGCGTTGGTTACATTCATTTGTGTGTAACTATCTCATTCTGTGGTTTTCTCTGCTGCGTGCCGCGACGGGAGGCTCCATGTCCTTTATTGAAAATCAGGGCGCCAAAATATATTGGGATGAACAAGGTTCTGGCGAGCCTCTGTTGCTCATCATGGGCCTCAGTTACCCCTCCTATATGTGGCATCGTACTCGGCCGATTCTGGCAAAAAACTATCGCACCATCGCTTTAGATAATCGCGGCGTGGGACAAAGCGACGTTCCTCCAGGCGTTTATTCCATCGCACTGATGGCATCGGATGCGGCCGCCGTTCTGGACGCCGCTGGCGTCGACAGCGCCCACGTGTTCGGCGTCTCCATGGGGGGCATGATTGCGCAGGAATTCGCACTTCAATATCCAAAGCGCGTGCGCTCGCTGGTTTTGGGTTGTACCGCTTCTGGTGGTCCTCATGCCATACAAGCCGAACCTGCGGCGCTGCAAACTCTTACGCGCCAGGGCATGACGCCCGAAGAAGCCAAAGAGGCCATCATCCCGTTTATCTATGACGAGGGTACGCCGCGCAAGCGCATCGACGAAGACATGGCCATCCGCATGAAGTGGTATCCCACTCCGCAAGGTTACATGAGCCAACTTCACGGGATTATTGCCTGGGAAGCCTACTCACGCATAGCCCAAATCACGGCGCCCACGCTCATCATTCACGGCGAAACCGACAGGCTTGTTCCAGCCGGGAACTCCAAGCTAATCGCGGAACGCTTGCCTCACGCCAAACTTGTCCTGATCCCGCGTGCCAGCCACATTTTCGAGACCGACCAGCCCGTTCCGTCGAATAAAGCAATAGAGGACTTCCTAGCTTCTCAGAAAAGTAGTGCGCAACACTCTCGGACCTAGGCCGCGTCGTTGCCAGCACCAATTCCATTCTGCGAGCCTCAGTTGCACGCCGCAATCCAGTTATCGATAGTTGTTGATCGGTGTCCGAGAAGTTGAGCTGCTAGCAAGCTTTCTAATGTTTCGCGGTCAGCTTTGAAGTGTCGAAACCGAACTTGTGCAACTCCGTCCTTAACCGCTCGGCGGTAGTCGTATCTTTCGAGTCCGCCGCCTTCTTCTTGTGTCGCTGACCCGCGTCCGACGCTGATTCAGCATCGCAGAGCTTGTCCGCAGCCTCTTTCATCGCTGCTGCTGCCGCTTGAATTGCAGTTGCGGCCGCAACCGTCGCTGACTTCGCTGCCGCGCCGTGCGACGTTGATGTTCCGGGTGCGGCGTGTGCCTTCAGTGCGGTCATCACTTCGTGATAGCCCAGCTCTCGGTAGCTTTCAAATTGCGACTCTGTAAACCACTGGTCCGCAGTAGTTTCGTGCGGAAACGTGAGGTGGCCCTTCTTGTATTCCAACACGTCCGTAGACTCGTCGCCAGTCAGCGAAGCCTTGAAATAAACGATCGTCCCGGTGGGCGCGTTTACGTCCACGGTTTCGTAGTGAATTTCCCCCACCGCGCAATGCTTCTTGCTCGGCTTACCCGGTTCCGCTGGGGTGATATCAGTCACATCCAGGTCGATGTCGATACCCAGATCGATCCGGCACTTGCGGATAGCGTTTCCCAAGCCGGTGAATCCGTAGCAGTCGTCAGCTTCCGCATCGCAGACGATGATCAGACCGCAGCGCCGCTTCACCAGCTCGTACAGCGCCATATTCTCAAAATGTCCGCCGTCAGACAGGTATACATATGCCGCTTCATCATCCGTTCCTCCAAAGAGTTCGTTCAGCAGATAAGCTAACCCGAGGCCTGGCGTCGGTCGTTGCCAAGTTCTCCGGCTTCGAGGATTTCCCAGCCATTGCCCCAAGCGCACATCGAATAGCGTCATCAGAAAACCGACAGGAGCCGAGGTGTAAGACCCCATGTTCGGACTTGCCGCCGCGCCCGAGATGCCCATTGCCAGACCTAGATTTGGCCCGGTAAACGGGGGCGGAAACGCGTATTCTTCCGTTGGCCGATATCCATAGCGATCGAGTCTTCGCAGAAAATTCCGAATCGGGCTATGCGCCTCTTTGGCTTGGCGTCTGTGCATGTCCCGCTTCGTGAGTGGCCTCTGTTGCCGCATGATTGGGCTGTCCTGTTCCTCCAGCCATACATCGAATCCGCAAAATCGCGGCGTCATAACGAACGACTCCGCCATCCGCTCCTGCCAGGCAAGATCTTCGCCCTTGACCAAATTCAGGGACATGTTCAGCACAGGATACGGACCGTCGTACGGAGTCTCCGAATCCAGTCGCAGATCTTTGAGCGGCATGTCGTCGGCGCCGTCGAATCCGGTAAATCGGTTCGGTGACCGCTTCTCGTTCGAGGCTCCCAGGTAACACCTCACCAGACGGTTGCGATAAAACAAGTGCATGGAGAACTGGTTAACATCGACTCGCCACGCCATCACTAACGCCACTGCGATGCACAAAAGGATCGCCCACCAGAGCCGGTGCGCGCTCATGTTCACAAGCACCGAGCCTGTATCCGCTGATAATCGCTCCGACCATGTATGCAGGAATGGCCACAACGAACTGGCCGTAGTCCAAAGATGCACGTCCGTCTGATTCTGATATTCGCTGAACAAATTCAGTTTCTGTACCTGCGCAATGCCGTATGACAGCCAGCACAGCAGTCCGGCGATAAATACGTAGGGGCCTACCTTCGCAACTGCATCCTTCCATGTCTCAGTTCCCGGTTCACCGGTCGCTGTTGACTTACCAGCAAGCACGCTTCCCGCCGTCGTCAATATCCATGCCGGCGTCAGATACTTTGCGGCGACCGCTTTGCGAGCGGCTGCCACCAACGTGTTGTCATGGATGAATTCCGGAAAGTAGAGCGCGACCCAGAAAATCACAACCCAACAGATCCCCCACATCAACAACCATCCACCCAACCGTCCCCACCATTCACGGGACCGGTCATGAAACACTATTCCCATCAGACCGATATGTAGTGTCCCGGCGAGTAAGAAAATCGTCAGCACGAGCGGCGCCCCAAAGGTTAGCGCTCCACGCACCGTCCAAGAGAGCGACTGCGTCGAAAGCAAAGCATAAAGCCAACCTGCCAGCGCTCCGGCGCAAATCGCGGCGACCAATGTAGTTACAAAATCGGTCGCGCTTCGCAGCCCCACTGCAAATTTGGCGTCCGCCTTCATATTCTCGGGGGCCGGAGGCGCCATTCTTTGGACCCGCTGTTCCCCACGCCACTCCGCTACCTTTTCGGCAAAGTTCGAGACAGGTTTAGCTAGCCATCGTCTGTAAGCTGACCCTGCGAGGTTCGTTACGATCCATATCGCGCCATAGGCAGCCGCTCCGTAGAGCGCCGATTGGCCGTACGGGAGAGGACCATCGCGTCTTGTCGCCTGCCACAATCCTCCGAGCACAGCTACGGCGAATAACGGCGCGGCGGCGAGAACCAGAACCCAACCCTGTTTAGTCAGTTGCCGCGCGCCGCCTTCGTCTCGGCAATCCAAGTACGCCATATTGTTCAGGATTACCAGGAACGCGAGCACCAACAGGAAGCAGCCGGCACCGATCAAGTAGCGCTGATTTTCTGGGAAGCCATTGAGCTCGAGTGCCCATTTCTGAAAAAGGCGCGGCACCAACAGCGCCGCAGTCAACACGGCGAGCACGATTACTTGGTTCAATAGCACGTTCCGCAAGTAAATCGCGACCATAGCCCAGGTGTCGCCGCTGAAGATTCCCATTTTCGGTGTTAAGTAATTACTGAAGACTCGCAGAAACCGTATCGGAGTTGGCTCGTTATCGGCTATTTGGTCTACGCGGCTTGTCACCAGACGTTTTTGAACCTCTGCGAAGCTTTTCAGCCTCTTGGTCCACGCTGCCAACCATCCTCCGATATAGCCCCCGCCGGATACGGTCGAGAGATAGTCAACGCGGTTAAGAAGCTTTAGCTCCGCTAGCGCCTGAAGTACTCCGAGGTTGAATGTCGCGCTTCGAATCCCTCCTCCTGAAAACGCGAGTCCTGTCAGGTTTGCCGCGTGAGCATCACTGATCGCTTTATCCCATTGAGCAGTGTCCGACTCCGATGGAGATTCAGAATCCGTGGTTTTTACGTCGTGCGGCGCGTCGAACCCTTTCGCCCGGTGACGTGAGTCACCCTTGTGCTCGGTCGCCGCCCAGCGTTTTCTCCGAACTTGCTGAATTTCCGATAGCTCCGCTGCTAAAACATCTTCCAGTGGAACGGACAGGTCTTTAGCCATCGAGTTCCTCTCCTCTCGATCGTGCGCCTCGCGGTTCTCTTGGCCTGATGTTTTGAGGACTGGCGGGGAGGGTATTTCGCATGTAATTAACTGTCAAGTATAAACAGATCGTACTCTTGCCCGCTTCTTCCGCTGGCGCCGATAACAGCCGCGTTCCACCTCACTCATTTCATCCCGGCAGTTTTCAGCATTCGCTTCGCCCTTGGCCTCCCGAGAGACGTGTCAACCTTCGGTGAACGGAACAGCCATTTGCGATACCGCGCGCAAATCCTCTATAATCTTTGGGTAACGGTTAAAAGCTCATTTTGAGGGCATTGCTCCGCTAACCGGGCCCTCTCGAACCTCCTAAAATGATCGATCTCGCTGAAAAAATTAAAAAGAAACTGAAGGACGAAATCGCCGCTCTTGAGCATGAGCTTCACGACGAGCTACCCAAAGAAATCAAGGTAGCCCGCGCTCACGGCGATCTGTCGGAAAACGCCGAGTACAAGTACGCCAAGGAACGCCAATCCTATGTCTCGGCGCGCCTGGGTCAACTTCACCAGCGCATGGCCGATATTTCCATGATGAACCTCACCAACTTGCCAAAAGATCGTGCCGCTTATGGCTCGCGTATCGTCGTCCTCGACGTTGCGAAGTCCACTGAAATCGAGTACAAACTCGTAACAGTCGAGGAAGCCGACGTAACCAAGGGCCTAATTTCGACGAGTTCTCCTATTGGCAAAGCGCTGCTTGGCAAAAAGCCCGGCGATGAGGTTACGGTTGTCACTCCGGCAGGCACCAAGGAATACGAAGTCGTCCGTCTGTCCACGATTTACGATGAGGAATAGTATGGCGGCGTTGAATCGATGTTGACGCGCACTATCGGTCGTTACATTTCTTGGCCTATCGACCGGCTGGCGGCGCTCCTCGCTCCAACCGGAATCCCTCCGAATGTCATCACTTGGTTGGCTCTTGTTCTAAATCTTTGGGCAGGCATTCTATTTGCCGCCGGGCGCTTCACCGCTGGCGGCGGAATGATGATTCTCGCCGGCCTCTGTGATCTGCTCGATGGTCCGGTGGCTCGACGGCAAAAGCGCGTGTCATTATTTGGCGGTTTTCTGGATTCGATCCTCGATCGTTACGCCGACTTGATTCTCTTCCTGGGAATCTTGGTTTATTACGCGCGAGTAAACCGTTTTATGGACGCGGTACTCGCAGGTGCAGCCATGGCCGGCGCCGTGATGGTGAGTTATGCAACGGCTCGCGCTGAATCATTGGTGCCAAAGTCGGAAGTCGGATTTTGGGATCGTCCCGAACGCCTGACGCTTATGATTTTAGGCGCGCTCTTCAACCGCATGCCGATTGCACTGTGGATACTGGCCATCGGACCCAATATCACCGTGATTCACCGCATCTTACATACTTGGAAACAAACCAAAGACGGGCAGCTCCCTCTCGTTGGCAACACATCTTCTACGGGCAGCGGCCCTGCGCGAGCGAAAACTCGCGCCAGCATTCCGCCATCAGTTCAGCCCCGCGATGCGTCACCTCTACTAAGCCGCGCGGTAAAACGCGGAGGTTAGGCCGGGTTCATCCCTGGATCGGAAAAAGTCGTCCTGTTGTTGCTAAGAAACCAAAAATTCGACGTTCTGCGGCACGGCCATTTAATCCGTACCCCATTGCGCAACGTCGCCGTTGAAGGCGTACAGTTCCTTTTCGATGCTGTATCATGAATTCTCACGGTCAGCGCAAGACTTGAAACCCTCTCTTATCATTCACGGCGGCGCGTGGAACATCCCCGACGAAGCAGTCGACGATTGCCGCGCAGGAATCCGGCGCGCCCTCGAAGCGGGCTGGAAATTATTGTCCGGCACCGGAACGGCGATGGACGCCATCCAAGCCGCCATCGTAATCCTCGAAGATGATCCCACATTCGATGCGGGCATCGGCTCGCACCTGAATCGAGACGGTCGCGTTCAGCTTGACGCCATCGTCATGGATGGCGCCTCACTGAAAGCCGGCGCGGTTGCAGCTGTGGAACGCGTGCGCAATCCCATTCTCCTTGCCCGCTGTGTCCTCGAAAAAAGTGAGCACATGATGCTGGTGGGCGCAGGCGCGGAAAAATTTGCTGCGGAAAATGGCATATCCCTTTCTGCTCCCGAAGAGCTCGTTACCGAGCGCGAACGCATGGCTTGGCGGCGATGCCTCGAGGATTCGCATGCCGCAGAACATCACGTCGGTCACGAACACGGCACGGTAGGCGCGGTCGCAACTGATCGCTATGGAAATCTCGCCGCGGGCACCTCTACCGGCGGTACCTGCTGCAAGTTCCCCGGACGGGTCGGCGATTCGCCGCTCATCGGCTGCGGCTGTTATGCTGACCTCGAGGCGGGCGGCGTTTCCTGCACCGGCTACGGTGAAGGCATCATGAAAATTGTGATGGCGAAAATGGCCATCGACCTCCTTCACGACCAGCGCGTCCTCGTTCCGCACCGAGAAAAAGGTGGGCCGCTTTCCCTAGCGCAAGCCGTTGCTGACGCTTGCATTCGCAAGCTAGCGCATCGCGTCCACACTACCGGCGGCCTGATTCTCCTAGACCGCGATGGCCTGCCCGCTGCTGCGTTCAACACCCCGGGGATGGCCTACGGTTACGTACAGCCTGACGGCAGTTTCCGAATCGCTCCGTAACAGGCGACTCCAGTGCAGTGTAGATCATCATAAAGTGATGACAAAACGTGCGCGAACCAGATGGGCCATCGTCCTGCTCGCAACCATAGGATCTCTATACCCTCTCCTTTCATCGGCACAACAAGTGGCTGTGAAATACAAGGAAGGCATGGTTCATGGCTTTCTAGTGCTTCGAACATTGAATGACGAAACAATCGCCGCCGGCGACCTGGAACAGCATGCCAATGGCGATCGCGTGACCACCCACATCGTGTACCATTTCAAAGATGGCTCGGTACAGGAAGAGACCGCGGTATTCTCCCAGCGCGGCAGCTTCCGCCTCTTGAGCGACCATCTTCTCCAGAAGGGCCCCGCATTCAAACGCACGACCGACCTCTCGATTAATTGTTCCACCGGCCAAGTCACGGTTCGCTACACCGACGACGATGGCAAGGAAAAAGTAATCACCGATCGCCTTAAACTCCCTGCCGATCTCGCGAATGGCGCAGTTCTCACCATGATGAAGAACATAGCTGCCGGCACACCGAAAACGACATTGTCGATGGTAGTGGCCACTCCAAAACCACGTCTGGTAAAACTAATAATTGCGCCAGAAGGTGAGGACGCTTTCTCGATAGCCGGGTCTGCCCGCAAAGCTGTGCGCTATGACGTGAAAGTGGACATTGGAGGCGCCGCAGGATTGGTCGCTCCCATCGTGGGCAAGCAGCCGCCGGATACACACGTATGGATTCTTGAGGGCGAGGTTCCCGCCTTCGTTAAATCCGAAGGCCCTCAGTACGAAGGCGGTCCCATTTGGCGAATTGAACTTACGAGTCCCGTCTGGCCGCAGAAGCGCGCAGAGGGCTCTCCAAAGAACTAATCGCTCAGGCGCACAGCTTGCAGTAAAATGAATGCAGCCGATCAAGAAAACTGAGGAGAGAATTATGCCGATGCGAGATGCAATCCTTAACGAATTCGATCACGAAATGATCAGCACTCGTAAGACGCTCGAACGGGTGCCCGAAGGCAAGCCCGACTATGCTCCGCACGAAAAATCGATGAAGATGGGACGCCTCGCCGGCCATGTTGCTGAGCTTTCTGGTTGGGCCGCTACGATCATCGGTCAAGACTCGCTGGACTTTCGGCCGCTGGGAGCTCCGCCTCAGACTCCCACGGTCATGACTTCACGAAAGCAACTTCTCGAAGTTTTCGACAAGAAGGCCGCCGAGGCGCGCGCCGCCATTGCCGGTGCAAGCGACGAAACCCTGTTGAAAAACTGGACGCTTCTCTCAGGCGGTCAGGCGATTTTCTCCATGCCGCGCGCCGCTGTTCTGCGCAGCTTTGTGATGAATCACATTGTCCATCACCGTGCACAGCTCGGCGTTTACCTACGCCTGAATGGCGTCGCCGTTCCTTCCGTCTACGGTCCGTCAGCCGACGAACAGAATTTCTTCGGCCAATAGAGCGCCGAGTCCGCCGATTCGGTCCCGGCTCGTCTAGGAGTTGAATCCGAACCACGGCGTGTGCTAGCATCCCGTTTTCCGCAGGGTCATGCGCGTCAACCGACGGGGGCGGCGCCGTGATACTTGGCTTCTCGAACAGCTCGAGTCCGTCTTCCGCAAGAATCCGCCACGAAATGCCTGTTCTGAAGACTGAAGCTGCGTCTTCGCCGCGCTTTCTCCAGTTTGTATGTTTAAGAAGACTTTCTGCCGCGACTAGCCCTGGTTCGCAGACAAATGGTTCCTTTTATGTGAGGTGATTTATGAAATCGTATAACACCGAATGGATACGCAACGTTGGCATTGCCGGCCACGGCGACACGGGCAAAACCCAGCTCGTCTCGTCGTTGCTGTTCACCGCTGGGATGACCCCGCGCCTCGGCAAAGTGGCGGACGGTTCGGCCACGACCGACTGGGACGAAGAAGAAATCGCGCGAAAAATTTCCATCAACACCGGCCTTGCTTTTGCCGAATGGCAAGCGCCGGGGCAGCCTGAAAAAGTCAAAATAAACTTCCTCGATACGCCCGGCTATTCCACTTTCATCAATGAAACAAAATCCTCGCTCATCGCCGCGGACGCCTCTTTGATCCTGGTGGACGCGGCCGCAGGTGTCCAGGTTTGCACTGAAAGAGTCTGGGACTATGCCACCGAATACGATCAGCCGCGCGCCTTCGTCCTGAATTGGATGGACCGCGAACTCGCGAGCTTCGAACGCGCACTGGACTCCGTCCAGCATGTTTTTGGACGTGGCGCCGTTCCCATTCAATTGCCCATTGGACACGAAAAAGGTTTTAGAGGTGTTGTGGATTTGATCTCCATGAAAGCTCTTACCTATACGCTAGATGGAGACGGCAGAGCCAAGATCGAAGAGGTTCCGGCGGTCCTTGCCGAAGAAGCAAAGACTGCGCATGAAACGCTGGTAGAGCTCGTCGCGGAAGGCGATGACGCATTGATGCAGGAATTCTTCGATGAAGGTACGCTGCCGGTTGACGACCTGAAAAAAGGCCTTCGCGAAGCAGTCCTCGCCAAGAGAATTTTCCCCGTCCTGCTTAGTTCCGCGCTGCATAACGTCGGCAGTGACGCTATTTTGAATTTTCTTGCTGAGATTTTCCCCGCGCCGGCGGTACGCGGAAAAATCAGTGGCCACAGAACGCCGGACCACAAAGGCGACACGCTCGAGCGCAAAATTGTCGATTCCGAACCAGTTTCCGTCTTCGTCTTCAAAACCCTCGCGGATCCATTCGCCGGCCGCATCACGTATTTCAAAGTCATGTCCGGAGTATTGAAAAACGACGCCACGCTCAATAACTTCAATCGCAGCACGCAGGAGCGTCTGCAGCATATCCAGGTAATGCAAGGAAAGGCTGCCACAGCAGTAACCGACCTTCACGCCGGTGATATCGGCACCGTCGCCAAGCTCAAAGACTCCACCACCGGTGAGACCCTCGGAGACAAGAACGCGCCGATTTTTTATCCTCCCGCGCGTATTCCCGAGCCTTCCATCACTTTCGCAGTTGAACCCAAGACGCGAGCCGATGAAGATCGCATCGGCGTCGCTATTCACAAGATTCTCGAGGAAGATCTTGCCTTGCGTTTTGCGCGCGACCCTCAAACAAAAGAATTCCTGCTGAGCGGAGCAGGACAGCAGCATATCGAAGTAGTCGTCGCAAAACTTCGCAAGCGCTATCACGTCGAATTAAAGCTCCATCCTCCCAAGGTCCCTTATCGCGAGACTATCCGCGGCAAAGCTGACGCCGAAGGCAAACACAAGAAACAAACCGGTGGCCACGGTCAATTCGGCCTCTGCCGCATCAAAATGGAGCCGCTGCCGCGCGGCAAGGGTATCGAGTTCGTGGACGATGTTTTCGGCGGCGCCATTCCCAAGAACTGGATTCCATCCGTCGAAAAAGGCGTTCGCGATTCCGCTGAGCGGGGCTTTCTGGCGGGCTTCCCAGTCACCGATTTCCGCGTGAGCCTGTACGATGGCAAATATCACGATGTGGACTCAAGCGACATGGCATTCAAGATTGCCGGATCCCTCGCCTTTAAAGAAGCGATGAAGCAAGCCCGCCCCGTTCTGCTTGAACCGATTATGCACGTCGAGGTCTATGCGCCGGATCAGTATTCAGGCGACTTGATGGGTCATCTCAGCGGGCGTCGCGGAAAAATAAGCGGCAGCGAACTGCGGGGCGGAAGCGTGGTGGTGAAAGCGCTTGTTCCTTTCTCGGAAATGCTCAGCTACGCGAACGAGTTGATTTCAATGACGCAGGGACGTGGAAGCTATTCGATGGATTTTTCGCACTACGATTTCGTTCCGAATGAAATTGCGGAAAAAGTCATCGCCGCGCACAAACCGCATCACGCGGGCGAAGAAGAAAGCCAAGTTGCCTCGGCGTGACTTTCGAAAGTGGCTTGCTTGACCGTGATCATTCACCCGTTTTAGGGGGCGCCTGAGGCGTCTGCGGACTCTTCCCTTGTGCGGTTTGGGTCTTTGGGCTTTCGTTCTTTTTGTATTGGCCGCTTTGACCTGCAGTGCGGGCTGGACAACCTACACCCAAGCAAGGGCCGGTGGGTCGAAGATAGTAGCAACCCGTAAGTGACAGCAGGGACAAGAGTAATACCGTTCCACCCGCGAACTTCAGGATGCCTAAGGACTCTCTCTTCATAAGTGCCCTCTTTTAATGGCCAATAAGCTCGACAAACCGCTGAAACTCTATGTTCATATCTTGGCATAAAGCAGGCACAAAATTTATGTTTCGTGCGTCCCAGCCGCGAATGCGTCAGCGAACGAAAGGTGAAACCGGCCCAAAATCAAAGGAAACCGAGAGAAATCCGGTGAAGTACCGAGACAAATCCTGAAAATCGGGAAATACCTGCTCAGTAGAAAGCTCCCAAAAAGTCTCTCTCGACGCCATTCATCGCTCGCCCGAACCCAAATTGGCGCTTGCGATTCCCCTACAAGCTGCTCCATCCTGCTGAGCTATGAAAAAAAAGAGAACGAAAATCAAACGCGCCGCCGATGCCACTCTCGCGATCCACGCAGGCCAAGAAAAATTTGGCATCGCGGCATCCGTCGGAGTGGAGATCGCGCGCACCGCAAATTTCACATTTGCTAACACGGAGGAGATGAAGCAATGGGCCCAGGGCAAAGGTTCGGCGTACATCTACACCCGTTATGGAAATCCCACGCTTACTATCGCTGAAGAAAAGCTGGCCGCGTTGGAAGGCGCAGAGGACGCCGTGGTCACTGCGTCTGGTATGGCTGCTATTTCAAGCGCGCTTCTTTCTGTGCTGAAGGCCGGCGACGAAGTAATTGCCACCCGACAGGTCTATGGTGGGACCTACCGGCTGATGCGCGACGTTTTTCCGAGAATGGCCATCGTCGTTCGGCATGTGGAATCAGATCTCTCAGGAATCGAAGGCCTGGTTAATCCACGCACGAAAGCACTTTATATCGAGACGCCTACAAACCCCACGCTGCGACTCGTGGATTTGTGGAAAGCAATCGCATTCGCGAAAGAATGGGATCTGGTTTCGCTGATCGACAACACGTTCGCAAGTCCAGTCCTGCAAAAACCCATCGAGATGGGTTTCGATATCGTGCTGCACAGCGCGACGAAGTATCTCGCCGGCCACTCAGACGTAATCGCGGGCGCTGCGGCAGGCAGCCGTGCCCGGATGACGAAAGTTCGCGACATGATTATTTATCTGGGCGGCTCGATGGATCCCGAGGCCGCCTTCCTGCTTATCCGCGGGATGAAAACTCTGGAAGTGCGCGTTCGACGGCAGTGCGAGACCGCCATGCTGGTCGCGCGGTATCTGACCCGGCATCCGAAGGTAGCGCGCGTGCACTATCCGGGACTTTCCTCGCATCCGGATCATCTTCTCGCTAAGCGTCAAATGCGCGCTTTCGGTGCCATGCTTGCATTCGACCTGAAAGGCGGCCTATCGGCTGCGCGTCGCTTCTGCGATCGCACAAGAATTTTCCTCCTCGCAGCTAGCTTGGGTAGCGTCGAGTCCCTTGTGGTTCTGCCGATTTATACTTCTCACTACAATATGTCGCTCCCAGAATTACGCGGTGCCGGAGTCGAGCCCGGTACAGTGCGTGTTTCTGTAGGCCTTGAAGATCCCGAAGATCTCATCGAAGATTTGCGCCAGGCATTGGCCTAGTAGCGCAAATTCGCAGACTGCCCCCGCTTCTTGCCTCAGCCATTTCAAAAGGAGCTGGGCTAGGTGTACACTCTGGCCAGTTCCCTAGTACTCGATGTCTTGATGTCGTCAACGACTGGTACGCCATGTCCATTGACCCGTGCGCTGGTAATTCGTAAGATTTTCTAGCGTCTTGGCGGGCCTGATACACAAATCCCGAAATGCGGGCTGAGTGTTTCTAGGAAGCTCTCTTGAAATGCGTTCTGCGGTTCTCAAGGCGATACTGAGGAGACGGTGAACGGTATGTATAGGAAGGCCACAGTCTGGGCACTATTGGCGGCTGGATCGATATTTCTCGGCGGTTGCCAGGAAACCGTATCATCGAAACAAGCCAAAGCGCGTCCGCCAGCTGCAACTCCGGCTCCTGCTCCCGTCTTCGTCCACGAGGCTCTGCCTTTACCGCCGCATCCGGTTTACCTAACTTCACCTCAGACTGATCCAAGACCAGCGATTGATATCCTGGTGGCACAGGTGCAAACCAGCTTCAATGAAGGACAAAAGAAGTACAAAGCGGGTCACTTTGACAAGGCCCGAGTAGATTTCGACCAAGCTATGGATCTTGTCCTTCAGAGCGGATTTCAGCCCGATTCCGACCAGCGTCTCTCCGATTTGATCGACCAACTCGGAGAAACTCTCCATTCGTACGAATTGAACGCCGAGCAAAATGCCGCGGAAGATGAAGAGCCAGCGGGACCGCCAACTCCCATCGATGCTCTGTCGGATATGACTTTGCCAAAGGGCGACCCAAGGCTGGCCGCCAAGGTCGAGCAGGAATTGATCAGCGTTCCGCACGATCTCCCTCTCACTGTGAACGATTCCGTCCTGCAGTATCTTAGCTTCTTCACAACGACTAAAGGCCGGGCGGTGATGGAACATGGGCTCGGTCGCGCCGGGCGATACAACGACATGATCAGGCGCGTTCTAAGGCAGGAAGGCGTGCCGCAGGACTTGATCTATCTTGCCCAAGCCGAATCAGCGTTCCAACCATCCGCGGTTTCACGCGCGGGTGCACGCGGATTGTGGCAATTCATGCCATTTCGCGGCGAAGAATACGATCTCGACAGGAATTACTGGGTTGACGAACGAAGCGATCCGGAGAAAGCCACCCGTGCCGCCGCGCGCCATATGCGTGACTTGTACGAAATGTTCGGCGACTGGTATCTGGTGATGGCGGCCTACAACTCAGGCCCGATGAATGTGGTGAAGGCCATCGAGCGCACGGGCTACGCTGATTTCTGGGATTTGCAACGGCTCCATGCGCTTCCGAAGCAAACCCAGAATTACGTCCCCATCATTATTGCCATGGCGCTGGTAGCCAAGGATCCTGGTCTTTACGGAGTGCAAGTAGCTCCGGAAAAGCCGGCACAAATTGACACCATTAAACCCGGCCATCCGATCGATCTCCACCTCGTCGCTGATGCTTCCGGCGCTGATATCGACGATTTGCGGGCGCTGAACCCGGAGTTGTTGCGTGGCGTGACGCCTAACGATCCCAAATTTGAGTTAAACGTGCCCGCAGGCACCGCAGAAAAATTTGAAGCCAACATCCAGCAGGTTCCCGTAGACAAGTGGACCAGCTGGCGCCTGCATAGCGTAGAAAATGGCGAATCACTGCCGGATCTCGCGAGACGTTACAGGGTCAGTGTTGCGGCGATTGAAAACGCCAACCACTTGGAAGCTCACGCGACTCTGCCAGTTGGGTTTCTGGTGAATGTGCCGACAGCACCGCCTGTAATACATCTGGTGCACTACAAGGTGCAGCGCGGCGATTCCCTGGAAGGAATTGCGGGACGCTTCGACGTGACTGTCTCGCAATTGAAGAAGTGGAATAATATTCGAGGAGCAAGCGTGCCGCGAGGCTCGCGGTTGCGGATTTATGCCGGGGGACCTCCCGATGATGCAGCTCCGCATTCCAAGTCGAAGTCGGCTCAGACCAACGGCGCCACAGTTGAGAAGGTCGCCACACACCAAAGTTCGACCGGGGAGTCCGTTGAGCACCGCGTGAAGCGCGGCGAAACGCTCTACTCGATTGCGCGTGAGTACGGAACCACAGTGGCCTCCTTGCGCCAATCCAATCCTTTTCTGAACGGCAGAAGTCTGATCGCCGGGGACCTGCTCAAGATAAGCCGTTAGTTCGGACCAATTATCTCCTCTCTATTATCTCTATATTTATCATGGCGTTAGAATAACATTGTAACATTATGTTACCTCGCCTTTGCACCCGGACCCCCTCCGATTTTGTAATAAGCATATTTTGAATGCCTTGCGCCTTGACAAAGTTCCGAGTCTGAGTTTATAAGCGGCGAGGGACTAATAACGGATTCGGATCCCGAGACTCAGGGAGGGTCGCATGTTTCAAGGCAAAATGCATGATGAAGAAGATGACGAGCTGCCACGCTATGAAGAAGAGGAAGGCGAGGAAGGGGCCGAACAGCCCCATGAAGGCACGATAGAGATTGAGGAAGTCGTTATCGAGGACGACGACGAAGTTCCTGAGGCTGCTCCGACTCCTTCTCCGCGCAAACCTGCCCCCGCTGCGAAGGCTAAGCGGCCCAAAAAGGCTGCCCCTAAGAAAAAGGCTAAGGCAAAATCGAAACAAAAGCCTAAAGCCAAGAAGGCTTCCAAGAAAAAAGCCGGCAAGCGCAAAAAGCGCTAGATTATCCGTCGCGGCATCTATCGCGGGGCTGTACGATCGGTTCGTGCTGCTCCGCGAAGTATTGCATTTCGGCCACGCCTTCCCGTTAAGGAGTCGATCGTCGGTCTGCAGGTTCGCGATTGGGATTCACTCAGAAAATAGCACTCCGTCGCACCACAGTGTCATTCCAGTACACCTTCTCGCCAGTTCCTATTTCTGAAATCTTTCCCTTGCCGTGACCCTCTTTTGGCCGATAGCATACGCGCTTCATGCCTTTGGTGCTGGAGCAAATTCGCAGAATGCGCGGCGGAGCGCAGTCCCACCTGATGCGGTGCGAATCCAATGCCACGCCAGCCGAGGAGGCCTACTACGTCGTAAAATTTCAGAACAATCCCCAAGGCACCAGGATACTGGCGAACGAATTGCTTGGAACCAGACTGGCAGCCCGTATGGGGCTGCCGGTTCCACCGGCAAGCGTGGTAGAGGTACGCGAACAACTGATCGCCCATACCGACGATTTGGTAATCGAGCTGGGGCGCGGGCGCGCACCCTGCAAGGCAGGCTTACAATTCGGATCCCGCTATCCTGGAACGCCAGTAGAAGTGACGGTTTACGACTTCCTTCCCGACGAGCAGCTTCGGGAAGTCGTGAACCTCACTGACTTTTGCGGCATGCTTGTGTTCGATAAGTGGACCTGCAATACGAACGGCCGGCAAGCGATCTTCTCTCGCGTAAAGAATGAAACTCGTTATCAAGCGCAGATGATAGATCAAGGGTTTTGTTTCAATGCCGGTGAGTGGAATTTTCCGGATGCACCGCTCAGAGGCCTTTATTCACGCCATCGCGTTTATGAATCTGTGCTTGGACTCGAATCCTTCGAGCCCTGGCTGGGACGAGTGGAGTCGAAAATTACCGAGTCGGTGCTCGACGAGATTCAAAAAGAGATACCCGGGGAATGGTATGACTTCGATTTTGAGGCGCTCGAAAAAATGCTCGAACATCTTTTGCGGCGGCGCAAGCTTGTCCGCGAACTGCTCGTGTCCGCCTGGAAATCGTCGATGCAGCCTTTTCCCAACTGGAAATGATTTTCTTGAATCGAGCCGCAAAGGAATGAGCCATGCCTGAAGAAGAACGAAAAACACTGCGTTATCGGGTGTTGCGCTACACGCCGAACCTCATCCGCGATGAGTGGGTGAATATCGGAATCATGCTGGAGGAATTCCAAGAGCTGGAGTCCGTGGGCGGCTCGCAACGTGTCATCAAGGTGATCGAAGAGGACCGGGAGTTTGCGCGCGTGCGCAAACTTCATCCAAATGCCGATGTGAAATGGCTTCATTCGCTCGCCTCGGAATTCGAGCCGCTGCGCTCCATGAGCGGCGAAGGTATGCGGAAATACTTTTCCACGCTCGAAAATACGCTTTCCAACGCATTACAGCTCAGCCCTCAAAAAGCGGTTCTCGCGGAGGACTTCAACGCCGAGTTGATTCGACTGTACGATACACACGTCGCAGCTCCTGCCAGAGTCGGCGGCAATATCGTCGAGAGTACGCGCGCCTGGATCCGAAACAAGCTCAAGGATGTCTTTCAGCGGCATCGCATCGCGGGAAAACTCAAGCCCGCCGTCCGTGTCGACGAATATACGCACTTGGGAGATCCATTTAAGTTCGACTATGGCTACAGGAATGGCGTACGCGGATACATTCAGTCCGTGGTGCTCAACCGCGACGCGGCGCAGGCCAAGGTGTTGGCGTACACCGTAGAAAGCATACGGAAACGCGTGCCGGCGTCTGAGTTCACCGCTATAACCGAGGCCGCTCCGTCGCCCGGCAATCTACAACATCTATTTATCAGCAAACTCTTCGCAGACCAGAACATTCGTATCGTTTCGATGAATCATGTGGAAAAATTCGCCGAAGAACTGCGAATGAAATTGCAATAGCGCCGGGAAAGCCGCCAATCAATTCGGCGACTAGTCTTCTAATTTTCCCCACCGTGGCAGTTCCCGGCGTCCCAATAACGCTTCCGCAGCCCAGCACCCCAGATACGATGAGAGCGCGACACCATGCCCTGCGAACGCTCCGATCATAATTGCATTCTTCATTTTCACGGCCTCGGGATGCCAGGTGAAAACAGGCTTCCACGAATCGCGAAACATGATTGGCCCTCCCCAGCGGTGCGTGAAGCGCGCCGACTTAAGCGCCGGGTGCAGCCTGCGCACGCGATCCTCAAGCGTTGTAAAAATTCGCGAAGGTTCTTCGGCGGAGATATCCACGCCGTCGAGATCGTCGGAGTCGGGAGATTGCACTAAACCCGCGCCAAAGATGATCGAATCGTCCTTCCGTACGCGTCCCCACAGGTATGGCATGTCCACCGTGTAGAAGGGCTTTCGTAGCGCCAGACCGATTTTCTCCAGCGTCTCTTCGCCGACAGGCTCAGTAGCCACTGCAAGGGTCAACCTCGGATGACTGCCCTTCTCCATCCCGGACAGCTCGAGTGAGAGAGCATTTGTTGCGAAAAGAATCTTGCGAGCGGACAGTTTCTTCCTCTGCGCCGCGCCGGGAGCCAGGGCAATTTCAGGGACGTCGCTCCATCGTATGTCCGCGACCGGATGATTTTCCAAAATGTGCGCACCGAGCCGATCCGCCGCTTGAGCAAGGCCGCCTACCAGCCTCCCCGGATCAATTGTCCCCCCAGGAACTTCCTTTGAAACGCACAGGGATCCCGAGTCATTCCAGGAAATCGGAGAATTTGCGAGCGATTCTTCGCGCCCGACCTCCCAGGCGCCATTCAGACTGCGGTCGCACTCCACGCCAAGTTCATCTAGAATTCCGCTGAACCCCGCCAGCACGTCTCCCAAGCCTGGAAGATCACCGGCCGCAGATTCAGCAAGCGCCATGCCTCCCGTTCGGCCGCTGGCACCGTTCCCAATTTTCCAAGCCTCGAGCACCGCGACGGATTTCTCAGGCGCAATTTTCCGCAGCCACGCTGCTGCGGCCAAACCCGTAAAACCACCGCCGATCACGGCGAAATCCAGAATTTCGGGAAGCGGCGTGGATTCAAGAGAGGGAGCGAAGTCAATCTGCCAGGGCGGATTGCCCCAGTTGTGCGTTTTGGGAGGGGAGTGCATAACCGGAAACACCAGCAGTTCATAGCTGCGATAAAAGCCATATCACAAGCTCAGCACTGATTTTCAGCGAGAGTTACGACTACCTCTACGCGCTTACAGAATGGCTTCCGTCCAATTCTCGAGCGTATGTTTGATCTTGCCCATGAACTGGTGCGCCACGGCGCCATCTACCACGCGATGATCGTAAGAAAGCGTGAGATAAACCATCGACCGAATCGCAATCGCATCATCAATGACCACCGGCCGTTTTTCGATAGTGCCCAACCCGAGAATTGCCACGTTTGGCTGGTTGATTATTGGCAAGCCAAATAGCCCGCCAAAGACGCCAGGGTTCGTGATCGCGAAGGTCCCTTCGGCTACTTCCTCCGGTTTGAGTTTCTTCGTACGTGCGCGTTCAGCAAGATCGTTCATAGCACGGGCGAGCCCGAGAAAATTTTTCTCCTCTGCGTTCTTGATCACCGGAACGATCAAGCCCCAATCCAACGCCACCGCGACGCCGATATTGCATTCCTTGTGCAGCACGATGTTGGTGCCGTCCACCGAAGCATTCACCGTCGGAAACGCGCGCAAAGCTTCCACGGCCGCCCGCACGAAAAACGGCATGAACGTGAGTTTTGTTCCGGTAGTCTCTTCGAATTTATTCTTCATCTTCGTGCGCAGCGCGGCGATCGCTGACACGTTTACTTCGTCCACGGAATAAACGTGCGGAGAGACGTGCTTCGAAAGCACCATGTGCTCCGCGATACGCTGCCGCATCACCGACATCGGCTGGACTTCGTAGTGCCCGAAGTACATCTTTTCGCGCGGTACCGCGTTTTCGAGCACCGCCGATGCGGACGCGCCCCCGGTTGCCGGCGGCGGAGCTGACGTCCGCGCAGGAGCCGTCGCCGCTCCGGTGCGCGCGGAAGCGGCAGAAGAAGCGCCGCCTTCTACCGCGGCTAAGATATCGCTCTTGCTCACGCGGCCGCCCGCTCCGCTGCCGGGAACTTGCGTCAGATCCACGTCATGCTCGCGCGCAATTCGCCGTACGAGAGGGGAGCTGCGCACTTTTTCACCGCTCGCCGAAACCGCAGGCTTCTGCTGAACCGTTTCTCTGGGTGACGCCGGCTTCGCCTCGACTTTGGCCGCAAGCGGAGCGTTGGCCGCTGCGTTGGCTGGCGCTCCAGATCTCGCGCCGGATGCCGCGGAAGGGGGCTCTTCCGATTTCGCAGCAGTTGGCGCAGCCGATTGAGCCCCAGCGCCGTCCGCGTCAATGATGGCTACAACGGTTTGAATCGGTACGGTCTGCCCCTCGTTGACTTTAATTTCTTTCAGCACGCCGGCGGACGGCGACGGAATTTCCGCATCAACCTTATCTGTCGAGATTTCGAACAGCGGTTCGTCACGCTCGATCTTGTCACCGGCTTTTTTTAGCCACTTAGTAATTGTGCCTTCGAAAATGCTCTCCCCCATCTGGGGCATGATCACGTCAACAGCCATAGTATTCTCCTGTGGGTTCCAAACTCAGACCGCGGCGAGACATTCTTCGTGCCACACGCCCGGCACTCCCTCTAGCGTGTATATCTCGTCTCCGCCATGGAAAAATGACACTTCTTTCACCTTAGCCGTGCGGCCCGCGTACTCGAGCTGCTCCGGCTCCAGTTCGTTGTGATATTGGCCGGCTTCCATGAAACTTTCAAGAAACGCGCGGTCGGCGATGCGAACTTCATTGCCGATTTCGAATTCCGCCTTGTTTAATCCTTTAATTTTTCCCATGTCAGAACGCCAGCCTCCTCAATATTTTGCCAATTCGCGCGCGGCAACCACAACTTTTTCCGTATTCGGCAGAAATCTTTCTTCGAGCGTCGGCGCGTACGGCACAGGCGTGTCCAGAGCAGTCACGCGCGCAATGGGCCCGTCGAGATCTTCGAACGCGCTTTCGCACACAATGGCCGCGATTTCTCCGGCAATGCCTCCGGTGCGCGTGTCCTCGTGAACGATCAAAAGCTTGTTCGTCTTCTTCACGGAAGTAAGGATGGTCTCACGATCGAGCGGAAGCAGCGTCCGTAAATCGATCACCTCCGCATCGATGCCTTCTTTCGCCAATTGGTCGGCGGCTTCCATGGACGTGTGCGCCATCGCCGCGTAACTGATGATAGTCAAGTCCGCACCTTCGCGGCGAACGATGGCTTTGCCGATGGGAACCAGATAATCGCCTTCCGGTACTTCTTCCTTGATCCGCCGGTACAGAAATTTGTGCTCGAAAAACAGCACGGGGTTATTGTCGCGGATTGCGGACTTCAGCAAGCCTTTGGCATCCGACGGCGTGGAAGGATAAATGATCTTCAGCCCCGGAGTGTGCATGAAGTACATCTCGGGGTTCGCCGAATGAAACGGCCCACCGTGAACACCGCCGCCTGAAGGCCCCCGAATGACCATGGGCACCGGCGCGCCCCACAGGTAATGAGATTTTGCCACGAAATTCGTCACCTGATTGAAGCAGCAGGCGATGAAATCGATAAACTGCATTTCCGCGACCGGCCGCAACCCCAGAAAACTCATTCCGCAGGCTGCGCCGACAATGGCCGTCTCGCTGATGGGCGTTTCAATCACCCGTTCGCGCCCGAATTTCGCGATCAGCCCTTCAGTCGCCTTGAACGCTCCTCCGTACACGCCAATATCTTCGCCGATCGCAACCACCGCCGCGTCGCGATCCATCTCCTCGAACATGGCTTGACGGATTCCCTCGATCATCGTGATGGGGGCCATGTCAGCGTCTCCCGCGTTTGTCGCGTGGATTTTGATGCCTGTCGCGAGGGTTTGGAACTTCTCGCACGGACTTATCCTTCGGGCCACGTCCAAACGGTACCCGCGGAACTTCCGGTGTTTCAGGTTCCATAACCCGTACGGCAGGTTTCTGCGGGGGCTTGCCGGAGTGCTTCACCACCGGCTTCGCAACCTTCGATCCGTTGCCGCCACTGCTTACAATCGGCGCGGCGATTTGCTTCTTGATGGCTTCAACTTCGGCGAACGCGCCGTAGTCCTTCACTTGCCAGCCAGGCTCAATGCTGCACGCCGGCGGCATAAGCTCCGCCTTCGGACGCTGCCACGCAGCTTCGATCTCGTGGCAACCGTCGCAGTACACACCTTCTTCAGCAAGTTCAGGCGGCGGCATGGGCGATTCTTCCGCGAATTTCTGCTCCACGTCGAGTTCGCGCTCGATACGCGCGTCGATTTCAGATTTCGTTTTCGAGTCCCAGATTTTATTCTCGGAAAGATATTTTTCGTACAGCACAATCGGGTCGCGAGCTTTCCAGTACTCGAACATCTGCTTGGGAACGTATTCTGCCGGATCGTGTTGCGCGTGGCCTCTCATGCGCATCGTTTTTACTTCGATCAAAGCAGGCCCGCGCCCCGCGCGGCATTCGTCCACCGCCTCTTTCGCTGCGTTGTACACGGCTAGGACGTCGTTGCCGTCCACAATCCAGCTCCGAATTCCGTAAGCCACAGCACGGTCGGCAAGGTTTTTCACCGGCACTTGGCGCGAGACTGGCGTCGAGTAAGCCCATTGGTTATTTTCTACGATCAGGACGAACGGCGCGCGTTGCTGCGCGGCCAGATTCAGTCCCTCGTGGAACGCTCCGGTGGAACTGCCTCCGTCGCCGATCCATGTCAGCGCGACGATATTCTGGCCGAGGTAGCGTCCAGCCATGGCCACACCCGTCATCACTGGAATCAAATCGCCGAGCATCGAAATCGGAGAAACGATGTTGCGCACCTTCAAATCGCCGAAATGGCTCGTTCCGTCTTTACCTTGTGTGGGCGAAGTGTATTTCGCCATGTGCTGCGTGAAGATGTCGCGGGGCGGCACGCCTTTCACCAGAAGCGCGCCGATATTTCGTATCATCGGCGCGATCCAATCCTTCTTCTCGAGAGCGTAGCAAGTGCCCACGGAAACAGCTTCTTGTCCAAGGCTCGAGTAAAGTCCCCCGACAATCTTGTTCTGCCGGAACAGCCGCACCATACGTTCTTCAAGCTGGCGGTTGAGCTGCATGAAGTAATACAGCTCGAGATGCTGCTCCCTCGTCAGCGGATGATTCATACCACGCTCCCTTTTGCTGCTCCCACCGCCACGTTCTCTCGCTCTCGAAAATGTGTTCCAGCGGAAAATTCATCATTAGCCAATGTCTCTTCCAGTTCGCTTGGTGAAACAGGAACCATTGCTCGCTCGAAGACTCGTCCAAAATGCAAAATCAAGTTTTGCGCGACCTGCTCCCGATCCACCGCCGCGCCAATCGCGCGTTCCAGAGACGTCGCGTGCTTGCCCGCGATGCCGCAGGGCACGATCAAATCAAAGTAACGCAGATCGGTCGAAACATTGTACGCGAACCCATGCGATGTCACCCAGCGGCTCAAATGCACTCCTAGCGCGCCAATCTTTTCTTCCGCTCGGGAAGCGCCCGAGTCTACCCAAACACCGTGCTGGCCCTCCACACGCCTGGCGCCTACGGCAAAATCCGCCGTGGCGCGAATCATTACTTCCTCAAGCTGGCTAACATACCAGCGAACGTCGCGCCGGTGCTCTGCCAAATCCAAAATCGGGTAGCCGACGATCTGTCCTGGACCGTGGTAGGTGATATCGCCGCCTCGGTTGGTAGCGTGAAACTCAACATCCATCTCTGCCAGTAATTGATTTGACGCCAGCAGGTTTTCGTCCCTGCCATTACGTCCAAGCGTAATCACGTGCGGGTGCTCGCAAATCAAAAGTACGTCCGGAGTCGCGCCGTATTTGCGCGCCCGAACTAACTTCTTCTGCAGATTCCATGCCGAGTCATAAGGGACAAGCCCCAGCTTCACTACCCAGCAGATTTTTTGTTGTTGGTTCACGTTAGATTTTTTGGGTTGAAATTAGATGTTAATCGCCATTCCGCGGACAGAGTTGAAAGCGTCGCCCATGGCCTCCCAGACCGTCGGGTGGGCATGAATGGTTGCGGCCATGTCGTCAAGCGTGCCCTCTAGTCCAAGCGCTGCGACAGGCTCGGCGATAATTTCCGTGGCAAGAGGCCCGATAGCGTGTACTCCAAGTATCTCGCCATATTTTTCCTCAGCCACTACCTTGATGAACCCTTCATGCTGGCCAAGAATCGTAGCCTTGCTATTGCCGATAAACGGAAACTTGCCCGTCTTAACCTGAAACCCCGCCTCGCGCGCTTGTTTCTCGGTCAAACCTATCGATCCAATCTGCGGCTCGCAATATGTAGCGTTCGGGCAGCGCTTGCGATCGAACGGTTGCACGTCTTTGCCCGCCATGCGGCCCACTGCGATGATTCCCTCCATCGAAGCAGCGTGCGCCAGTTGCGGAAACCCCGCCACGATGTCCCCAATAGCATAAAGATGCGGCTCGGCGGTCTCAAGATACGCATTGGTTACAACAAAACCGCGCTCAAGCTTCGCCTTCGTCTTTTCGAGCCCGATATTCTCGGTGAGCGGGCGTCGTCCGACGGCAATCAACACCTTCTCCGCGCTGATCGTCTGCGTTTTCCCGGCTTTGTCTTTGTAGGTGACCGTCGCACCCGCGGCGTTCTTCTTCACCGATTCCACTTTCGCCTCCAGCTCGATGCGCATTCCCTTCTTCGTCAAAGCTTTGTGAAGCTCCGCAGAAATCTCTTCGTCCTCAAGCGGAACAACGCGCGATACCGCCTCGAGCAATGTGATTTCTGAACCGAACGTGCGGAAAATCGATGCGAATTCAACCCCTACCGCTCCACAACCCACCACGATCATCGATTTCGGAATTTCCTGCAAACCCAAAATCTCGCGATTCGTCAAAACCGTTTTCCCGTCGATTTCTACTCCAGGCAAAGAGCGCGCTTCCGACCCTGTAGCGAGCAATATATTTGTAGTCTCGATTTCAGTGGTATTGCCGTCTTTCTCGACCGAAACTCGCCCAGGCCCCGCAATTTTTCCCCAGCCTGTAATCGTTTCAACTTTGTGCTTCTTGAACAGGCTCGCAATTCCCAGGGCATGCTTCTTTACGATCTTGTCCTTGCGCGCCAGAATGCTGGGCCACTTCACCTTGACATCTTTCACTTCGAAGCCGAACTCTTCCGCACGCTTGAAATGGTCGTAGATGTCCGCGTGATGCAAAAACACTTTTGTGGGGATACACCCGACGTGCAAGCAGGTGCCTCCAAGGAATGAATCCTTCTCCACCACCGCCGCCTTGAGGCCCCACTGCGCCGCACGAATCGCGGCCACATAACCGCCCGGACCACTCCCAATGACGACAACGTCATATTTAGCCAAACTATTCCTCCCTGCGTTTCACGATTGTGGCGAACTCATATAGATGCATGGAAGGGTGTCTGGGATTGCGGCTCTTCCAGGCGCGCAGAACAAAGATTTTAGCAGCCGCACCCCATCATCGCAACCCTTGCTGCCCTAGGACTGTGAGCTACGCCGGAATCCTTTCCGCTGCATGCAGCATCTACCACAGGTCCATCTCTTCAGTAACCGCCTGATTTGACAATGAAGAGAAGGTGTCGTTAAAATCGTTGGATTTTGGTGAGGCGCCATTCCCGCCTTAGGGACTCGACTATGGATAAGAAGCGGTTGGAGTATTACAAAAAGAAATTGGTGACGCGACGCGACGAACTCATGCGTGGAATTGCACGCACGGAACAAGAAGGCCGCGAAGCAGATGAAGATCCTACGGTGGATCTCGCCGACAAGGCTGCGAACTCCTACACCAAAGAATTTCTCTTTGGCCAGACGCACAACGACCGTTCGCTTTTGCAATTGGTGAATGACGCCCTAGCTCGCATCAAAGATGATAGTTTCGGAGAATGCATCGCGTGCCATCAGGAGTTACAGCAGAAGCGCCTGGAAGCCGTGCCTTGGACTCGTTATTGCCTTCCCTGCCAGGAAAAAATGGAGCAAGGACTGCTATAAACTCCGTTCCTTACACAATGCGTGTCTGAGATCACGAATTCGCTCGTCCAATCCAGGAAATTACCACCAAAATTCATTGCGTAGATTTGCGTACGTAACTTCATTTCTTCACTTGCCTGCGCGTTCGGAGTAGCTTCCCACCGTACCCTCTCTCTTAACAACGCCCTGTGATAGTTCGCAATGCGATCGACGCCGTTGCCGCAGTGCTTTTCCCGGCGCCATGCCGAATTTGCGGCCAAACACTCGTCACCGCCACTCGCATCCCGATCTGTGCGAACTGTCTTGCATCATTTCAACCCATCGCCGATCCCTTGTGCGATTGCTGCGGCCGCCCGTTCATCTCCGCCGTTGCCGCCGACGCGATTCGCCCCCTCTGCCGTCTCTGTCGGCTGGATTCTTTTTCTTTCAAACGCGCTCGAAGCTACGCGGTCTATAACGACGCGCTCCACAGTGCGATCTTGCTTCTAAAGTACGAAGAGGTGACCCGGCTCGGCGACTGGTTCGCAGCTAGGCTCGCCGAACTCGTCTGTCGTCAAGCCGACGAATTCCAGGCCGACGTTGTCGTCCCCGTTCCGCTGCATGCCGACCGCTTTCGCGAACGCGGGTACAACCAAGCGGATCTAATTGCGCGTCCGTTGGCGCGCCGACTGGGTTTGAAGCGGGGATCATATTTGCTTATGCGCACAAAACCACGTCCCGCTCGCCTCGTGCTCTCGCGCAAAGAACACTGGGACTCGGTACGTGGCGCGTACGCGACCCGGGAAGGCGTCCGAGTTGACAACCTGCGCATACTGCTGGTAGATGATGTATTGACGACTGGCGCGACCCTGGATGCATGTTCGCGCGCACTCAAGAAGGCTGGTGCTGCAACGGTTCTTGGATTGACGGTGGCCCGAGTCGTCACCGGTTTGCCGCCATCAAATCCAAAGCAGCGGCAAAAAGCGTACTAGACAGGAAACCACCAGAGTTTCACGAGCATCTGGTAAAGTAGGGAATCTTCAAGCGCAGCGAAGGCGGACAAATGGACAACCGTCTCAAGAGCGTCTTACGCCCTAGGCCGAAAATTGGGATGGGAGGCGTTACCAAGGATGCTCTCGCTCCCCGTCTGCCGCCATCTCCCGCAAGCCGCCCCTCCGTGATGCAAGCGCCGGTCCTGGTGCTGAACGCAACGTTCGAACCCATCAATGTCACAGCCGTCAGGCGCGCTCTCGTCCTGATGCTCAAAGGCGTAGCTCAAGCCGAAGAAACCAATCATGCGGAAGTCCATACGACGCAAAAGGCTATGCAGGTGCCTTCGGTTATTCGTCTTCTCACCTACCGCCACATTCCGCAGCAAAGCCGCGCGCTTTCGCGAAAAAATATTTTGCTGCGCGATCGCAATACTTGCCAGTTTTGCGGCCATGCCCTGCCCGCATCAGAACTGACCCTCGACCACGTGATGCCCCGCTCTCGGGGTGGACGCTCTTCCTGGGAAAATCTGGTCGCCTGCTGTTACGGCTGTAATAATCGCAAAGGCGATCGCACGCCGGAGGAAGCTGGACTGAAACTTCAGCGCCGCCCGCGTCCTTTTACTCTTCACACCTCGCGCCAATTGATGCGACTCATCGGACATCGCGACGAGAAGTGGCGCAAGTACCTTTTCTATTAACTATTTGCCGTCCCACAAAATATGCAACCTTTTTTCGCAACAGGCGTCTAAGTATTCAAATGCTTCTAGGACACACCCCGGGAAGTGGTTCTGGTCTAACCCAGGCCGCTTCCCTTCTTTTCTAACTTTCCCGCTGTCCACTTCCAAACTTGCTTCGACTTATTGTCGAAAGATTATCTGCAGTCCGCATCGCCAATTTTCATTCAAACCAACGCGCGTGATTTGAATCTCCGGTGCGAGATACTTCAAGAGGGTGTCCGTCGAGGGATGAAACTGTAGTCCCGGAGCTACCAGCCAAATCAGCGGCGGTCTCGAGTCCAGTTCGACTCCCACGAAATAGCCGTTACGTTGAAAGTTGTTCTCGCGCTGGTGGCGTCGGACTCGCAACCAATAATCCACCGCTTGTATCGGCAATTGGATGTCCTCGGACGCCTTCAATTCGATAACCACCAACCGGCCACGAAGCGTAACTCCGAGCAAGTCGATAACGCCTCGATCGCCTGCCGCTAGGGCCGGGATTTGCGAATACAGATATTGCGGATTGAGTTGCGCATCCAGTCTCGTCGGATCTTCGAGTATCAGCGTTTCCAACCAGCGCTCCGGGGCGCTTCGATATAGAGGATGATTTGTCTCTTCCGTCTCGGACCGGCGGTGCAGTTCCAGGTCGCCCATCAACCGCGCGAGCGCGGGTGCGGTTCCGCGAGACAAATGCTGGCGCAGGTCTCCCAGTCCAAACAACACGCCCTGCTCAGTCCAACGCGCGAATTCCAATCCGTGAAAACAAAGCGAAGTCTCCACAGTTTCATTCGTCCCGGTGGCGACGCGAGTCTCGATTGGCGCCGAAGCATTCGGCACCAGTGCACGAATACGTGTCACTCCTTCGCGCGCCGCGCCGAGCGCCCCTTCAATCTCGCGCCTCGCCACCAGCCGGCTATTCAGATTTCCGGCGTCCGTCGAATCAACCTTTTGCATCCGCCCATCAGGTTCGCGAAGCTCATAAATCTCTGTGCGCGCAGCCGTAGATAGCGCCAACAAACGCTCGCGAAGCGGTCCACTCGTTCCTTCTGGAACAAATAACCGAAGCCCTCCGATCGCTCGCCTATCCGCGTGTGAACGCGTCCAATCGAGCCACAAAATTCCGAACGCGAGAATACCCTCGATTGCCGCGGCACTCTCATTCGGAGAAATAGCCAGAAACGCCCACCCGCGCGAGCCTTCATGCATACGTCCCCGAACGTACAATCCGGAAAAGGAATGTTCGAGGTCTGGCGCGGCCGTGAGCGATTCAATTATTGCGTCAGGAAAATTCTCGGAGAGGATGCGCCGAAGCCTCGAGCGGAATTCTTCTCGCGTGATGCGTCCGGCAGACCGCGGCGAATCGGCTCGCAAAAACTCAAGCCGCCCCGGCTTCGCGTTTCCAAATCGTTGCACTTCCAGAAGGATGCGATTCTCACTGCGCTCTTTTACGCGCAACACGCGACGAGTCAGATTCCGTTGGTCCGACCACAAATGAACCAGCGCCGACTTACCTTCCCGCCGCAACTCGCAGTGTAACGCAGCGAGCTCCGCGAGCCATTCGCCGTCCTCGCGAACCTCCACGCTGCCCGACGCAGCCATTTCAACCAACGCGCGGTCGAGTTCGGCCCAATCATCCGCGAACGCCCTCAAAGCATCACCAGTTCGTCTAGATCCAGCGGTTACAAATGAAAAATGTGTGTTTATTCCAAAATCAGGCCGGTAACGCGAATCGAAGGATTCTGTCTGTCCCATTCCGCTGGAAGATGCTCCATCTGGATCTGAAAGTCACGATGCTGCCCGGCATCAAGTGAGATGCCGTCCCGCTGCACGACTTGACTCGTATCACGCAGAATCACTTGATGAAAAGGATCATGAAATTCCACAGTGACTTCCATCGCGCGTATTTTTCGCGACCCATCGTTGGAGATTGTCCCCGCGACGTAAGTAAAATCCTGATTCAAAAAATTTGCCGCGTGGGCCAGCTGAATACCGCTAAAGTGAATGTTCTGCGTATAGGATTGTTCGGTTGCGCCAAAAGGGAGTTTCGCCACCGTCGCGGTATCGTGAGAGTGCATCACCCGCGTCAAAATGAAAAATCCGCCGAAAATCAAAAGCACGACTACCGCGCCCGCCGCGAACGCTATTGGGAACTGGCGCTTCTCTTCGCGGTATGAGGTTTCCCCGGGTTCCATCAGTTTCCCGTTGCCCTTACCGGCCGAATGACAGCCTGCGGATAAGCGGATCCGGCAGCCCCGCTGCGGCCATGCGCGTTTGCACCGCCTCGATGTCGTACGGGACCCGCCAAAACTCAATCGTATTGTTAGCGATATCCGCGATCGCGAACGCAGCTCGAACATCGCCGTCGCGTGGCTGTCCCACTGAACCCGGGTTTAACAGATAGGTGGTGCCCGGTTCAATAGTTAGGGTCGAAGACAGAGCGTCTGCCGCAGGCTTGAAATGCAACACGCCCACCTTATTGTCACGTAGCGTGAACCCACCCTGCAGATGCGTGTGTCCGAAAAATGTAATCGGCGAAGGAGCGTCTAATAGACCTTCCAGAGCCTGAGCCGGCGCGAAAACATATTCGTCCTCGTCGCGAAACGCACCGTGGACCAACGAAAACCCTTCCACCGATACAGGACCTGTAGGCAGTTCCTCAAGCCACTTGCGATTCTCAGGACGCAGCTGATCCCTGGTCCAAAGCGCGACGTTCCGCGCTACTGGATTGAAGTCGTCCGCGTTCGCAATGCCGCTACCCGCTTTGTCATGATTTCCGCGAATCGCGAGAGCGTCAAGCTCGCGCACGCGGTCGATCACTTCGTTCGGGTCCGGACCGTAGCCGACGACGTCTCCCAGGCACAAGACTTTGTCCCAGCGGCCCTTGGCAGCCTCTAGGGCAGCCTCTAGCGCCGTGACGTTGGCATGGATGTCACTGAGGATTAAATACCGCATTCGCCCGCTCCCGTCGGCAGGAAGCGGATTATAGACGAACCCGCGCTCCGTTGCACGAAACTCGAATGAGGAAAAGGGCGTCCCACGAGCCACCCTGGTAGAGGCCGTGTCAGCGGATAAACATACAGTCGCCGTAGCTGTAGAACCGATAGCCCGCTCTTACCGCATGTCCGTACGCCAGCAAAATATTCTCGCGTCCAACAAAGGTTGCCACCAGCGCCAGCAAACTCGACCGCGGAAGATGAAAATTTGTCAGCAGCTTATTCACAACTCGAACGGGTTTGCCGGGGTAAATGAAAATGTCGGCCTCCGCAATCCCGGGCGAGACAATCTCTTCTCGACCCAGAGATTTTTTTGCCGCATCTTCGAGCGCTCGGACCACCGTCGTTCCGATAGCCAGCACTGGACGGCCCGCGCTCTTCGCTCTCGCAATCGCCTGCGCCGCGGCTTCGGATATCTCGTAGGATTCTTTGTGAATCTTATGATCCTCAAGTCTTTCGGTTCGTACGGGCTCGAACGTCCCCAAACCGACGTCCAATGTTATTTCCGCAATCTCGATTCCCCGGGCGCGCACGCGATCGAGAATCTTAGGAGTGAAGTGAAGCCCTGCCGTCGGCGCTGCCACCGCGCTTCCCTGCCGCGCATAGACCGTCTGATACCGCTCCCTATCGAGCGGTCCATCCGCGCGCTTTATGTACGGCGGCAGCGGAATGTGCCCCAGTCGCGCAAGCGCTTCGCGAAAGCCGGCCTTTGAACTGAATCGCATGACCCGCACGCCGTAGCCTCCCCGGTCTTCTACCCGCGCTTCCAACTCTCCATCTCCGAAAATGATGCGCTCTCCAATGGGAATCTTTCTTCCCGGTCGCACAAGTGTCTCCCAAAGATCCGGCTCAATTTCGCGAACTAGGAGTATCTCGATTGAAGCGCTCAGGTGTTCCTGGCGAGCGGCACTGTCCTTTCCCGGCTTCTCGGAATGAATACCCTCCCGCCTTCCAAAAAGCCTGGCTGGCAGCACTCGCGCATTGTTGAGTACGATCAGCTCATCGCCGCGAAGCATTTCAGGGAAGTCACGAAACGCACAATCCTGCATCGTGTCTGCCGTTCGCTCGATAACGAGCATCCGCGAAGCATCGCGCTCCTCCAAGGGGCGCTGTGCAATCAACTCCGGCGGCAAATCAAAATCAAATTCACTCAGTTCCATCGGCGTCGCGATCCCTGAACTCCGTTCTAAGTTTGCTGTACCATCATAGCGAACGACTCGGCGCGTTCTGCGTCCAAGGCAGGCATAGTGTGGCGGAAGATTCCGTAGTTATCACCTCGCGAGGCTCCGAGCGACTGCGCGCTGGTCATCCTTGGGTCTATCGTAGCGACATACGCAGTGCAACCGCTCAAGCCGGCTCCATTGTCCGCCTCATGGACGAACGCGGCCGCTACCACGGGCGCGCATTCTACAGCGACAAATCCCAGATCGCCGTCCGTCTTCTGACCCGCGAAGATATCCCTATTGATCGCGCTTTCCTCACCGAGCGCATCCGCCGCGCCGCAGCCTATCGCAAAACCGTTGTGCAGAACACCGAAGCATATCGCCTAATTTACGGTGAAGCCGATCTCCTTCCCTCACTCATCGTCGACTCCTATGCGGATCATCTCGTAATTCAAACACTGAGTCAGTCCACCGAGCGAATCAAGAGCCTTATTTGCGAAATCTTGGTAGAGCTATTTTCTCCTAAGGGAGTGCTCGAACGAAACGACCCCAAGGTACGTCTCCTTGAAGGCCTCGAGCAACGCGTCGGTGTTCTCTACGGCGAAATCCCGGATGAAATCGTGGCGAAGGAAAACGGTATCGCCTTTAGCTACGATCTCCGCAACGGGCAAAAAACCGGATCCTTTCTCGATCAGCGCGAAAACCACTGGGCTGCGCGGCGATATGCATCTGGCCAAGTGCTCGACTGCTTCGCTTACCAAGGAGGCTTTGCGCTCACCATCGCCGGCCATTGTGACCACGTGGAAGGCGCTGATATGGCACCAGCGGCTCTCCAGGCCGCACGACGCAATCAGAAGTTGAATTCCATCCCAAATGTCACCTTTCGTGAAGCAAATACCTTTGACCTCCTGAAAGAGTATGACGAGGTAGGCCGGCAGTTCGATATGATCATCCTCGATCCACCCGCCTTCGCTAAGAACCGCGACAGCATTCAGGCGGCGCAGCGCGGATATAAGGAAATCAATCTTCGCGCCTTGAAGATTCTGAAACCGGGTGGATATCTCGTCACTTGCTCATGCTCTTACCACGTCAGCGAGGCTCTTTTGCTTCAAATCCTAGCCGAGGCCGCAAACGATGCCCGCAAGACCGTTTCCGTAGTCGAGCGCCGAACGCAGTCGCAGGATCACCCAGTTCTCCTGACCGTCCCGGAGACTCATTATCTTAAGTGTCTTTTCCTAAACGTCTTAGACTAGATATTAGGAGTTATATCCTCGCACTAAGTGCCATAAATACTTGACAATGATAGACGCATATTTTATAATGCGTTTGCACTAATTCTGATAGCATGCCAGGATCTGGCCATTGTAGTCGGCAAAGAGGCCACTCTGACATAATAACCCCTCTTTAAGTCGCTCACAAAAAGTGAGAGGATTCGCAACGTGCCGAGACTAGACAAACTAACTATAAAGGCCCAGGAAGCCTTGCAAGCGGCTCAGGAGATGGGCTCGCGCTCCGGGCAACAACAAATTGAGCCTCTTCATCTCCTCTGGGCGCTCGTAGCGCAAGCTGACGGCGTTGTATCTCCGTTGCTCGAAAAGCTCGGAGTATCACCTGCTACTCTCTCCAGCGAGATTCAGAGCCAGATTGGCCGGTTGCCTAAGGTGTCGGACTTAACGCAGCAGTATTTGAGCCCTGCAACCAACAAAGTTCTGGAACGCGCATTTGACGAAGCTCAGCGCCTCAAAGACGAATACGTCTCAACAGAACATATTCTGCTCGCCATCGCAGCTGATTCTCGCGATGCCGCCGGCCAACTGCTGGCGCGCTACGGCGTGACGCGCGACGCCATCCTGCAAGCGATGGCCACCATCCGCGGCAGCCATCGCGTTACCTCGCAAAATCCTGAATCTACTTATCGAGCCCTCGAACAGTACGCTCGCGATCTCACCGATCTAGCCCGCCGAGGCAAGCTCGATCCTGTAATCGGCCGCGATGAAGAAATTCGCCGCGTCATGCAGATTCTCGCGCGGCGCACAAAAAACAATCCCGTGCTGATCGGCGAACCTGGCGTGGGAAAAACAGCTATCGTCGAAGGCCTGGCACAACGAATCGTCTCCGGCGATGTTCCAGAAGTCTTGAAACCGAAACGCATCGTGTCGCTCGATCTTTCGGCTTTGATCGCAGGCGCGAAGTATCGCGGCGAGTTTGAAGACCGGTTGAAAGCTGTGCTCAAGGAAGTCACCGAATCCGAGGGCCAGATTATTCTCTTTATCGACGAGCTTCACACTCTAGTCGGTGCAGGCGCAGCGGAAGGCTCCATGGACGCTTCCAACATGCTCAAACCTGCCCTGGCACGCGGAGAGCTGCGCGCAATCGGCGCAACCACACTGAACGAATATCGCAAGTATATCGAAAAAGATCCCGCGCTCGAACGCCGCTTCCAACCGGTCTATGTCGGCGAACCATCCGTGGAAGATACCATCGCGATTTTGCGCGGGCTGAAAGAGCGTTACGAAGTTCATCACGGCGTGCGCATCAAAGACGCCGCGATCGTTGCCGCTGCGATGCTCGCTCAACGTTACATCACCGACCGCTTCCTTCCGGACAAGGCGATTGACCTGGTCGACGAGGCCGCCGCCGGACTTCGCATGGAAATTGATTCGCTCCCCACTGAAATCGACGAAATCGAACGCCGCATCATGCAGCTTGAAATTGAACGCCAGGCTCTGCGCAAGGAATCCGACTCGCACTCCCGAGATCGCCTGAAAGAGATCGACAAGGAACTCGCCGGCTTGCGCGAACAGTCCAATGGCCTCAAGGCACACTGGCAAACCGAGAAAGATGCGATCGGCCGCATCCGCAAACTAAAAGGCGAAATTGAGCGACTAAAGGCCGACGAACAGCGCTACGAACGCACCGGAGATCTTTCAAAAGTTGCTGAAATTCGCTACGGCAAGCTTTCTGCCGCGGAAAAAGAGCTGAAAGCCGCGCAGGACCGCCTCGGGGAGTTGCAGAAAGATCATCCAATGCTGAAGGAAGAAGTTGGCGAAGAAGAAATCGCGAAAATCGTCAGCAAGTGGACGGGCATTCCGGTCGGGCGGCTTCTTGAGGGCGAAGTTCAGAAGCTTGTTCACATGGAAGAACGCTTGCGCGACCGCGTCGTCGGGCAAGACGCGGCCCTAGCTAGTGTAGCCAACGCCATCCGCCGCAGCCGCTCAGGATTGAGCGATCCCAATCGTCCCATCGGCTCGTTCCTCTTCCTGGGCCCGACCGGCGTCGGCAAGACTGAACTCGCGCGCGCATTAGCTGAATTTTTATTTGACGACGAGAAAGCCATCATCCGCCTCGACATGTCCGAATACATGGAAAAACATTCCGTCGCGCGCATGATCGGCGCGCCTCCAGGTTATGTAGGCTACGAAGAAGGCGGCCAGCTTACCGAACAGGTTCGCCGCCGTCCCTATTCTGTCATTCTCCTCGACGAAATCGAAAAGGCGCATCCCGATGTTTTCAACGTCTTGCTCCAGATTCTGGACGACGGCCGCTTGACCGACGGCAAAGGCCGCGCCGTTGATTTTCGAAACACTGTAATAATCATGACGTCCAACGTCGGCTCCTCGGCTATTTTCGAACTCGCCGAAAAAGATCCGAAGAAGGCGCGCGAACAAGCCATGGCCGCTTTGCGCGAACTTTTCCGTCCCGAATTCCTGAACCGCATCGACGACATCGTGATGTTCCGCCCGTTGGGCAAAGATCAGATCGAGCGGATCGTCGAAATGCAAATGCGCAACTTAACCAAACGCCTCGCCGAACGGCAGTTGACGATTCAGCTCACTCCAGCGGCCAAAGCCTTGCTGTTCCGCGAAGGCTACGACCCGGCCTACGGCGCGCGCCCCATGAAACGCGCCATCCAGCGCCTCATTCAGGATCCTTTGGCGCTCAAGCTTTTGGACGGCGAAATTCACGCTGGCGACCAAGTGCTCGTTGATGCAGATTCAAAGACTGGAGAAATGAAGATCACGCGTGGTGCCTTAAAGGCAGGCGCCGCTTAAGACTTAGTTGCAGCGCAAAGGTTGAAGTCTATGAAAACTCTAAAGACCACATTTCTTCTGACGGCGTTAACCCTGCTGTTGCTTTTTCTAGGCGCATCCTTCGGCGGCGAGCGCGGCATGATGTTCGCTCTCGTCGTCGCCGTCCTGATGAATGGCACTGCCTATTTTTTTTCAGACAAAATTGCGCTCGCCTCCAGTGGCGCCCAGCCGATTAGCAGAGAACAGGCTCCGCGTCTCTACGCTGTGATGGAGCGTCTCGCCGCTAAAGCAAATTTGCCCATTCCCAAGATGTACCTGATTCCGCAACCGGCTCCCAACGCATTCGCCACCGGTCGTAACCCAAGCCACGCTTCCGTCGCCGTTACGCAGGGCTTGCTCGATTTGATGAATGACGACGAACTGGAAGGCGTAATCGCTCACGAACTTTCCCACGTCCGCAACTACGACATCCTTACATCTTCCATCGCCGCCACACTTGCTGGCGCCATCATGTGGATCGGCAGGATGGGCCGTTTTGGAATGATGTTCGGAGGCATGGGCGGCCGCGGCGGTGATCGTAGAGGTGGTGGAATCACTGCCCTTCTAATGCTCATCCTCGCGCCGATCGCAGCTCTGCTTCTACAGCTCGGAATTTCTCGCCAGCGCGAATATCAGGCGGACGCTTCCGGAGTGAAGATGATTGGCCAACAGTACGGTTTGATAAGCGCCCTCGAAAAGTTAGGCGCTTACAACCAAAAAATTCCGTCAAATATTCCTCCGTCCACGGCGGCCCTCTGTATCGTTGCGCCGTTCGCTCCCGGCCAGCTTCTTTCGGGCCTCTTCAGCACACATCCGCCGCTCGCGGACCGCATCGCTGAATTGCGCAACATGACAATCACTCGCTGAACGGCTGGAGCTGCCGGGCAAACTTCAGAGAAATTGACGATGAAAAACGATGTAGTGCCTACATTATTCCACCACGCAGAAATAATTAAAATAACGTAAAAATTGCAGGTACCGCCCGCCCTAGTTCTCTTTTCATGGTTACTCAAACTCCCGAGGAATCAATAGCTTAAACGCCTGCTGGCCCTCATCCCAATTTGGCTCTGCGCTTGCTCCTACTACGCCCGCAGCTGATTCACACAGGAGACCGAGCAATGAGCGAAGAAAGACAGGAAATCATCACAGAGGACGCCTCCGCACCCAGGTGGGTCGGCATCGTGGTCGTTGCTCTGGCTGTAGTATCTCTGGTGGCGCTAGGCGCAGGCTGGACCGCCTCGACTCGTTCAAAAGAACTCGAGCAGAATCTCGCCAGCCAGAATGAGCAATTCAAGAAAAACGAGGAAGTTCTCGACCAGCGCCTCGCGAAAGCGGAAGACACAAACGCGCAGCTTCAAGGCGAGCTGAGCGTGGTCACCGACAAAATGAAATTGACCGAAGGCGAACTCAGCAAGGCGCGCCTGCAAGCCAAGAAGATCAAGGAAGACGACGCGAAAGAGCTTTCGGATCTTCAGAATCAAACGAGCGCGCAATTGGCGACCAAGGCGAGCGTTGACGACGTCAACAAGCTCGGCACGGACGTCAATGGCGTTCGAACCGACCTCGAGGGCCAGAAGAACAGCCTTCAAATGACTCGCGGCGAGTTCGGCACGCTGATCGCGAAGAACCACGACGAAGTCGAAGAGCTGCGTCGTCTAGGTGAACGCGACTACTACGAGTTCAGCATCGACAAGAAGAACAACCGCGAGAAAGTCGGCAATTTGATGGTTGAACTCCACGGCACCAATACCAAGAAGAGCCAATACACCGTGACCATCTTTGTTGATGACCAGCGCCACGACAAGAAGGCATTGTCGGCTAACGAGCCGCTCTACTTCTTCGAAAATGGCGCGCGCGCTCCGCTTGAGTTCGTGGTGAACCAAGTGGGCAAAGACAAGATCACAGGATACCTGAGCGTTCCGAAGGTAGCTCAGACACACGCACAAGCTGTTTCCGGCGGTAACTAAGGTAGGATCAACCCGCGCGTGTCGAGGCGGGAACGAGATAGCAAGGAAAGAAAGGGGGCGTCCTGGGCGCCCCCTTTTTTATTCAGATTTCTTCAGAGCGCGCTGTTTGCGGGTCAGGAATTTCTTAGCGAGTGCTGAAAGCTGGTCGTGTTTCAGTTTTCCTTGCTCGTAAAGCTGCACCTTCTTCTTAGCGACTTTCCGGCGGCGACGTTCCCGCTTCTGTGCCACATACCTCTTTTCATTTGCCATGCAATACCCTCCGAGAAATAGGCCACAACTGATTGTAGCGGAGAAGGAAAATGATGCAAGGTTCGCCTGTGTTTTTGCTGCGAAGTTCGAGTACGATTCTTAGAGTATGAGTGTCACTGCCATTTACGCGAGCCGCGTCCTCACTCCACAGGAAGAGCTCCTCGACAGCGTTATTCTCGTCGAAGGCAGCCGTATCACCGCGATCGGCCATCGCGACGAAGTGAAAATCCCGGAGGGCGCTGTTGATTACGTCGCCTCTGGAATGACCGTCGTTCCCGGCTTTGTCGACGTCCACATCCACGGAGCGGGGGGCCATGACGTTATGGAGGCAACCCCAGCCGCTCTCGATTGCATAACCTCCACGGTCGCGCGCCACGGCACCACATCAATTCTGGCAACAACTGTGACCGCTCCAATCGATGAAACCTGCGCTAGCCTCCGGGGAATCGCTCAGTACATCCGGTCGCACGAGACGGAGAACGAACATTCCGGCCTAGCCGCAGAAATTTTGGGAATACACCTTGAGGGTCCTTTCATTTCGAATGCTCGTCGCGGTGTACATCCTGCGGATTCTATTGCGCGTCCGTCCATAGAAATCTTGAATGAATTTCGCGCTGCCTCGGATGGCTTGATTCGCATACTGACCGTCGCTCCCGAAATCTCCGGAGCACTGGCTTTAATCAAAGCCGCAGTAGCGAATGGGATCGTCGCCGCGATCGGCCACACGGATGCGGATTACGAACAAACTCGCGCCGCGATTCAGGCTGGAGCGCGTCATGCCGTGCACTTCTACAACGCCATGCGCCCGTTTTCGCACCGCGATCCAGGCGTAATCGGCGCCATCCTCACCGAGCCGGACGTCACGGCTGAAGTCATTGCCGACGGAATTCACGTCGCTGGCCCCGCAATTCAGGTGCTTCTCGGCACAAAGGGATTCGACACTGTGCTTCTTGCCAGCGATGCCACCGCAGCCACCGGAATGCCCGACGGAAAATTTCGTCTCGGAAATTTCGAAGTAACAGTAAAGGGCGGCGTTTGCCGCAACGCGGAGGGAAAACTCGCCGGCAGCACTTTGACGCTCGATCGCGCGCTTCGTTATATCGTAGCGCTAGGCGTCCCTCTCGTCGATGCCTTGCGAATGGCCACGATTCTTCCCGCTCGTCGTCTGGGGCTCGCTGGAAAAAAGGGAATCATCGCCATAGGCGCGGATGCGGATTTGGTGGTTCTCACACCGGATTTGCGCGTCTCTGGTGTAATGACCCGAGGCACAGGCCTCCCGTAGCAAACGGGAAAATAAGGCCCCAAAACTGATTACGATGTCCACTTGAGTTTTCGGAATGCCTGAATCACGCGGTTACTTGTTCAGGGGAATTTTCAATTCTTCAGCTAGTAAGTAGGGATCAAACGGGCTGCACGCAACGAATCGGCCATCAATCTCCAACGTGGGAACTTTGCGCTTGCCATTGTTCGCGCGTAGGACGACCTCTTCCGCGTCAGGCGACTCGTCTATATTTATTTCGCGAAAAGGAATTTTTCGCTCGCGAAGAAACTGTTTCGCACGCCTGCAATCGCAGCACCAGCATGTCGAATATACGGTAATTTCTGCCATTCAGGTCCTTACACATCCTATAGCTATTCGATGCTGCCGCGAGCGCGAGGATGCAGTCTGGCTCCAACCAGTACACTGCTAACCAACACACTCATATGGGTTTAGTGTGCGGAACGGTGGGTATCCGGCGCGCTGCCCGAAGAACCGCTCTTTGAAGCCGTCTCCAGACGCGCTGTGGCTCGCTCAACCTTGGCTTCTGCTTCTTCCGATTCAGCTTCCGGCTTGCCCGCCTTTGCCGCTTCCGCTCGTGCATGTTCGAGAGCTGCGCGGGATCTTGCCACGTCAATTTCCTCCGCGCGCTCAGAAATCTCAGCCAGCACAATTACGCGGTCAGGAAGGACTTCAGCGAATCCATTCATCACACTCAAATAACGGGTCTCGCCGCCCTTGTGATAAGTCAACGTGCCCACACCCAGCAATGTAATCAGCGGGGCGTGTCCCGGCAGGACGCCTAGATAGCCGTCTTTCGCCGGCATCTCGATCGATTGCACGTTCTCGCTCAAGACGTGCTTCTCGGGCGTCACCACTTGCAGCTCGATGGATTCAGGTAGCATTTAAGATACAGGCTCGCGCGGCTGAAAGCTATGCCGTCGCTGCCATTTTCTCCGCTTTTTCTCGAGCTTCTTCGATTGTGCCTACCATGTAAAACGCCTGTTCCGGCAAATCATCATGCTTTCCTTCGACAATTTCCTTAAATCCGCGCACCGTGTCTTCCACCTTCACGTATTTCCCTTCGAGCCCGGTGAACTGAGCTGCCACGTTCATCGGCTGCGAAAGGAATTTTTCAATCTTGCGCGCGCGCGTCACTGTCTGCTTATCGTCATCCGAGAGTTCTTCAATTCCAAGGATAGCGATGATGTCCTGTAGTTCGCGGTATCGTTGCAGGATCGATTTCACGGACCGCGCTACGTTGTAATGATCCTGTCCCACGATGCGTGGATCTAAAATGCGCGAAAAGCTGGCAATCGGATCCACTGCCGGGTAAATTCCTCGTTCCACGATCTGTCGGCTCAAGTTCGTAGTCGCATCCAAGTGCGCGAATGTTGCCGCCGGCGCCGGATCGGTGTAGTCGTCAGCAGGCACATAAATCGCCTGCACCGAAGTAATCGACCCCGTTTTTGTAGAAGTGATTCGTTCCTGCAACTCGCCGATTTCGGTATTCAGGTTTGGCTGGTATCCCACCGCCGAAGGCATACGGCCCAGCAGCGCCGAAACTTCCGAGCCCGCTTGAACGAAACGGAAAATATTGTCGATGAAAAGCAGTACGTCCAAATGTTCTTCGTCGCGGAAATATTCCGCAACAGTCAAGCCCGTCAATCCGACACGAAGGCGCGCGCCGGGTGGTTCCGTCATCTGCCCGAATATCAACGCGCAGCGCGACTTCTCCGAGTTCCCCGCCACAACCACGCCCGATTCCTGCATTTCCAGCCACAAGTCATTGCCTTCGCGCGTGCGCTCCCCTACTCCCGCAAAAACAGAAACGCCGCCATGCTTCATCGCCACGTTGTGGATCAATTCCTGAATCAAAACGGTTTTGCCCACGCCCGCGCCGCCGAACAATCCAATCTTTCCGCCTTTAAGGTAAGGCTCAATCAGGTCCACCACTTTGATGCCCGTCTCAAACATTTCCAGGTTTGTGGACTGGTCTTCGAGCGACGGCGCTGGACGGTGAATCGGATACCGCTTGTCCGTTTTCACCGGGCCGAGTTTGTCCACCGGCTCGCCCAACACGTTGAGCACACGGCCTAGCGTAGCGCGTCCCACCGGAACTGAAATCGGCTCGCCAAGATTCTCCGCCTTCATTCCCCGCACTAATCCCTCGGTGGGTTTCATGGCCACGCAACGGACTCGCCCTTCTCCCAGTTGCTGCGAAACCTCAGCCACGATATCGAGCGGCTCTGGAACATTAAAACCCTCGCTGGTGATGCGCACGGCGTTGTGAATTAGCGGCAGGTGATGCTCCTGAAACAGAATATCCACCACCGGCCCAATCACCTCTACCACTTGCCCGAACTTCACATCGTCTTTGTTTTCCGCCATTCCGTTTCTCCCTGATTTTTTTCGAACCGCTTCGCCTACGACATAGCGGAAGCCGCGCCGCTCACGATCTCGATAATTTCCTTGGTAATTCCCGCTTGCCGGATCTTGTTCATCTGCAGCGTTAATTTGTCGATCAGTTCCGAAGCATTTCGCGTCGCAGCATCCATCGCCGTCATGCGAGCCGCGTGTTCGGCCGCTGCCGATTCGAGCAAAATCCGATAAATTTCGGTTTCGAGATAGCGTGGCACCAAAGCTCGAAAAATTTCCTCCACCGGCTGCTCGTATATGTAATCCACCAGAAATTCATCGCCCTTGGGCGCCCGTTCCATGGGTAAAGAGCTTCCAGGCCCGGCATGGCTGGCAAGTGGCCTCTCTCCGTCTTTCTGTTCCGCGTTGATGACTTCCGGATCGACTGGCAGTAGTTTCTGCGTCTGAAGGTTCTGAACCATCACGTTTTTGAATTCATTGTAAATGGCATACACAGCGTCCACTTCTCCGTTGATATACAGTTCCGCAATTCTTGCCGCGATTTCCTTGGCTTTCGAAAATTCCACCTTCGCGGACACATCCAGATACTCGCCAACAAGCTTCATCCCGCGTTTCCGAAAAGTGTCGCGTCCTTTTTTCCCCACCACAATCAGCTCGAGCTGCTTCGACGAATGCTCTCGCATAAATTCGCTCGCGTGCCGGATTACGTTCGAATTGAAAGCTCCCGCCAGACTGCGGTCGCCCGTGAGCACTACCACCAAAATCTTTTCTTCCGGGCGTCGGACCAAGAGCGGATGCGCTACATTTTCCATGCGCGCCGCTGCCGAACGCAATACGCGCAATATCTCCCGCGCATACGGCCTCGCGGCAAACACGCCTTCTTGCGCGCGTCGCAGCTTCGCCGCCGCTACGAACTTCATCGCTCGCGTAATTTGCTGCGTGTTCTTTACCGAACGAACCCGCCGCCGATAATCAAGTAGTGTGGGCATTGATAGATGTGCTTAATATTCGCGTTCGAATTAATGCGCCGCCGGTGCCGGTGCTGGTGGCGCTGTAGCGGGTGAAGGGGGAGCCGACTCCGGTTTCGCCGGCGCCTTCGGCGCAGCCTTCTGTTCCTTCTTTTCCGCAGCTTCTGCCTCAGGCTTTGGCGGAAGCGACGCTTTGAAAGCCTCTTTGAATGCGTCCAGCGCTTTCTTGGCTTCCGCGCGAATATCGTCGTCAAACGCCTTTTTCTCGCGTAAGGCCTTCAGCAAGGCGTTGTAGTTCGTTTCGACGTACGGATACATCTCCAGCTCAAACCGCCGGCACTGCGATACTTCCAAATCTTCCAAGTATCGGTTCGCCGCCGCGTAAATAATCAAAACTTGCTTTTCCACCGGCAGCGGCTGGTATTGATCCTGTTTCAGAATCTCCACCAAACGCTGCCCGCGCGCGAGCTGCGCTTGCGTCGCTTTATCCAACTGCTCGGTTCCGAACTGCGCGAACGCCGCCAAATCGCGATATTGTGCCAGGTCCAATCGCAACGTCCCCGCCACTTGCCGCATCGCTTTAATTTGGGCATTTCCTCCGACGCGGCTGACCGATAGTCCTACGTTTACGGCTGGCCGAACGCCGCTGTTAAAAAGATCCGCTTCGAGATAAATCTGCCCGTCTGTGATGGAAATCACATTTGTGGGAATGTAAGCCGAAATATCTCCAGCCTGCGTTTCGATCACAGGCAGCGCCGTTAGCGAACCCGCTCCAAGTTCATCACTCAATTTCGCAGCGCGCTCCAGCAGCCGTGAATGCAAAAAGAAAACATCTCCCGGAAACGCTTCGCGGCCCGGAGGGCGCCTCAGCAGCAAGGAAATCTCGCGATAAGCCTGCGCGTGCTTTGAAAGGTCGTCGTAAAAACAGACAGCATGCCGCTTCGTATCGCGAAAAAACTCGCCGATAGCGCATGCCGCGAACGGAGCAATGTACTGCATCGAAGCCGACTCGGATGCCGAAGCCGCCACGATGATGCTGTGTTCCATCGCACCATTGTCGGTAAGGATCTTCACGATCTGCGCGATGGTCGAACGCTTCTGTCCAATCGCGCAGTAAATACAAATCATGTCGCCGCCGCGCTGATTGATGATCGTGTCCAAAATGATCGCGGTCTTTCCAGTCTGACGATCGCCGATGATCAACTCGCGCTGGCCGCGCCCAATTGGAATCATCGCGTCAATCGACTTGATTCCCGTTTGAATCGGCTCGCGCACCGGTTGCCTGTCAATAACACCAGGCGCCAGGCGTTCCAGCGCATTCCGCTTGTCGGTTTGAATCGGCCCCTTGTCATCGATAGGATTTCCCAGCGCATCCACCACGCGCCCGAGCATCGCATCGCCCACCGGCACGGACATAATCTTGTTCGTCCGCTTTACCGTGTCGCCTTCTTCAATCTTTGTGTAATCGCCCAGCAGCACCACGCCGACCTGATCCTCTTCCAGGTTCAGCGCGATTCCGAAAACATCGTGCGGAAACGCCAGCATCTCGCCGGCCATGCATTTATCCAGTCCATGAATGCGCGCGATTCCGTCGCCGACCGAGATCACCGACCCTACTTCGTCCACCGCCAGCGTCTGCTGGTAGTTTTCGATCTGTTCGCGCAATATTTTTGTAATCTCGTCGGCTTTGATGTTCGCCATTCCCCGCTCCTAAGTTTCGATGAACTATTCTGCTTCCAACCGCTCGCGCAGGCGGTTCAACTGCTCGCGCACCGATCCATCGTAAATTGTTGACCCCACACGCACCACGGCGCCGCCCAGCAGCGTCTTATCCTGACGAAAACTCGCTTCAATTTTCTTGCCCGTGCGTCGCTCGAGCACCGCGGTCAATTGCTGTTTCTCCGCTGCGCTCAATTCCCTCGCCGAACGCACTTCCGCTTCCGCGATGCCCAACCGCATATTCAATTGCTGGTACAAAGCAGCAAGAACCTCGTGAAGCATCTCGGTACGCCGATGGTCCACAATCAGAAAAATAAAGTTTCGTACCGCGCCGTCCACGCCCATCTTTGCTGTGACTTCCTGGATCACTCTGTGTTTTACATCGGCGCTTACCACCGGACTTTCCAGAGCGTTTCGCAGATCCCCTGAAGAAAAAAATGCTTCCACAAACGCTCCGAGATCGCTCTTCACATTGTCGGCGAGCTTCCTCTCGAGCGCCACTTCCGCCAGCGCAGCAGCATACCGTTCCGCCACCGCGCTCAATTGACGCTCCTCTCGAGCTCGGCCACAAACGTGCGAAACAGCGCCGTCTCACCTTGCAGCGTGATCTGCTGCGCCAGGAAAGTTTCCGCGCGTTCCACCGCCAGCCGCGCCGCCAGCGCTTTTAGTTCCAACTGCGCCGCGCGCCCTGCCGCTTCTATCTCCATCTTTGCCGCATGCTCGATTCTTTCGGCTTCAGAACGCGCCAGCTCACGTACTCGCTTGGCTTCCGCATCCGCATCGCGCTTGGCTTCCTCGCGCAGCCGCTTGATTTCATCGTCGAGTCCCGCCAGCTTTGCGTCGATTTCTTTTCTTTGCTTCTCGGCAACTTCGCGCGCGCGGGTGCCCGCAATGATCTTTTTGGAAGTCTCTTCCGCTTCCGACCGAAAATACGGCCCTCCCCATTTCACCGCCACGTACACGATAACGCCAAGAACGATCGCGAAATTCAGCCAGCGAAATAGGAGGCCCATGCCGGATTCCGTCGGCGGCGGCTTCTCCCTCTCTTCAGCCAGAAGCGGCAATGCCGCCAGAAACAAAAATACGGACAAGAATCCAAGTGCCCGCAGTGACCGCCTCATCGAGGTACTCCGCCCTGCATGGGAGAGGGCCCTTTGAGAATTGATTCCGTGATTTCGCGTGCAAGAATATCGGTTTGGTTCGCCACGTCACGGCTCGCTACAACCATTTCTTCCGCGATCTTTTTCTTCGCCACATTAACGTCTTCAATCGCTCGGCTTCGCATCGCCTTCAGAAATTTTGCTCGCTCGTCAAGAACGGCTTGTCGCGCGGCCTCTTGTTCCGCGTAAATCTCTCCGCGCGCCTTTCGCAGCGCTTCGTTGTAAGCCTGTAATTCGCTCGTCGCTTCGGCTTCCAGCGCTGCCGCTTCCGCTCGCGCTCCTTCGATCTTCGCCGCGCGCTCCGCCATCGCTTTCTGGATCGGCGTAAAGAAGGCCCAGCGCATGAAAAGATAGAAAAGAAAAACAATAACGACTGTGGGCACAGCTTGAAGGAACAAGTCTGCGAGCTGGTGGAGAATTCCCATGGTCAGGAGAAATTACGGATCCGGCGCCCCGTTTAGAGATTCGTTAAATGTTTCCGGGGCGACACCCTCGCTCGCCGGAACGCGCTTCTAGCTTCAACAAAGCTCGTGATTATCGCATCACCATTCGCTGACGTCAACGCCGAGCTTAACGTCATCTGCGCCCACCGTCTCAAGGCAAATCTCAGGAAGCGCTGGTTTGCCCTGGCTCGTTTGCACTAAGATGTGCGCGCTATAGATCGCATTTTCCGTACGGAGGCTTCATGGCGAATCGGAGGCAGTTTCTCCAAAGCGTGGCAGGAGCAGCAGCTCTAACCGTCACTGCCGGCGTCAGCAGTTTTGGCGGGGCGAGAAAGCTGCAGATGTTTACCGCCATGCCAAGCCCCGGTGGCCCCGACCGCCTGCCCCCCGAGTGGTATCAGCGCAAGATCAAACAAGTTCAGGGGGAGATGAAGAAGCAAAAACTGAACGCTCTCCTCCTGCTGTCTGCGACAAACATCATCTATACCACTGGATATTTCCATCTTTCTACGGAACGCCCTTTGGCCGCTCTGATTCCCCAGTCTGGCGATCCGGCGCTCTTTATCCCTGAGCTCGAAACGGATCAAGTCAAATTGTGGTGGGTAAAAGACTACGAGGCGTACTTCGATTACCCGGGTCCCGTAAACCGCGTGCAGTGGATCTTCGAGCATATCGCGAAGCGAGGATTCGGCGGTGGCCGGATCGGTATAGAAGAAGCCAAGCCCAGCCGTATGGAGCATATGAAGCAGGGCGCCCCGAAAGCCACCATCGTCAATGCGGGCGATATCGTTGACAACATGCGCTGGATAAAAGACGAAGACGAGCTCCGCGTGATGCGCCGTTCAATGTATTTCGCTGATTTCACCGTACAAGCCGGCCGCGACTTTGTGCAGCGCAACGGCAATGTGACCGAAGATCAAATCCTGAAAGCGACCGCCGACGCCGTGGCAGACAAAATGTCGAAAGAGCTCACTGACGTCGTAGGAGTCGGCGTTGCGCCTCCCTTCGGGGGCCTCGTGCCGTTCGGAAAACGTTCTGCCTTTCCCCACGCAGTCCCCAGCAAAGACCGGCTGAAGCCCGGCGATGCCTTGATCCTGAGCTTCGGCGCTGAGGTAGGCGGATACTCCGTGGAGTGTGAACGGTCTTTCAGTATCGGCAAGCCCAACGACCATGCCAAGCGCCTGTACGAAGCCATGCTGGCAGCGCACGACGCCGGCATAGAGAACCTGAAGGAAGGAGCCGTCGCCGAGGAAGTCGACAAAAAGAGCCTGGACCAAATTCGCGCGGCGGGTTTCGAAAAATTCCTAAGGCACCGCACCGGTCACGGTATTGGACTTGAAGGACATGAGCCGCCGTGGATTGCCGAAGGCGACAAGACGGTATTAAAAGAAGGCATGACCTTCAGCTGTGAACCCGGCGTCTACGATCCTGATTGGGGCGGCTTCCGCCACTCGGACACGGTGATCGTCCGCAGAGAAAAAGGCGAGGTCATGAACAACTATCCTACACGGCTGGAAGACATGATTATCGAAATCTGATAAAGCCGCTGTTGAAATTCTCGCCGCGAAATGCAGCCAATCGCGCAGGATAATTTTCTATCACAGCGGCGGCGCGTCGTCCTGAAAAACTTCTTTCCTGCTCACCACAATCCACAGCAGCAAACCTAGCAGCGGCACCGCGAATACCACGCCATACCAAATCGGAAAGTGCATCGCTGGCGCTGCCGTGCCCGACACGCCTTGCATGTCCTGCAGCATGTCGTTCATGGCCTGCTCGAAACGCGCCTGCGTCCCAGGGATCAGCACCGTGGTCAGCGAGTTAAAAATCAAGAATTGAAAATAGTAAATCGCCAGCGTCCGTCCCCACGGTCTGAGCTTCAACAGCCCAAAACCAATAAGCGATTGCACCAGCGCGAGCGCCAGCATCAAAAGCGATGCTATGGTTCCCCTGAAAAAGTTTCCCAGAAAAAAGACCGGCGGATTCACCGAGAGGCCAAGCACGCCAACGAACGCGCTGATTAGCAGGTACCAAGCGATCAGCGTGATACTCAGCGGTCGCGTGTAAGGCGAAATCACTCCCGCGCCCGGCATTCCCTCCATCCCAGGTATCTTCACTTTAAGGAATTGGTCCTTCGTCGATTGCTTGTTGAAGAAATAAAGCCACCAACCCCCCAGCGCCGCGAGGATTCCGTAAATTACTATTATGAAAATCCGCGTTGCCGCCAGCATGTCCTTCGATAGTTCCGGACTCGGAGCGCTCCCTGGCGGTGGGAACGGCATGAACAGAAACATCAAAAGCCCGGGAATACAAAGGAAAACCAACAACGCGCTGAAAACCAGCATCGATACTCTCGACCACTCCCGCAGCCGCATCAGAGCCTTTCCGGACGCGATGCCCCAAGCGCCGGCCGCGAATAATACGAGCGATACGAACACCATAAAATATTTCAGGAAGTGTACTTGGTTCTCCGGAACAGGAAGGCTGCTGGAGGAAGCGAATAACGCCATCGCTCCCGCAAGGACTGTTAGCCCGCTGCCGAATAGCACAACAATCGCGGCTACCGTCACGCCAACCGATCGATTCATACCCCACCCTGAACACGTTTTGACCAGAAGTATACATTATTGCCGCAAGCTGCTTATCGAGTTAGGCTCTGAGCATCTGCTCGATGCCGACGAACAGGAGAATTTCATGACAATTGATATTAAAGGCCTCGCTCCGCTTCTTCAGGTGTTCGATATGCCAACCGCCATCCATTTCTATCGCGACATTCTCGGCTTCGAAATCGTCACTACGTCTCGTCCAGGCGACCACTTCGGTTGGGCGCTGCTCAAACTCAATGGCGTGGAAATAATGCTCAACACGGCGTACGAAGAGGATCAGCGGCCATCCGCCCCCGATCCTGCTCGGGTTGCAGCGCATGGCGATACCGCTCTGTTCTTTGGTTGCGAGGATTTGGACGGAGCGTACCGACGCCTTCGCGCGCAAGGCCTCAACGTAAAAGAGCCGGTCGTCGCGCCCTACGGAATGAAGCAATTGTACGTCGCCGATCCTGATGGCTACGGCCTATGCTTCCAGTGGCCGGCCGACCAGCGCACGCGAGATCAGTGGAAGGCTTGGTACGGCCTCGACCCTGATCATCCGAAATAAAAAAGAACCGATCAAATCGAATCTCGCTGATTATGTCCACAGCCTCCGAGTCCTTGAAACTCGCCAACCAAAGTGCTAGCGTGACTCGTGATTATTTTGGACAAATTTGGAGACAGACGGCAGAGTTGGGGCCGCGGCGTGGGTTCCAAAGAACAGAGCGCTTCGGGTGTCGTCCTGGGACCCGGACGCGTATCTCACCAGCCAATTTGCGGCCTGAATTTCCGGCCGTTGATCGCATTTCTACGCGGTTCTGTTCAATATGTAGAAAACGACGTAACTCACTCAAAACAAACGACCGAAATATTTCTACCCGGGGCCACAACCAGTTGGTGCCGCGAGCGAACTTCAATAGCGAAGTCTCTTTCTAATCGAGAACGTGAATTATTAGAATCCGAGCTAACACACAGAAAACAAACGCTCACCTCGCGCTCTAATCGAGAACTTTCAACCAACCCGCGGCGCTGCAATTCTCGCTCGCCCAGACCGCTCTTGTGTATTAACCACTCGCCACTAATCACTCGCCACTGGTCGTTTCTAACCGGTTCTGACTCACAAACAGAATTGGCTGTAACTCACTCAAAACAAAAGACCGGGATATTTCTAACCGGGGCCAGAACCCTATTTAGGAACTCGCGAAGTTGCGTCGCAATTAAGGAGAATTTTTGATGCCATCTTTCCCCGGGGTCGACTTCCTCGACTTCGATTCCCTGCTGAGCGACGAAGAAAAGCTCGCTCGCCAGACAACTCGCCAATTCGTTGATGACGCCATCATGCCCATCATCGAACAGTACAATCGCGAAGGAAAATTTCCCGTGCAGCTCGTCCCGCAAATGGCCGAGCTGGGCCTTTTCGGTGCCAGCTTGAAAGGCTACGGCTGCGCAGGAATGTCCAACGTCGAATACGGCCTGGTCACCCAGGAACTCGAACGTGGCGACTCGGGCCTTCGCAGTTTTGTATCGGTCCAGTCCGCGCTTGTAATGTATCCGATCCACGCATTCGGCTCCGACGCACAGAAAGACAAATGGCTTCCCCTCTTACAACAAGGAAAAGCAATCGGTTGCTTCGGTCTCACTGAGCCTCAATTCGGCTCGAATCCCGGCGGCATGCTTGCGCGCGCCGTAAAAAAAGGCGATAGCTACATCCTCAACGGTGAAAAGATGTGGATCACCAACGGCTCTATCTCAGATGTCGCCGTCATCTGGGCAAAAACCGAAGACGACAAGATTCGTGGTTTCCTCGTAGAAAAAGGCACGCCCGGATTCAAAGCCTGGGACGTTCACGGAAAATATTCGTTGCGCGCTTCGGTCACTTCCGGCTTGGCGATGAACGATTGCAAAATTCCGGCTGAAAACCTGCTGCCCGGCGTCGAAGGCCTGAAAGGCCCGCTCTCATGCCTGAATCAGGCGCGCTACGGCATCGGCTGGGGAGGCATTGGCGCGGCCATGGCGTGTTACGACACCGCGCTTTCTTACGCCAAGCAGCGCAAGCAATTCGACAACAAGCCCATCGCCTCGCACCAGCTCGTTCAGGAAAAGCTCGTCTGGATGATTACCGAGATCACCAAAGCGCAGTTCCTCGCTCTCCAGGTCGGAAGACTCAAAGATAAAGGCCGCGTTCACCCCTCACACATTTCCATGATGAAAATGAATAACGTATGGGTTGCGCGCGAATCCGCCAGCAGAGCCCGCGAGATTCTTGGCGCCAACGGCATCGTGGACGACTACTGCGTCATGCGCCACATGAACAACATCGAATCCGTCTACACCTACGAAGGCACGCACGACATCCACAAGTTGATCATCGGCGAGCGCATCACCGGGATCTCCGCATTCTAATGCGCGCCCAAAATCAGTTCCGCGCCGCGGCCATGCTCTTCCTCTCGCTTGTTCTTGTTCTAGGCGCGGTCGCGGCCAAAAGCGCGCCCGAGCCCTCAAAACCAAAGATTCGCGCCATCACGGCCTTCGTTCGCCTCGATCGCTCGCACTACAAAGACCAGATTCAAGATGCCCTGAAATTCCTGCGCGACGCTAAAGATGCCTACGAAAAATCTGGATACGATGTCCAAACCATTCGCATCACCACCCAGCCTTTCCCTGAATACACCCGCGGTCTTTCCGAAGAACAAACCCTCGCGTTCTTCCGCGAGTATGACGCTCTGGCCGTGAAAGAAGGTTTCGACGCTTCCATCGGTCCGGCCATGATAAAAGACACCGACGACCCGCGTGAAGCCGATTTGCTCGAAAAAATCCTCGCCGATTCCAAAACGCTGGAAGGCTCCATCTTCATCGGCGACGAAGACGGAATTCACTGGAAGTCCATTCACGCTGCCGCAGGCGTGATGAAATATCTGGAAGCCAACACTTTGCACAGTCAGGGAAATTTCAACTTCACTACCTCATCTTTCGTCCCTGACGGCACTCCCTTCTATCCCGCGTCTTATCTCGCGAGCGAAGGTAAGCGCTTCGCCATTGGCTTGCAGTCTGCCAATGTAGTGGCCGACGCCCTCGCATCCACGAAATCGCCCCAACTTGCCGAGGAACACTTGAAAGCTTCTTTGACCATCTACGCCCAACAAGTCGAAAGCACAGCGAAGGAAATCAGCCAGAGCACCGGCTGGAAGTACGGTGGAATCGACCTTTCACCCGCTGGACTGAAAGATGTTTCCATCGGCCGCGCAATAGAGAATTTTCTCGGCGCGCCAGTGGGCACCAGTGGAACGCTGACCACGACCGCATTAATCACCCGTGCGCTCAAGGCGATTCCCGTCACACAAGCCGGCTATTCCGGACTAATGTTGCCCGTGCTGGAAGATTCCGTTCTTTCTCAACGCTGGAGCGAAGGACGCCTCTCGCTCGACGCCATGCTTTCCTACTCCGCAGTCTGCGGCACCGGCCTCGACGTAATTCCGCTTCCTGGCGACGTCTCACGCGATCAGCTCGCCGCAATTCTTGGCGATGTCGCGAGCCTTTCCGTGAAATGGCACAAGCCGCTTTCGGCACGCCTGTTGCCCGTCGCCGGAAAGAAAGCAGGCGATCAAACCGAATTCGACGATCCCTTTCTTGTGAACGCTAAAATTCAACCGCTCAACTTCACTCTCGTACCTCAGGAGCACTAATGGAGAAGGAACTCAGCCTGGAATTTCTGCGCGTGGTAGAAAGCGCCGCCATCGCTTCGGCGCACACAATGGGTCTAGGGGACCGCCACAAATCCGATCAGATGGCCGTCGAAGCCATGCGCTCGGAAATGGATTCGGTCGGAATGGACGGCACCATCGTTATCGGCGAAGGCGAGCGCGACGAAGCTCCCATGCTTTTCATCGGCGAAAAAGTCGGCGCTGCAGTCCGCGACAAAAGCCGCAAATTCCCCGAAGTGGACATCGCTGTCGATCCGCTCGAAGGTACCAATCTCTGCGCTACTGGCGAGCCGAACGCCATCGTGGTTCTCGCCGCCAGCGAACGCGGCGGATTGCTGCACGCACCCGACCTTTATATGGAAAAAATAATCGTCGGGCCTTCTTGTAAAGGCGCTGTCGATCTGGACGCTCCGGTCGCCGACAATCTGAAAGCGATTGCGAAGCGCCTCAACCGCAAGGTGGAAGACCTTGTCATCATCGTTCTCGACCGCCCACGCCACGAAGAATTGATTAACCAGATCCGCGCCACGGGAGCTCGCATCAGACTCATCTCCGACGGCGACCTTTCCGCCGGAATCAGCGCTGCGGTGGTAGGAACAGGCGTCCACGCCGTTATGGGCACTGGTGGCGCCCCCGAAGGTGTTCTCACAGCCGCCGCCTTGCGCTGCTTGAACGGTCAAATTCTCGCGCGGCTGGTTGCGTCAAAACCCGAGCATCACGAGCGCCTCGCCCAAATGGGCATCAAAGACGCCAAACGCATTTACGCCACCGAAGATCTCGCACCCGGAAATAAAATCATTTTCGCATGTACCGGAGTCACGGGCGGCGGCCTGCTCCGCGGCGTGCGCTTCTTCGGCGAAGGCACTCGCACCCATTCGCTGATCCTTACCTATGACGACCGCCAGGTCCGCTTTATCGACACCGTACATCTGAAAAAAAGCCCGGATGTAAAAGTAGTGTTCTACTAGGCCCGAATCACGAAAGTCATGCTTGGCAGGAAACAATTCGCGGCCACAACGCGTAACTAGCTGTGAGCCTCTCAAGGAAGGAAAGCTATGTCCATGGGACCAGCACAACCGCCCATTTACCAACCAACTCCGCCCCAGCCCAGGAATAACGCAGTTTGGTGGATTTTGGGAATCATCGCCGCCGGCATCGTCGTTATGTTTCTCTTCGGCGTTACGCTCGCCGGCCTTTTCATCCATCACCTGAAAGTTCGCAACTCCGGCGACAAAGTCGACATCCAAACTGGACTCGGTTCGCTTTCGGTTGACAAGTCGGGTCATCACGCCACCGGTCTGGAAGTTTATCCCGGCGCCTCTCCCTCATCTGACAACAAAGGCGCTAGCGTGAACCTCAGCGCAAATGACACCGGCGTCGGAATCGCTACGGAGCAGTATCAAACCAAAGACCCCATCGACTTTGTGCAGGCTTGGTACAAAAAGCGCCTGGGCCCCGAATTCCACTTGGAAACTAACCATGACAACCTGGACCATCCAAATGATCACGCGATGATAAATGACAGTGATGTTGCGTTCGTGAATGACCACCACAATGGCGTGCGCGTCGTAGCCCTCAAGAAAACCTCAGAAGGCACGCAGATCACCTTAGTTCGCATCGGCACCAGGGAAACTCAGTAGTGCGTGGCAGCCCTAGCCAAACGAAGGCAACTAAAAGAAGACGGCCCGGTAACTCGCCTCAGGTGGCGAGCTGCCGGGCCGTTCGAGTCTAAGATCGGTTGTGCCGCGCTTCCCGTTTTGGGACGCTAGCGGTGCAAAACTGCGGCGGAGTGGCCAGTCTGCTGTTGCCGCCGGGGCATGTTGTGGGGTAGTCGCTCTACAGATTGAGGTGGTAAGGGACGCACGCTGTGATTTGTGCTGACGTGCTCGCTGATCGCCTGCAACCTCTTCAAAATACCTTGCCACTGTGTCCAATCGAGTTGCCGCAAGAACGGCCGAAGTCCCTGAATGAACGGATCTTCGAGTACCGTTTCGCCGTTCGTTTCCGGGACGAAGAAGCGGTTCAGTCCGACTCCCAGCGCTTCGGCAATTTTCTCGAGCGTGCCGAGGCTGGGCGTCATCTGTCCACTCTCGATTCGCGACAAATACGAACGCGATACGCGTGAACGCGCCTGCAGCTGACTTTGCGTCATGCCACGCGATTCCCGCAATTGTCGGATGCGCTGGCCAATGTTCTCCACAGTTTCGCGGTTCGGCCAGTTTTCAAACAATTGCCGGTCGTCCCCCGGAAGATCTTGAGGCGACGGCGTCGGTATGACGAACGACACCTTCGGGGGCAGCATGCGCAAACACCGACGACAATTGTCAGTGCGTGTGCGGTACTGAACCAATCCACAGACTTGACAGCGAATTACTTCACGGTCGAGATCCATGCTTGCTGCTGTACTTTCTTTTTCCGCCACCGGTTCTCCTCGCAGACTATTCCGGCGATGCGAAGAAGAGGGCTCTTTTGACAGGGGGAAGGCAGGGACGGCGCGCGAGTGATTG
>JGI12677J13195_1000008_pt1 | contig 57017 bp, 48 predicted proteins | sample JacPinW_OM2H0_O3_FD_13195 | JGI IMG/M metagenome (IMG submission 13195) | reverse complement strand
CGTGGTCTGCGGCCAAGCTCCGGAATCAAACGCGGCTTTTGCGGCGGCGACAGCGCGATTCACATCCTTTTCGTTTGCCTCCGGGACTTCCGCCATTACCTCTTCCGTCGAAGGCTCCATCACCGGGGAATATTTTCCGCTGGTGCTCTCAACAAACTCGCCGTTGATATACATGTGGTATCTTCGGACGGTGGACTTCGCCTCACTTGCCATGGTCTTCTCCCGCTACAAGTAACGATAAGAGTGTTTTAACCGGCAGCCCTCGCGGCATTTTTCCGGCGTCCGTACACAAAGAAAAAGAATACCGCCAACCCGATGAAAAACGCGGTACCGCCGAACATCCAGGATTCATATGACAGCACCGAAGTGATCTGCTGCGCCGGCGAGAAAGCGAAGATCATCCCGAGAATCGTCATCAACAACCCGCTGGAACCGGCCAGCCAGAGAACGCTCCTGTTATAATGTCCCTTCCCTGCAAGCGGATTCGCAGCGATCTTCAGCAGCGCTGCAAAAATATAGAGAAATGGGAGCAGTTGCAGCACCACTGCGAGCGAGAGCAGACGCTGAAACGTTTCCTGCACGCCAGAGCCGAGAAAACTGATCAGCACGAGAATCGTCGACACAACAAAATGCACAATCAGCGCCGCATACGGCGTTCCGTAGCGCGGATGAACTTTGCCCAACCAACTCGGCAAGTAAGAATCCAATCCCGCGACAAACGGAATTCGCGCTGAGCCAGCTAACCAAGCCGATCCGATCCCCGCAATCGAAATGCTCAACATCAGCGCAAAGGGCGCAACGATCCACACAACGCCAACTTTCGCGGCCATGTGGCTTACCGCCTGCACAATTCCCTGTAGAACATTAATTTCATTTCTGCTCACGGCGATCAGCAAAGTCAGCGTCGTGGCAATGTAGAGAAACCCGGAAAGCACTCCTCCCCAAACCACCGCGCCCGGCAAGGTGCGCTCTGGGTCTTTGATCTCATCTCCCATCACCGACGCGAGTTCCAGGCCCACAAGGCCGAAACAAATCACGCCGAACGAATTCAGCAGAAACCGCGGATTCGCCGGAATGCGAAAATCCGCAGCGCTGACGCTGGTGCCAAAGCGCAACGCCACGATGATTCCGAGCCCCACTAACACCGCTGCCGCGATGCCCGTGCCGATACTGCCTACATTGTTGATCCATTTTCCCACGCCAAGCCCGACGATATTTAGCACGACGAGAATCGCCAGCAGCGCAATCGCAGCTATTACCGCAAAAGTCTTGTTGTCGGCCAGAGCCTGATGACTCGGAAATACGAATACGGACACACCAACGAAGTACAGCATTACCGTCGGCACGTACATCATGTTGTTGGTCCAGTAGCACCAGCCTGACAAGAAGCCATGGAACTCGCCGAAAACTTCTTTGGCCCAAAGGTACACGCCGCCCTCTCCCGGATAACGGTGCGCCAATTCGATTACGGCAATGCCTTGCGGCCAGAAAAACATCAGGAGCGAAATAATCCAGAGCCAAACAGTGAGGCCGCCATTGGCAGCAATACTCGGAACCACGTTCAGGTTAAATACGGCGACCACAAAGAGCGCAACTAGATCCCAACGCCCCAGCGCGCGTTTCAGATGCGCGGTTTCCATTTGCGGAGTAGTTAGCTCTGGCAATGCGCTCCTTGCGAGGATCACACCGGGCCGCCGGGTTAACCTTTGACTGAGTGTATTCAGACGAACAGGCTGCGAGAATCTAGTGCGCGCTGCTCGCCGCCGCGTGCGGTTCTTTCTGGGCTTGCGCGAGTGCCGGTGCGACCTCGGCGAAAACCGCGAGATGGCGGTCCACATCCGCTTCAGTGTGCGCCACGGACACCGTCCACTGCTCGTCCCACCAGTAGGGCTGCGCCATCACACCGCGGTTCACCATCGCGAACCAGTAGTGCCGCCACAGCTCGCTATCAACTTTCAACCAGTCGCGATAATTGTGAATGGGTTTCGGAGCGAACATCAGCGAGCCATTCGAGCCGGCGCCCACCACATAGGCTTTCAAGCCCGTCTTGCCGATTTCCTTGCTGTAGCCGTCGAGCAATTTCTTATTCAAACGATTCACGTGTTCGTAGGCCCCAGGCGTAAGCACTTCCCTGAACGTCGCTAGTCCCGCCGCCATTGCCACTGGATTCGTATTGTACGTGCCACCGTGGAAAACCTTATGGTCGGAGATAAGCCCCATCACTTCCCGCGTCGACCCAAAAGCAGCCAGTGAGAATCCGCCGCCGATGGACTTTGCCAGACAAACAATGTCCGGCTTGATTCCAAAATACTCACACGCGCCGCCGCGCGCCAATTTCGCGCCGGTCTTAACCTCGTCGAAAATCAGCAGAGCGCCATTTTTCTTTGTAATTTCACGAAGCGCCTGGTGGTAGCCCTCATCCGGCATCAGGATTCCGACGTTCATCATGATCGGCTCTACGATGACCGCTGCAATTTCTCCCGGATACTTCGCGAACAGCCGCTCGACGCCGGCTGCGTCGTTGAACTGCGCAACTAGCGTATTTTGCAACGTAGCTTTCGTTACTCCCTGGCCTCCCGGCACGGAATTGGGGAAATTTGCGTCGCCCACTTCCTCGGCTTTCGGTTTTACCGAGACCAGAGCGGAGTCGTGCAATCCGTGATAACCGCCCTCCATCTTGATGATGCGGTCGTGCCCCGTGGCTGCGCGGGCCAGCCGCACTGCATGCATGGTGCATTCCGTTCCACTATTGCTGAACCGCACCATCTCAACCGGAAATCTTTTGCAGATTTCTTCGGCCAGTTCCCATTCAAGATCGTGCGGCATCCCGAACATCGTTCCGGTGCCTAGCTTTTCCTGCACTGCGCGAATTACAGCAGGGTTGCAGTGCCCTGCCATCAGCGCCCCGAAGCAAAGATTGAAATCAATGTACTCGTTGCCGTCGACGTCATGAATACGTCCACCTTTTCCGTCGCGAACGAAAATAGGGTACGGATCGTAAGCTCGGTAGTTGCTGGCTACGCCCAACGGCAATCTTTCCTCAGCTCGTTTGTGCGCTTTGTGCGAACCTGGGGTACGTTTTTCGTAAGTGGCGATTTCCTTCTGAAGTCCCTCATGCATGACGCCCTCCGTAATACACTTCGCTCTGGCCGACGCACGGCCTTGGATATTCGCCTTTGAAATTACCCTTTCAAATATTTTAGCGTCGAAACGAACGCCACGAATGTTTCTTGTGGTTTAGCCCTATACAACAAAGCGAGAGCGCCGCTCGCAGTGGACGCCCTCGCTCTGCCTAGACCCGGCCAATCTTCTAGAACAGGAATTTCAGCCCGAACTGCATTACGCGCGGGCCTTCGCGAACCTTTAGAATCTGTCCAAATGTAGAATCGCTGAAGTTCCCATCCGGATTGTTAAACTGCGTGTGATTCCACGCGTTATAGAACTCCGCTCGAAACTCCGTGTTCCAACGGTCGTTGATAGGAGTTTTCTTTGAAATAACCAAGTCAGTATCATTCAGCGGTGGTCCGCAGCAAAGCGAATGCGGTAAATTGCCGAAGCTCCCGGCAGCCGGGTCGCTTATGTTGTCAGCACTGAAAAAATTATGGTTCAGGCCTTGCGTCGGATCCACGGTCCTGGGATTGGTGAATTGCACCTTGCCCGTGACCTCCGGCGTATTGGCGTCTTCGAAATTGAAACTGCTCTCCAATTCCAAATCGTCTTGCGTCTGGACGCGAATGGGAAACCCGGTCTGGTAGGTGATAATCGCCGATAGTCCCCAACCATCCGCAGCTTTGCCTTTGAACCCATCATACTTTGGTATCGGCAGCTCCCAGACAGGGCTGAATACGAATCTGTGTTTCGCATCGAGCAGCGACAACCCACGGGTGGCCGCGAAATTCACCGGATTTAGTTCGTTTTCAAACGAAGCACCCTGGTCAATCGCCTTGCTGAAAGTGTATGAAGCTTGAAACAACAGACCGTGCGAATAGCTCTTCTCAACCGAAAGCTGCAAGGCGTTATAATTGGAGTTTGCGATCGTGCCTTCGGCGAAGATATTACTGAATACAGGAACGCCATCCGCCGGACACCCCGCTCCGGTAGATGGCTGGCAATTGGGTGAGGAGAAGGGCCTCGTCCCGACAAGCGTAATCCCACCCGCAGGAACGGTCCCCGCAGGAAGACATCCCGGATTCCCTCCCGGAGTACCGGTGTAAGGCAGAACCAGACCCGTGCAGCTAATCGATGGAACGTGGAAAGGTTCGGGAGGCAATGCCGATATCCCCGCGGGGATTACCGTTCCCCCAGGGATGAAGTACGAGCTATCAGCGCTGAACGGTCCGCAGGAAGTTTGGGCGCCGCCCGGGGCAGTGAGAACAGCATTCGGATTTGCATTCGCCAAATTCATCAGGCCAAGACAAGTCTGGATGTTTCCCGCATTTTCGTCATGCACCGCGAGCAGGTGATGTCCTTGCGTGCCCACGTAGGACGCGCGAAGCACCATGGACTTGCTCAACTGGCGCTCGATCGTCAAATTGTATTGATCGGCGTACTGTGTTTTCAGATGCGGATCGAATTCTCCGAACAGCAGAATCGGACGGAAGGCCGACCAGTCCACGCAACCCTTTGGGCCGGTCGGCTGGAAGCACGGAGTGTTCGGCGACTGGTTCAACACAGGTCCGAATACATTGGGATTCTGCGTGCCATCTTGCAGCAGGAATGGAGTGTTAAAGTTTGGATTCGAAAGATCGATGCTGCCGCCAAAAGGAGGTTCCGCGCTGAACTGCGCCAGGACCAGTTGCTCGATTGGATTGTAGAAAAGGCCGTATCCGACCCGAATACTGGAATTTCCCGGGCCGCCAGTCAACTTCGCGAGCCAGCCTTCGGTCCATCCCGGGCTCCATGCAATTCCAATGCGCGGCGCAAAATCTTTGTAGTCGGTCGTGGTCAGCCCGCTCGGCACACCTTTATCTCCAGGAAACACCAATCCCAGAGGGAAAACCGAATTGGCCGGCCCAGTCTCGCTGCAATCCGTGCTGCCTCCCGCCGCTGCGGAGATGATTCCTGCGCTCGGGTTACTAGGATTGTTTACGTTCAATAGACAGGGATATTTCTGCGTCGCCTGCCCGGGACGGAAAGTTTGAAGCCGGTTGCCGAGATCGTGGTAAGGCGTGTTCAGCTCCCATCGCAAACCGTAACTGAGCGTTAGATTGGGCTTTAGCTTGTAGCTGTCTTGTGCGAAAAGATAAAACCCGATGTTCCGGTCATTTTGGTGCTGCGCCGCACCTTGCGTGTATTCGTTGGCTGTTCCTATGAAGTAGTCGGGATAGGCGTCTTGAAAACCTACGTCGTTCGTGATGGGCGAATCGCAGCTTTGGTTCGGGTTCGCCGGACCGCAAAGGTTTGCATCGCTCAGGAATGTGAAGTCGCCATTGATGTTGAAGTAGTAGAACTGATTAAACTGCTGGCGGCGGAAGTCTCCGCCAAACTTGACCGTATGTTTGCCGAGCGATTTTGTGAAATTGTCAGTAAATTGAAAGGTGTTTCCAGCCTGAGGCAATTCACCTTCAAAGTTGTTTCCGATAATGAACCCTCCCAACACGCTTATATTGGGAACGCCCTGTCTCCCCGGAATGTTGCTGGTTATGCCGATCGGATTTGTCCCCGGTGTCGGAAACTGCCCGTTAGTCTGCGTAAAGCAGCTATTCACCATTGCTGAGCCGCAAGAGTCAGAAACGCTCTGAAGAGTATTTAACGGGTGGTTATTTCCTTGCTGGCCTTCGCGAAAGTAGTTGAATCGAGCTTCATTTACTGCCGTTGACCCGATGGTCCAGGTATGGCTTAGGTTCCACTGTTGAACCCGTGTCTTATTAAGAGCGCCGAAACCGGGAAGCAAGCCGCCCGGCTCTTCCAGCTGAAAAGTAGAGTAAGGGACGGTGCTGTTGTCGTCGTCAAAATAATAGTAAGCGCTGAATTGCTGAGAGGCATTAATTTTGTGATCGAAGCGCACCGTGAACTGGTCGCCGCGCTCTCGTTGGTCCCCGGAGGTGGGAATGGTGCAATTGGCGCTCGAGCAGTTGGGACCGGTCGAGAACGGCGCTACAAACTTTTGATAAAGCGCAAGTGCCGTCGGATCGAAACACTCGGTTGGAATCTGGTTGTTCGGAAAAATGCTCGCAAACGGAGTTCCCGCCGCTATCGGCGCACCTCCCGCCGTAGCCACCGCTTGGGCGCACGTTGTTCCAGTAGTGCTACCAGTCGTTCGCGCCGCCAAAAGCGCTGCGAACGGCGCGTCAGTGAGTGTTCCCGTGAATGTCTGCGACGGCGAAGAAGCCGGGCCCGCGAAATTGCCACCTGCCTCTCCGTTAGCTCCAATCGTCGGCAGAGCAATATCCCCGGACGACTGTCCCTGAATCAGCCGATTCCCTTCATACGAAACAAAAATGAACGTCTTGTCTTTCTTGATGGGACCACCCAGAGTCGCGCCGAATTGATTCTGCTTATAGTCCAGCAGAAAGGGATCGAAGTAGCCCTTGGAGTTGAGCGCCTGATTGCGAAGGAACTCGTAGAAATCGCCGTGCAAATTGTTCGTGCCGGATTTCGTAACCACGTTTACCACCGACCCGGAGTTGTGCCCGTACTCCGCATCGAACGTGTTTGTGATGACTCGAAACTCTTCAATCGCATCCGGCGACGGCTGGATCGCCGGAGCGTTGATGAAAATGTCGTTGCCATCGCCTCCGTTCACCATGTAGTTGTTAGACCGGCCCCGTCCTCCATTAACTGACACCGCTCCAGCGTTGTCACTTCCCAAAAACAAGTCCGCGCCAACCTGCGACTGCACCCCAGGCTGCAGCTGGAGGAGAGAATACGCATTCCGAGTGGCCATAGGCAGTTCGCGTATGGCCGTGTCTGTCATCACCGCGCCAAGCTGTGTACTTGTCGTTTCAACTTCAGCAGCGTTCGCCACCACCGTGACGGTATCAGCGGCTCCGCCAAGTGCTAGATTTATCGTGACGAGGTTGACGTGGCCAATGGTGACCACAATATCCTTCTCCACATACTTCTTGAAACCCTTGGCACTGGCGCTCAGCTCGTAGGTACCCACCGCTAATTCCGGGATATCGAACGCGCCATCTTTATCAGTGCTAACCGTCCGAGTCGAATCCGTTCCGGTTAACGTCACTGTCACCATTACGTCCGGAACCACGGCGCCTGTTTGGTCTGTGGCAGTACCGCGAATCGTACCGGTCGTTTGTCCCCAAGCCGCTGCGCTCCAAAGGAAACTCGCAAACACAAATAGACACAGGAGTGCCCGTGCTTTTGAAGTCATCGCCGCTCCTCTAGGAAAACCTGGCGCCACCGGCCCCTCGAGACGCCTCACTTTTTTTCGGTTGCAGCTTTGGAAAAAACCTTACTATAATCCGGGAACCTTAGAAGAAGGCCTACGGGTTGTCAAGGGGAAATTGAATTTGAACTCGCCTCACAAGCGCTCGCAAAAAAATGCGCGCGCGGGCGGCTATCTTCGCATCAGCGACGTCGCGCGGATCGTGGGCGTTTCTCCATCGATCCTTCGCTCCTGGGAGAATCTCGGCCTGGTCGCGCCATCCCGGACGCACAGCCGTTATCGAATCTACACGCACGCAGACGTTCGCATTCTAAAACGCGCTCAATTCTTCCGCCGCGCGCGTGGCATGAACGCGCCGGCCATCGTCCACTTGCTCAAGACTCACAAATTGTTGCCTCATGCCGGCAAACGGCCCAAGGCCAGCGCGGCCGGTCCCCGTTTGCGCCGTTTGCGATTGCAGCGGAAAGCGTCACTCTCCCAAGTAGCGCGTGCGACGGACGTTTCGGTGGGATTCCTGAGTGCAGTCGAGCGCAGCCAAATGACTGCCTCCGTCGCTACACTGCGGCGGCTGGCTCGTTTTTACCACGTGAATATTCTCTCGCTTTTTAATCCCTCGGAATTGAACCCCGGACAGGTGAAACCAGCGGACAGAAAAGTACTCGAAGCCGGTCCGGGAGTGCGCATGGAACTGCTTTCCTGGGGCAATGCCGCCATGATGGAACCTCACCTCTTCCGCATTGCTCCGTCGGCCGGAAGCGGAGAATCTTACGCGCACGACGGCGAGGAATTTCTATACATCCTCCGCGGTTCGCTTGAAATTGTTCTCGATGGTGGAGAAAAGCATACGCTGGAGGAAGGAGATAGTTTTTATTTCGAAAGCACCAACAAGCATCACTGGAAGAATCCAGGCAAGAAAGAAACGCTGGTGCTGTGGATCAACACGCCTCCAACGTTCTAGCGTTCGCGCTAAGTCTCGAAGTTCGGAGCTTATTTTGAACCAGAAGCCACAGTGCCTATCCATATCAAAGCGTTCACTTCTAATTTCGCTCGTTGCCGTAACGGTCATTTTTGCGGCCGCAGGCTGTGCCAAGAAGACTCCGACGCTAAGTCTCCTCGTCTGGGAAGGCTACGCGGATCCGTTATTCGTGCGGGCCTTTGAGGAATCCCACCATTGCAAAGTCACTGCTGCATACATGGGCACCAGCGACGAGCTCGTCGCCAAACTTCGCGGAGGCAGCGCAAGCAATTACGACGTGATCTCGCCTTCCAGCGATGTGGTCACATCCATCGCGGCGGCAGGTCTCGCGGCTCCGCTCGATCTTTCAAAGCTGCCCTCCTATCCACAACTTTCGGATCGCCTGCGCAACGCGCCTTTAGTCCGCATGAACGGCAATGTCTATGGCGTTCCCTTCGTTTGGGGACCCAATCCCCTGTTGTACGACACGACGTTTTTCAAGACGCCGCCGGATAGCTGGTCCGTACTATGGGATTCCAATCTCAAAGGAAAGATTTCGGTCTGGGATGATCTATCAACTATCTGCATGGCGGCTCAAGTGCTCGGCTACGACAAACCCGACCCAAGCCACCTCTACAACCTCACCGATCAGGAACTGGATAACGTTAAGAAAAAACTGATCGAGCTCAAACCCAATATTCGGAAAGTGTGGGCAACCGGAGGCGAACTCACAAACCTCTTCGAGAATCACGAAATCGTCGCCGGAATGGGCTGGCCTCTGATGACTAACAATCTTCGCAAAGTGAATTTCCCAATCGGCGAAACGATTCCCCGCGAAAACACGACGGGCTGGATCGATCACCTGATGATTACGTCCGCAAGCGAAAACAAGGAACTAGCCACCGACTTTCTCGAATACATGATTGAGGCCAAGACTCAGAAACTAGTCGCCGACGTTACTGGCTACGATCCCGCCAACCCCAAGTCGGCTCAGTTCATGACCGAAGAGCAAAGAAAATCTCTGCATCTCGATAATGTGGATGAGTACATGACGCGCATTTACTTTTGGCAACAATATCCGCGCCGCGACAAGTACAACGAAATTTGGAATGAAATAAAGGCTGCGCAGTGATATCCAATGCCCACGGCCATTCCGGCGCTGAATCTCCCCGTTGTGCTCTCGTTGGGAGTCAATTCACTTTTTTCTCGTCGTCGGGAGACCGCGATTGAGCGCGGCCATCCTTTCCACCTCCGCCGAACGCCCTGCGACGGACGCTTTGCTCTCTATTCGCAAAGTTGAAAAACATTTCGGAGGACGCCCAGTCCTGCGTGGAATTTCTCTGGACGTAGCCCCTGGCGAGTTTCTTACCATCCTCGGCGAAAGCGGCTCAGGCAAGACCACCTTGCTCCGCTTAATTGCGGGCTTCGAACAATTGGACAGCGGCGAAATCTGGATGGCCGGTGAACGTCTCGATCAAACTCCTGCCTATCGCCGTGAAGTGAACACTGTTTTTCAGAGCTACGCGATTTTTCCGCATCTCTCGGTCTTCGACAACGTCGCTTACGGCCTTCGCGCCAAGTCTGTGCCACACGGGGAAATCCCAGCCAGGGTTACGCACGCCCTGGGCATGGTAAAGATGAGCGAATTCGCGCAGTCCGCTCCTTCGCGATTGAGCGGCGGACAGCAACAACGCGTTGCGCTGGCGCGTGCGCTCGTCAACCGCCCTCGCGTTCTCCTACTCGACGAGCCTCTCTCCGCCCTCGACGCGAATCTGCGCCGCCAGATGCAAGTTGAACTCAAATCGCTCCAGCGCGAAGTCGGCATAACATTCATCTTCGTCACCCACGACCAGGAAGAAGCTATGGCGCTCTCGGACCGCATCGCCTTGCTTCGCGCTGGACAATTGGAACAAGTTGCCGAGCCGCGCGAGATTTACGGACACCCTACTACCGCCTATGTGGCCCAATTTATCGGTCAAACGAATCTTCTCCACGCGGAAATTCGTGACGGAATCGCAAGCGCCGGCCCGATCGAGTGGCCGTCAACCGAACCCGCGGGCAAAGGCACATTTTCGTTGCGGCCCGAAGCCATCCACCTCTGTTCACGCTCTCGCGCGGCCGCGGACGGCACAGCGCATTTCCGTGGCCAGGTTCACAACCAAACCTTCGGCGGAGCGATGGACTCGCTGGAAATCGATTGCGGCAATTCATACATGATACGTGCGCGGATTCCAACCCCCGGCCCATTGCATGGCGAGCAGGAATTTGAATTCGCTGTACGCGACATCGTGCGAGTGCGCGAAGGCGGCGACTGACTCATGTATTCCCGCGCATACAAAGCGTCTGTCACGATCCCGCCGCTTGTATGGGTGACGGCTTTCCTGCTTATTCCTTATGCGATTCTCTTCTGCTACAGCTTTTGGTCTGTTTCCTCTCTTCAAGTAATAACTCACAACTGGAATCTGCAGAACTACGCCCAATTGTTTCGCAATCCCCTCTACTTCACCGTGCTGCTGCGTTCGATCAAAATAGCCTGCGCGGTCACTGGCTTGGCCCTCTTGCTAGGCTACCCGTTGGCCTATTATTTGTCCTTCCACGCGACGAAACGCAAAGACTTGCTTTACCAGCTCGTGATTATTCCGCTGTGGACCAGTTATCTTGTGCGCGGTTACGCCTGGAAAACGATCCTCGGAAGTACCGGCGTCCTGAACGGTTTCCTGCAATATCTTCACATCACGCACAAACCTGTCGAATTTTTCCTGTACAGCCCATTCGCTGTGATTCTTACGCTAACGCACATCTACACGCCCTTCGCGTTCCTGCCCATCTACGCATCGCTCGAGCATGTGCCGCGCAACCTCATCGAAGCCTCGCACGATCTTGGTGCCTCCCCCTTCGCTACTTTTCGACGCGTGATTCTTCCGCTGTCGCTTCCCGGGATCCTCGCCGGCGCAACGTTCGCTTTCGTCCTTACTCTCGGAGACTTTCTCGCGCCTCTTCTCGTCGGAGGCTCCAGCGGCATCATGATCTCCAACATTGTCGTTAGTCTCTTCGGAGCGGCTTACAACTGGCCTCTGGGTGCGGCGATTTCGTTCTGCATGTTGTTGCTCGTCGTTACTCTTCTGTTCGCCACTGAACGCCTGGAAAAGAGGTACACAATTTCATGAGCGGAACGTTCCGATCCTCGCGTGCTCCGCTCCTCACGGGCTACGCCTTGCTCGTCTACGCGTTCCTTTATTTTCCGATTGTCGTTCTGGTGGTGTATTCGTTCAACGGTTCCGGGGTTGGAGGATTCCCTCCATCCGGCTGGACTCTCGACTGGTACCGCCAGCTATTTTCCGATGCCGCCCTGTGGGACGCTGTGCTCAAAAGCCTTATCGTTGCGGCCGTGGCAGTAGGCATTTCACTTGCTCTTGGATTGCCCGCGGCGCTGGCTCTAGACCGCGCGCAATTCCCCGGGAAGGCACTCTTCCGCCGGCTCGTTCTGCTTCCGTTGATTCTTCCCGGAATCATCACTGGCCTCTCGCTTCTTATGCTCTTCGTCGGCCTCGGAATGAAACTCAGCCTCATCACCGTCACACTGGGCCACGGCACCGCGCTGATTTCCGTCGCCACCACCGAAATCTTCGCCGGCCTGCAGAAGATGGACCGCGTGCAGGAAGAAGCCTCTCTGGATCTCGGTGCGAATCACTGGAAAACCTTCTGGCATATTACGCTTCCGAATCTTCAAGTCTCGCTGATCGCAGCCGCCCTTTTGATTTTCACGCTGTCGCTGGACGAGATCGCCGTCACCTTTTTCCTCATCGGGCGCGACAACACCTTGCCGCTCGAAATATGGTCGCGTCTCCGCCGCGGGATCACTCCTGAGATCAACGCGATTTCCACTCTAATACTCTTGTTCTCCATCAGCACGATTCTCATCTGGTACCGGCTTCGCACACGCACCAAACACGCCGGCGAATCGCCCGCGACCACTTCGTTGTTGCCATCGGCCCTGGAAGGAGAGCATTCATGAGCGATACTCGACGAGACTTTCTTAAATTTATCGTCACAGGCTCCGTCGCGGCCGGTTGCCCGGTGGATTTTTCGCTCTTGGCTGCGGCGGATAACCCCGTGCCGCAAGTGGACGGCGACCATTACGACATTTGTCATCAGGTTCGCGACGGACACACCTTCGGCAAGCCTCCAGTTTCCAAGCATTACGATGTTGTGATTGTCGGCGGCGGAGTAAGTGGATTGAGCGCGGCTTACTTTCTGCGCCAGCACGATTTCCTCCTGCTCGAAAAGGAAGCTCACTGGGGAGGCAATGCAACTCTGGGTGATTATCAGGGCCAGGCCTTTTGCTCCGGGTCTGCTTTCGATTACGCCGGCACAGCAAGCGATCACCTCGCCCGCGAACTCGGGCTGGCCCCGTTACCAATCAATTGCCCGGATCCCACAATCGTTAACGGCAAATGGATCGCGGACACCTGGGGCGCAGGTCTCGATCAGCTTCCCTACTCAGCTTCAGTGCGTGAGAGCTTCAAGAAGTTCCGAAAAGACATGCTCGCGCTTGCGTCAGAAAAGAATCAGGAACAGTTTGACAATGTCCCGCTCTCGAAATACCTAAAGACATATGCTCCGGAAGTTAAGCAGTGGTGGGATTGTTATGGCTCGTCGAATTACGGCGCAGCTTCCGACGACACATCCACCATGGTTGCTCTCGGCGAGCTCAGAGACATGACTGACGCCGCCGAACACGACACGCGCGTCACGCTGCCCGGCGGAAACGCCACATTGGCGCTAAAGCTATTCGAAACTCTTCAAGCCAAAGCCTCCGAGAGAATGATCGGCGGCGCCACAATCGTTTCAGTGGCCCAACAGAAGACAGACGTCCATGTCACCTATGTTCAAGGGAACGCCCTGCACACGGTTGCCGCTAAATTTGTTGTGATGGCGACGCCCAAGTTCATCACTGCTCGAATCGTGTCAGGTCTTTCGGACGGTCAAACGGACGCGATGAGATCTTTCCGCTTCTGCCCGTATCTCGTGATCAACACGATCTACGACAAGCCCGTGTACAACCGCGCTTACGATTCTTGGTGTCCCGGGAATTCGTTCTCCGATGTGGTAGTCGCGGACTGGGTGATGCACAGTCAAGCGGGCTACCAACAGAAAAACAATATCCTCACGTTTTACACTCCGGTGTCGGAATTGCATCGGGACAAACTCCTACAGGTCGCCGGTTGCCAACGAATTGCAGAGAACGTATTGCGCGATTTTCAAAAACTACTGCCGGAATTCTCCCCGGAGCCGATCGAAGTGCACGTCTATCGCCGCGGCCATCCAATGTTTTTATCCGCTCCCGGAGTCTTCACCAAAATAATCCCGGCGGCCAACCAGCCCCTCGAGCGAATTGTATTTGCAAATACAGATTCCGTCGGGCCTGAGTCTTTGGTTTATGGTGCGGTGGAAGCATCTCGTCGCGCAGCGGATTGGACGGAAAAGCGGATGTCTGGCGCGACTCCTTCGGCGGCGCGGGCGGCGGCTGGATTCCGCAAGTGATTTTTCGATTACCGCCGGCTGTCGCTGAATGCTGAAGCCGCGCCTGCCTTTTCGGAGCCTGATCCGGAAATTTTCCCTAGTGCAAAATAAAAAGGACACCCGGGAGAGGGAAATCGGGTGTCCTTTGCTTGTCTTTCCCGCCAGAGAAAGATTTCTCGTGTACTGATATCGCTCTTACCTACGGATGCCCTACCACGTTCAAATTGTGTACTCCCGAAAAAATCGACACGCCAGTGCTTGCTGATTGCGGGACCCACCACGTGCGCCGCACAAAACTATATTGGCTGCGCTGCATATGGCGCGCAAGAACGTCCAGCAAAACTGGCCCTACTTGTATCGCCGCATAAATCGCGGGCGAGTGCGCGAACGGCCTCATGATCGGATCTTCTTCTTTCGCGCCGCGGGAAATTGCGTCACGCGTCGAGTAAGCGTCGAACGCAGCTGCGCTGTGCTCCAAAACCATCAGCGCCAGCCACTCGCGCCTTGCAGGGATCGATTCCGGCTCACGAAGGCGGTATCGCTTCTCATCCTCTTCCTGAATTCGAATCGTCGAAAACGATTGTGAATTTTGCGCAACTGACACGGGTACTACACTGGGTTGCCGTCCTTTATCGTATGCGTAAATGGAATCCATTTTCAATGGCGCTTCGGAAGATGCGCCAGTCGATTCTTCGGCCATTGCCTTGGCACTCGCTCCGGTATTTCCGGATTCTGCTGCGGCGTCTGCCATTTTCGGTACGGGTTCAGCCGTCGGTAAAGAAGCGCTCGCGACTGAAGGCGGCACCAGCGTTGGCATAATTGTCGGCACCATTTGGAAACCCATGAAAAGCACCGCGACACCTAACAACATGAAAGGGGTAACTCCTAACCTGCGCTGACGCAATACAGAAAGCACACGTGGCACCAACCTCCGGCCCGAACTAACCGCCTTAATTGCAGCATCTTCAGGGTCCGACCTTACCCGGAATAGCCCGCCGAATGGGTTTTAAGAGCAGCGGTCTGGAAAACTCTTTCCGATGCTCGATCTTGCTTTTGCGTCTCGTCGTCGCGAGCGAGGAATGTCAGTTTCGAATATCTTTCGCCTGCATCCAGACGTACGTTCGCGTTTTAGAAACCAGTTAGCTTCACTTCCGAATTGATTAGTGGCCCTACTCTTGCGCTGGGCGTCTTGTGTCCTTAAGATGGCTCACGTCATGGCTAGCGGCACAATGAAGGATCCTCAAAACTCCAATTCCGGGAACAGCCGCCCTCGATCGGCTGAAATATTCGAGCGCGGGAAGAAAACTCTCGTCGGTGGCGTCAACAGTCCCGTCCGCGCGTTTCGCGCAGTTGGCGGCACTCCCTTGATTATCGACCGCGCCAAGGGCTCCCGCATCTTCGACGTGGATGGCCGCGAGTACATCGACTTTGTATGTTCCTGGGGCGCTTTGATCCTGGGACACGCGCATCCGGATATTGTTTCCGCGATTTCTGACCAGGCGTCTTTGGGCACGAGCTTCGGCATGACCTCGCTCCCGGAAATCGAACTCGGCGAGATAATCACGAATGCGATCCCGTCCGTCGAAATGGTGCGCTTCGTCAACTCCGGAACGGAAGCCGCGATGTCTGCCGTTCGCCTTGCCCGCGCCTTCACCCAGCGCGATCTTATCGTCAAATTCGAAGGTTGTTACCACGGCCACTCAGACGGCTTCCTCTCCGAGGCCGGTTCGGGACTGGCTACGCTAGGCATTTCCAGTTCTCCCGGCGTTCCCGAAGCTTTCGCCGGACTCACATTGAATGCTCCGTACAACGGCCTCGACAGCGTGGAAAGGCTCTTTAAGGAACATCAGGGAAAAATTGCGGCTGTGATCGTCGAGCCAGTCGCCGCGAACATGGGAGTCGTCTCGCCCGCTCCTGGGTTTCTCGAAGGTTTGCGCGCTGTCACCGCGAGAGAAGACTCTCTTCTGATTTTCGACGAAGTCATCACCGGTTTTCGCCTAAGCTACGGCGGGGCGCAAGCCGTTTACAAAATCGACCCAGATATTACGGTGATGGGGAAAATTATCGGCGGCGGCCTTCCGGTTGCAGCTTATGGCGGAAAACGCAAGATCATGGAACAGATCGCGCCGCTCGGAGCGGTCTATCAGGCCGGGACGCTCTCCGGGAACCCTCTTGCGATGCGTGCAGGTCTGGCAACTCTTCCCAAACTCGAAGCTCCGGGATTTTATGCGGAATTGAATCGCAAGACGCAGCGTCTTGCCGACGGTTTGCGATCCGCGCTGAAAGAAACAAACGTGGCAGGTCAGGTGAATTTCGCGGGTTCCCTGCTCACAATGTTTTTCACCGAGCAGCCGGTTCACAATTATGCGGATGCAAAAACCTCTAGTGCCGTCCGTTTCGCTGCCTTCTTCCAGGAAATGCTGAACCGCGGCATCTTCATTGCACCTTCGCAATATGAAGCGCTATTCGTCTCCGCCGCCCACACCGATGCCGACATCGATCGTGCTATTGCAGCGGCACGCGAGAGCCTCGCAAGCCTTCAGCAGAAGTAAGGGAGAGGTTCAAAGCAGGAGCTTCCAAAGCAGAATCTTGCGGCAGGTTGTCAACCGGCCTTCAGCCAACGCGCCACATCCTTCGCATGGTACGTCAGAATTATTTCGGCGCCTGCGCGTTGAATGCCTGTAAGAATCTCAAGCACAACGCGCTTTTCATCAAGCCAGCCGCGTTGCACGGCGGCTTTTACCATTGCATATTCTCCGCTCACGTTATACGCCGCCACCGGAACGTCGAATCGTTCGCGTACGCGCTGAATCACATCCAGGTAAGGCATCGCCGGCTTTACCATCACCATGTCCGCGCCTTCTTCCAGATCTAGAGCGACTTCCCGCAGCGCCTCCCGCGCGTTTGCAGGATCCATTTGATAACTGCGCCGGTCTCCAAATTGCGGGGTAGACTGCGCTGCTTCTCGAAACGGACCATAAAATCCGGACGAATACTTCGCCGCATACGAAAGTATGGCTACGTTCTCAAAACCATTTTCATCGAGCCTCTGGCGAATCGCGCCAACGCGGCCGTCCATCATGTCCGAAGGCGCCACAATATCCGCGCCCGCGCGCGCATGTGAAAGCGCCGCATCCGCAAGCAACACCAGGCTCGGGTCATTCAACACTTCGCCGCCCTTAATCACCCCGCAGTGTCCGTGGCTCGTGTATTCGCACAGACAAACGTCCGTGATCACTAGAAGGTCGAGCTTGGCCTTTCGTATCGCTTCAATAGAACGCTGCACTGCGCCGTTCTCGTCGTAAGCCTCCGATGCCAGCTCGTCCTTGTGCTCGGGCAGGCCGAAAAGAATCACCGCGGGGATGCCCAAATCCGCAACTTCGCGGCATTCTTCGACCACCTGATCTACCGATTGCTGGTAAATGCCCGGCATCGAGCTAACTTCAGTGCGGATATTCTTGCCCGGGCAAGCGAACATCGGATACACCAAGCCGCTCGTCGTAAGACGCGTTTCGCGAACGAATCCTCGCAACGCTTCCGTGCGGCGCAAGCGCCGCGGTCGATGTAGGGGAAATGTCATGCCCGCCTCGCCACGGAATGTTGGCGTTGATAGAATTTTGCGATCGAATCCGCCAGACCTGCCGCGGACGATTCGTTAGCTTCAATTTCCACGCGTGCCCCGCTTTCGCGAAGGGCACGAGCCGTTGTCGGGCCGATGGCCGCGAATTGCACCCGCTTCGAAAGCTCGGCGAGTTCCGCTGCTCCAATATACTCCGACAAAAAGCGAAACGCCGAAGGGCTCGCGAAAACGATCGCATTTACTTGACCTCCGCGAATGCTCGTTAGGATTTCCGGATCGAGCGAAGCAGGCGCGGCAGTACGGTACGTGACAATCTCGGTCACTCGTGCGCCGGCCGCTCGCAGGGCATCCGGCAAACGGTCGTCGGCGCGGTCGCTTCTTGGCAGTAGGATTTTGCGGTCGCCGATCGCGCCCCACAATTCCCGCGCAAGTGCTTCCCCGCTTTGGTTTGTCGGAATTGTATCCACTCGAAATCCTTCACTAGAGGCTGCCTCCGCCGTGGTGTTCCCTATCGCAGCTATCAACGGCCGCGGCGTTTGCAAAGCTGCCACATTCAATTCCAGTTCGCGAATCCGCCGGCAAAAAAATCGCACTGCATTTCTGCTGGTGAAGAGAATCCAGTCGAATTCAGGCAGACGCAGCAGCTCCGCGTCGAGAGCTCGCGAATCTTGCACCGCAGAAAAACTCACGGTAGGAAGTAAAACAACCTCCGCGCCCAGCGCTTTGAGAGAGTGTGCCAGCTCGTGTGCCTGGTCCGTCGCGCGCGTGACCACCACGCGCTTCCCCGCTAAAGGCTTCTTAATTGCGTCCAACAGAACGCCCCGCGAGGCGCAGAATCTTGTCTGCGCCCGCTTCAATCAGGATTTGGCCGAGCCCCACCCCGAGTCTTTCGGCATCGTCCGCGTGGCCGCGCAATTCTTTGCGCACAAATTCTTTTCCGTCGGTCGAATAGACGCCGGCTTCCAGTCGCAATTCGCCGTTCTCATGCCGCGCCCAGGCGCCAAGAGGAACCTGACACCCTCCCTCCAGTTCACGCAGCAAAGCTCTCTCGCACGTCACGGCGGCGTGGCTTTCGGGATCGTCAAGCCCAGCGACGAGCTCTAATGTATCTCGATCATCCGCACGAACCTCGATTCCGAGAGCTCCCTGGCCCACAGCAGGCAGCATGATATCTGGCGGAAACATCTGCGTAATTCGATCACTAGCGCCGAGCCGCTCTATCCCGGCGGCTGCGAGAACAATAGCGTCAAATTGGCCGGCTGCAACTTTCTTCAGCCGTGTGTCCACGTTCCCGCGTAAATCAAGCAATTCAACGTCAGGCCGACGATGCCGGAGCTGCGCTTGCCGGCGAAGGCTGCTGGTCCCCACCCGCGCGCCGGGCGAAATATCATCCAGCTTCCTTCCATCACGAGAAATCAGACAGTCGCGGACATCCCCGCGTTTCGTTATCGCCGGAAATACCAGGCCTGCGGGATTTTCCGTGGGCACGTCTTTCATGCTGTGAACCGCAAGATCCGCAACTCCAGCAAGCAACGCCTCTTCCAACTCCTTGATGAAGACTCCCTTCATCCCGATCTGCTCGCTCAACTGGGCCATTGAAGAACCCTGAAAATTGTCCCCGGAAGTACGAATGCGAATCAGCTCGGATTCGACGCCGTGCAACTGTGCGAGGCGTTCGCGAATGTAGTTCGCCTGCCACAAGGCCAGCGCGCTGCCGCGCGTCGCAATACGCAACAGCTTCATTACTTGTCCTCATCCAAGCCGAAAAGGTGCCTTAGCGCTTCCAGACCAGCCAATCGTCCGCGCATCCCTCGGCCATGCCGAACCTTTTTTGACGGCTGCTCCAGCACGCGCTCGATCAGTTCTTCGGTAATACGCGCGAGGCGCACACGCTCTTCTGGCGAAACATCTTCCATCTCCGCCAGTTTTTCGCGGATCAGCAGTTCGCGCTGCTTGTGAAACTGGCCGCGCAGGTCGTCCACAATGGAGCTCGCCTCCAACGCGGCGCGCCAAGCTTCGAATTTTGCAATGTGTTCGGAAATAATTGCTTCGGCGCGCGGAATTTCGCCTTCACGAGCTTTTTTATTCTGCTCGACGATTTCCCCGAGATCGTCCACGTTGTAAAGGTAGAGATTATAAAGTCCAGCGGATTCCGGATCGACATTCCGCGGAACCGCCAGATCCACCACAAAAACCGGACGCCCCGAGCGAGCAGCGATAGCGCGCTCCAAAACTTGGCGCGTCAGAACCGGACCGGTCGAACTGACAGATGTGACGAGAATGTCCGGAAGCCCCAACACGGACTCCAGCGATTCCCAAGCCACCGCCTCCCCTCCAACCTTCCTGGCAAGCTCTGCCGCATGATCGAACGATCGATTCACCACGCGCAAGCTTCCGATCCCGCGATTGCGCAAACACTCAATCACTTGCTCGGCCACGTTCCCGGCTCCCAAGATCAGCGCGGAATGGCCTTTCAGGTTTCCGAAAACTCTCTCAGCCAGTTTCACTCCCGCTAGCGCCACCGACATAGGACGCGTTCCGACCTCGGTTTCGCTGCGGACACGCTTTCCCACTTCCAGCGCGCCCTGAAAAACGCGGTTCAGCACGGGGCCTGTGGCACCGTGATCGAGCGCCTGACTGTAAGCCGTCCGAAGCTGACCCAAAATCTCAGCTTCGCCCAGCATCATGGAGTCAATTCCAGCGGCTACACGGAAGAGGTGACGCACTGCGTCCGGCCCCGCCCACCGATAGATTCGACCTGCAAGGTCCTCGCTCGGTAGCCTGTGAAACGATCGGAAGTAATCCTCCATAGCGTCGGCCGGCCTAGTGTCCGGGTCGGCCGGAACACCGTAGAGTTCGCTCCGGTTGCATGTGGACAGCACTACGGCCTCTTCAAGAATTCCGCGTTCGCGCAATTCGTCGGCCGCCTGCAGCGCTTGCTGCGGCGTGAAGGAGATGCGCTCGCGCAGTTCGACCGGCGCAGTCCGATGGTTGCAGCCTATCAGCGCGACGTGAATGCGAATCGCGCCGGACTGTCCCGAATTTGCTTTCGATAGCGAAGGCATCAGAGGAATCGGTGAAACTTTGTCAGATACAAGTTTACGAACGTATAGCTGAACATCACGATCAAGAAGTTCATCGCACATAACAGGGCTGCGCGCGCGCCGCGCCATGTGGCGTTGCGAGAAAGCAGAAGATACGCCGCGTAAACCCCCAGAATCGCGAAAGTAACAATTACTTTCGGATCGCCCCATGAGTAACTTCCACTGAGCCGATGCTCCCAGACAAAACCCATTGCCGCCCCAAACGCGAGCGCCACCAGACCGACATACACGCTACTCCGTGCCATCCGGTCGAGTACATCGAGTGCCGGAAAACGCCAAAATGCCGCGCCCAGACGCCGTGAACGCAACACCCTGTCCTGCACCAAATAGATCAAGCTCAATACGAACGAAAGCGCAAACGCGGCGTAGGCCCACGTATTCAGAGTCACATGAAATGCGAATAAAGGTCCACGCGCCGGGACCCGCACACTCGGCGCTCCGGCGGTGATGAAACCCAAGCCTGCCACCCACGCCACAAGTAGAAGCGTCACGAACGCTCCAACCGATCTTTGCCGATGGAATATTTCGAGACCGAGGTACGTGATTCCCAGAAGCCACGCAAAAAGTGACATGGAACCGTACAAGTCATCATACGGAACGGACTGAAGCACTCGCGAACGCGCGTAAAGAGAGAAATACTGCACCACGATCCCAGAAGCTAGGAGAAACGACGCGGAACGCCCAACCCAAACGTTGGGCACGTACAAAATCCGGGCGTAGCATAGAAAACTCGCCACGTAGACTGCCAGGCTCAGATAGCCCAGTTGTTGTGCCATTACGAGTGGATTCTCCCCGTTCGCAAAACATTATACCGCCGAATAGGGCTCAACCATCGCGCCAAGCCGAGCGAGCAGCACCGATTGGCCTGGATGCGAGCCTCTAAGCCATCTGCTATCATGACATAGAACCTATGCCGCAAATGACTCACGCCAACGTGAACCGCAAAGAACTCTTTCTGCGAGCGTGCCGGAGCGAAACCGTCCAGCGCGTTCCGGTATGGATCATGCGCCAGGCCGGTCGTTATCTTCCACAATATCAAGCCGTCAGGTCTCGGCACTCTTTCCTCGATATTTGCAAAACGCCGGAGTTGGCGGCGGAAGTATCGCTTCAACCATTTCACGTGCTGGACGTGGATGCAATTATCGTTTTTTCAGATATTTTGATCGTGGCAGAAGCAATGGGAATGCCGCTTGACGTCCCGGACTCCGGTCCTGTGCTTTCAAATCCGCTGCGAAGTTCGGAAGCGATCCGGCGTCTGCGTGAGTTCGATCCTGGCACCGAGACAAAGTTCGTTGGAGATGCAATTCGCGCTATTTGCCGCGAAGCTGGACCCGACGTACCCGTAATTGGATTTGCTGCGGCTCCTTGGACGCTCGCCTGCTATATGATCGAAGGCCGCACGCGCGGTGACATTTCCCACGCGAAAGAGATGTTGCGAACCGAGCCTGCGCTTCTACGCGAATTGCTCGAACGAATTGCGCGCGCGACAACCGCGTATTTGCAAATGCAGATTGCAGGGGGAGCGTCCGTGATTCAATTATTCGACACTTGGGCTGGCGAGCTTTCCGCTCAGGAGTACGAGGAGTTTGAGCTCCCCGCCACGCAGATGGTTCTCGACTCACTCATGAAGACGGACAAAGCCGCCACTCCGACGATTCTATTCGCGAAGGGTTCCGCGCATTTGCTGGAAAACCTTGCGAAATCACGAGCGGACGTAATTAGCGTCGATTCGCGAACGGACCTCGCAGACGCTCGCAGCCGTCTCGGTCACAGCATCGCGTTGCAGGGAAACGTGGACCCTGCGATTTTGCTCGGTGATGAAATGGACGTTCGACAGGCTGCGCGCGCAGCCGTTCAAAAAACTAAGGGTTTCGGCCACATCCTGAATCTGGGCCACGGAATTCTGCCCACAACTCCCGTAATGAATGCCAAAGCGTTTGTGGAAGCCGGGCAGATGGAGCCGATACCGTCTCCGGCGCAATTCGGCGAAGCCGTTTAGAAATGTCCAACGACGCAACAAAACCGGCAGAAAAGTCCCTCCGCGCTGGCGAAATCGGCCAGATTTCGGACGCCCTTCTCGAAAAATACAATCGCCCCGGGCCGCGTTACACCAGTTATCCGACCGCGCCTGTCTGGAAGGAAGACTTCGGACCTGGCGATCTCGAGAAATATTATGCACGAGCGGAAGAACTGGAAACTCCGCTTTCGCTCTACATGCACATCCCGTTCTGCGAGAACCTTTGCCTGTTCTGCGCTTGCACAGTTGCGATCCAAAAAGACAAGAAGGTCGCCGTCCCCTACCTCGATGCCCTCAAACGCGAAATCGACCACGTTGCAAAATACGTATCGCGCAAACGCCGCGTGATTCAATTTCACTGGGGCGGTGGCACGCCCACCTATCTCACCGTGGCGCAAATGGAGGATCTTTTTCAGTACGCGCATGACCGCTTTTCTTTTGCGCCGGATGCGGAGATCGGAATCGAAGTAGATCCCCGAGTCACCAGCCGCGCACAACTGGAGTCGCTGCACCGTCTCGGTTTCAACCGCCTGAGCATGGGCATCCAGGACTTCCAGCCCAAAGTTCAGCAGACGATACATCGCGTCCAACCATACGAGATGACGCGCGATTTGATCCTGGCCTCGCGGGAGATCGGGTTTCGAAGCACCAACATTGATTTGATTTATGGCCTTCCGTATCAAACGGCCGATAGTTTTCGCAATACCATCGACCAGGCGCTGACTCTTCTACCCGACCGGGTCGCCATGTTCAGTTATGCGCACGTCCCCTGGTTGAAAAAGCAACAGGGCTCTTTCGAGGCGCACCTCCCCGATGGAATGGAGAAGCTCCGAATTTTCCGTGCGGGATTGGAGAAATTCCTGAGCGCTGGATATTTGTACATCGGCATGGATCATTTCGCGCTTCCCGGAGACGAGCTCGCCATTGCACAACAAAAACGCACGCTGCACAGAAATTTCCAGGGCTACACCACCAAGGCCGGCGCCGATTTGTACGGTATGGGCGTGAGCGCCATAAGCTCAATTGGCGAAGCGTATGCTCAGAATAGGCGCGAAGTCGCGGACTACCAGGCCGCGGTAGCCAACCGCGGAATCGCCACTATGCGCGGCTATCGGCTCTCGCCGGATGACCTGTTGCGCCGCGCCGTAATCGCCCGGCTTCTCTGCCACACTGTAATTCCCAAGCACGAAGTCGAACGTGACTTCGGCATCGCGTTCGATGAATATTTCGCCTCGGAGTTACTTCGGTTGGAAAGCGCGCAGGACGAAGGACTCGTCGCCATGTCAACGGACGAAATCCGCGTTACTCCGATCGGGCGTATTTTCATTCGCAATGTTGCTATGACTTTCGATCGCTATCTTCACGAACAGCAAATGGATCAGCGGCCGCTCTTTTCCAAGACGCTCTAGCCGACAGGAAGCCATGCCCGGTCCCAGACATGTCATTGTCATCGGCGCGGGCCTCTCGGGCCTGGCGTGTGCGCATCGACTGAATCAGCTGGGCGCTGAAGTAACCGTTCTCGAGTCTGCGGATCGCGCAGGCGGACTGCTCGGCACGATTCGCAAGGACGGCTTCCTCTTTGAATCCGGCCCGCAGAGTTTTCAGACTACGGAAATCCTGCTCGATCTGATCCGCGAGCTGGGGATCGAGAGCGAACTTCAGAAAGCGGATTCACGCGCAGCGCGCTACATTCTGGTCCACGGCCGGTTGCAGAAAATCCCCACCTCTCCGCAAGCTCTGCTTTCCAGTTCCCTCCTTGGTCCGCGTTCGCGCTGGAAGATACTATCCGAGCCGTTTCGAAAGACTAATCCGCCGGCCACCGAAGAGTCCGTGGGCGCATTTGCGCGCAGAAAATTCGGAAATGAAATCCTCGAGTATCTCGTCGCCCCGTTCGTTTCCGGCGTTTATGCCGGAGATCCGGAAAAACTCAGCCTGAAAGCGGCGTTCCCTACGCTCCACGAGTGGGAGACCCAATACGGAAGCGTGCTGCGCGGAGCGAAAAAGGCGCGCGCTCGCAGGGGCCCGAAGGAACCGGAGTCGCTCTGCTCGTTTCAGCAAGGCGTGGCGAGGTTGCCGGACGCACTCGCTGCAAAGCTTGGCGAAAATTTGCAAACAAAGACGCGCGTAGTCTCGATGAATCGGCTGGGACCCGCGGGAAACGAATCTCACGAGATCCGGACCGAAAGCGGCGGAAGCTCGGCCACTATTCAGGCAGCCGCCATTGTGCTCGCCACACCAGCTTATGTAGCAGCGCACCTGATCGCATCGATCTCAGCGCAGCTTGGTCAAATGCTTTCCGGGATTGCCTATGCGCCGGTTGCCGTTGTCGCGGCTGGATATTATCAGCAGCAGGTGGGCGAGCTAATGAATGGGTTCGGTTTTCTGGTTCCGCGCACCGAAAAACTTCACACGCTCGGCACTGTATGGAACTCTTCGCTGTTTCCGAGCCGAGCTCCGCGAGGATCTGTCACTTTGACGAGCTTTACTGGCGGAGCGACAAATCCTGGTATTGCGGATGCGGCTGAAGAAGAAATCGCGAAGATAATTCAAAGTGAAAACGAACACATCCTGAAGATAATCGGCTCTCCAGTGACCTCCGCCGTGTGGAAACATCCGCGGGCCTTGCCGCAATACAATCTGGGACACGGCCACGTTGTGGAAGAGATTCGCGACATGGAACGCAAGATCCCCGGAATATTTTTCGCCGGGAATTATCTCGAGGGACCGTCCGTCGGCAAGTGCGTTGAAAACGGATTCCAAACCGCCAATGCGGTTCAGGCTTACTTGCAAGCCAAAGCCTGAATCTCCGCACTCCGAACGATACGACCTGCCATCGAACTACGCATCAGATAGCGGCCGCTTATGGCGCATATTCAATCGCACGCGGCGCCGCTCTCCGGCCTCGCGAAATCGACGTCGGTCATCTTCAGTCTCAAGAATCAGCGGAGGTACCTCATGGGGCTGCCGGTTCAAATCAATCGCCACAAAGGTAACGTAAGCGCTGCTGGTGTGTTTACGCTCGCCGGTTAGAATATTTTCGGAAAACACTTTCACACCCACTTCCATTGAAGTGCGGAACACTCTGTTCACGCTGGATTTCAGCACGATAATCTCACCCACGCTGATCGGAAACCTGAAATCGAGGTAGTCCACCGAAGCCGTAACCACGTGGCTATTCGAGTGCCGATGCGCCGCCAGTGCGCCGGCGATGTCAATGAAGTGCATCACGCGACCACCCAACATATTGCCCAATGCGTTCGCGTCGTTCGGAAGCACCGCTTCCACCATTTCAGACTTCGAAGCGCTCACCGGTTTGTCCGGAAGCCGCGATTGCGATGTCGCGTCTTTTTCCTTCGTAGCGTTCGGTTTTGTCGCCTTGGGCACTGCGAAATTTCTCCCGGACTACAGGAACCGCTCAGCGCTTGGCTGGCGTCTTTAACCCCGTTATAATACGCGTACTCATCCTATGACCCAAACACAGAAGTCGCGCAGAGAAATTCTGGAACAATTTGTTGCCGAAAAACCAACGGACGCCTTCGCACGTTACGGTCTCGCTCTTGAGTGCGCCAAGATCGGCGAGGATCAAGCCGCCGCCGAGAACTTCAAGACGCTTCTCGAGACGAATCCCAACTATGTGGCAGGATATTATCAATTTGCGCAGTTTCTAGCTCGAGTCGGCCGGCTCGACGAAGCGCGCAAGCTCCTTTCTGACGGCGTCGTCGTCGCCCAAAACGCCGGCGACATGCACGCGCGAGACGAAATGCAAGCTGCGCTGGCGTTGTTGCGCTAAACGACTTCTTTATATCGGCGACATAACATGAGAACCACGCGTATTCCGCTGTTTCCGCTCGAAGTGGTGCTTTTCCCCGGCATGCCCCTCCCTCTGCATATTTTCGAGCCGCGCTACAGAATCATGATCGCGCACTGCATCAATGAGAAAATCGATTTCGGAGTTATTTTAGCCACCGGCACGGAAATCGCAAAAATCGGATGCACCGCCGAAGTCGTGGAAAAGCTAAAGGAATATCCCGACGGACGCGTGGACATCCTCTGTGAAGGACGCCTGCTATTTCGCCCGATCGAAGTCCTGCATGAGAAGGAATACCAGGAAGCCATCGCGGATTACCTGCCTGAAGACATCCCCCTTGAAGATCCCCAGAAAGAAGCAGAGCTGCTCGAGCGGTTTCAAGTCTGCCACGCGCTTGTGTTCGGCCAGCCGTGGATTGTTTCTAGCCGCGACGACCAGCTTTCGCTTGCCTTTCAAATGGCGGCGCGCCTGCCGCTCGAACTCGAGGTGAAACAAAACCTGCTCGAGATCCGCGAGGAGCATGCCCGTCAGGCTTTCTTGCTGCTCCGCATCAACGAACTCATGCCGCTCCTCGCCCAACGGCAACGCTTGCGCAAAATTGCGGGCGGCAACGGCCACAGCGTGAATTAGCCTCCGCCAAACGAAATTATGCTCACACGTCGCGTTACATTATAATGAGTAACAAGCGCTGAATTTCTGGCGTCGAGTCCTCTTGAAGAAAACGGGGCCCCCATGAATTCATTGCCAAAGACTCTTGGCGAACTTCGCCGCAGCAACTGGTCGGAAGAGAAAGTCGCGAAACGCTCAGTGCGGCAGGAACTGCGCGAAAACCTTCTGCAAAAAATGGAAAACGGCGAAACACTCTTTTCCGGCGTGCATGGCTATGACGACACCGTGATCCCGCAAATAATCAACGCCATCCTTTCACGTCATCATTTTATTTTGCTCGGTTTGCGCGGGCAGGCCAAGTCGCGAATCTTGCGCGGTCTGTCCGGGTTTATGGACGCGCAAGTTCCCGTCGTCGAAGGCTGCGAGATTCACGACAATCCCTATACTCCCCTCTGCCGCGCCTGCCGCGAGCGCATCGCCTCGGAAGGAGATGCCACCCCCATAGGCTGGCTTCCGCGCGAGCTTCGCTATGTCGAAAAGTTGGCTACGCCGGACGTCACCATAGCGGACATGATTGGCGACGTTGATCCCATCAAAGCTGCCCGCAGCGGCCGCAACCTTTCCGATGAGTTGACCATTCACTACGGTCTTCTCCCGCGTGCCAATCGTGGCATATTCGCAATTAACGAGCTGCCGGACCTTGCCGGCAAAATCCAGGTCGGCCTTTTCAACATCATGCAGGAAGGTGACGTGCAGATTAAAGGCTATCCAGTGCGCATGGCTCTGGATGTTCTCCTCGTCTTCACTGCCAACCCGGAAGATTACACCGCGCGCGGAAAAATCATCACTCCGTTGAAAGACCGCGTCGGCTCGGAGATTCGCACGCATTATCCCGCCACGCTCGCCGAAGGTATTTCCATCACATCACAGGAAGCCTGGACCAAGCGCGACGGGAAACGCACGGCTGAATTGCCCGATTACATCCGCGAAGTCGTGGAGGAAATTGCTTTTCAAGCCCGCGAAGACAAGCGTGTGGACCGCCGCTCCGGCGTTAGCCAACGTCTCCCAATAAGCACGCTTGAAAACGTCATGAGCGGCGCCGAACAGCGATCCATCCGAAATCATGATTCCTCGGCGGTGGCTCGCGTTTCCGATATCTATGCCGCGACGCCGTCTATGACCGGCAAGTTCGAGTTGGAATATGAAGGCGAACTTCGCGGAGCCGAAAATATCGCACGCGAACTAATTCGCGCAGCGGTGGGTAAAACTTTCACTAAGTATTTTACCGGAGCGAATTTCCAGCCCGTCGTGCAATGGTTCGAACTGGGCGGCGAACTTAAAGTGCCCACAAATGCCTCCAGCTCGGAACTGATGGCCCAGCTGAAAAAAATCCAGGGGCTTTTTGACAATCTGCCGGCACTGGATGTTGGTGCGAAAGACGATCCTGCAGTGGTCACGAGCGCGGCGGAATTCATTCTAGAGGGCCTATGGGCCCATAAACGCATCAACCGTAGCGAAGAGCGCGGCTATTTCGCCGATGCCCGCAAGAATCCTGAGCCACGCGATCCTCGAGAACCGTCGGGGCGAATGCCGCGTCGCCAGTTCAATTAGATTTCGCTGGACCATTCTATGAAATATATTCGTTATTCCAAATACGCCCCGGGCGCAGCAGACGACATCGATCTGCAAGAATTGATGAGCCGTCTCTCGGACTATCTGCTGCAAAGCGGCTTCGAGTCTCAGTATGGAATCTTCGAGATGGACCCCGATCGTTCTCGCGAACAAAGAATGGACGACTTGCGCGAGGCGATTCTGCGCGCGCTTCAAGAAGGCGAGCTTGTTCCGCCCGAGATGATGGAACAGATGCTCCAGAATCCGGATTTGTCGCAGAACCAGGAATTGCGCGATCTGATCGAACAAATTATTCAGCGCATGGAAGCGGAAGGCTACATCTCGCAGCCGAACCAGCCCGCACAGGTTACTCCTCCACCCACGCAAACTCCCGGGGGACAAATAGGGGAGCCGCAACCTCACACAGAAGCGCGATTCGAGATCACCGACAAAGCTCTCGATTTCCTCGGTTTCAAAACCCTGAAGGATTTGCTCGCATCGCTCGGCAAAAGCAGTTTTGGCCGGCACGATACTCGCGACCTGGCCACCGGCGTCGAATCCGGCGGCTCGTCGAAGCCTTATGAATTCGGCGACACATTGAACATGGACATTAGCGGTACGCTCTTCAATGCCGTTCGCCGCAATGGCGCAAGCATTCCCCTTGAGCTCGATTATCCCGACTTGATGGTCCATCAGTGCGAATATCAAAGCTCTTGCGCCACGGTTCTTTTGCTCGATTGCAGTCACAGCATGATTTTGTATGGCGAGGACCGCTTCACTCCGGCGAAACGTGTCGCTCTCGCGCTTTCCCATCTAATCCGCACGCAATATCCCGGAGATTCGCTCCACTGCGTCCTGTTTCACGATAGCGCTGAAGAAATTCCTCTTGGGAAACTCGCGCGCGTGCAGGTCGGGCCGTACCACACCAACACGCGCGAAGGACTGCGCCTGGCGCAAAGAATTTTGTCGCGCCAGAAAAAAGACATGCGCCAAATCATCATGATTACCGACGGCAAACCTTCCGCGCTGACACTCGAAGACGGGCGCATTTATAAAAACGCGTTCGGTCTCGATCCGCTCGTAGTGACGCAAACACTGGAAGAAGTGGCCAAATGCAAGCGTGCCGGAATCTTGATTAACACTTTTATGCTCGCCAGTGACTACAGCTTGGTCCAATTCGTGCAGAAAATCACGGAGCTCTGCCGCGGCAAAGCCTATTTCACCACACCATACACGCTCGGCCAGTATCTCCTGATGGATTATGTGGGAAAGAAGACGCGAAATATCCACTGAGGCCCTGCGTCGCTCGGTGACTCGGTCAAAAGAATGAGTGTGAAAAATTCCATACGGCAGTTTCTGGGAGGTAAAACCATGAGCGCTTTGCCGCGCGGAACAACCGCTCCGCCGATTTCTTTGGCGGACGCCAGCGGTAAGAAATTATCTCTCGCCGAAGCGTTGAAGAACGGTCCTGTTCTCGCCGCATTTTTCAAGGTCAGCTGCCCTACATGCCAGTTCACCGTGCCGTTTCTCGAACGCTTGCACCAAACCTACGGCGGTGCGAAATTCACTCTGCTGGGAATTTCCCAGGACGACGCTCGCAATACTCGCGACTTCTGCGAAGAATACGGCGTGCAATTCCCGGCTCTGATCGATGAGCGCGGGTATCCCGTTTCAAACGAGTACGGCCTGACGAACGTCCCCACCATGTTTTGGATTAGCCCCGAAGGACAAATTCAAACTACCAGCGTTGGGTTCTCGAAGACTGATCTCGAACAAATAGCAGCGCAGGTCGCTCAAGCCACCGGGAAGCCATCCGCCCCCCTCTTCAAGCCCGGTGAAGTAATCCCTGAAACTAAGCCCGGTTGAGGTTCGAAAAACTAGGTTCCGTGCGAACCTAGACTCCGGAGCGACCCGAGAGCAGTCCCAGTTAGGAACCCCAGTCAGGCTCTGCCCGGATCCAGAAGAACTTTTTTGTGTTTCGGAGATTTGCGTCGCTTGTCCGGGATCAGTCGCTGTGCTGGAGGCATGCCGATTCCCGCGCGCGCCCGACGGCGTGCGTCCTTCTCGATCTTGATTCCCGCCGGTTTCTTGCGCATGGGATAATTCTCTACGAATTCTGATCACCCGTGGGGTTTAGCTTCAACCGCCGACGGCTCACTTAGTATAGTGTCACAATCGCACGTCCAGTTCGGAGCGAAATCCGCTGTGAGAAAAAACCGAAGCACCTGGAATTCGCCGCGCCGCGTCCAACTTGCGAGTGGCCCCTGTCCATGATCGTAGAGCAGATATGAGCAAACGCTTTCGCGCCATCGCAACTTCGCTATGGTTTATCGTCGCCGTTGCGCTGATTTTAAGGGCCGGCTATCTCTGGAATTACGCGCACGACCACCCGCGACGTGCCGTCAGCGTGGTTCCCTTTCTGTTTGAATCCGGCAATATCGCTCATTCATTAGCTGTGGGGAACGGATTCAGCTCGCCATTTCGCGTCGACACCGGCCCCACCGCGTGGATGCCGCCGATTTACCCGCTCATCCTCGCCGGAGTCTTCCGTCTTTTCGGCGCTTATACCTTTGGTTCATTCATCGCCGCTGCGTCCTTGAACATTTTCTTCGTCACCCTTACCTGCCCGCCCATTTTTTTCGCTGGCAAACGCATGGGCGGCTTGGAGGTAGCCGCGGGAGCCGCGTGGCTCTGGGCTGTCTTTCCCAACGCAATCCTCATCCCCGTCCAAAGCATGTGGGACGCATCCCTCTCCGCTCTCCTCGCAGCCGCGATATTTTGGGCGACCTTGGCGCTCGCCGAATCGACCCGCATACGCAACTGGTTCGCCTACGGCCTTCTGTGGGGCTTTACGTTGATGACCAACGCCACGCTAATCGCTCTCCTTCCGCTCCTGCTCGGCTGGTTAGCGTATCGCATTCACAAACAGCACCGCCCGTGGCTCGGCCGCATGGCTCTCTCAATCGGAATCGTCATTTTGTGCTGCGTCCCGTGGACCATTCGCAACTACAAAACCTTCCACACCTTCGTTCCGCTGCGCTCGGTGTTGGGCTTGCAATTATGGCTGGGGAATAATGACGACACTCAGGACATCTTTCGCGCCGAACTTCACCCTATCTACGATGCCGCTGAGCGCGCAAAGTATATTGACGTAGGCGAGATTGCTTACATGCACCAGAAGCAACAAGAAGCCGTTCAATATATGGAGACTCATCCCGCCCGCGAAGCGCATTTGATCAGCAGGCGCATCATCTCGCTTTGGTCTGGAGGCACACCAACCCCAGTAAGCGATTTTCTGAATGTTCCATCGCTGTGGTTTCGATTCGTCCTGCTTTTCAATCTGATCGTAACGGTGAGTGCTCTGCTAGGTATCGCAATTCTATTCGTCCGCCGCAGCTTGTATGCATTCCCCGCCGCAGTCTTTCCCGTGGTGTTTCCCTGGGCCTACTACTTAAGTCTTGTCTTGCCCCGCTATCGCTTGCCCATCGATCCCATAGTGATGTTGCTCACCGCGATTACCATCGAACGAGTTTTTGCGCCTCACAGCAGCAGGACCTCGCTGCGATAGTCACTGGCAGGAGGTAGAATTTGGCGGAAGCGTGTGGGAGTCGAACCCACCTTCGAAACCCGCGAAGGGCTCGAACGACAGCTTTGAAGGCTGCGAGGACCACCGGGCCCTCTGCGCCTCCGTCACGGAATTATAAGGCCACGCCGAGCGCCGTTCAACTCTTAGGAGATCCCGTGGCAAACTTTTTGCGAGCAACATCCAGGAGTTTTGAGTCTGTGCATACTTCGTAGTAGGGACGATTTCCCTGCGCTCCGATTTTCGCGCCGGGTAATAGCTGGCGGACGAACCCTTTGCGCACGACGATAGGCTCGAGCGAATCTCCAAGCGGAACCTCGCCAAAATAGAGCTGAACGCGTTCTTTGCCCCAGGGCATGACGAAATTGCCTCCCATGGGCGCCAGTGAAATTTCCGCGCTGAGTTTATTGAAGCCCTCTTCGTTAATTTCAATTCCGTTCAGGTTATAACGCACCAGCAACTCTTCACCTTCATCCGCCTCCGCATCCTCCATCAGCGTCTGCAGCAGATAAACGTTGAATGGCGCCGGGTTCTTCTGAAAAAGCCTTTTGGCTATCTTGGAAGAGCTTGAGAGCCGGTCTGAAAGATTGAGCGCGCGCGAAATCATGATTTTCGAATCGCCATCGGTCCAAAGTGACGGCGCGGAATCCTGAAACGCCACACCCACGCCAAGTTCCAGCGCAGGCAGGTTGGAAGTCTTGGCCCGCTGGTTATAACTCTGTGTTACCGCAAGAATTTCGCGCGCTAAGACACACGCTCGCGCCACGCCACGCGTGCTCGCTCGCGTAGCCTCCGTTTCGTAAATAGCCAATATGATGGCGTCCCCTTCGATAAATACCGTGGCGGCACCGTAGCGTTCAAGGATGCGCTTCACCGGCTCGTGCAGATTCATGCTGATGTGCGAAGCCGGGTTCATGCCTCGCGCCAGCAGATCTTTCGTAATCCCCGTGGACCCGCGAACGTCAGCCTTAATCACCGTATGGTTGATGACCGGATCCTCAGCAGGACGCCCTTCGTCGGGGTGCAAAAATTCATACAAGCTTTTGTTCGCGCGGGAAAGCTCTCGGGCGCGCTCGGAACGCACCAGGTTGATTCGTTCCATCCACGCTGCCACTTGCTGATAATTCCGCCGGTCGCGGCGGAAACGCATCAGGTCTTTTGCGAATTGCAGCCCGGTGGACGTCTGCTCCTCCGGCGTGCTGCGCCGAATCGCGCGCGAAGCGTCATCCAGACGCTTCATCGAAATCTTCCGCGCGGGAAACTGCTCCAGAATCGCTTCCACGCGTTTCGCTTCGTCCCGATTCACCAGCGCTTTTTTCAAGGCTTGCAAATGGACCGGCGGACAATAATCCGAATGAATTTTTCTCAGTTCGTAACTCGCCAACACATGGAAAAGCAGATCGCGCTCCTCCAAACGGTGCACCCATTCCTGCAGGAGCTGTGCGCGGGTCGCCGCCGAGGCCTCACCCTTCCCGCCCGGCGCTTGCGCATCGAAAAGCCTTCGCGCGTTCTCCGGCTGGTTCAAATAGTCGCCCAGACGACTTCGGTGCTCCTCGGTCAGGAAGTTCATGCGTTGCTTGGCCGCCTCGATCTGAGCGCCCAACTCCGCCAGTTTTGTTTCCAAAGAAAACGCCTTTTCGTGCAGCCCCGCTCGTTCGCCATGCGATTCCGAAGTTGTTCCTTTGCGTTTGAAGAGCCACGGGAAGACATCGCCGCCCTCGCCTGAACGGCCGGCCAGTTCTTCCTGTTCTTCTTCAATATGCGCCATTTCCGATCGCAACAGCCGCGCCTGCTCCAGCAATCGCTCGTGAGTCTTGCGCGCCTTGGTGAAATCTTCCGAGCTATCTCCGGTCAGGATGAGATCCCTCACGAGATCGAGCAGCAATCCGTCGAAGATTTCAAAGCGATCAGGGTCGTTAACGAAATTACCCATCAACACGTAGTGTTCGAGGAAAAGATGGTCGTCATTTCCGCCGTCGACGAACAGAAAGCGATTTTGCAGTAGCTCGTAAGTCTCGTGGAAGTCTTCGCCGAAAAGCGCCCTGCGCGATTTCGAAAGCGTGCCTTCTTCCACGTCGCGCCAGACGCGGCAAAGCGTCTCTCCCACCACGCGGTAGATGTTCTTCTTATCCGCCTGAATTTCCGCTATTTTCGAACGCATCACGTGGGCTTGCTCGCTGTGTTCGAAAAGTTCCCCGCGTGAGCGAATCCATTCTTTGCATTCGATAAGAATGCTGGAAAACTGGTTCGCCAGTTCCGAAGAGATGTGCTTCAGCAGCGCAAGCTGATGCAACACATCCGTTTCGATGGACTGTTGGAATTTTGCGCGCGTCAGCGACGCTTGCAGGATTTCAATCAAAAACTTTCGAAACGCGGCGTGCTCGGGTGTGCCGGATTGCTTGCGGTCGCTGCTATAAACCAGGCTTATATTCACCGTCTGGCGCAGCAAGTCCAAAAGATACTTGCGAATGAATTCGACGAAGCGCGGGCTCAGAAAAACGTCATAATGTATGTTGTCAACGCCTACCGTCAGGCTGGCCAGCCGAATTTCGGCGGTGTAAGGCTCAAGCTTCATCCGAGCCGGATGGGCCGTAGAAGGCACTGTATAGGTTTCAGGCATACGAATACGGCGTAACCTGTGCCTTCGGCAGGCCCAGGAACTCGATTCCACATTCACTCTATCTGAGGGAAAATGCGGGGCGCAATGGAACGAGTCTTAACCGTTAATGCTTCTCGCGACAGCGCGAATTCCGGCGGCGAATTCGGCATCGGATCCATCGACGAAAAGGGCGACTATGTCGATGATTTCGGAATTGCCACGCTCCCCGGAGGCATCACTCCTTCAAGCAGCGCCGATCAAGGTCCCTGCCTTTATCTCGGCCCTCGCGGCCAGCGCTGCGCCCGGCGCGCCACTAAGGGCGGCTTCTGCGCCCTCCATCAGCCTGACGCCCCAGTAGCCAGGATCGCCAAGCCCTCGAAGAAGCTAGCCGCCTCCATTCTCGCAATCATCGCGGTGATTTGGCCTTACCTCGCGGATGTCTTAAGAGAAGTGCTTCGCTGGATTCATGCGCATTAGCCGGGAGCTCCCCAGCGTTTGGTTAGCCGATCTATAGGCAGCAGGTCAGTTTCCGGTAACGCGATATATCAGGTCTTAGAGCTGGAAGGGAAAACGGCCAGAGCACTGGGGTCTCTTTGAAGTCCGCAATAAGCACAGCTTCGTCTCCACAAACTCACTCACTGGGCGGCTGTGGGGTGCGGAGACGTCGGCGAATTGCATAGTAGCCGGACCAGCACGCGATGGCGAGCAATGCGAACGATCCAAACTGAGCGGGGAAATCACGCATCAGAAAATGAAAGTCTTTAACGTGTCCGTTCTCGAAGGAAAATTGGCTGGTTAGCGCTATTGCGGTGAAGCAGATCCCGAAACCGAACAGCCACTTCTGCCAGCCGATTATCGCGCGCGTCCGGCGCAACGATCGCAGTTCTAAATCCGGAGGAAGCGCCGCGGGCGTTATTTTGTCGAGGTTATCTGCCCATTGCACTCGAATGCGCTGCGCCAATTCCTTGTCCTGCTCCATATATTCTTCCACCAGCGCGCGCGTGTCCGGGCTGGCCTCACCCGCCAGATAAACGGGCAGAAGGTCCAGAATCACTTCTCGTGTCACATTCATTTGTCCGCCTCCCTTCATCCAGTGCACTCAATCGCTGTCATGCGTCTCGCAATCCGGCCAGCGCGAGACGTGCGCGATGAATCTTTACTTTTACCGCCGCAAGAGAAATTCCCATCACTTGTGCGATCTCTTCGTACGCCATTCCGTCAACCGCGCGCATCAGCAATGCCGAGCGGTTAGCCTCCGGAAGCGTTTGAAGCTCGGCCATCACGGAATCTAATTTTTGTTTCTGCTCGGCTTGCCGGTAGGGCCCAGGCTGTGGGTCGCGCAGATCTTCGTCAAGGACGGCATGACGGGACTTCTTCCTCAGGCCATGGAGAAACAGGTTACGCGCGATAGTGAAGAGATAACCTTTCACCGTTGCCATTACGATCGGTTCAGGAGAGGTCCAGGCGCGCACGAACGTCTCGGACGTGATGTCCTCGGCTTCACCTCGTTCGTTCGACAGGTACAGCGCGAAGCGATATACGTCCGCCGCATGTTTTTTGTAGAGCGAGCTGAAGTCTGTCATGTGGCTGTCTGACGCCCACTGTTCGTTCGAACAGACTGTTATATCAGTGGAATCGCGCCGCGGCGTGACTAGATTCCGAAGATCCCGCTGAGAATATCCGACCCTGCGTGGGCGATCATCCCGGGGCGCAGGCTCTTTCGCCAAAGTGCGAGTAAGCCGTACAGCACGCCGAAACATGCAATCTTGACGCAAGCTTCTGCGCCCTGGTAACCGTGCGCAATGCCGAAGAGCACGGCTTGGAGGAACAATGCAATCCATCGGCTGTGCGTGAACGTCTGGAACTGCCGCTGGAAATAACCGCGAAAAACCAGTTCCTCACAAAAACCAGCACTGATGGAAACGCCAATCCAAAGGACAATTTCCATCGCTCGCTGCGGCAAATATGTCTGGATGGACGCTGCGTGCTCTGGCCCGAGCCAACGAACCCATGCCGTTTGGACGAGCATCCAAACCGCCCACACGCCGATCGCGAGACCGCCATCCTTGAGCACGTCCTTCGCGTTGGCCCATTTCCCGCCGATCAGTTCGCTGAGTTTTGTCCCCGTTTTGCGAAGGCCGCCCCTCCAAACGTAAATGACCAACCCCCACTCCATGGCGATTAGCGAGATGTACAGAGGCACGACTTCCGGATGCTGTTGCAGAATTTGAGGCTGCGAATGAGCGTGCTGTTGAAAGATCGCCCCGCTCACCGCAAGTCCGAGAAATAACGTGATGAGGAGGACAGTATGCAAAGGCCGGGCTACAAGTCTTGGTGCGGGAGTCTCGTTCATGGGTACCGCGATGCTTGCCATTATTTCTCCTTCGAGAGATGCACGTACGTAAGGTCGGAGCCGATAGGTCAATTCCTGCGCGTCGGCGCGCTGTGTTTATAGGTATCCGCGAAGAGGGAAAAAGTTACAAGAGGGTGCCAATACAGGGTTCGGGCCCGCTAAGTCCTGATTAACGCTATAGAAGTCGTTTGGAATACCGCAATTCCGGGTAGAATAGTCGGCCATGTCCAAACTACTTGAGGGAAAAACCGCGATCGTTCTGGGCGTTTGGAATAAATGGAGCATCGCCCACGCGATTTCGCAGGCCTTCGTTCGCGAAGGCGCCAAGCTCCTGCTCACTCACCAAAACGAGCGCGCCAAGCCAACCGTCGAGGAACTCGGGAAAGAACTCGGAGTTGGCGATTATTATCCCTGCGACGTCCAGCTGCAATCGGACATCGACGCCCTTGCCGCATCCCTGAAAGCCGAAGGCCGCAAGCTCGACGTGGTCGTGCATTGTCTCGCGGGCGCAAACCACGAGGATTTGAACCAGCCTTTCTCGAATACTTCGCGCGACGGCTTCAAACTGGCGCTCGACGTCAGCGCGTATTCGCTGGTCGCAGTCTCGAAAGCGCTCGCGCCGCTGATGACCGACGGTGGCGCAATCATGACTCTCACCTATCTCGGATCGACGCGCGTAGTTACCAACTACAACGTGATGGGAGTCGCCAAAGCCGCCCTCGAAGCTTCCATGAAATATCTGGCCAGCGAATTAGGAGCCAGCAAAATTCGCGTCAACGCAATTTCGGCCGGCCCTATTAAAACCATTTCCGCCCGTGGAATTAAGGACTTCTCGAAGGTCCTCGATTTCGTTCAACAGCACGCGCCCCTGCGCCGCAATACCGATCCCGCAGAAGTTGCCGACGCAGCCGTGTTTCTAGCCAGCGATCTGGGCCGCGGCGTTACTGGAAATGTTCTCTATGTGGACTCCGGATTCCAAATTATGGGTCTGTAGCCGAATAATCGGATCGAGGTCTTAGCCAGCCGCCTGTAGTCAATTCGATCAGGTTTTCGACAATCCTTTAGGTCGTTGAGAATCTATGTGCGTCGCTTCGAGAATTCCTCCCAGGTCTTCCCCCAATCTATGGGAGTTGTTCGAAAGTCTTCGTAGGTCGCACGAATATCTTGTGGGCCGCTGGAAAATCTTTGTGGGTCGTGGCCTTTAGCCACGACAAGAAGAAGTAGGCAATGGAGCGGCTTCAGCCGCTGAAGTTCCACTTCAAATATTTGCCAACATTTTAGATCCCCTGCTAAATCAAAACGCCCGCATCGTCCGCGATTAAAATTCTGCGCGTATCTTCCGCGACATGCTCGAGTTGAATCCGAACGATGGGCCAATCCACTCGCAAAGTAAGCTTGTCCGGCCATTCCACAATCACCACCGCATCCTCCGAGAACACGTCTTCCAACCCTAGAGTCTCCAGATCGTGAAGTCCGGAAATGCGGTATAAATCCACGTGATACACGCGCGCCCGCTTATCGTATCGGTGCACGAGCGTGAACGTCGGGCTGGTGACTTCATCTTCCGCCGCGGCGCCGATTCCGCTGACGATTCCCTTCGTAAGCGTCGTTTTGCCCGCGCCCAGCTCCCCCGACAGTAGAACCAGCACGCGCGGCTTCAGTCGTGCGCCAATTTCGCGGCCACGCTCTATGGTTTCCTCGGAAGAATGTGTCGTCAGTTCAGAATTAGCCACGGTCAGATGTGCTATCCGCGGTCGGACGCCGCGTAAAATTGTTGGTACGCTCGCGGAATTGCGCGGATTAAATCGCTGGCCAGCAGCGGCGCTTCCCCAAAATCTTCATACGCTGTGTCGCCCGCCAAACCATGCAGATATACTCCGAATGCCAGAACCCTCACCCAATCTTCAGTCCCAAATTGCGCCGTTAGCCCCGCGAGCATTCCCGTTAAAACGTCGCCTGTCCCGCCCGTACCCATGCCGGGATTACCAGTCGAGTTAATGAACGCGCCTCCATCCGGCGCGGCAACGATAGTGTTATGCCCTTTCAGAACCACATAAGCGTTCCACGCGGCTGCCGATTTCAACGCTAGCTCCGTGCGTCGCGCTTGAACCTCACTCGTCTTCAAGCCCGTAAGCCGCGCCATTTCTCCCGGATGCGGCGTGACGCCAATAAATCCCTGCGGCCCCTTCAACTCCGACGCGCGGCCCGCGTACGCGTTTAACCCATCCGCATCCAAGATGACCGGCACGGAACTTCGCTTGCCAACCACCGTCCGAATAAATTTCTGAGTCTCTTCGTTCGTCGTTAGCCCCGGGCCAATCGCCAAAGCTCGCTTCCCTTTTGCGATGGCATCGAAACGTCCGTCTTCCAGGCTGTGCATAGAAACTGTTCCCGCGTCGGTGGCAGCTAGCGGTTCCGTCATAATTTCGGGCGTGTGCGCGGCCACGATCGGCAACACTTGCTCGGGCGTCGCCACCGTCACCAGCCCAGCACCAGCGCGCAGCGCCGCCCAGGACGCAAGCACTGCCGCGCCGCTCTTGCCCACTGATCCCGCCACGATCAATGCATGTCCGTAGTCACCCTTATTCCCATCTGGTTTTCGCCGCGCCGCAAATTGCTCAAATTCGTTCGGCTCTGCCCAGTGAAGTCGTCCGCTCCCTACTTTCGAAATTAAATCCGGTGAAGAACCGATATCGCTGACGATCAATTGTCCGACGTTTTCACTAGCTTGCCCTTGAAACATGCCCTCCTTGGGCGCGGTGAACGTCACTGTATAGTCCGCTACGATCGCTCCGCCTTCAATTTTCCCGGTATCCGCTTGCAGCCCCGAAGGAATGTCCACCGCTATGACCGCGGGCGGGCCGCTGCGTTGATTCACAATCTCAATAACATCCCGAAGTAGCCCTTCCACCGGCCCGCGCACTCCTGTTCCCAGTAACGCATCCACCAGGATGTCGCACGACCGCAGTTTCGACCTCCACTCGCCCAACTCCGCCGAGGTTCTCACCACGTGCAGTTCGCCGGAAACGTTCTCCCATCTTCTCAAGTTATCCTGCGCTTCTCCTTTCATTTCTCGAGGGTCGCAGAACAGGATCACCTCGGGCGTAGCTCCCATATCCAGCAGGTGCCGCGCTACAACAAAGCCATCCCCGCCGTTGTTTCCCTTCCCGCAGAGAACAAATATCCGGCGGTGCTCCAAATCAGTAAAACGTCGCTGAATGAATCGTGCAACGCTCTTTCCTGCATTTTCCATCAAGACCGCGCTCGGAATGCCGTAGCTTGCCGTCGTCAGGCGGTCCACTTCCATCATTTCTGCTGCCGTAAGAATTTTCACAGTTGAGGGCTCATCGAAACTCGGCTCCTGCCGGAAAAACTGAAATCGTGGACTGAATAGCCGCCGTCGCGAACCACGTTGCCGCGCTATAGCATCCACCCGCCGCTGACGTTCAAAACCTGCCCGGTGATGAAATCCGCGCCATCGGACGCAAAGAACTTCACCGCCGTGGAAACATCCTCAGCCGAGGGAGGGCGCCCTATCGGCGAGCGTGCGTCATGCATGCGGCGCGCTTCTTCCGCCGTCAGTTCCCTCTCATCGATGTTGGAGGGGTTGATCACATTCACTGTAATTCCGTGCTTGGCTTCTTCCACTGCCAGTGATCGTGAGAACGAAACAACCGCTGCTTTCGCCGCTGCATACGCGGAGATCGTTCCCTGCCCAAAACTGCGTTCCGCCCCTAATGCGCCCAAATTGATAATGCGGCCCCAGTGATGCCGTCGCATTTCCGGCAGCGCGGCTTTGCTCGCATAGAAAACACTGAAGAGATTCGAAGTGAAGACGTCTCTCCACTCTTCCACCGTAGTTTCCGCCACCGGCTTCCAATTGAATTCTCCAACGTTGTTAATCAAAATATCCAGCCGCCCAAAACGCTCGACAACCTTGTCCACCAGAAATTGCACCTTCGGCGGGTCGGCCGAGTCTGCTTCGATGGCGAAACATTCCGCACCGCGCTCCTGAAGCTGACGCAAAGTATTCTGCGCAGCGGTCTTGTTCGACCGATACGAAATCGCAACGCGCACGCCTTCGCGCGCGAGGCCAAGCGCTATTCCCTTCCCAATTCCTCTGCTGCCGCCCGTAATTAGCGCTGTTCGTTCGTTTAGAGGCAAACTCTACCTGCCTTTCGCTAGCCAGCCAGTATAGTAAAAATCTCTCCCGCTCATGTTATCCCATGTGCGCGACGACTACAGTGATGTCATCGGCCTGCTCCGGCGTTCCAGCCCATTGTTCGGCCGCGGCGATCAGGTTTTCCGCCAGCCGCTGCGGTGCAAGATTCGTCTGCCGAAGAATTTCCGCCCGCACGCGCTGCCGACCAAATTCCTCGCCGTACACATTTTCCGGCTCCGTCAATCCATCGCTGAACAGCACAAGGAGGCTGCCCGGCTCCACTCGTATCACTCCCTGAGTAAATGGGAATTCCTCGAACAGACCTACGACTGTGCCCCCTTGCTCAAGTTCCTGCACCTCGCCTTCATGAACGAAAAACGGCGCGAGATGCCCCGCGTTTGTGTACGTCAGCGTGCGTGCCTGTTCGTCGTACACTGCGTAGAAGAACGTCGCGTAGCGGTCGTCAGACGTATTCCTGAAAAGGTGTCTGTTCAACTTCGAAACAAGGTCGCTCGTACCACCGTGACCGTCCAGCATCGCTGTGCTCCGCAACGCCGCCTGCAGGCTGGCCATCAACAACGCGGCAAAAATCCCTTTTCCGCTGATATCCGCCAGCGCGATGCCCAGTCGATTCGGTCCCAGCCTGATGAAATCATAATAGTCGCCGCTCACCACCCGCGCAGGCCGGCATATCGCCCCCAATTGGAGCCCCGGAAGCGAAGGGAGCGATTGCGGGAAAAGCTGGGCTTGGACTTCCCGCGCGATTGATATTTCATTTTCAAGTCGCTGGCGCTGCCGCTGCTCTTCGATCAACTCCGAAATCGAGCTGGTCATTTCATTGAACGATTCGCCCAGCGCGCCAAGCTGGTCTCGTTGGCGCACGCGAACGCGTCTGCTGAAATCTCCACGCCTCACGCGGAGCGTCGCTTCGTACAGATCGCCGATCGAAGTTGTAATCGTCCGCGTCAGGATCACGCCGGTAACCAGCGCTGTAATTTCCAGCAATAGAAAAATGACGCCGGCAACTGCCAGTACTTCCACGAGCACGGGCCCCACGTCCCCCACCGAAGTAAGGAGTTCCCGGTTCACGGCCGACGGCCGGAGCGAAAACGACGCGAAAATCGCTACCGGCCCTTTATCTTTGTCCGCCTCCATGTGTGACAGTTCAATCGTGGACGCGCCTCCCACCGGCACATCCAGAAAATTCGCCGGCGGAGGAAGGACGCGACGCTTGCTGGAGACTTCTTCGCCCGGAATATACTCGCGTCCATTGAAATTAAAAGTAGAGTGCTGACCCGGTGTGGTTCCTGCCAACCGCAGAAAATTCAACTTGATCGGCCCAAGTTCTGAAGAAAGCCCGTCTAGAAACGCGGAATTCACCGGCTCGGCTACGAGAATTGTCACCGGGTTGCCCGGATAATCGAGTTTTAGCGCGCAAGCAATCAACGATTTGCCTTCCCATTCCACCATCCCTGCAAAACGCTGGCCGTCGCCCTTCTCAACTAAATGCTTGCCGCGATTTAAATAAACTTCCAGATCGGGACTTTCTGTCCGCTCCGCCGCGAGCAAGCGCACTACATCGGGCTTTGACAGTATCGACTCATCCTGAGGCGAAAGCCCCTTTGTCGTTTCCTGCTGGATCGCCGCGGCAAAAGCATCTGCGTCCGCTGCAACCGTATTGATTCGCGCCTGCAAATCGTCATGAAGAAGATGCGCCCCAAGTTGGAGATACAGGCCATATAGCCCAACTCCCGCCATCGAGAACAGCAGAATGATCGGAACAACCGCGATGAATACATACGTCACGATCAACCGGTTGCGCAGCGGCCACATCACCTGCGTGCGGAACCACGGAATCAAACGGATTATTAGATAAATGATCGCGAGAAAACTGAAGAAGCCCAAAAGTCCCGAGTACGGCACTTGCTGTCCCAACGCGCCGACCAGGCGAACGATGAGGCTCAAGAGGAGGATCGCTAGCGCCACGCGATCAAGGGGCGAAGTCTTTCTCAACCACACGAGGAAACGGCGTGAAGAAATCGGTGACAAGTTTAGAGTTCCCGGAGGTCAGTATAACGTGGCAAGCCGAAGTTGGAGGCCGGAAACTGCGGACGCAGCGTCGGCGGTCGCTCCCACTTCTTTCAAGTTCTGTGTTCCCGTCAACATGCGCCCCTACTTCGTTGATTGCACGCGATCGCCAGAGAAGTGTCCGCGACAGCGATCCGTACGAGGAGAACGCGCTTCTCTGAGGGCCATGATACTGACCATTCCTTCCCTCGTGACCGCCCTCATCGCGGGGGTTCCTTTCGCCGTCGCCGCTCGCTCTCTCTCTTCATTTCGTTTATATCCGCCGCTGGACGTATCTCGAACGGTCCATTCCTCACTCCAGGATGTTGGGACATGAGCTGAATTGCGTGATTCAGATCACGCGCTTCAAGCACCAGAATTCCACCCAGCTGCTCCTTCGTCTCCGCGTACGGACCGTCGGTCACTGCAACCTTTCCGTTCTTCCAATACAGGGTCATCGCCGTGTCGGCGGGCTGAAGAGCTTCGCCGGCGGCAAAATGCCCGTTCTTCCGCAACTCGTCGTCGTAGCTAAAACACTCGTCCAACATGGTGTTGCGCTCGCTCTCAGAAGTGTTCTCGAACTTGTCAGGCTGGTAATATCCCAAACAGATGTATTTCATTGGGTCCTCCCTCAGAGACCGTGTAACACATCGATAGTAAAATCAGACCCTGCGGGCTAGCCCGTGGCAAATGCTCGCCGAAGAGCAAGCATCCACGTTTCCGTGAACCGTTTCGAAACTGCGGCGTCAGGGACTAGCAGATCGAAGCCGTGAAACGCCCCTGGAATTACATGCAGTTCCGTCGGAACTCCGGCATTGATCAGGCGGCGGGCGTATTCCACATCTTCATCCACAAACATATCGAGAGCGCCGACGCCGATGAATGCGGGAGGAAGTCCGGCGAGATTTTCGACGCGCGCAGGGACCGCGCCTGCCGGAACCTTGGGCGAGCCGGCCGGGACGCCGAGGAAAGAAGTCCAGCCGAAACGATTCGATTCCGCGTTCCAAACGAACTGTCCGATATAAGGCGGAACTTGGCGAGTGCTGCCGGTTCGATCGTCGAGCGCCGGATAAATCAGCAACTGAAATAGGATGGGAATTTCGCGGCGATCGCGCGCGGCAATGGCCAGCATCGCAGAATGGCCGCCGCCTGCGCTTTCTCCGCCGATGGCGATGCGTTTGCGATCCACGCCCAGCTCGTCGGCATTTTTGTAGAGCCAGCGCAGCGCAGCGTAATTATCCTCGAGCGAGCCCGGGAAATGCGTTTCCGGCGCCAGGCGATAGTCGACCGAAACCACCAGGCACCCGCAATGCTGGGCCGCGGCTTGCAGAAACGGATTGAATTGTCCGGCGAAGCCGGAGACATACCCGCCGCCATGAATGTGCAGAAATGCAGGACGCCCCTTCGTGCCCGGAGCCGCATCGACAATCACCAGTCGCAAGTCCGGCGCGCCCGATGGACCGGGTATGTGCCGTTCAAATGGCTGTGGCGCCGGCGGAGGCAGCGGAGGCACCCCCGGCCATTTGCGTACGGCAGCGAGAGTTTCGCTGGTGAAGGACTGCGTGGGAAATGGGAATTGCTTGATGGTGGCAAGCAACTCCGGATCGACCATGGCATAGGGATCCGACGCCGCTACTGGTGCAGGCGAAGGCGTGGCCGCGGACGCTTGCTGGGCGACGGCAGAGCCGAGCAATTCGGGCGCAAGGCCGAGCCCAATTCCCGCGATCAAACCGCCGCGAACAAAATCACGCCTGGTGAACCTATTCATCGTTGACTCCGTTCCTGAAATTGAAGCGTCTCTTTTTCGGTCACTGCCTCAGGTAATGAAGCACAACACTTCCTGATGACTTAAAAACCCTGGACTCCACAAGTTTTAATCGTAATTTCTCCAGGCTAATACCTTCGAACAACCGCCTTCCTCCTCCCGCAAGTACCGGCATAACCACAAAACGAAATTCGTCAACCAGGCCGAGGGCTATAAGTTGCGAAGGAATATCCACGCCGCCGACCAAAATATTTTTGCCTGGCTCCTGTTTCAATTTAAGTACTTCGTCCCGCAGATTGGTGCGAACGATTCTCGTATCGTCTCCTTCAGCGCTGGCTAATGATCGTGAGAAAACAACCATCTTTTTGGAGACAAACGCCTCGGCAAAATCTTTATCTGCCTTGGTCTCCGAATCGCTTTTGGCGACATCCGGCCAATAAGGAACCATCAATTCATAGGTTTTACGCCCATAGACGAACAGGTCCGCATCTCGGACGAGGTTTGTGAAATATTCCATTAGTTCTTCATCGGGAACTCCGTTGGTGTGGTCTAAGGAGCCATCCAGGGTCGTGTTGATGGCGTAGATCACTTTTCTCATTTGGTTACGCCTCCCTCGCATGTATCAATGTCCGTAAGGCCCTGCGCACTGGATCGTGGACCTTATAGCCGTCAAGGATGTGCCCCCCGGCGCGAATGTTTACATGCTTCCGGTCTGAACTGCGCGGCTACATGGACCAACGACCGGACCGGAATTCGACAAAGCGCGGAGACTTTTTTATTGCTTCATCTCATCGGCGACGTCGTCCCCGAACTTCTTTCGGATGTCCTTTTGGGTCTCGGGATCGAAGTCGGTTAAGTCAAACAGCCGGCGGACTTCGACCATTTCGTTGTCCCGGCCGGGGATGCGAGAGGCCCATTCCAGCGCCTCTTCGCGTGACTTCACTTGAATGATCCAGAAACCGCCGACCACTTCTTTCGTTTCGGGAAACGGGCCGTCGGTGATTTTCGACTTCCCGCCTTTGAAGGTGACGCGCGCGCTCATCGTCGCGGGCGGCGTCAAGCCGTCAAGTGCGAGCAACACGCCGGCTTTCCCTAGTTCCTCGTTGTACGCGCCCATTTTCTCCATGCTTTTGAAGTCGGGTACCCATCCGGCTTTTACCGTTTCGTATTCTTTCGGAAACATGATCATCATGAAGCGCATTTTCTTCTCCTTGAGTGTTGAGCGGACGCCATATCAGAGCCGCTACTTTTATATACGAGGTCGCACCGCGCTGAGCCTGGAAAGTTGCGAGGCGCCCGTTTCGTGTCGCCTGTCGCGCGGTGCGGCTCTACTTACTAGTCGAACGGGCCGATGGGGAATCGACACGCGATTTGCAGATTTTCCGCGTATCGAATCACCCGGGAATCACTTTCTGGCGTGCCGGTTGCCCCGCCTTCACCATATAGTCGAACGGCCGCACCTGAATTCGACAGGTGGTCGAGGTTCTTATTTTAGCTGGCGGATTCGCTCTTGGAGGAATTGGCGCTCGGGTTCCTGCTGGGTCAGGGCCAGAGCTTTCTCATACGCGGACCGAGCCTCGGCGGTCCTGCCGAGTCTGCGGCACATATCTGCACGCGCGGAATGCGCCAGATAATAATCGGCCAATTCGCCGTGTTCCAACACCGCGTCGATATGCGCCAGTCCGGCCTCCGGACCATCGCGCATTGCGATTGCCACGGCGCGATTTAGCTGTACAACTGGCGAAGGCTGAATCTCTGCCAATCGATCGTAGAGCGCCACAATCTGCCCCCAGTCGGTGCTAGCGACCGATTCCGCCTCCGCATGAACGGCCGCAATCGCAGCCTGCAGTGTGTAGGAGCCGAACCGGCGTGACTTCAGGGCTTTCTCCAGCAATGTCACTCCCTCCGCGATCAGCTGCCGGTTCCAGAGCGAGCGATCTTGGAGTTCCAGCAAAATCAGCTCCCCTGTTGGCGATGTTCTAGCCGCGCGACGGGATTCATGGAGCAACATCAGGGCAAGCAGTCCAATCACTTCCGGCTCTGGCTGGAGTTCGGTGAGCAACCGACCCAGTCGAATCGCCTCGCCGGTTAGCTCGGCCCGCGTTACCTCCGCTCCCGCCGCGGCAGAGTAGCCCTCGTTAAAGACGAGATAGATGACCTGAAGCACCGCGTCCAGGCGCTCCGGCAATTCCTTTGGAGTCGGCACCTCGTACGGAATCCGTGCCTCTCGAATCTTTGCCTTTGCGCGCACAATGCGCTGCGCCAGCGTGCGCGGAGTGGTGAGGAAGGCCTTTGCTATCTCCTCGGTTGTCAGCCCGCACACTTCGCGCAAGGTGAGCGCAACGTGCGATTCCGGCGCCAGAGATGGATGACAGCAGGTAAAAATCAGGCGCAGCCGGTCATCCTCAAGGCTGTCCTCTTCATTGGAACTTTCCTCCGAACTCGATTGCGCTTCGAGATATCGCACGAGCTCGTCTTGAGACGCATCAAATCTTGCCCGTCGACGCAGAGTATCAATGGCTTTGAATCGGGCCGTCGAAATCAACCAGGGTCGCGGGTTGCCGGGTACTCCGCTCTCCGGCCACAGGCTCAGTGCAGTCGCAAAGGCTTCATGCATCGCCTCCTCGGCCAGATCAAAATCACCGAGCAAGCGGATCAGAGTTGCCAGGATTCGTCCCGAATCCGCGCGATAAAGGGAGCCGAGTAATTCGCGTATCCGCTCGGTGGAACGCTCGGGCATGACGACGACGTTAGCAAACCAGCTACCCCGAATCAATTTCGCAAACAACGGATCGACTTCGCAGGACTGATCCCAAACCGGCCAAGCCTCTCGCTTTCATTTCGGGATCGTCGCCAGCAGGGCGCGCGTTTCGGCAACGACGCGGTCCTGGAACTCTGGATCGCGCACCTGCGTCGAGCCGAGCATCGGTTGGCCTTTCTCGTCGTAGTAAATCCCAGTCTCGCCCGGTTCATTGAGCAGCAACTTGGTAATCATGGGTGCAGCGAGCTTTGGGGTGCTCCAGTACTTGACGTGAGGAGCAAGCATCGAGAGGACGTATTTCCCCAGTAAACGCAGGAAGGCGTTGGCATCGCGCCCGAGGCCGGTAGCTGGACTGAATCCCGGCTCGACTGCGTTGAAGTGCAAGCGCGGAGTCTCTCTAGCAAACGCCAGCGCCGTCGCAAGAGTGCATTGTTTCGACGTCGCATAGGCATCCCAGCCCGGGTTCTTGGAGCCTCCAGGTTTCCCCTCGCCGCGTGCGCTCGCCTCTGCGGAGATGTACCGGGCCCCACGGAATCCTGCCATCTTCGCCGGTTTGCGCTCTGAATCCTCCGCGCCCGAAGCGACGAAGACCACGTTAGCGCCGTCTGGCAGATGCGGGATGAGCGCCTCGGTAAACACGAACGGCCCGACGTGGTTCGTCGCGAATGCATTGTCCCAACCCATCCCGTTCTTGGTAGCGCTCATCGGGAAAATTCCGGCATTGTTGAGCAACCCGACAATCGGAAGATCAAGCGCGATTACCTCCGCTGCCGCACGCCTCACGCTAGCAAGATCCGACAAGTCACATACGACCGACACAGCGCTCCCTCCCTTTTGTTCGAGGGCCTTCTGCAACTCGCGGAGTTTTCCAGGATCGCGTCCGATCAGCACTACGGTGCCGTGCTTCGCTACCTCAAATGCGGTCGCGCGGCCGATGCCGGACGTCGGACCGGTGATGACATGCGCCTTGTGATTATTCATAGGAGAGATGTTGCGCATTGCGAAGCTCCTTTGATGTCTGTCTAGTCAGTCATCCTCAGCGTCAAAAGATCATGCCACCACCCGCCACAGGGCTTAGAAGCCCTCTTTACGGTGCTTCTTCGCATGGGTCGAATCCTGAGTCATGAAGTCGATCGTCGTCTCGGCGATAGAGTTCAGGACCGCGACAACGAAAGCCATCGGGGCTTTCTGCATCGGGCCGCTGGCGCGAATGTCTTCCAGAAGCGCAGCGATGCCCGCCATCGCCTTGTCCCCGGCCGCCCGGGTTTCTGGTGTGATCTCGTCGGAGATGTAGAACTGCGTCAGCGCTCGCCGCTTCTCGGGGTAGGACGCCGCCCAGTTCATCCATTGTCGCCAAAGGTGTAATAGCTGCTCACGACGTCCTGCACCTGTCGGAAGGTCCTTCATAACAGCGGACACCATCTCCGTTTTCAGCTCGAGATAAAGTTGGTTGAAGAGGTCCGTCTTTGTTTCGAAGTAGGTGAAGAGCGATCCATTCGCTACGCCTGCCTCTTTCGCGATGCCCGCCGTCGGCGCGCCCCTCGCTCCTCCACAAAATAACTCCGCCTCACCGCACGTCTGAACTTCACTTGATCGATTCGGGTCGCAGCGTTAATCAGGCGCTGAGAAAAGTTTCAGATGATTGTCTTTCGAAAGTTGAGCGATTGCGGTTCACAGCGGGGTGTAATGCGCTTGCTTTGAATATTCCTCGTAGTCTTCCAGCTTTGGTGGGAAAATCCTTTTAATGTAAATTGTCCCGAAAATTGTTACGACCGTCAGAGTCAAGTAAAACGTCAGCCAGAAAAGCCCAAACGCACGCCAAATGCCGGCATCCGTCATCGGAGCGGTCAGGCAATATCTCCACGTAACCCCGACTCCGACTGCTGTAGCCATCGCCATCCAAAGGAAGCGCATCCGCTTGGGGTACGGCTCCGGAACCAGGAGCTGGCGACCGCAAGAGGGGCTAGAGAAAGGCTTGATGAGAATTATTCGGACGTATGCGACCGGTTCACCGCAAGCTGGGCATTTCGGGACTTGTGACGCCGCTTCTTGGTTCACGACACGCAACCTTCTGGCATCGTACCATGGCCGCAATTTTCCAGGGAAAGTTCGACCTGGCGACTGACAAGTTGGATAACCGGAAAAGGATTGCGGAAATTTGGGATCAACTACGTAGTCCTGTAGCTGAACAGTTTTTGGCATTCGCGGCGGAGAAATCCGCCGACAACGGGAATGGGATGATTGCCCTTCTTGAAGACAAATCGGCAAGGGATGAGACAAGCTCGCCACTTATAATCTTCCGTACCACGCTTGCGGCCATACGCAGCGATGTCCTCTTGGGAAACGCCGTAGACGACCGCGCCAATTCTCGACCACACGCAGGCACCAGCGCACATGGCACAGGGTTCGTGGGTGGAGTAAAGGACGAAGTCGGGCAGGTACCGGCCATAGCCGCTTGATACGTACTTGAGCGTTTCCAACTCTACGTGCTTGATGCTTGAGCCCGAAGTTTTTACTCGGTTACCGGCGCTTGCTATAACAACCTCGCGACCGCCCGTGAGGCGTGTGATGACAGCGCCTATCGGATAGTCGCCTCGATCTCCGGCGCGTTTGGCCTCCGCAATGGCTAGCTCCATAAATTTCTTCCGCGGTCTGTAGGAGGCAGGAATCATGTAGATAGATTATATCCGTTTGTCGCGAGTGTTTCCCCGGATAGCCGCACATGCCACTAACTCGATTCGTTGACCCATTCCCAATCGCAAGCTAGGATGGCGCACATGCAGTGGAGGCGGAGCAAACACATTTAGCGGATGTTGGGATTTACGCACCGATTTTGCGCCGAATCCAGTGAGCCTGAGTGGAGAGACCAACATGCAACGACGAGTCCAGGCGCTATTCGCAGCGATGGTTCTAATCCTTCTTCTGCTCGGCGCTTGTAGCACGCGCACCGCACCACAGGAGGACGACAAGCAGGCGGCAATAAATGTCGTTCTGGCACACGAGCAAGCAGTCCAGGCATACGATTTCGATAAGGCGGATTCTCTGCACACCCCGGACGCGCGTGCGATCGAAGAGTCCTATCCGCACCCATTCGAACCCGACGAACGCCAAGGCTGGCGACTCTACAAGGACGCAGGCCTCCACGTCGACTATCATCCCCAAGACGCAGTGGCCGAGGTGCAGGGCGATGTTGCATGGGTCACCGTGACCCTGCACAGCGTCTGGACAGCCGATACTCCGGCGGGCCGCGCCATACTGGGTGGAAGCGTGTGGCATGTGACCTTTGTCGAGAGTTTCGTCTTGGTGAAAACGCGAGCGGGTTGGAAAATTGCTTTGGGTCATACCAACGCGCTTCCTCCCGATTTTGGTGTCGAGGCGGATTACCGGCAGGAACACGGTGGTATGAAATTTGCAGAAGTGTCCGGTGGCGGTCCCGCAGAAAAGGCAGGCTTCAAATCCGGCGATGTGTTGATTGAGTACGCCGGAAGGAAAATAGACAACCCCGTTGACTACGAGAGACTGCGCTATGCCTACTCCGAAGGCGAGAAAGTAATGGTCACTGTGATCCGGGGACAAGAAACAATCACTAAGGAAGTCACCCTGGAGCAAATGCGCTGAGCTCCCAATTGTAGGCTGTAGAATGGCGCGGGCTCGGAAAACCTTGGAGGAACCGAATGCTGCAGCGGCGAAATTTCATGAAGACGTGCTCGGCAATGGGACTTGCAGGCACGCTGTTTCCGGGAGTCTTGTGGGCGCAAGCGCAAGCAGAAGGGGCGAAAAAGATCACTAAGGAGATGATCGACAGTGCCGCCGCTATTGCCGACGTTCCCATCCCAGACGAACTCAAAGAGATGATGCTCAATGACCTGAACGAGCAGTCCAAAGGTTACGACGAAATCTACAAACTTCACATTCCCAATTCTGTCGCGCCGGCGATGTTGTTCGATCCCGTTCTTCCAGGCATGACGTTCGAGATCGTGCGTAAGCCGCTGCAAATGTCGCAGGCCCCGAGCGTCGCGATAACAAGCAACACAGAGGACTTGGCGTTTGCGAGTGTGCGAGAACTGGCCGAACTTGTGCGCACAAAGAAAATCTCCTCGCTCGCTCTGACGGAGATGTACTTGCAACGCCTGAAGAAATACGATCCAACGCTAAAATTTGTGGTCACACTGACCGAAGAGCGTGCGCTGACCCAAGCGAAGAAGGCCGATGCGGAAATTGCTGCGGGAAAATACCGCGGTCCGCTGCATGGAATACCCTGGGGCGCAAAAGATTTGCTGGCGACCAAGGGCTACAGGACGACATGGGGCGCGGGGGGATTCGAAAATCAAACCATTGACGAGGACGCGACCGTGGTGAAGAGGCTGGATGATGCCGGCGCGGTGCTCGTCGCGAAATTGACTTTGGGCGCACTCGCTCTGGGCGACGTCTGGTTTGGCGGAATAACGCGAAATCCATGGAACTCCAATCAGGGATCAAGCGGATCATCGGCTGGACCTGCTTCGGCCACCGCCGCAGGCTGCGTTGCCTTCAGTGTTGGTTCCGAAACGCTCGGCTCGATTTCTTCTCCTTCCACACGCTGCGGTTGCACCGGGTTGCGCCCTTCGTTCGGGCTTGTCCCACGTACGGGAGCAATGGCGCTTTCTTGGAGCATGGACAAGCTCGGGCCGATTTGCCGCACAGTCGAAGATTGTGCGCTCGTACTCGAAGCGATTTATGGCCCGGACGGACACGATCGCACGGTGCATGCCGTGGCGTTTAACTGGAACGCAAATCTCGAATGGAAAAACTTGCGCATTGGTTATCTGAAGGCTGCCTTCGAACCGAGACCACCGCAGCCGCAAGGCCCGGCCAAGCAAGAACCACCAAAAACGCCCGATGAGCAGGCCAAGGCGGAAGAGCAAAAAAAAAGGCGGGACGCGTTCCGAGCCGCCGCGGAGTACGACCGAAAATACAACGACGCGGCATTGGCGAAGCTGCGCGACATGGGGGTCAATCTGATCCCGGTGGAACTCCCGGAATTTCCCTATGACGCGATCAGGGCTATGTTGACCGCTGAGTCCGCTGCAGCCTTCGACGATCTCACGCGCACAGGCCGGGACAAACTGCTGACTTCACAAAAAGATTATGACTGGCCGAATACATTTCGCACGGCGCGATTCATCCCGGCAGTGGAATATATCCAGGCGGCGCGCGCACGCACCCTTGTCATGGAAGCGATGGCGAAAGTCTTCGATGGAGTCGACGTCATAGTTGCGCCCAGCAACGGCGGCAGCGACCAGCTCACAATCACGAACCTGACCGGCCACCCAGCAGTGATCCTACCCAACGGGCTTCGCGGACCCGAAGCGCCCAAGTTCCCGTTCGACGATCCCAGCGATTTTCAAAACGCGGGCGGCCCGGACACGCCAACAAGCCTAACGTTCTTGGGAAAAATATACGGCGAAGCGCAGCTCCTGGCCTTCGCGCGCGCCTACCAGGAAACCACCGGTTTTCACTTGAAGCACCCGAACATGACTTCCGGGCGGTGACGCGCGATCCCGTACTAACTCAAAGCCAATTATCTAAAGCTGGAGCGCGCTGCGGTCATTCTTCCGAGCCCGGATGTGGTGCATGCTCCTTGGATTATTCGTAGCGCAGGGCGACCATGGGATCGACTTTCATCGCGCGCCGCGCGGGGAGAAACGCGGCGATTCCGGCGATGAGAATCATTGAGCAAATCGCATAACCAACGCTCAGCGGATCGCTTGGCTTTACTCCCCAGATGGTTTTGCGAATCAACTGCGCTGCCGGAACAGTTGCGCCCAAGCCAAACACTATGCCTATGGACACGATTCGCATCATTTCCCCGAACAGCATGCGGAACACATCAGTTGGTTTCGCGCCCAACGCCATCCGAATCCCGATTTCGCGCGTCCTTTCCGCTGCTGCATGGGATGTCACACCATAAACGCCGATCATCGCCAGCAGACCAACGAACAAACCAAATGAGGTCGCAATCAACGCCATCGCGCGATTTCGGTGGACGGTGTTGCTGATGGCGTTGCTGAGCGGTTCGCATTTCAAGACGACACGAGGATCAACCGTCGCGGCTACATTCGCCAACCGTTTGGATGTTTCGGCAAGCGCACCAGCAACGCGAATTTCGTAAGCGCCGATGCCCGAACACCCACCAGCGCATTGCGCGACCGGCCTGTAAAGGATGGGAAGGGACCCGTCACTAGGCCGGCGATATTGTATGTCTCTGGTGACGCCGACAACCTCGACAGAGTAGTCTTGCCCGTGTTCATCCTGATCGTTTTCACGAAATCTCAGGCCGACGGGATTGACTCCTCCAAAAAGCTTTCTCGCCAGGGCTTCGCTAAGTATTGCTACCGGCAGTGACGTTCCGGTGTCACCGTCATTGAAATCACGACCGGTCAGTAGCGGAGTGCGCCTAGTCTTGAAAAAGTCAGCGGAAACAAATATGAGGTAAGAGCCGGAGCGTGGCTCAGATCCTTTTTGCCCGGGAACAACCAATGGTGAGAGCGTCATCTTGTTAGCAACGCGACTCCATGACGCGGACGTGACACCAGGCAGAGACCGAAAGGCCTTCAGTAATTCCTCTCCGACGATCGCTTCGCGCTCTGGTTTTTCGCCGGCGCCCTGCCGAGTCGCTTGAGCCACGAGGACGCCTTTGGGGTCATACCCCGGATCCTGTGCCAAGAGCGCCCGCAGTGTACGGACCAGCAAGCCCGCGCTGGCGATCAACGCGACGCACAAGGCAACCTGCACCACAACGAGGCCAGAATTCATGAACCGGTTTCCGGGCCTTCCCGTTGTCACGCCGTTGTGCATCGCCGAATAAACCGAAATCCGAGTCGCCTCGACAGCGGGAGCCAGCCCAAAGAGAAGGGCGCACGCGAATGTGATGGCCACGGCAAAGGCAGCCAACTTCGCGTCCCACGACAAATCCAGCAGGATTGGCTCGCCGGGGAAGGAAAGAGCCCAGAGCAACCCCTGGGTTCCCCAACGCGCGATGATCAAGCCCGTCTCGGCGCCGGCCACCGATAGAGCGGCACTCTCCGTCAGCAGTTGGCGCACCAGGCGCCACCGAGTGGCCCCGAGCGCAAGCCGGGTGGCGATTTCGCTGCGACGCTTTGCGGCTCGCGCGAGCAGTAGATTGCCTAAATTCGCGCAAGCGATGAGCATGGCGACTCCGGCCATAGCTATCAAAAGAAGCGCCACGTCCATGTCTTGCAGCCAGGTATCGGACAGGCCTTTCGGGCTGGAATGCGCGACCAGAGGTGCACGCTTGACCAATCGCCCGCTGCTTTCGTCAGACCTTGGCGGAAGAGCTGCGTACACTTCTGGACTGAGAACTCGCAATCCGGCGTTGGCTTGGCTCAGGCTGACTCCCGGCTTTAACCGGGCAAACATAACCAGTAGCGTGGCATGCGGATTGTCCAGCGATGGCGACTGCCTCCCGTACATTACGTGATAGTCGCTGAACGTTCTTTCCGCCTCGAGAGGCATGAAGATCTCAGGCATGCTGCCGACCTCCACTCCAAAAAAAGGCCGAGGTGCTACTCCAACGATCTGGAATTCGTTTCCGTTGACGCGGATCGGGCGACCGAGGATGTCCGCTGATTGGCCGTACAATCGCCGCCACAATCCGTGACCAATCACGCAGACGGGTGGGGCGCCGGGCTGGTCATCCGAAGATTGCAAGGCTCTGCCTACAACGGCGGACACTCCAAGGGTTGAGAAGTAATCGCCAGAAACGTACGCGCCAAATATTTCCTGGTGTTGGTTTTGGTTTGTAATTTCAAAACTAGCATCAAAGATGTTATAAGCAAAAACAGAGGAAAAAATATCTTGTCGGTCTCGAAATTCTTTCCATTCTTTGTAGCTGTGTAAATTGACACCGTCACCGCGCTCAATTTCGACTAACTGATCCGGGTGCCCCACCGGCAACGCTCTGAAGGCCATCGCATAAATCACGGAGAAAATTGCGACCGTCGCGCCAATTCCCAACGCGAGAGATAGGATGGCGACGGCGGTGAAGCCTGGGGATTTGCGCAGCATGCGCAGGCCGAAGCGCAAATCTTGAATCAGAGTTCCCATGCCGACTCCCGCTCTTTCGCCAGAGTGCAAGGCGGACCAATCTATCTGAAGCTAGAGCGCGCTCCGGTCATTCTTCTGAACTCGGCTGTGGTGCCGGCTATAGCTAAAATAAACAACCAGGCCTATCACCAGCCAGATGATCAGCCGCGCCCAGTTCACCCAGCCCAACTTGTACATCATGTAGCCATTGAAGAGGATTCCAAGCACTGGAACAAGCGGTACCCATGGCGTGCGGAAGGGACGAGCCTGCTCGGGATTCGTCTTGCGCAGAACCATGATCGAGATGCAAACGATGATGAAAGCAAAGATCGTGCCGATGTTGACCATCTCTCCGATGATGTTGATCGGAGTGATGCTGCCGATGATCGCTGCGATCACGCCGACAAGGATCGTATTCTTGTAGGGCGTGCGATATTTCGGATGGATCGCGGCGAAGAATTTGCGGGGTAGCAGGCCGTCGTTGGCCATGGAGTACAGCACACGAGTCTGGCCCAACAACATGACCAGCATCACGCTGGTAAGCCCGGCCAGCGCGCCGGCGGTGATCAGATAAGAAGCCTTAGTCAAGCCGCGATCGAGAAACGCGACGGCTAGCGGCGCTTCGATATTGATCTCCTTCCACGGCACCATGCCGGTGAGCACTGCAGCAACCAGAATGTAAAGGATGGTACACATAATCAGCGAAGCGATAATGCCGATGGGCAAATCGCGCTGTGGATTCTTCGCTTCTTGCGCCGTGGTAGACACAGCGTCGAAACCGATATAGGCAAAGAATATGTAAGCGGCGCCTCTGCCTATTCCGCTGAATCCCATGGGCGCGAAACTGCCCCAATCGTGTCCCCAGTTCGAGGAACTCACGTAATGCATTCCAAGGATAATCACAAACAGCACCACGCTGACCTTAATGATCACGATAGTGGCGTTGAAGTTGGCGCTCTCCTTAATCCCGATCACCAGCACAGCGGTGATCACCAGAGCGATCAGAAACGCCGGAAGATTGAACCCGATTTCGACGCCGAACAGCGTAGGCGCAGCCACTAGATCGTGAGCACGTTGCAGCAACTCCGGA
>JGI12677J13195_1000004_pt1 | contig 71084 bp, 60 predicted proteins | sample JacPinW_OM2H0_O3_FD_13195 | JGI IMG/M metagenome (IMG submission 13195) | reverse complement strand
TCAGGGAAGGCGCATTTGGAGGGAGGCGTGACGGCCAGTTCGCAACAGGGGTCGCTGCGATCACCGACCCTGGACGTGTTCCTCGCGCCGGCACAGGATAGCCAACCCGGCTCCACGAAAGCCGGAGACCGCCCTGCGAGCGCCCCAGCCGGGCGTCAGCTCGACCGAGCGCTAGCTCTGGGAGGGGTTATCGTCCGGCAGGCCGACCGTCGCGGGACGGCTGAGCAGGCGGAATATACCGCGGCGGACGGGAAATTCGTCCTTTCCGGTGGAAAACCGACACTTACGGATGCCTCTAGCGACACAACTACGGGCCATTCGTTGACCTTCTTTGTAGCCAATGATACGATTTTGATTGATTCAAAAGAAAGTTCGCGCACGCTAACAAGGCACCGAGTTGAGTAATGAACCGGCATGTTGAAACTCCAGGCCGCCGATCTCAGCAAATCATATCGAGGGCGGAAAGTTGTAAATGACGTCAGCTTGGAGATTCAGCAAGGCGAAGTGGTTGGGTTGCTCGGGCCGAACGGCGCCGGAAAGACCACGACGTTTTACATCCTGGTCGGTCTAGCGCGTCCGGACTATGGGCGCGTTTTACTGGACGGCGAGGATATCACCGACCTCCCCATGTACCTCCGGGCCCGAAGCGGAATAAGCTACCTACCTCAAGAGCCTTCGGTTTTTCGCAAGCTAACGGTGGAAGAAAACTTGCTCGCCGTGCTGGAGACTTTGCCGGTTACTCCGGAGCAGCGGCGCGACAGGGTGGAAGAATTGCTGGCACAAATGGGACTCGAGGGAGTGCGGTATAGCCAGGCGTATGTGCTGTCTGGCGGCGAGCGCCGGCGACTTGAAATCGCGCGGTCGCTGGTTTTATCGCCGTCGTTCGTGCTGCTGGACGAACCCTTTTCAGGAATCGATCCGCTGACGGTGGTGGATATTCAGAAAATTATAGCGGATTTGAGTGCAGCGGGAATCGGAGTGCTGGTAACTGACCATAACGTGCGCGAGACGCTGGCGGTAACGAATCGCGCCTACATTATCAGCGACGGAAAAATTTTGTTTGCCGGAACACCCCAAGAACTTTCGACGAATGCCGAGGTGAGAAGGATTTATCTGGGAGAAGGTTTCCGGCTGAATTGAACTAAATTTATGAATTGGCTTCAACCAAAATTAAATCTGCGCGTCGCTCAGAAGCAGATACTGACGCCTGGGTTGGTCCAAATGGTCAGCGTGCTGGCGCTGAATCGTTTGGAGCTTCGCGAGATGATCAATCAGGAGATCATGGCCAATCCCGTTCTCGACGAAGCCACCGAAGACGACGGAGTCACCGCGGAAAGCTACACCGACGAGGCTTTCCTCAAGAAGGAAACCGAAAAAGTTCCGGAAGTAACGCCGGCAAATCCCTTTGACGAATTCGATTTCGGGTCTTTCTTCACGCAGTACCTCGATTCTGGAGCGGAGAGGATTTCCAACAGCGAACGCGAAGAAATTGAAAAACCTTCGTTCGATAAGTTTCTCTCTTCGCCGCAAAGCCTCGCCGACCATCTGAACTGGCAACTCAGCGTGAGCATTTGCACGGAAACAGTGCGCAAAATCGCCGAATCGATCGTCGGCAACCTGGATGAGAACGGTTACCTTACCGCGTCACTCGATGAACTCGCGCAAGCTGGAAATTATTCTATGGACGACGTGGAAGAAGCGCTGGCCATGGTGCAGGAGTTTGACCCGCCGGGGATTGGCGCACGCGATTTGCAGGAATGCTTGTTGATGCAGCTCAAGCTAATCGATCCGCAGAATACGCTAGCGCAGCAAATCATCGCGGATCATCTGAAGCTGCTTCAGAACAACCAGCTCAAAGAAGTAGCGCGTGCATTGAACCGGCCAGTGGAACTGGTTAAGCGCGCGGTGGATGTGATCAAGCGGCTCGATCCGCGGCCAGGACTGCGCTACAACCGCACGGAGCCGAGGCTCGTCGAGCCGGACGTTCAATTTCGAAAAGTGGATGGCGAGTGGCAGGCGTTCATGAATGACGATGATCTGCCTCAACTTCGCCTGAACCCGACCTATCGCCGTCTTTTGTCGCGCGATGCGGCCGATCGCGATGTGCGTAATTACGTGAAAGAACGTTTTACCGCTGCGATTCAGCTGATGAAAAATATCGAACAGCGCAAGCACACGATTCAGCGCGTTTGCCAGTCGATTCTTCGGCGGCAAGGCGATTTTCTGGACTACGGCGCGGATCAGTTGAAGCCGATGATGATCAAAGAGGTCGCCGAGGAAGTTGGCGTGCACCCTTCCACCGTCAGCCGTGCAGTTGCGAATAAATATGTGCACACACCGCAGGGCGTGCTGGAACTTCGCTACTTCTTCAGCGAGTCGGTGAATGGGCCGCAGGGAAGCGAAATGTCTCTGCTTTCGCTCAAGCGCCGTGTGAAGAAAATGATCGAGGACGAAGATACCTCTCATCCGCTGACTGACGAGCAGATTACGAAAAAGCTGAGCGACGAAGGCATTCACGTCACTCGTCGCACCGTCGCGAAATATCGCGAAGACCTCCGCATTCCCAGCACGCACCGCCGACGGGTAAAGGCTTAGCTCTCCGGCCGTGAAGCGCACGCCCAGAAATCGAACTCGCGACGCACACCATCTAGTCCTCCTCACCGGCCTTTCCGGCTCGGGCAAAGGATCCGTGCTGAATACCTTTGAGGACCTTGGTTTTTATTGCGTGGATAATCTGCCCGTCGCGCTGATTCCGAAATTTAGCGAGCTGTATGTGGAAGGGGGCGAGATTGAGCGCGCAGCGTTGCTGGTGGACGCTCGAGAGGGCGAGCAAATCGATAAGCTCCCAGGAATTTATCGGCGTCTGGTCAACGAGCATCCGGCGACGCTCGTATTCGTCGAGGCAAGCGACGAAGCGTTAATGCGGCGTTTTAGCGAGACGCGGCGACCGCATCCGTTGGGGCGTGACGGATCCATTGCCGAAGGAATACGCGAAGAGCGCCGGAGGATGGCGCCGATTCGGCGGCTTGCGGACGTTGTAATCGACACCACGAAATTCAACGTGCATGAACTGCGGCAGTTCATAATTGACCGCTTTCAAAACCCGGGACGGCGGCCGTTGCTCGTCTCGGTTGTGAGTTTCGGATTCCGCTACGGAATTCCAACCGATGCGGATCTGGTATTCGACGTACGCTTTCTTCCGAACCCGCACTTTGTTCCGCGATTGCGCCCGTTCAGTGGAAAGGATCCGCGGGTCGCGCGCTACATTCGTTCTTTTCCGCAAACCGGCGAGTTCCTGCGACGCATCGAAAGCTTGCTGCTTTACTTGATTCCACACTACATTCAGGAAGGAAAGAGCTATCTGACAGTCGCGCTGGGATGCACCGGGGGACGGCATCGGTCTGTAGCGCTGGCAGAAACAATCAAACGGGCGGTCAAGAAAAAGGGATATTCAGCGAAGGTCGTGCATCGCGACCTCGACAAAACAGCATCTTGATATTAAACGGGCGCCACGCGGACTGAGGTCTTCAATTTGGCTTCTGAAATTAAAAACGATTCCAACATGACGCAGGGAGAGGAATTCCGAAGGCTGCTTCACTATCTCTCGCCCTACACCGGACTGCTGGCTGTCGGCGTTGTTCTTATGGCGGCGATGGGAATTGCAGAAGGGTTGGTGCCGCTTGCCATCGCGCCCGCGGTGGATGTGGTTTTAAATCCGCAATCCGCGCTCCAGAAGCTGGTCCTCTTTCGAGTTCCCGGCACGGACCACATTTTGTACATGAACGATTTAGTTCCCTCTCGAGTACATCACGTCTGGTCAGTTTTTGCGCTGGCTTTGCTTTTTATCTTTTTGTTCAAGGCAGTTGCAGAATATTTCGGCGGCACAATAATTCAATATGTCGGACTTTCCGCTGTCACGGATCTTAGGGATCGCGTTTACCGCAAAGTCGTGCAGCAACCCGTCGGTTTCTTCCACCACAACCCCGTCGGGCGGGTGATGTCCGCGGTGATTAGCGACATCGAACAGTTGCGCAGCGCTTTCTCCGATTACATGGCCGATTTTTTCCGCCAAATTTTCAATTTGATCGCGTTTGTAAGCGTCTTATTACTCATCGATTGGCGAATGGCCGTGGGCTCCGCCGTTCTTGTCCCGCTAGTGGTTTGGCCAGTTGGGAAATTGACTCGCAAAATTCGCCGTTCTACTGAAAAAAGCCGCTCCCGCCTTGCCGATCTTAGTCAAATCCTTCAAGAAACCATCAGCGGTAACCGCGTGGTCAAAGCGTTCGGGATGGAAGGTTTCGAAATTCGGAAATTTCAGGGCGCCGCCAGAAGTCTGCGTCGAGAAAACATGCGCTGGATTCGCGCCATGGCGGCCACCGGACCCATCATGGACGTCCTCGGCGCGGTGGTAGTGGCGATGATCCTCTTTTTTGCGCGCGGCGAAATCAAGGCGGGTCGCATGACCGTGGGTTTATTTGGCGCGTTTACCTTTGCCCTGTTCAAAGCCTATGAACCCATCAAACGAGTTGGCAACATCTATCAGCTTTTCGTGCAAGCGCTGGGAACCTCTGCCCAAGTATTCAGACTTCTCGACTTGCCGGAAGAAAAACTCGACGTGCCGAACGCCAAATCCTTGCCGCGTCTTTCGGAATCCGTCGAATTTGCGGACGCCAGTTTTACATACGACGATGGCGATGTGCCTACTCTTCGCAACCTGAAGCTGAAAGTTCCGGCCGGCGCAGTTGTCGCAATCGTGGGCTCGAGCGGCGCCGGCAAGACCACGCTAGTGAATCTCCTCCCTCGCTTTTACGATGCCACCTCAGGTTCGTTGCTGATAGATGGCCAAGATGTTCGTGAAGTCACTTTGCGCTCGCTCCGCGAGCAGATGGCCATCGTGACGCAGGAGACTATCCTTTTTAACGACACCATCTGGAACAATCTGTGCTACGGCTGGCCCAATATGCCGGAAGAAAAAGTGGTTGCCGCAGCCAAAGCAGCGCTGGCCCACGATTTCATCATGCAGATGCCCGCTGGATATCAGACCCTTATCGGCGATCGTGGCCAAAGGCTTTCGGGCGGGCAACGCCAGCGCCTTGCAATCGCCCGCGCATTGCTGAAAGACGCGCCCATCTTGATTTTGGACGAAGCGACCTCGGAGCTCGATTCCGAATCCGAAATGCTGGTACAGGACGCACTGAACAATCTGATGACCGGCCGCACAGTGTTCGTGATCGCCCATCGGCTTTCAACTATTCGCCGCGCCGACTTGATTGCTGTGCTGGAAGGCGGCACAATCCGTGAGCTTGGCACGCACGAAGAGCTCCTCGCACGTGGCGGCGTCTACGCGCGTCTTTACGAGATGCAATTCCGCGACGTCGATACGGTGACGCGCGCCGCAGGCCCGGCATGACCATGACAGGCACAGGTTCGCAATCCATTTCCCCGGAAACTTCAAGACCCGTTGGGATGGGCTTAAAGTCCATGACCGGCTATGCTCAGGCCCGTGCCGTGGAAAACGGCTGGAGTTTGCGCGTAACGATCCGAAGCGTGAATCACCGATTTCTTGATTTGCATTTGCGAATGCCCGAGGGTTTCGAGCCTCTCGAACCACGCATTCGCCAACTAATACGTGAACGGATCCGGCGCGGGCACTTAGACGTTATAGTGCATTACGAGTTGGCGGGGCCTTCCGCTGTAGGCGTGAATCACGACGTTGCAGCGGCGTATCTCCAGAGCGCGAATGCACTGAGAAAACAATTTGGACTTCAGTCGGAGCCGGACGTGGCGTCCATCATGCGGTTGCCGGGAGTAATCGGTGCGGCTTCCGCTTCCTTGGAAGGGGAACTCGAACAGATCGCAAAAGTGGTGTCGCGTTGCATGACGGAATCGCTCGACAAGCTCGACCGCATGCGCGGAGACGAGGCCAATCATCTGCGCCAGGAAATGTCGGCGAGGCTAAAAAGCATTGCGGCTATGACCTCGGATGTAGCCGAGCTCGCGGAACGCGCCCGCCCGGCATTCGCAAAACGCCTTGAGGCGCGCTTGAGAGAGCTGCTCGGAGGAACGCAACTCGATCCGGCTCGCATTGCACAAGAGGCTGCGTTAGCTGCCGAGCGCAGCGACGTTTCCGAAGAACTGGCGCGTTTGCATAGTCACGTGCAACAATTCGACAGCCTGCTGGCTACTTCATCGGACGTCGGCAAGAAATTGGATTTCTTGTTGCAGGAAATGCAGCGCGAAGCCAACACTTTACTTTCAAAGACTCCCGGGAACGAGACGGCGGGACTCGAAATCACGCGCTTGGCCCTCGAGATCAAATCCGAGATCGAGAAAATACGCGAACAAGTGCAGAACATAGAATGAGCAAATCGGATCCGCTGGTGTTCATCGTTTCGGGACCGTCCGGTTCAGGCAAGTCGACACTGGTCGAAAAGATTCTGCAGTTGCCCGGGACCATGCTGTCTGTTTCGTGCACTACACGCATGCCGCGCAAGACGGAGAGTGAAGGCAAGTGGTACAATTTCGTCACTGAGCCTGAATTCCAGGAGATGGTTGAACGGGGCGATTTTCTGGAGTATGCGCAGGTGTTTGGCAAAAACTGGTACGGCACTCCGCGCAAATGGTTGGATGACGCACAGGCGCAGAAAAAAGATCTCGTTCTCGAAATTGACGTTCAGGGTGCTTTGCAGGTGAAACAAAAGCTGCCCGGCGCTGTTGCGATTTTTGTCCTGCCGCCTTCTCGAACGGAGCTCGAACATCGCATCCGGGCGCGCGGGCAGGATTCGGAAGACGAAATTCGCCGGCGACTTGAACGAGCGCGGCAGGAAATGCTTAACTACAGCAGCTACGATTTCGCCATAATCAACGACGATCTCGAGCGGGCCGGGCAAGCAGTGCAGGCGATTGCGCTTGGGTCGCGATTCCGAGTGCCGCGTAACGAAGAACGAATTCGCGAAATTTTGAAGTCCTTTGGAGGCTGATCTGAACATGGCCGTGTTAAGAGATCCACCGGAAAGCCAGTTTGCTTACGTAGTAGTCGTCGCGCGTCGCGCCCGGCAATTGATGATCGGCGGGCGGCCGATGGTTGATAACCCCCGATCCCGCAAGACAACCCGCATCGCCGAAGAGGAACTGCTGAAGGGCCTGCTCGAATATGAAGCAAAAGAATTGAGCGGCGAGCCTGAAGACAAGGATGGAAAGCGTCGGAAGTAGCATCCGACGCGACTAGATGAAGATTGCGCTTGGCGTTACCGGAGGCGTAGCTGCTTACAAAGCGGCGGAACTGGTGCGGCGCCTGCAGCAGGAAAAGTTGGACGTGCAGGTTGTTATGACGCGCTCGGCGCAGGAATTCGTCACTTCTCTCACTTTTGCCGCTCTCACCGGGCAAAAAGTAATCACAGACATGTTCAGCGCGGGCGACTCCGGGCCCGCGAATGTGGAAAGCGCAATCGAGCATATCGCAGTGGCCCAACGAATCGATTTGCTCCTGGTTGCGCCCGCCACTGCGGACATACTCGGCAAATTCGCTCACGGCATTGCCCAGGATTTTCTTTCGACTCTTTACCTCGCCACCAAAGCTCCCGTAGTCGTCGCGCCGGCGATGAACGTCAACATGTGGGAGCACTCCGCTACGCAACGAAACCTTGAGATATTGCGGGAACGCGGAGTTCATGTGGTAGATCCCGACGAAGGATATCTTGCCTGCGGCATGACGGGTTCCGGCCGTCTGGCTGCCACCGAAACGATTGCCAGAAAAGTCTGCGACGTGCTCGGTATTCGACACGATTTGGCGAGGCAAACAATTCTCGTCACTGCCGGCCCCACTTGCGAAGATATCGATCCGGTTCGGTTCCTCACGAATCGCTCGTCGGGGAAAATGGGTTACGCGCTGGCGGAAGCCGCGCATCGCCGCGGAGCTCACGTCGTGCTGGTAAGCGGACCAACGGATTTGAAAGTTCCCGACGGCGTCGATTGGGTTCCAGTACGCGCAACCGAGGAAATGCACCGAGCTGTTAGAGAGCGCGCGACGACGGCTAACGTTGTGATTATGGCGGCAGCGGTCTCGGATTATCGCCCAGCCGCTCAGCACGATAAGAAACTCAAGCGCGGCGAGGGATCGTTCACACTTGAACTCGAGCCTACGACCGATATTCTTGCGGAGTTGGGCCGCGAGAAGCAGGGGCAAATTTTAGTGGGCTTTGCCGCTGAAACGAACTCCGTAGCGGAAAATGCCCGCGGAAAGCTCGCGCGCAAGGGCGCGGACATGATCGTCGCAAACGACGTGACGCAGGAAGGCGCGGGATTCGACACGGACACGAACATTGTCACGCTCTATCTGCGCGATGGCCGCGAAATTCCACTTCCTAAGATGAGTAAATTTGAAGTTGCGAATCAAATCCTCGATCGCGTCCTCGAAGTTCAAAAGCATTCGGACTAAAGCCGGACTTTTTTCGCCCGCACAATTGTAAAACCGCCTTCCTTGCGCTGCGCAACGCGAATGGCTGTGATAAAGTCTCTCTGTCGAATTGCAAAATTGGGAGGACTCGCTGGAACCTGGCAATCGTGCGCGTGTGGAAGCGTGGCTTCGCTACGGAAACGACCTGGGTCTCGGGCCGTACTACCGGGACCGCGCTGTGCTCCAGCAGGATGTGGCAGCGAGCGAAGGTCTAAGTGCTAAATCGGTTGACCAAGCCGCGCAGACGGTGGCCGCTGCCGTCGGACAGGCGGGCGCTGTTTCTTCAGTCCGTGTGTCGCCGACGAGCGTGCCGCCAGTGGCAGGCGCTCCGTTAAGTTCCTCTTCTGTAATTTCTTCGGCTGCCGGACCGTCGCTTTTCGAGGCTAGCGATCGGATCGAAGGTGACACCTTTCAGCTTATTCGAGAAACCATTGGCGATTGCACTCGCTGCAAGTTGCACAAGGGCCGCACGAATATCGTATTCGGAGTCGGCAGCCTGAAAGCGCAGTTGGTTTTCGTCGGCGAAGGGCCCGGTCGCGACGAAGATATCAAAGGCGAGCCTTTCGTCGGCCGCGCGGGAAAACTGCTTACGCAGATGATCGAGGCCATGGGGCTGCGCCGCGAGGACGTCTACATCTGTAACGTGGTGAAATGCCGCCCGCCCGAAAACCGCCTGCCCGAAAAAGACGAAATCACAACTTGTTCTCCGTTTCTCTTTCGGCAGATTGATGTAATCCGGCCGAAAGTGATTTGTTGCCTTGGGAGCTGCGCGTCGCAAACGCTTTTGCAAACGACCCAAGGCATCTCCCGATTTCGAGGCGAATGGTTTGATTTCCGCGGTTCGAAACTGATCGCCACATATCATCCTGCTTATCTCCTGCGAAATCCGAACGCGAAGGGCGAAGTCTGGAAAGATCTGCAAAAAGTTATGGCGGTCCTCGGTCTGCAACCGAAGCGCAAATAGCCTGCCGTAGCGGAGAATTTCATTGGGCATCATTCTCGGATTGACCGGTGCCGTGTGCTGGGGCATGGCGGATTTTGCCGCGCGGTTCGCATCGCGAAGAGTGGGCGCGTACCGCACGTTGCTCTACATGCAGCTCTTCGGTTTTCTCGCGCTCAGCATATATCTGAAATTTGCGGGCGGGTTTTCACACGTGGCTCCTGGGTGGCAACCCTGGGCGCTCACCGTCGCCGCTGGTTTGCTCAATGTGGTCGCTTCACTTTCGCTTTACCATTCGTTCGAGATTGGCGTGATGAGTATAGTCGGACCAGTTTCCTCCAGCTATCCCGCGCTAACGGTTGCACTGGCGCTCGCCAGCGGCGAACGCATCCATGCGCTCCGCGGAATTGGAATGGCAACAACGCTCGCGGGTGTGATCCTGGCGGCGATGTCGTTTGCGCCAAAAGCAAATGATGCGTCGGATTCAAACGGCGTGGGTTCCGGCGCACGCTTGTCGCGCGGCGTTGGCTGGGCCATCTTGGCGGCAGTAGGCTTCGGCTTCATGTTTTGGTTTCTTGGATTTCACGTAATCCCCCTCGTAGGCGACGCCGTTTCGGTTTGGGTGATGCGGCTGACAGCACTCGTGTCGCTCTCAGTATTCGCGCTGCCCGCGCGCCAAAGTATCCGGCTTCCGCACGGAGGCGTTTGGTGGATGCTCGCGGCCGTAGGATTCATGGACACGGCAGCTTTCGTGTCCAACAATGCCGGCTTGCACATCGGGCCAGTCTCCGTAGTCAGCGTTCTTGCATCGCTGTACGGCGCCGTTACGGTTTTGCTTTCGTGGATTTTCCTGCGCGAGCGGCTGGAGCGTAGCCAGTGGCTGGGAATCGTCCTCATTTTTATCGGTATCGTCTGCGTTAGTATCTGAGGCAAATGAGTCCGTTTGATCAGCCCAGATGAGGGGCCGCGCGGGCTGTTACACTATTCTCCATCCATGATTCGACGCTATTGCGAGGTTGCGCTTTCCGTCCCGCTGCGCTCAACGTTTACTTACGCCGTGCCTGAATCTTTTCAGGGGGAAGACCTCCCCGGGCGGCGGTTGCTCGTACCATTCCGTAATCGAGCGATGGTCGGTGTCGGCCTCTCGGTTTCTGAAACGGCTCCGGCAATCGCGCGCGTCAAGGAAATTTCTGAACTGCTCGATCCGGTTCCCGCGCTACCTGCAAAGCTCATCGAACTAGGACGCTGGATCAGTCGCTACTATCTCGCGCCTATCGGCGAAACGCTTCGCGCGATGCTTCCCCCGGAAATCGAGCTGCGCCATGACCGCGAATACTGGCTGACGGATGATGGGCGCACATATTTCCAGGAACTTGTCGCCAGCGCCGAGAACACTGACGTTGAAACCAGCGAGCTGCAGTTCTTGCGTCGATTCGAAGATACCGCTGAAAATGGGCCAACGATCCAGTCGGCCGCCGTGCGGCGATTGCCAGGTACAGAAGCTGCGGCAGAGAGATTTGTTCGCCGGGGTTACCTGGCTGCGCGGGAAGTGACCCACAAACGCAAGACGCGGACGCAAAGAATTGTCGCCTGGAATCCCGCAAAGGAAGAACCCGCAACAAACGCCGCTGAAGAAAAAATTCGCGAGGTTCTGACGGCGATCCGCGGACCGTTGCCACTGGCGCTTTTGATGAAGAGAGCGCAGGTGTCGCGCGCCGTCATCCAGCGCTTGGAAAAACAAGGGCGCGTGCTCACTTGGGAAGAGCCCGTTACTGTCGAAGAAGATTCCTGGGATACGGATTTCGCACCACCCACCAATGTATTGAATGCGGAACAGAAGCAGGCACTCGCTGAGATCTGGCGCTGGTTGGTGGCCGGGAAATTCACCGCGGGACTGCTTCATGGCGTCACGGGCAGCGGCAAGACGGAAGTATATCTGGGCGCGATCGAAGCGGCGATTTCGCGCGGAAAGACGGCAATCGTTCTGGTTCCTGAAATTGCGCTGACGTTGTGGGTTGGCCGCTTGGTGCGCGCGCGGTTTGGCGAAACGGTCGCGGTATTGCACAGCGGTTTACCGGACGTGGAACGCGCGCGCGAGTGGTGGCGCGTCCGGCATGGGCAAGCAAGCATTGTGGTAGGAACGCGCTCGGCTATTTTTGCGCCGCTCGAAAATCTTGGCTTGATCATCGTCGATGAAGAGCAGGAAACCAGCTATAAGCAGGAAGAGACTCCGCGTTACAACGGCCGGGATGTTGCTGTATATCGTGCTCGGCTGGAGGGAGCGGTTGCGCTGCTTGGCTCCGCGACTCCTTCACTCGAGACATATCACAACGCCCGAGCCGGAAAATATCAACTGCTCGAATTGACCTCGCGCGTCGAGAATCGCCCTCTCGCCGATGTTCGCGTGGTGGACCTGCGCGAGGAATTTCGCCAACAGCACAAAGCGGCAGCGGTGTCGGAATCTTTGCGCGCGGCGATTGCGCTGCGTCTGGAAGAAAAGACGCAAGCAATGGTGTTGATCAACCGGCGCGGCTATTCCTGGTCGCTCCTTTGCCGCAGTTGCGGCGCAATGGTGCAATGCGAAAATTGCAGCATCGCCCTGACCTATCATAAAAGCCGCCAACGACTGGAATGCCACTATTGTGGCTATACGATTCGTCCACCGAAGAAATGCCCGAAGTGCAACGGCGAGTACATGTATTTCGTCGGCGATGGCGCGGAGAAAGTGGAAGAATATCTGCACGAAAGATTTCCGACTGCGCGCATCGCGAGGCTCGACCGCGACACGGTTCGGACGAAACGCGAATACCAGCAAGTGCTTGGCGCGTTCGCAGACGGCGAATTGGACATTCTCGTCGGAACGCAGATGGTGGCAAAAGGCCACGATTTCCAGCGCGTAACTCTAGTTGGTGTGGTTGCCGCGGATCTTGCGCTAGGGCGTCCCGATTTTCGAGCGGCGGAGAGGACGTTCCAATTGCTCACGCAAGTTGCCGGGCGGGCGGGACGCGGCCAGCTAGCGGGTGAAGTGCTCGTGGAAACTTATTATCCCGAGCATTACGCCATCCAGCTCGCCGTGAAACAGGATTACGTTTCATTCTACGAAAAGGAAGCGCACTTCCGTCGAATGCTGCACTACCCGCCGTTCACTGCGCTGGCCAGCGTGCTGGTGCGCGATCGCAAAATTGAAAACGCAATTCGATGGTCGAGAGCGCTCGCGGATTATTTCGCTCCATTCGAAAATCGCGGCGTGAAAATTCTGGGTCCTGCCGCCGCGCCGCTTGCGCGCCTGAGGAAAGACTACCGTTTTCAGTTTGTCCTGAAGTCCCCGAAGCGGTCCGCTTTGTCGCAAGCTCTGAGTGGCGCGCTGGATTTCTGCGATGCAAAGAAAATTCCAGACACTGCCGTGATCGTTGACGTCGATCCCACGAGCCTTTTCTAGCCTGCCTTTTTTGATCCGCGCGTTCGCCAAATCAGATATGCAGGCACTCCAGCGAGGACCACACCCAGTCCGGCGACGGCCCCGGCAGGTCGCGAGAAAATCGCGTTCACCACGAGCGCTGCGGTAGCCAGTACGAAGATCGCGGGAGTCCAGGGGTATCCGGGCACGCGATACGGAAGAGTGGCACCAGGCATTCTCCGGCGATAAACAAAAATACTGGCGCCGGCCAGCCCGTAGAAGATCCAGCCGGTGAAAATCACATACGTAAACAATTGTTGAAAGCTTCCCAAGCATGCGAGGATTGCCGCCCAAACTCCCGCGGTGAGAATCGCGAAAGCGGGAGTTCGAAAACGCGGATGCACTTCCGCCATTTTGCGAAAAAACAAGCGGTCGCCAGCCATGGCATAGTAAACGCGCGGAGCGGTGAGCTGAATGCTGTTCGCCGCGCTAAATGCGGAAATCATCACAAGCAGAGCGATGAACTTCGCCGCGGTTGGCCCAAGCATCGCGGCCATCGCGGTGGCAGCGATCGTGTCGGAACGGGCCGCTGCTGTTGGTCCAAGGGCCGCCACGTATGACGCGTCGGCGATCACGTAAATAATAGTCAATGAAAGCGTGCCGTAAAAAAAGGCGCGCGGAAAATCCCGCTGAGGATGCACGGCCTCTCCCGCGCTAAACGAAGCAAACTGCCAACCCTCGTAGGACCACAGCGCTGCAATCATCGCCAACCCGAAGTTCGAGATTAGCGATCCGTTGATTCGTTCCGGCCAAAGAAGACCTTGCGAACCGTGAAATCCGCGGCCGAGCGAAAGCAGCACTGCACTCATGCCAAGGATTAGCGCGATCTTGATATAGGTCGTCCAGTTCTGCAGGTCAGAGCTTTCGCGAGTGCCGTAGATATTGACGACGGTGATGACACCGATCATGGCCACGGCCGCCAGCTTCGTACCAAATGGCGTGAGCGGCACAACGTTGCCCAGGTAAGCGCTGAAGGCTACTGCGAGCGTCGCTATTCCTCCCGTGGCAATTACAAGAAACAACGTCCATCCGTAAAGAAACGCGGGCAGCCTGCCGAAACAATCTCGAATGTAAACATAGAGACCGCCGGCGTCAGGCTTCATCGCGGCGAGCTCGCCGTACGTGAGAGCGCCTACCAGAGACAAGAGCCCGCCGGCGATCCATACCAGCATCGCTAATCCAACCGAACCATCTACTTGGCGTTGAATCGCGCCGGGAACCAAAAATATGCCCGAGCCAATCACGCCGCCCATCACCAGCATCGTTAAATCGCGCAGCCTAAGCGTCCGGGTTAGTGTGGGTGTAGACGAAAGACCAGCGGAGGAAGAGTCCATGACTATGCGCGCATCATATCCTTCCTGCGGGGATGGTCAAGGAAGTGAAGACTGCGACGCGAGTCTAGGGATTGTTCAGCGGCCAGCGCGTGAAGCACAGAACGAAAATCGCCACCGCAAGGATCGCCAGTAATTTTCGAGAGGCGTTAAGCTCTTCCCAGCGGTCGTACACCGGCGGATGGCGAAATCGCAAAGACAGGATGATTAGGACAATCCCCCACAGCGCCCAGCCGTGCCAGAAATAGATTCCCAGCGCGACAAGTGCCAGTGAAACAGCCAATGAAATGTCTTTGTGTTTCTTGCTCGAGAGGCTGTAGAGAATATGTCCGCCATCAAGTTGCCAAACCGGTAGCAAGTTAAGCGCTGTGGCAAACAGTCCAAACCACGCGGCCAATGCTACGGGATGAAGTAAAACCGAAGTCGGATCGGCCCCAGGATGAAACATCGCGATAAAAATCCGTATGAGAGGAGGAAGGCCGAAGATGATCGCGCTGTTCTCCTGCACGCCAGGAACGATCTTCGATATCGCGATACCATAAGCGATGAGCGGGACCGCGACGACAAATCCTGCTATTGGCCCTGCGATACCGATGTCAAAAAGCGCGCGGCGAGTCGCGATGGGCGAGCGTATTCGCAAGAACGCACCGAAGGTCCCAAAAAGAAATGGAGAGGGAATAAAGTACGGATAGCTCACATCAATGCCATAAATCTTGCAGGCAATGAAATGCCCCATCTCGTGCGCCATCAAAAATCCCAGGAGCGTGAACGAAAAGGGAATTCCGAGCAGAAGCAGGTGCGGGTGCTCGAGCGGCGCCACCATTACCGCGAACGGATTTTCGTCTCCGGAATATGGCCCAATGTTATGCGAGTAGGACAACGCAAATTCGGAGCCAACCGCCAAGGTCGTGATTAGGGTGAGAAAAAAAAGAACTAACGCTAGCCATAGACGCCGGCCTTGCAGAACGGGACGAGGCGGAGCCGGCAACTCGATAATCTGTGGATAACCTAGGTCCAGAATTTCGACCGGAATGCGCGCATGACCGTTGCCGGGGATTTGATCCATGAAGGTTAGATGTCAGACGTCGAAATAGCGGCTAGCTCCTCGCCGCTGCTGTACCACCAGCATGCGCAGAAACCACGCGATCAGGACTTTGGAGCAGGAGCTGGAGACGGGGCTGGAAGCGTCTGGAGTTCCTTGCCGGGCTTGAAACGCACGGCTTTGCCCGGTGGAATGCTAACCTGTTGGCCGGTGCGAGGGTTCCGGCCAATGCCGGTCTTGCGCGGCTTCACGTTGAAAACGCCGAAGCGGCGCAGCTCAATTCGCTCACCCCGTCCGAGTGCGTTTTTCATGGCTTCGAACACGGTTTCCACCGCTTGTTCGGCCTTCGTTCGAGTGACATTGGTTTTTTGTACGATGGCGTTTACGATGTCGAGCTTGATCACACGAGCCTCCAGCTTCAACGCAAGCCTATGCTAGACAGGGGTTTGCAGGTTGTCAAGCGCCGTGGCGTGTAATAAACTGCGCAACTCGCATTCAGATCAAGCGAAGGCGAAAGACCGCCGAAACATTTCAGATTTCCCTGTAAGTATTTTGGCCAATGCAAGTGCGATACCAGTTCTGGAGGATACGATGTCGGTGAAGTCTGACAAATGGATACGCAAGATGGCGCGCGAGCACAAAATGATCGAGCCGTACGAAGACCGCCAGGTGCGCGACGGAGTGATCAGCTACGGCGTTTCGTCTTATGGCTACGATATGCGCGTCGCAGATGAATTTCGGATTTTCACCAACGTGAATTCTTCCATCGTCGATCCGAAAAATTTCGATTCGAAATCATTCGTGGAGTTCAAAGGCGACGTTTGTATCGTGCCGCCGAATTCCTTCGCGCTGGGACGCTCGGTGGAATATTTCCGGATTCCGAGGAACGTCCTCACTCTCTGCGTGGGCAAATCCACATATGCGCGCTGCGGGATCATTGTGAACGTCACGCCGTTCGAACCTGAATGGGAAGGTTTCGTCACGCTGGAAATCAGCAATACCACGCCGCTTCCCGCGCGCATTTATGGTAACGAGGGTCTCTGCCAGGTGATCTTCTTCGAATCCGACGAACAATGCGAAGTTTCGTACAAGGACAAGAAGGGCAAATATCAGTCGCAGCAGGGAATTGTCCTTCCGAAAATTTAGCCGCCAGTAGTAGCTCGCGAGCTCTGTCTTTATGGGTCCCGCTCCCGGGGCGGCGGCTGCGTTTGAATAACCCGAAACCTGCGGAGCAAGTTACAATATATCTAATCGCGATGGTTCCCCAACTTTCAGCACAGGAGTTGAGTAATTTTTCGCACGGACGGCGCGTAGAACACAGTAGGGCTTCCGCACGCAAGGAGAACGGGTCCTGATGGCAACTCTCGAAAATTCGCCAAAACACGACCTCGGCTCGTTGCGGATCAGTGATAGCCAGCGTAAGAGCCGCAAGACCGGCAAGATTTTCGGAATTTTCGCCGCGCTAATCGGTGTGATTGTAATCGTAACCGGCGCTGTCTTTGCTTTTCGCAATCAGAAACCTGTGGTCGAAGTGGCTGTAGCGCAGAAAGTCGCCGCCGGCCGTCCGGCTTTACTGAACGCCAGCGGTTACGTGACGCCACGGCGCCGCGCCACTATTGCCGCTAAGATCACCGGCCGCGTTACCAGAGTCAACTTCGAAGAGGGCATGCATGTTCAAGAGGGGTTTGTTCTCGCTACTCTTGACGACTCCGACGCGCGCCGCGCTCTCGATTCCGCCAAGGCCGACCGCGAGTCTGCCCAGGCTGCCATCGCTGATTTCCAAGTGCAGCTCAAGAACGCAGAGATCGAATTGCAGCGCGCGAAGCAGCTTTTGGCTGCCGGAGTACAGAGTCAGGAAACCTTGGACAATGCGACAATGGCGGCGGACAGTCTCCGCGCGAAAATCGCGCTAGCCAAGCAACAAGTGGCGGCGTCCGAAGCGCGCGTTAACGAGGCGCAGCAAAGCGTCGATAACACCGTGATCCGCGCCCCGTTCGACGGCATCGTCGTGTCCAAAGACGCGCAGGTAGGCGAAATGGTCTCGCCTAACTCCGCCGGCGGCGGCTTCACGCGCACCGGCATCGCGACAATCGTGGACATGAACTCGAACGAAATCGAAGTGGACGTGAATGAAGCATTTATTGCGCGAGTTGTGCCGGGACAAAACGTAACAGCCGTCCTCGACGCTTATCCCGACTGGCAGATTCCCTCGCGAGTTCGCACTGTGATTCCGACTGCCGACCGCCAGAAAGCCACGGTGAAAGTCCGTATCTCGTTTCTGAAGCTAGACCCGCGCATCCTGCCGGACATGGGAATCAAGGTCACTTTTTTCGGTGCCGCGCCGGAACAGAAAGGTGGCGCTGCCGAGCCGGCAGTTCTGATTCCGCAAGATGCGGTGCGAGATGACCAAGGGAAGAAAATAGTTTTCCTGGTGAAAAATGATCGGTTGGAACGTCGGGCCATTGGATTGGGCGGCACTCGCGGATCAGACGCCGAAGTTCTGGCCGGTGTCGAAGCCGGCGATACAGTCGTCGTGAAAGGGCCAGCGGCACTGCACGATGGAGAAGCAGTCGAAATCAAGAAATAGGAGCGGCCGAAATGGTGCGAGTGGATGGCATAGGAAGCTCTGGAAGTTTAATTCAAATCCGCGGGCTCGATAAGACCTACAGCCGCGGCGGCGAAGTGATCCACGTTTTGCAGGGTCTGAATCTCGACGTAGACAAGGGCGAGTTCGTCGCCTTCATGGGTCCGAGCGGCTCCGGAAAGACTACGCTGTTGAATCTTTTGGGCGGGCTGGACGTGCCCTCTAGAGGCAGCATCACGGTAGCAGGCGACGAGATTACAAATATGTCCGGCAGCAAGCTCACCACCTGGCGCGCTCGTCACGTGGGGTTCATCTTTCAGATGTACAACCTGATCCCAGTGCTCACCGCGTTTCAAAACGTCGAGCTGCCTTTGCTGCTTACGAAACTCTCAAAATCCGAGCGGCGACAGCACGTGGAGGCTGCGCTGGGAATTGTCGGACTTTCAGACAGAATGAATCATTACCCGCGTCAACTTTCGGGCGGACAAGAACAGCGCGTCGCTATAGCCCGCGCCATTATCGCGGATCCGACCTTTCTTCTTTGCGACGAGCCAACCGGGGATCTGGACCGCAAGAGCGCCGATGAGATCCTCGATCTTCTCACCCGTCTTTCCAAGGAATACACCAAGACTATTCTAATGGTCACGCATGATCCGGCGGCCGCTGAGCGCGCGCAAGCGACATTGCATCTGAATAAGGGCGTACTGGTCGAAGGCGTACTTGCCGCGGGAGGTAGCCGCTGATGAAATATTTTCCACTAATCCTCGCAAATCTTTTTCGCAAAAAGCTGCGCACCATCCTCACCATCGGCTCGTTTGCTGTGGCGATGCTTCTTTTCGGACTGCTCGCTGTGATTCATGGCGCGTTCACTGGCGGCGTGGATGTCGCCGGCGTGGACCGCTTAATGGTCGTCAACAAGACTTCCATCATTCAGCCGCTGCCGATTTCCTATCGCGATCAGATTCTGCGCATTCCCGGCGTGAAAGCGGTCACATTCGATGTCTGGTTTGGCGGCATCTACCAGGACCCAAAGAATTTCTTTCCTAGTTTTGCCATTGATCCCGTGAACCAGCGCGAGGTATTCCCCGAGCAGGCTGTAACAGACGCTGAATGGAACGCCTTCGTTGCCGACCGCCAAGGGGCGATCGTCGGATCGAAAACGGCCAAGCGCTTCGGTTGGAAAGTCGGCGACCGCGTTCCATTGAAAGCGCCCATCTACGATCTGGCCCCCTGGGAGTTCAACATACGCGGCATCTACGACAGCCCGCGCGCAGGAGTGGACCTTTCCCAGTTCTGGCTTCACTACAAGTATCTCGATGAGCGCCGCGCTTTCGAAAAGGGCGATATCGGCTGGTACACCGTGAAACTTAATTCTGCGGACGATTCGGTTCGCGTCGAAAAAACGATCGACGATATGTTCGCTAACTCTCCGTTCGAAACGAAAACCGAGACGCTTCAAGCCGCGGCTGCGGGCTGGGTCAAGCAAGCGGGTAACATCGAGTTTCTAATTCTCGCCATCGGCGGGGTTGTGTTCTTCACCCTGTTGCTCGTCACTGGTAACACGATGGCTATTGCCGTGCGCGAGCGCATGGGAGAGCTGGCGGTACTAAAAGCGGTCGGCTATTCCGATCGATTCATCCTGTTCTTCGTGCTCGCGGAGTCTTTGTTCATTGCGATGTTGGGCGGCGCACTTGGCCTGGGAGCTGCAAAGGTATTCACGATAGTGGTTGGCGATCCCACGGGAGGATTGCTCCAATCCTTTGTCCTCCCGAGCTCCGCGATCTTGCTTGGCTTGGCGGCCGCGTTTGGAGTGGGAATTCTAGCTGGGATAATTCCGGCCACGTCTGCTATGCGTCTGCGTGTGGTTGACGCTCTTCGGGGGATTTAGCTGATGGCAATTCCAATTGTTTACAATTTGCGAAGTCTCCGGGCGCGCTGGGTCTCCGCGATCGTAGCGGTGCTCGGTATCGCCGGCACGGTGGGAGTTTTTCTCGCCATGCTCGGTCTGGCAAGAGGCTTTCGCGCGACGCTGGTTTCTTCAGGGTCTCCCGACAACGTTTTGATTCGGCGCTCTGGAGCCAGCAGCGAACTAGACGGCGCCGTTCCGCTCGAACAGGTGCGCGTTCTTGAGGACAAGGCGGCCATCGCGCGCGAAAGCGGCCAGCCGCTGGTCAGCCCCGAAGCCGTGGTGATCGCGCCTTTTCACTTAATTACCACAGGCACCGACGCAAACGTACAGGTTCGCGGCGTTACCCCGGAAGTTCTGAAGGTGCGCAAGAACATTCGCATTGTGCAGGGCCGGTTTTTCCAGCCTGGCCTGGCTGAACTGGTGGTCGGCAGAAACGTTGCCTCGACGTACGAGGGCTTTGATCTGGGAAAAACTGTGAAGTTCGGCGGCGGCACGTGGACCGTCGTCGGAGTTTTTGACGCCGGCGGCAGCGCTTTTGACTCCGAGATATGGACCGACGTCCGTGTCCTCAATCAGACCTATAAACGCCCCGACGACCTCTATCAATCCGTCACCGCGAGTTTGACGTCCCCGGCTGCGTTCGACCAATTGAAGGATGCAATCACGGCCGACCCGACCTTGACCGTGCAAGTGGACCGCGAGGCTGATTATTACGCGAGGCAGTCGGAAGTCTTGACCACCCTGATCACCGTGCTCGGCACTCTGGTCGCGATCATCATGGGTTTTGGCGCAGTCTTCGGCGCGCTGAATACCATGTATTCGGCGGTGTCCGAGCGTTCACGTGAAATCGCTACAATGCGCGCAATCGGCTTTGGAGCTTTCAGCATCATTGTATCTTTTCTCTTCGAAGCGCTGCTCATCGCGTTCATCGGGGGATTGCTGGGTGCGCTCGCAGTACTTAAGCTCAACGGCCTAACCACCAGCACGCTGAACATGCAGACATTCTCTTCCGTCGCTTTTGCTTTTCGAATCACCCCACTGCTCATCCTCATCGGCATTGCATTCGCGTTGTTTATGGGATTGATCGGCGGAGTCCCTCCTGCCATTCGCGCGGCGAGGCGGCCCGTGGCCCTGGCTCTTCGCGAGCTTTAGTCCGCGCAACCGTCCGGTGGGGCTCGGCATCATAGTTTCAAAAATAAACAGGAACTTTTTCACTTCGGGCAGGAATAACGATATGCTCAAAGCGCGCTTGAAAATGGGATCCTAAAGGTGAGCATGAGACCGGAAACTATCGAGAAGAAATTTTCAGTCGTGGCGATTTCGTTCCTTGTAAGCGTATTTGCTCTCGGTTTGGCGGCCTGCGGCGGAGGTAACAGCGGCACCGCCTCCGTCACTTCGATCATGATTTCGCCCACAGCGGCGACCGTTGATTTCAATACCCCAATTGACATCACTGCGCAGGTCAATCTCTCAAACAACACGGACGCGACGAATACTGCAGTAACCTGGCAGGTGAATGGAATCGGAGGAGGCAACGGCACGGTCGGCACCATCACGAATTCTCCCGATGACAGCCAAGTCGGTATTTATACCGCTCCCCGCGTCGTACCACCTGAGAACAATGGTCAAGTAATGATAACGGCGACCGCGCCGCAGGTTCCCTCGAGCACGACCAATACAAACATCGTGACGTCGAATACTGCCATCATCACAGTTGGCGCGGGTCTCGGACTCACGATAACGCCGACGACCGCAACTGTCGGCGCCGGTGGCACACAGCAGTTTTCTGCATTTCTTAATAACTTGCCTGACGCGAACGCGACCTGGACTGTAACCTCGACAAATGGCGGCAACGTTGGAACGATTAACCGAACCACAGGGTTGTACACCGCCCCTCCTTCGCCTCCTCCAGGCGGCATTGTCACCATCACCGCGCAGGATAGCACCGTCACGCCAACGCAGATGGCAACGGCCACGGTGACGGTTGGCTTCTCAGATCAATCGCTCAACGGACCGTTTGCATTCTTCTACTCGGGAGACGATGAAACTGGTCTCATGGCCGTCTCCGGCAGCTTCTTCGCGGACGGCAATGGCCACATTCAGAGCGGCATTGAGGACGTCGACAGTTTTTCCAACGGAGGCCCCGCACAGTTCCAAATCGCCGGAACGTACAAAGTCGGTACGGACGGCCGCACGAGCGTCGTGTTGAACCAAGGATTGCCCGGCGCCAGCACTTGGCAGTTCGCGCTTACCTCGAATCAGCACGCTGTAATGATCCGCTTCGACCGCAATATCACCGGCAGCGGGACGATCGACCAGCAAAATCTAGACGACATCTCTACTCTTTCCAACATTACTGGACCATATGTGTTTAATGTCGCCGGCGCGGACACTTCGTTTTTCCCCATGGGCGTCGCCGGTAAATTTACCGCCAGCGGTAGCAACAGCGTCCAGACCGGAACCGGCGTTACCGATGTCAACGATAACGGTGTTGTGAAGCAGGCCGACACGTCGCTCACTGTTTCTTACTCTCTCGATAGCACTGAGCCCGATACCGGCCGCGGCATGATGACTCTCACGACCAGCACGGCCGTTCATAAATACGCATTCTACATTGTGGATGCGACCCATCTGTATCTGGTCGAAATTGACAACAATGCTTACCTCGTAGGAAGTGCGTACAGCGGATCGACTGCGGCGGCAAGCATCCCCGCGGGGAACTACGTCTTCACGGCAGGAGGCAATTCTTCCGGCGGTTCTTTTGCATCCGGCGGAGTATTTACTTCGGCAGGGAACAGTAGCCCCACCGGAGGCAGCATTACCGGCGGTATATTCGACCTTAACAACGCCGGCACGGTCACGACGGGCACCGCGATTGGTTCCTGCGCATACACTGTGGCTTCAACCGGCCGCATCGTTCTAGGCTTGAATGTAGCGGGAGGAACGTGCCCCAGCGCCACCAGCAATCAGTACGCGGTGTATCAGACGGCGCAGGCAGCTTCGACAGCCGTTGAGCCTGCCGCTGTAATGCTTGAACTGGATTCAACTGCCGTAGCTACCGGCTCAGCTTATCTGCAAAGCGTTACCGCCGAACCCCTTCCCGGCAGCTTCGGACTAAACCTCGCCGGCCAGGGAGTTTTTCACAATCAACCGGGATTAGTGCAGCAGGACGTTGAAGGGCAGGCTACTCTGACGACGTCAACAGTTTCCAGCGGAAATCTAGATATCAACAATTTTAATGCCGGCATCCAGACGGATCCGATTAGCACTATCGGCAGTTCGATCTCCGCGCCAATGTCGAACGGGCGCGGATTGGCTGTGCTGGTGGCCACAAACCCGGACGTTAGCTACAACCTCATCTATTACGTGATCGACAACAACACAGCGCTTCTCTTCGATTCAGACACGAATCGCGTGGTGATCGGAACTATCGACAGACAGTTCTAGATTCGGCCACGTCGAAAAGTGTGGTTCAGAGTATCAGCCTGAAGAACCGGTCGCCGAAAGTAGCAGTCCTTTTCGGTGACCGGTCTTGATTCGAACACGTCTTATCCATGCTTTGGCTTCACGAGGGGAGAACTCTTGCCCCATTCCCCGGTAAATACGAACGAATCGAGCGGCTTACGCTGCCGTGCAGCCAGCTCGCGCTTGCGCATTTCGTCCCCCAAGGACGAAGGATCGCCCGCATAGCCCAGCGCTATCCCCGCAACGGTTTCGTAATCCGCGGGAATGTGAAACAGCTTCCGCGCTTTTTCCGGATCGATTCCCGCCATTTGGTGAACGGATAGTCCCAGCGCTTCTGCCTGAATCGATAGGTTGGCAGCCGCTTGGCCGACGTCATGGAATGCATGCCGATTAGGTTTCCCGTCGTCAAAATTGAGCTTTGCGACGCTCAGCGCGACAACCGGTGCTTGTTTTGCCCATCCTTGATTGAATTCGACAAACGAATCGAGGACGCGATTGAAATTCTCCGGGTCGTCCTTCGTGCCGACAATGAAATACCAAGGCTGCGCGTTGTAGGACGACGGAGCCCACCTCGCGGCCTCAAACAAGCTGCGAAGCTTCTCTGGTTCGACCGGGCGGGGATCAAACGCTCGCGGACTCCAGCGATGTCGGATCAAATCATGAATCGATGCACTCGTCTCGGCCGGCTTTTTAATTGCACCCATGCTTCCTCCTCGCGGTGTTTTCGTTTGATATTGTTTTCGTCCTATAGTGCATTCTTGACCGTCAGGAATTCTGTTTCAGGCTTTCGCTCGCGAATGATCGACCGAGTACGGACCGGGACCGTTATAGGCCAGGATCACTAGTCCGCCCATGATTGCAACATTCTTCAAAAGGTGAATCATGTTGTCCTGTTGTTCCGCGCCTTGCATGGCCCAGAAATTGTGGAAATAGAAAGTGACCGGTATTAGGTATAGAAAGAGAAGCCATGCCGCGATCCGGGTCTGAAATCCAATAAGGATGGCAAGTCCGCCGGCGAGTTCTATTACGACGGCACAAGCGATGGCAACGCCGGCCAGCGGCAAGCCCTTGGCGGTCGCATATCCAACCATCTGCGAATATCCGCCAATCTTGAAAAATCCGCTAATCAAAAACACAACGCTCATCAGTATTCGGCCGGCCAACGGTGTGAAACTGCTCGATGAATCGCTCACTTTGTGTCTCCTTTTTCAGGTGGATTTACGCTAGATCGAAAAGCAGAACTTCCGATGGTTTTGCCGCCTCGACGCGCACTTCGGATTCTTGTGAAATGGCCGCGCCATCGCCGGCTTTCAGATTTGTTCCGTTTACCGCGACTGTTCCGCGTGAAACTTGCATCCATGCGGAACGGCCTGCTTTCAACGAGTGTTTGGCCTGCTCGCCTTCGTTCAGTCGAGCGATGTATAGATTCGCATCCTGGTGAATATTGACTGGCCCTTGCGGACCCGCAACCAGATGAAACCGTCCTCGCAAGTCTTTATCCGGAAATGTAAGTTGCTCGTACTCCGGTTTCAGATTCTTGCGGTCCGGCACGATCCATATCTGCAAGAGATGGGTCGAGTCCTTCGCGGACGGATTGAATTCGCTGTGCGTGATGCCTGAGCCCGCCGTCATGTGTTGCAATTCACCCGGCCGGATCACTGCACCCGTGCCCATGCTGTCGCGATGTTCCAGCGCGCCATCCAAAATCCACGTCAAAATTTCCATATCCCGATGTGGATGCATACCGAACCCCTGTCCAGGCGCGATGATATCCTCATTCAACACACGCAAGGACCGGAATTGTATGTGTTCCGGGTCGTAATACTGATCGAACGAAAATGTGAATCGTGTATCCAGCCACGACAGCTTGTTGTGGCCGCGCTCATTACTGGGTCTCACTTGAATCATGTTTTTTCTCCGTCCGGGTTTTTTCTGAACTGGATTTCTCGCCGGTTCCTAGCTTTCGGCATAACCGGCGCAGTTCTTCTTGTTCGTTTGGTTCTAATTGGCTCATTTCCTTCAAAATCATTTTCGCGTGCCCCGGGACAACCCGCTTGATCAAGCGTCGCCCTTTCGGAGTGAGATGTATCACGATCGTGCGGCGATCTTCCGTTTGCCGTTCCCGGCGGACTAGTCTGTGTTTTTCCAGATTGTCGATCACCAGCGTTATGTTTCCGCCGCTTCGCAGCAACTTTTCGCCTAGTACGCACTGCGTCAAAGGCCCCAGATGTAGCAGTGTTTCGAGGACGCCGAACTGCCCCACCGTTAGGCCCTGCCCTTCGAGTTGCACGCTGAGCCTGGCTTGAAGCGAATTCGTAGCCCGCGCGAGATTGATGAAAGCGTTCAGCGCGCGCTTGGTTTCCGCCGATCCTTCGAAATGAGTTGGCAAAGTCGTTTAACCTATAATTGTTTAATATCAAAGCATAAGATGCGGAAGGACTCGTTCGGGATTCATCCTGGCGCAGACCTAGGGTTTCTGCGTGGGTCGAATGAGGATTTCACTAATGAAGCTTTGTGGCGACTGCGTGACGATGACTTCCACGGCATGGGCTATGTCTTCTGATTGCAACATCTTACCGGTATCTTTGCCGGCATGCGGCGAAAAATCCGTCGCCACACTTCCAGGGCAGACCGCGCTGACCCTGATTCCGAACTGCCGGAGGTCCTCGGCCATGCATTCAGTCAATCCCAGCAGACCCCACTTCGAAGCGCAGTATATGGCTCCGCCTGCGAACGCATTCTTTCCGGCCAATGAAGCGATGTTGATAATGTGGCCCGTGCGACGTTCGATCATTCCTGACGCTACGGCTTTGCTCAGCAGGAACACGGACTTCAAATTGGTGTCTAATACTGCGTCCCAATTTTCCTCGGCTGCTGCTTGGAAGGGAGCAAAATATCCAATGCCCGCGTTGTTCACCAGGATGTCGATCGCGCCGAGAGACTGCTCAGTTTTCTGCACGAGTTTTTCGATGTCACTAGCGCGAGCCACGTCAGCTGATGTAGCGACAACCTGGAAGCCTTCGCCTCGCAACTCGCCGGCCGCGTTTTCGAGCTTGTTGGCATCCCGCGCGCACAAGCTTAGCTTCGCCCCCGAGCGTCCGAGGCTTCGCGCAATGGCTAAACCGATTCCGCGGCTGCTGCCGGTAACGAGTGCAACTTTGCCATCCAACGGTTTTTCGGCGGGCATCGGTGAGCTCCGCGAGGCGACATTTTACTGAGATATAACATCATAGCATTGAGATGGTGGCGTGCACGGATGTCCCGCAGACGCGTAAAATTGAGAACCACAGGTCGATTCACCTTGCGTGCTTGAATAGCTTTCCCTATAATCCCGTGGATTTCATTTACCCCGTTCTTCTAAACGGGTCGCACCGTAAATTCGACTCTATCCAGGTGAATTTGGTTCAGGAGGCAGGGAACAACATGCGAAAGTCTTTTGCCATCATAGGAGCATTCCTCAGCATTTTCGGAATGCTTTGTCTGTTCGTACGGCCTGCCGCGGCCCAAGATCAGCAGGATCAAAATAAGGCCGCTCCCTATACCATGCCGGAATATAACGGTTTCCAGGCTTGCCATGCGGAAACCAACGCGCAAATGCGCGTGAAATGTCTCGACGATTTCGTCGCGAAATTTCCCAATTCTTCTTTGATGCCCTACGTCCTCCAGCTCTACTATACGACTTACAACGAGCTGAAAAATTATCCGAAAACTATCGAATACGCCGATAAGTTGGTCGCGCTAGGCGATAAGGTGGACGCTGGAACGCGCCTGCAGGCGCTCTATGCGCGTTCGCTTGCGTTCAACTACGCATTTGGCGACAAGGCTCCCGACCCAGACCAGCTCAACAAGGGCCGTGCGGCGGCTATCGAAGGCCTGAAGCTTTTGAACGGCATCACCAAGCCGGCCACTCCGGCGATGACCGACGACCAGTTCGCCGAGCAGAAAAAAGTGCCCACTATTTTGTTTAACTACACTGCGGGATCTGCGTCCTACACCTTGAAGGATTACCCTGCCGCTATTCAGTATTTCAAAGCAGCTCTAGCCGTTACAGCCACGGACGCCATTACAAACTACCGTCTCGGGCTTGCTTATCTGCAATCCACGCCTCCGCAACCTCTCGATGGATTCTGGTACCTCGCGCGCGCCATCGATCTGAAGATTCCCGACGATGCGAAAGTGAAAGACTACCTTCGCAAGCAAATTCTCGCGTACGAGCAACCGGGATGCGATTCCCAAGTGGATGCGCAGCTCGCCGATCTGCTTCAGTTGGCGGCTAACTCTCCCGACCGCCCGGCAACCTACACGATTCCCAGCGTCGATGATCTGAAGAAAATCCAAGCCTCCAGCAACATTTTGACCGTGCTCACCGATCTCAAAGCCGGCGGCGACAAAGCTAAAATGACGTGGTTGGCTATCTGCGGCGCCGAATTCCCGGAAGTGGCAGGGAAAGTGATCGACGTTACTCCTGGGACTGACTTTGTCGAGTTGCACATCGTTACTGGAGCCACCGCGGAAGAAATAGAGGCTTCAACTACCGCCAATCTGGACGTAAAGGTTGTGGGTCAGCCGGACGCATCCCGCTTGCAGAAAGATGACGGCGTGCGCTTCAGCGGCACGCTGGTGAGCTACGATCCCGATCCGGCTTTCATGCTCCACTGGGACAAGGCGAAAATCAACCCAGAAGATATCCCGGCCGAAAAGGGCAAACATACGCCTCGCAAGGCCACGCCGAAACCTCCCGGAAAGTAGCGTTCGGACCTAAGTTCAAAGAAAGTGGCCGGCTCATCATAGGGCCGGCCATTTTCTTTTGGAACGGATTCCTCCCGGACTTTCGGGACATGGGCCGCTAGAAGCAGTGTTGCAATGACGCGTGTGAGGGTCTCTAACTGCGGCGGTGACTAACGTGGTCCAGTTTATACTCGCCAACTTTACGGCTTAGCGTGTTGCGGTGGATTCCCAGCGCTTTGGCCGCGCGAGATTGATTTCCCTTCAGTTGTTCCAGCACCCGCTTGATGAATTTCTTTTCGAACTCCGTGACGGCTTCTTCGAGTAAGATTCCTCGCTCGACCATAATTCCTACCAGCGATTCCAATTGATCTTTCACGGTTGTGCGCTCCGCGTTCATACCCGGGCAAAGGTCCCTTACTTTCCGTCGAGTGAGTGGCCGGTAATCTGCTGAAACGCGTCTCGATATTTCTGCTGGGTTCCGGTGACTACTTCTGGCGGCAGGGCCGGTCCCGGAGGTTGTTTATTCCAACCGATCCGTTCCAGGTAGTCGCGAACGAATTGCTTATCAAAGGATGGCTGTGCTTTCCCCGGAATGTATTGATCTGCGGGCCAGAAACGCGAGGAGTCCGGAGTCAGTGCTTCGTCGATCCAAATCATCTCGTTGCCGATCAAGCCGAATTCGAATTTGGTGTCAGCTATGATGATCCCGCGCGCGGCGGCGTGCTCAGACGCGAGGCGGTAAATCTTCAAGCTCGTATCGCGCAGGCGCTCAGCAAGCGGTCGGCCGATGCGCGAAATGGTTTCCTCAAACGAAATATTTTCGTCGTGTCCGCTGGTCGCTTTTGTCGAAGGCGTGAAAATCGGCTCCGGCAGCTGGTCGGATTCGCGCATCCCGGAGGGAAGCGATATCCCGCAGATTTTCCCCGTCTTCTGATAGTCCTTCCAGCCGGAACCGGAGATATAGCCCCTGACAACACATTCGATCTGAATGGGGTCTGTTTTCCGTACCAGCATTGCGCGGCCTTCCAGCGAAGCCTTGAACGGCGTCAGCTCGCCGTCGAAATTCTCGGCCGTAAGGACATGGTTCGGGACTACGTCCGCGAGCCTGTTGAACCAGAAAAGCGACAGTTGCGTGAGAACGCGCCCCTTGTCGGGAATCGGTGTCGGCAGCACGACGTCGAAAGCCGACAGGCGGTCGGTGGCTACGATCAGCAAACGGTCGCCAACTTCATAAATGTCGCGAACCTTGCCTCGCGCTCGAAGCTTCAGTCCCGGAAAATCTGTTTGTGAAATGACGGCGCTCATTTGTGGAGAAGACACGGAATGTTTTTCCTCACTGGAGGCGGGTATTCTAGCTCAGCGTGACCGGATGTCAACGCCTAAGAATTCTTTTTTCTCGGCGATGATCGGTGAACACGTTCGGCCAGAAACGTCTCGATTGCCATTCGAAGTACAGTTGAAGGACTTAGCTGTCGAAAACGACTCCGCGCTAGGCGGCGTTGCTCGCGGCTTTCGGTGCCGACGCTGCGGAGGCTTCTTCCCACTTCACGGAAACCAGCTTTGAGACGCCGGGTTCCTGCATCGTCACGCCATAGAGCACCGAACCCATCTCCATGGTTTTGCGATTGTGGGTCACCACGATGAATTGAGTTTGGGCACACATCTCTGCGAGCATCCTGTTGAAGCGGCCAACATTGGCTTCGTCAAGGGGCGCGTCCACCTCGTCAAGAATGCAGAACGGGCTGGGCTGATAGCGGAACACGGCAATGAGCAATGCCAGCGCCGTAAGCGCCTTTTCACCGCCCGAGAGCAGAAGAATGTTTTGCAGCCGTTTTCCCGGTGGCTGCGCCGCGATATCGATACCCGCGTCACCGGAACTGTCCGGTTCGCTTAGCCGCATTTCACCGTGGCCGCCGCCGAAGAGCGACTGAAACGCGATCGCAAAGTGAGCGTTGATGAAGTTAAACGCTTCCTCGAATTTCTGTCGCGAGATTTGATCCAGCTCCGTTATGGTGAGCCGAGTGTTCTCGATGGCTGCTACCAGGTCGTCGCGCTCGCGCCGCAAAAAGCCCTCGCGTTGCTCGCATTCCTGGAATTCTTCCAGGGCCATCATGTTCACCGGCCCCATGGCGTCCACGCGCGCTTTCATCTCGTTGTAATTCGTCTCGGCAGTTACCAGGTCTTCGCCCACGAGCAATTGCGCTTCCTGCGCCATCAGATCTTCGGGCTGAGCGTTCAATTCAGCCACGCATGTCTGTCGGAGGTAATCGCGGTCCGCGTCGTTACGCGCCTTCTCGATCTGCCGCTGGTTGCGCTCGGCGCGAAGCTCGTCGAGAGACTGGCGCTTGCCTCGCACGGATTCGTCAAGTTGCGCCGTACGCGTGCGAGCCGTTTCCCATTCTCGTTCGAGCGCGCCTTTTTGCTCTTCCAGCCGAAGCTTTTCTTTGCTGAGTTCCTCGGCCTGAACCGAGAGCTGCCCGCAAGAAGACTCCAATTCCGATTTCTCCTCGTGCATCGTTATCAGTTGCTGGCGCAGCGACGACAACCGCTCTTCGGCTAAGCCGATTTCTTCCGACATTTTTTGCCCGGCAGCCTCGGCGCTCGTTAACCGCTCGGTCATGGTCGCAAGCTCTTCGCGGCCTGTCGCCAAACGCTGCTGCAAAGCTTGAAACGCCTGTCTCATCCGAACGAGCTTTTCAGCGGATTCGGAGCTCTCCATCTCCGCCGCGGCTCGAGAACGTACCGCTTCCGCATGCTGTCGGCGAGATTGTTCCACGCGCAAACGCGCGGACTCGGCTTCGGAATTGAGACGGCTGATTTCTTCGCGCTCGGCAGAAAGTTGAAGCTCGATCCGTTGCATCTCCGACCGGGCTTGATCGAGAAGGTGAGTCGCAGCGACCAGCGATTTTTCCGCCTCGACGTGTTGTGAGTTCGCCAAAGCCACCGCAGACTCGCCTGCGGAAATCTTCTGCCCAAGTTGAGCGAGCAGCTCCTGTTGTTCCTGTGAGATTCGCTCCAGCCTGCCTGCCTCGGCTTCGTGCTGGCGAAGTTCTCGCTTCAATGCCAGCGGGCCTGCTTCACCGGCGCGTCCGCCTGAAACTATGCGGCCGTGATAACACGTCCCATCCGGCGTCAAATAATAACTGTGCGGATTTTCGTGGGCCAATTGTTCGGCTACCGCAGACTCCACCAGGTACGCGGTGCGAAGCTTGGTAAGAAAATGTTTCGCGGTCGGCCCCACCGGATCGCGGAATTCAACCAGCCGGTCAAGTCTGGCTACGATACCTGGCGCCAAAGGAAGGGAACCGTCAGCTTCGGGCGTTTTAACTTCCAGGTCGATCTGCGAATCGACAAAAAATGTTGCGCGCCCGCCCATATCGTTGCGCAAAAGCGCGATTCCGGCTCGCGCGTGATCGAACGACTCAACCACAATGTATTCCAGTTCATCTCGCAGAAATTGTTCGACGGCGCTCTCGTATTTTTCCTGCACCTCAGCGTAATCGGCAAGCAATCCGATCGCCCGGAAACTTCCGTCAGAAGACGCCGGACTATCCGGGGGATTAACGCTGAACAGTTTTTGAACCGCATCCGCGGTGTAAGCGCGGTCGCTGAGGATTTGCTCGATGGATGTCCGGCGCGCTCGCTCCGCCGAAAGACTTTCACGCGTACCCTCAAGCTGCTGCCCAGCTTCCCGGTGGCCATTCCGCAGATCCGCCAGACGCAGTTGCGAGTCTTGAAACGCTTTGCCTGACTCCTGGGCCTGCATTTGCGCTTGCTGAAATGCGCCTTCGGCCGCCACAACTCTCTCCTTCAATGCCGCGCACTCCTCTTCGATAGTCCGCAGCGCGACACCTCGCTGTTCTTCAGCAGCCGCGTGGCGGGCTGCCGCTTCTTCAGCCTGAAGCGATTCCGCTTGTTCCCGCGCAGATTCTTCCACCAAACGTGCTGCCAGCTGATGGAGTTCCGCGATCCGAGCTTCCAGCCGTTCTTGTTCGCCGGTGCTGGACGCGGTTTGCTCCGTCGTTTGCCGCAGCGCCACTTCCAAAAGCGCGGTCTGCTCGCGAAGGGAGCTTGCCGCTTCGCGCTGTGCAGACATCCGCGCGGTTAGTTCCGTTGTTTGTCGCTCGGCCTGCTCTAATTCAAATCCCAGGCGTGTGGCGCGTGCATCAATTTGGACCACTTGTTCACGGTTAAACGTGATTCGGTTTTCCGCGCGATCGAGATCGAGCGCGGTTTGCCCGAGCAGGTTATGAATTTTCCGTAATTCCGCATCCAACTCGTAGCTTCGAGCGCTCAGGCGTTCCTGCTCGGCCTCCAGCTCGTGCACCGAACGCGCCTTGCGCTCTTCCGCCGAATCCATCTCGCGCAGCAGGTTTTCCAGCCGGGCAGCTTCGATATCGAGATGCTCCGCTTTACTCGCCAGAACGCTGCGCAGCAGCCCGCGCATTTGTTCTCGGAGCTCTGCATAACGCCGCGCCTTGGACGCTTGCCGTTTCAGCGACGCCAGCTGCTTCTCTACTTCCACCAAAATATCGTTTACCCGCGAGAGATTGATCTTCGAAGCTTCCAGCTTCGCTTCCGCCAAACGTCTCTTCGTCTTGTACATCGTGATGCCGGCGGCTTCTTCGATGATTGCGCGGCGGTCCATCGGCTTCGAATTCAGAATTTGGCCGATGCGGCCCTGCTCGATAATGGCGTAGCTATCGGGACCGAGTCCGAGCCCCATGAAAAGTTCCTGCACATCGCGCAAACGTGCCACGCGCCCGTTAATCAAATACTCGCTTTGCCCCGAACGATACAGCCGCCGTCCCACCACGACCTCGCCGGGTTTCAATGCGATAGCGGGCTTCTCTGCCACGCGCTTCTTCCAAGGCTTGCGGCTATCGGAGCTTTCTTCCGCCGCCGCGTCCGTCTGGGTGCATGCAATCTCAAGAAAACCATCTTCGTTGGCAACGGAGACGGGCTGCTCCACAAGCGTCGGCCCTGCTTCCACGGGCGCTTCTTCAGGGGCGTCTAGCACTTTGCCCACGGCTTCAGACAGTTCCGGATCCACCAGCGTCAGCGTCACTTCCGCCAGACCCAGCGGAGGTCGCTTGGCCGTACCGTTGAATATGCAGTCGGACATACGCTCGGCACGCAGCTGTTTGTGGCTCTGTTCTCCCAGCACCCAAGAGATCGCGTCCACCACATTCGACTTGCCGCAGCCATTCGGGCCGACGATGCAGGTGATCCCGCTGCCGCTGAACGTGATCGGCGTCTTCTCGAAGAACGATTTAAAGCCCAACAACTCCACTTTACGCAGTTTTAACACCAGTTCCCTCGCACAGTTCGCACCCAACGCCTCATCGGCAGAAGGAGCTTCGATTTGAAATTTCTTTGGAGGTCTTTCGAGACAAAAACGTGGGAGGGTCGCTAGTCAATGGCCCTGCCGCCTGGCGCTATCGGATCGGCGGTACGGGAAGAGAAATTAGCATGGTGCACGGGCCGTGTAAAGAGCGGTCTTGCGAATTGTTTCACCGGCAGACACGCGGCGAAACAAAAGCTCCCCATTTTCTTATTGCCATATTTGGCTTAGAGTAGTGCCATGGCCGACTACTACCTGCTCAAAACCGAGCCCACTGAATATTCCTTCGCCGACCTGCAACGGGACAAAGCAACCGTCTGGGACGGAGTATCGAATCCGGTGGCATTGAGGAATTTGCGAGAGATGAAGCCTGGCGCACAGCTGATCATCTACGAAACCGGAAACCAAAAACTCGCCGTGGGGACTGCTAAAGTGGTGTCCGCAGAAATCTCGAATCCCAAGAAGCCGGAAATCGAGATTCAAGCCGGCAAGGCGCTCGCCAAGCCAGTCTCACTCGCGGAAATGAAAGCCAACAGGCTATTCGCCGATTCGCCTCTTGTCCGGCAAGGAAGGCTCTCAGTCGTTCCGCTGACCGCTGCCCAATACAATGCGTTAACTGCCCGCTGACTCCACTTGCGCATTGACTTGAACCGAGGCGCATCCTAGGATGACGCGCAGGGGTGTGTATTTGGAGCCTGATGTTACACTTGGGGCACGCCGAGTATTTCCTACCGTCGTCATCCTAATCGTAATTTTTATTCTATCTGTCGCAGGATTGCGCCCTCCCGCTCCCAAGCCGGTTAGCGCCCCCGCAAATACGTTCTCCGCCGATCGCGCCAGAGAAGTGCTTCGCCGACTGGTGGGCGATGGAATCCCGCACCCCACTGGAAGTTCCGCAAACGGCATCGTACGCGGCCGAGTCCTTGATGAGTTGACCAAACTCGGTTATCAGCCGGAAGTACAAAGCGGATTTTCCTGCGACGACTTCGGAACCTGCGCGACTGTAAAAAATATCCTGGCGCGATTAGACGGAGTCGAGCCCGGCGCATCCGTTTTGTTATCTGCACACTACGATTCTGTGGCCGCAGGCCCGGGAGCTTCCGACGACGGCGCCGGAGTTGCTGCGGTAATCGAGATAGCGCGCGCTCTGAAATCGACGGCAGTACCGCGTCATCCGATCATTATTTTGATTGATGATGGCGAAGAAGCGGGGTTGCTCGGCGCACAAGCGTTCGTCACGCAAAGCCCCTGGGCAAAAGACGTCCGCGCCGCCGTTAATCTGGAAGGCCGCGGCACCTCCGGCCCAAGCATGATGTTCGAAACCGGTAGCGCCAATTACTGGGCGGTAAAACTTTATTCACGGTACGCCGAGCGTCCTGCCACCAGCTCGATTTTCTACCAGGTTTACAAGCAGCTCCCGAACGATACGGATTTCACCGTGTTCAAAGCCTTCGGATATCAAGGTGTCAACTTCGCCTACATCGGAGATGTGAATCGCTACCACACGCCGCTCGATAACTTCGCAAATGCGGATCCCCGAAGCTTGCAACACCATGGCGAAAATGCGCTGCCCATGATCTTGGCGCTTGCGAATAGCGATCTCGCCAAACCGCCGTTGAAGGAAGCTGTTTTCTTTGACCTCTTCGAACGATGCGTGGTCTTCTGGCCTGCGGGTTGGAGCTTTCCAATCGCTATTGTCGCGCTGATTCTGCTCCTCTTCCAAGTTGGGTGGTTGATAACCAAGAATCGCCTCCTGCCTTCTGCGCTCTTATGGGGCGTCGTCAACTGGCTGGCGATTTTTATTACCACAGGCGTCCTTGCGTTGATTTTTCAAAAAGTTCTGCATGTCGCTGGAGTAACGCCGACAAACTGGGTGGCTCACTCGCTTCCACTGCAAACTGCATTCTGGTGTCTGGCGATTTCCGTGGTGACTGTCTTGTCGCTCGCCTTTGAGAGTCGCTCTGGATTTTGGGGCTTGTGGGCAGGGGTTTGGATCTGGTGGGCCCTTTTCTCGGTTGTGATTTGTTGGTTGACCGGTGGGATCGGCTACGTGCTGTTGGTGCCCTCGTGTGTCGCAGTCGCGACGGGGTTGCCACTCACATTGCGCAATAGCGAACCCCGAAACGGTACGTGGCTAGCCGCGGCTTTGCCTCTTTTTGCGGCTGGAATCCTTGGTTTCGGCCACGTGATCATGCTCTATGATGGCCTGGGCATCCGGATACTTGCGGGCATTGCAGTTCTCGTCGCGCTGCTACTCTCACCGCTGGCGCCGCTCTTGGCCAGTTTGCGCGGGCCGAAAGGCTCTACGCGATTCGCGCTTCCTGGAGCGGCCATCGCTGCCACTGTGCTCGCAATTTTTGCAGCCGTAGTCGCGCCGGCGTATTCAGCGAGGGCGCCGGAGCACGTCAACCTGCAATATCGGCAAGACGGCGATTCCGGCAGATCGCAATGGGTCGTGTATACGGACTCAGGCCGCTTGCCCGAGCCGATTCGCGTGGCAACGAATTTCCATCGCATCGACAAAGGCTCGTTTCCGTGGGACACGCTTCCCGCATTCCTGGCTGATGCTCCGCACCTCGAAATTGCCGCTCCCACTCTTACTATTCTCGAGTCTTCAGAATCGGGAGGAAAACGGCAATATCGCGCTCTTTTGCGCTCTGAACGCGGCGCGCCGCAGGCCGCTGTCTTTTTCCCGCCGGATTCAGGAATCGATCAGGTCCAGATACAGGGCCTGTCGATTCCGCTAAAAAACGAGCGAATCCTTCGTTATTTTAATGGCTGGAATCTGTACCGGTGTATGACCATGCCGGCGAAAGGCATCGAGATCAAGTTTGAACTGCCTTTGGGAAAGCCCGTAGAACTCTACGTCCTCGATCTAAGCTATTTGCTCCCGCTCGAAGGAATGTTCGTGGTGAAATCGCGACCACTCACCGCCACGGCTTTTTCTCAGGGCGACGTGACCATCCTCACTCGCAAGGTCCAACTCAATCCCTGATTGAACGGTTAGTTACTTTTCTCGAACTCCTGTTGTCTTTCCATCACGATGACCATTTTCCCGCTGTCGTCCTGCTCTGCGACGAGCGTGGCCTTTTGGATTTCCGATTTTCTTGCGGCCTGATGGATTCGCGCTGCTTCAGCCACTGTCAACGGCCTTGCGTCCAGTTCCTCTTGACCTAGAATCACAGCCTCTTTGTAGCTTTCAAATGTCGAAGGAACGAACTCGCCGGGGTTCTTCGCACTCACATTTACCTGTGCCTGCGAAGCGGACGGGGCAGCGACCCTGCTGGAAAGATTCGGGTGGGAGAATCCCAGAGTTCCTCCCCCGATCTGAGCGCGGGCGGATCCCGCGAGAAACATGATTCCCGCCAGAAGAATTATCTTTTTCATTTTTCTCTCTTTGGACTCGCGCCGATTATTCGGCATGAGACTCAAAACCTGGCTATAGCCTAACAGGACACATTTTTCAAAAAATGGGACGGAAGGTCTATTGGTACTATTCGAAGTGCTTCCAGGCCTTAGCCTTCCCAGTACCCCCTTGGCGATTTCAGCACGCGGGCTTGCAGCGCCCAGGAACGTCATTGCGCGACGGAGCTTTGCCGCAAACCGAAGCGTCAGTTAGAATTACACCTCTTGTGCGGTTTGAGAAATGACTGCCATCCACCTTCACAACACGCTGACCAATCGTCTGGAGCCTCTCGATCCCATCCATAAGGGCGAAGTACGCATGTACACGTGCGGACCCACCGTGTACGACTTCGCGCATATTGGAAATTTCCGTACATTTGTCTTCCAAGACGTTCTTCGGCGTTTCCTGCAGTCTCGCAAATACCGGGTGCTGCAGGTCATGAACTTGACGGATGTGGACGATCGCATCATCCAGAAAGCCGCTGCTGCTGGGGTCAGTATTCGCGAGTACACCGAAAAATATGTGCAGGCATTTCTGGAAGACATGGATGCTCTGCACTTGGAAGCTCCTGAAGAACTCGTTCGCGCAACGGACCACATTAAAGATATGGTCGCGCTGATCGAGCGGCTTCAAAAAAAAGGACTGACCTATAACAGCGAAGGCTCGATTTACTACAGCATCGCGAAGTTCCCGCACTATGGACGCCTCTCCAAAATCGATCTGGCGGGCATGAAAACCGGCGTTCGCGTAGACGTCGATCAGTATGAAAAGGAAAATGCCCGCGACTTCGCGCTTTGGAAAGCCCCCAAGCCCGGCGAGCACTTTTGGGAGTCGCGTATCGGCCCTGGCCGCCCCGGCTGGCACATCGAGTGCTCCGCAATGGCCATGAAATATCTGGGAGACACTCTCGACATCCACACCGGTGGCGTGGATCTTGCTTTCCCGCATCACGAAAATGAGATTGCGCAAAGCGAAGCGGCCACCGGCCATCCGTTCGTCCGGCTCTGGCTGCACGCGGAGCACCTGATCATCGACGGCGAAAAGATGTCGAAATCGCTCGGCAACTTCTATACCCTGCGCGATCTTTTCGGCAAGGGCCACAAGCCTTCCACCATCCGCTTTCTCTTGCTCTCGGTTCCATATCGCCGCCAGCTTAATTTCACCGCGGACAGCCTAAAACAAGCGGAAAGCTCCGTCGCGCGCCTGCGAAACTTCGTTTCACGATTGAAGTCCGAACAATTTCCTGCCGGCTCGAGTGCGGAAACTCGCAAGCGCGCTGAGCAGGCTGAGACGGAATTCGACGCCGGCCTGGCTGACGATCTGAACACGGCGATTGCCTTGGCCGCGGTTTTTGATCTGGTGCGCGACATAAATACGGCGATGGACCGCGGAGATTTCCGGCAACAGGACGCGCCGCGTGTAGTTGCTGCCATGGAAAAAGTCGATGGCGTTCTGGCCGTGCTTGCCGAGGACGACGACGAGAAGCTGTCCAAGCTCGGTTTCGGCCCGGACAAGCCGCGCATAGCTCAACAGCAGGTCGAAGCCCTGATCGAAGAACGAAATGCCGCCAAGAAACGGCGGGACTTCAAGCGCAGCGATGAGATACGCCAGCAGCTCGCCGATTCTGGTATCATAGTGGAAGATACGAAAGACGGCTCCGTCCGTTGGAAGTACAAATGAAGATTTCCACGAAATACATCTTGTCGCTCCACAGCCAGCCCTCTCACGAGCGCCCGAATCTCTTCGGCGTCGATTAAGTCCTTTTCCTCCATCTGTTCGCTACCAGTTCGTGCGTCACAAGACACCTGTGCGCTCACAGACATAAAGATTTTATAAATTTACTTCCTGGAGGAAGACATGCAAGCGACCGAAACAAATGTTGAAACCAAGTTGCCGAACCTGATTACTCCGCTGCCCGGCCCGAAGGCCAAGCAGATTGTGGAGCGCGATGCGCAGGTGATTTCGCCGTCATACACACGTGATTATCCGCTGGTCGCCAAACGAGGGCATGGTGCCGTTATCGAAGATGTGGACGGCAATTCATTCCTCGATTTCGCGGCAGGCATTGCCGTCGTTTCTACCGGCCATTGCCACCCGGGGGTCGTGGCCGCAATTCAAAAGCAAGCCTCCGAACTCATCCACATGTCCGGCACCGATTTTTACTATCCCAACATGGTGGAACTGGCGGAGAAGCTCGCTTCCATCGCCCCAGGCAAAGGACCTAAGCGCGTTTACTTCGGCAACTCCGGTGCCGAAGCGGTCGAAGCCGCCATCAAGCTCGCCAAATACCATACCAAGCGCGACAAGCTCGTCGCATTTCACGGCGCCTTCCATGGACGCACGATGGGTGCTCTCTCGCTCACCGCTAGCAGAGCAGTCCAACGCAAAGGTTTTGGCACGCTCCTCTCCGGCGTGTTTCATATGCCGTATCCGGACACCTATCGCGGCACTTACGGAATACGTCCAGAACACGCTTCCGCCGATTGCCTGTCCTATCTTCAAAATGAACTTTTCCGTCGCCGGGTGGACCCCGACGAAGTTGCCGGAATTTTCATCGAGCCGATTCAGGGCGAAGGCGGCTATTTGCCCGCCCCCGCGGAATTTCTCCAAGGGTTGGAAAAAATTTGCCACAAGTATGGAATCATGCTCGTCGCCGACGAAGTGCAATCGGGCATGGGTCGCACCGGCAAGTGGTGGGCCGTGGATTATTCCGGAGTTGAACCCGATATTATCTGCACCGCGAAGGGAATCGCCTCAGGCATGCCGCTCAGCGCAGTCATCACCAAAGCTTCAGTGATGGACTGGACCCCCGGCGCGCATGCTTCCACTTTCGGCGGCAATCCCGTCTGCATAGCGGCTTCGCTCGCAACGTTGGGATTAATCGAGAAGAGTTACATGGCCAACGCCGCTCGCATGGGCGAATTCATCAAGCAGCAAACCGCGGACTGGACCCAACGGCACAAAATCGTCGGCGAAGTTCGCGGCCGTGGTCTGATGATCGGCATTGAGTTTGTGCGCGATCAAAAAACCAAGGAGCGAGCGCCCGACTTGCGCAATCGAATCGTCCAGATGGCATTCCACAAGGGACTCCTGGTTCTCGGTTCAGGTGACACCACGCTGCGGCTTTGCCCGCCGCTCATGATCGACGAGGAACAGGCGGAATTCGCCGTCCGCACACTCGATGAAATCATCACGGAGATCGAGCGAACGTTATAACTCGACGTGCTCGACGAAGTGCAGGAATTAAAACGGCCGGGGAATGCCGGATTCTAAGTGTGAGTTCAAAAATAAAGATATACTCATGCCGTAAACGGGGACGTACGCTTTGATTTCTCAGTTCATATATTCCATTCTGAATTTTGCCGCTAGCAAAGGTTTAGCGGAAGCGCGCACGGAAGCTTCCGCAAAGCATCGTGCTCGGAAAACGGGAGTTCGCGGCGAAACCTACGCCTACTGGTATCTTCGCCATCAGGGTTACATCGTGATCGCTAGGAATTTCACAGTGCCCGGAATGAAGGGCGAACTCGACATCGTTGGGTACGACGGCCCCATGCTCGCATTTGTGGAAGTCAAAACTCGCGCGGCGGCCCCGTTAGGGCAGTCGAGGCCGGAAGACGCCGTAAATCCGGAGAAGCGTCGCAACCTAACGCGCATGGCTCGGCAATTTCTTCGCGCTCGCCGTTTGGACAATACCGATTGGAGGTTTGACGTCCTTGCCATCGAGACAAGCCTCGGTCAAAAACCATCCGTACGCCTCCACAAAGCGGCATTCGGCGAAGAAAAGTATTCATGAGAACCTGACAAGCCCAGGAGGAAAATTTGCCGGAGCTTCGCAAAGATCCGATTACGGGACGTTGGGTCATCATCTCGACCGACCGCGCGAAACGCCCCATGGATTTTGTCCGAGAGAGCGTTCAGATCAAGGGTAATGCGAACTGTCCTTTCTGCCCCGGCAATGAAGGAAAGACTCCATCCGAAATTCTCGCTTATGGCCGCAACGGCAGCGGCAAAGACACGCCTGGATGGACGCTTCGCGTGGTGCCCAACAAATTTCCCGCTCTCGGTATCGAAGGTGGTCTGGATCGGGAAGGCGAAGGCCTCTTCGACCGCATGAACGGCGTCGGGGCGCACGAAGTGATCATCGAAACGCCGGATCACAAATCCACGCTTGCGACCATCAACGACAAGGCAGTCGAGGAAATGTTTTGGGCCTATCGCGATCGCATGTTGGATTTGAAGAACGACCGCCGCTTCCGCTACATCCTTCTGTTTAAAAACCACGGAGAAGCCGCCGGAGCTACCGTCGAACACACGCATTCTCAACTAATCGCGCTGCCTATCGTGCCCAAGCGCGTTCGCGAGGAAGTGGACAACGCCAAGCGCTATTACGACGAGAAAGAACGCTGCATTTTTTGCGACATGATCCGCCAGGAAGCCGAGACCGCCACGCGCATGATCCTGGAGAATGATTTCTTCATCGCGCTGGCTCCCTACGCGCCGCGGTTTCCGTTCGAAACTTGGATTCTTCCCCGCCAGCACAGCTCGGCGTTTGAAAACATGCCCACTCCCTACTATGGAAGTCTCGCCAAAATTATGCGCGATTTTCTTACCCGGCTCGATTCCGTCTTGGCGTTTCCCTCCTACAACTACGTGATCCACACCTCTCCAACGGGCGAAGAGATCAACGATCATTATCACTGGCACATTGAAATGATGCCGAAACTAACGAAAGTTGCCGGCTTTGAATGGGGCACTGGTTTTTATATCAATCCCACTCCGCCCGAAGAAGCCGCGCGTTTTCTCCGCGACGCAAAGCCATAGTCCGCACGGGCAATCAGCGTGGGATTGTTTAGGGTATTATCGGGACGCGACGGATTCTTCTAGAGGGATTCTGCACTCGATCACTTCTCTTATTTTCTGCAACAGGCTTTCTCGCGTAAACGGCTTCTGTAGAAATGCCGCTCCAGCTTCGTAAGAGCCATCCTGGCTATCGTGTTCTAGGTAGCCGGACATGTAAACGATCATGAGTTCCGGATGGCAGCGTTTCAATTTCCTGGCCAGCTCGGTTCCTCTCAATCGCGGCATCACTACGTCCGTCACCAGCACGTGGATCGAACCTCGGTGCTGTTCCGCTATCTCGAGCGCGTCCAACCCGTCTCTCGCAACTAGAACTTTATATCCGCTCGCCTTCAGAAACTCCGACGCCAGCTCTCGAACAGCTTCCTCGTCTTCCGCCAGCAGGATGGTTCCGAAGCCGCGGACTGGAGACTCCGAGTCCTTCTCCGGCCCCGCCGCCTGCACAGCTTCTCCGCTCTTCGGCAGGAAAATTTGGAACGTGGTGCCGCTTCCCACTTCACTATCCACCCAAATATAACCGCCGCTCTGCTTCACGATGCCATATACCGTTGAAAGACCTAGTCCGGTGCCTTTCCCCAGCTCTTTGGTGGTAAAGAACGGCTCGAAAATTCGCGCCTTGGTTTGCGCGTCCATTCCTTGCCCGGTGTCTTCCACCTCTAGCAGGACGTAATGCCCGGGCACGGTGGGCGGATGTTTCTTCGCGAACTCATCGTCGAGGACCATATTGCGAGTCCGAATTGTGAACTTGCCGCCTTTTTTATGCATCGCGTCTCGAGCATTCACCGCTAGATTCATCAACACTTGCTCGATCTGCGACGGATCAGCTTTTACCAGTCCAAGAGTGTGCGCCGCGTAAAATTTGAACTCAATATCTTCACCGATCAGCACCGGCAGCATTTTGCACGTCTCCGTGATCAGCGCGTTCAGATCGAGAACCTTCGGTTGCAACACCTGCATGCGGCTGAACGCCAGCAGTTGGCGCGTCAATGACGTCGCGCGATCCGTCGCTTTCTTCACCTGAGTGATGCTGTGAAACATGGGGGTTGCAGACGTTATCCTCTCTTCGATCAGATCACTGTGTCCCTTGATAACCGTGAGCAGGTTATTGAAATCATGCGCCACGCCGCCGGCGAGCCGGCCGACCGCCTCCATTTTTTGCGCCTGCCGGAGCTGATCTCCCAACCGCCTGCTCTGTTCTTCGTTTCTTTGCAGTGTGCTTCGCATACGGTCGAAAGCGGCGGTCACTTCTGCCACCTCATCCCCGCTTCCAATATCGACGGGATAGTTGAAATCGCCGCCCTCCAGCGCGCGAACTGCGTTTACCAAAGTTGCCAGAGGTTTCGTAAACGTGTACGAAATCAGGAAGACCAGCCCTCCTCCAGCGCAAACAGCAAATAAACCGAGACCAATTAAAACCTGATTTAGGCGCGTTATAAATGCAGCCGCATCGTCATAAGACTTCAGCACAGTCAGCGTTACCGTGGGAGACAATCCCGGCGTCAAATCCACCGTGCTGGCTAGATACCGTTCTTTCCCAATTTGAATGCTGCTCGCGCCCGGAGAGTTTCTGAGCTCGTCTGCTACCTGAGTTTCATCAATTGCTGGAAGGGAGCTCACAACTAGGTCGTCGCCGTAGCGTAATGCCACAAGGCAGAATGCGATCTGGGCCACATCGTGTGCCACGCTCGCGTCAATTTCTCGGCCCACAATCACAGTGCCCAAACGCATGTTCGCAACGACAGGTCCCAGTTGGACTGGGCGAGCTGCAACTTGATACAGACGTCCACTGCCGTACCACCAACCTCCCGTGCCGCCCATCCCTTGTGAACGAGAAAGCATTTCTTCCGCATCTCGCTTGGAAAATCCTGGAGTGGAAGTATGCAGCGCAATAATCTTTCCCTTCCAGTCGGCCAACGCTACAAGTTCATATCCTCTCGCTAGCCACAGATTTTCGGCAGCCTCTTGCATCTCAGGGCTGTCTTCGTCCGGTGAGAGTAGAGATTTTACGGTGGGGAGCGTCGCCAGCAGTTCCGCCTGACGGTTTTCCTCAATCTGGCGTTCGGCTCGAAGATTCTGAAACGTCAAGATCGAGTTGCGTGTGTCCTTCTCCATCTCTCGCTGAACTTGCTTTTCCGCAGTCCTGCCGACGATCAGCAATGTCGCGAACGTAAGTCCGGCAATAATCAATACAATCGACAAGAGAAATTTGGTTCGCAGGCGCAAAACGACCGGCGTCTTGCGTCGCTCTCGCATCCACTCCAGACACCTCGAAATTTCGATTAGCCCCATGGTGGTTTTCCGTCGAACAAAAATAGCAAGGCGAAACGCGCGTGAAAATGGGCCGCTAGTACTAAGGCGTTCCCGGCAACCTGCTGATTCTATAGGAGATATAAACGAGGTTCTACGCCAAATGCCCAATTCGTGAAGATGGTCCTGCAGCTTCAAGCTCTCGAAAGCTTCGCTCCTACGCTGCGAGAAGCGGTTGATAAACAGAAGATTAGTCCTGAACACAAACAAGACTCTAATTCTTCGACTTACTAGGAATTGAAAACGTCCAAACAGTCCAGCGCCGAAGCTCGGGAACGAGATTTGGGGGCTGGGCGTATGCGTCTATCTAAACGTCTTGCATGCAAAAGAATACTGCATGCTTCGCGGTAATCTACGCGCTTAGCTGTATGGCACCCACCTTCTGTTCAGGCTACGATTCCCGTCGCTTACTTACAAATCGAGATAGGGAACCAAGGGCAATAAATAGTCGGTATTGCAAAAAAGCAATTCCACTTTTCGAACTTAAGCTCAAGGAGAGTCTAAAGATGAAATTCCGAAAATGCTTAGCAACATTCGGTGCTACGTTATTTCTTGGAGCGTCACTGCTCGCCGGGGTTGTCCCGCAGAGTGGTCAGCAGCCCGCTCCGGACAACACGAAAACCAATCAAGGCGATGCCAGCAAGGACGCCATGACTGCCGATCAGCAGAAGATGAATCCGGCTGATCGCAACACAACGAAACAAATCCGCAAGGCGATCATGCAAGACCAGTCCCTTTCGACCTACGCCCACAACATCAAGATCATCACTCGAGACGGCAAGGTCACTTTGAAGGGCCCGGTTCGTACCGAAGAGGACAAGTCCAACATAGAGGCAAAGGCTGTTGCGGTTGCTGGTGCAGACAACGTCATAAACAAGCTTGAAATCGCGCCAAAACAGTAAGCGTGAACTTTAGTCGTCTTTATTTTTGAATTTCACTCACAGAAAAAAGGAGAAATAAAAATGTCAGACAAGAAAACGTCAGTTTTTGGGATTTACGGATCGCGTGAAGCAGTCGAGCGCGCGGTAGATTCGTTTTTGCAAAGTGGTTTTGGCACCTCGGATGTTTCCGTGCTGCTGCCGGAAAATCTCGGCAGCAAGCCAATCGCAACTCACAAAGATACCAAGGCGCCGGAAGGCGCAACGGCCGGCGCCGGCTCCGGCGCGGTAATTGGAGGAACGCTCGGACTACTAGCGGGAATAGGTGCGCTCGCGATTCCTGGCGTTGGTCCTTTCATCGCGGCTGGACCGATCATGGCCGCGCTGGCCGGCATCGGTGTCGGCGGCGCAGTCGGTGGTTTTGCCGGTGCTCTAATCGGGATGGGCATTCCCGAGTACGAGGCAAAACGCTATGAAGGCCGCATTCAGAAGGGTGGAATTCTCTTGTCCGTTCATTGCAACACTTCCGACCAAGTGAAGCGTGGCAAGGAAATCATGAAGAACACCGGAGCGGAGGATATTTCGTCCACTGGCGAATCTTCATCCGATGTTGCAAAGTCCGACCGCGACCTGAATCGTCGCGCCGTCGGCGCAAACGACTAATCCGCGGGGGAGGAAGGCCGCGCGGTCTTCCTCCTCTATCTTCGCATCGGCTCGATTCTTATTTTTGATGCATTCCTGCCCGTAATTCGGCAAGCTACCTAGCCCAACAATCCAAAAGGAGGCAGTCATGGCCAACGAAGCGAAAAAATGCGCTCATCCGATATGCTCGTGCGTAACGTCCAAAAAGTATTGCAGCGAAGCCTGCGAGGCGATGGAAAAGACTCCTGACATTGACTGCCACTGTAACCATCCGGCCTGTAAAGGCCGAACGAGCTAAGCCGCGTGCGTCGTCAGAGCGTCATGCCGGGGTAGAGTCGCGGAGCTTACCTGCCCGGTTCTCTAGGCAGCAACTCTAAAAAATCGGTTGTAACATTCCTGGCAACGATAGGGCCGGAACCGAACCATCTGCAGTATGCGGTCCACCACTCCACGCCTGTGCGATCGCCGGACCGTCGCACTACCGCACTGAGGGCACGTGTGCTGCACAGTACTCACGCCGTTAGTGGTGGTCATGGATTTTGCCTCCGTTTCCCGCCCCGGCCAATCTGCGTGTACAAAGTGATAGATGATTCGAACCAGGGCCCAGTGTCCGACATTTAATTTATTCGTGGGTTGATAAATTAGTACAGCTGGGGACCAAGATTCTACTGCATGTATCAGGCCCTCGTCTATACCGGAAATCCTGTAAATCTTGAAAATCTCTCCAAAAACAGCCCGAATCTCGCGATTTGGACGTTTGCAGGGGATCTGCAACGGCCAGCCCTTGCCGACAACCTGCTACAACCCCCGCTCGGGGCTTTTGTCGCGGCGAAGCCTAGGAGAAGCTGACTGCCCGAAAACATCCCGCGCTCCCAAAACTATCCGGTCCTCACCCTGGGCCGGTTTCGGTATTTCTTTACCGCCCGCGTTTTCGGCTGAGTTTTTCCGTTGTACAATCCGCGAAGGAGTCTGATTCCGACTCCGGTGATCGAAGCCATTCGGATTGAGGGGGGAACTGGCATGGGCGACGAATCAAGGAAAGATGTTTTGACACGACGGGGATTTCTGGGAGCAAGTTCAGCGGCTTTGGCAGCGGCCAGCATGCTCTCACCAAAAACCTTAGCTGCCCAGGAACAATCAATTAACAAGGCCAAGTCTGACAGAAGCTCAAGCGACCCGGGTCCGACGAATCCTTCTATCGACGCCGCGAATCCCGACTCCAACAGCCCCATCCCCACCGATGCCGGAGGCGTGCAAACATTCAAATACCCTTTTTCCTTCGCTCATAAACGGCTTCAAGAAGGCGGCTGGTCTCGGGAAGTCACGCAGCGCGAGCTTGCGGTCTCAAAGAGTTTGGCAGGAGTGGACATGCGCCTCACCGCAGGCGGCGTCCGCGAACTTCATTGGCACACCGCTGCGGAATGGGCCTTTATGCTCTATGGTACCGCTCGGATCACCTGCATCGACGCGGACGGCAAGAGCTTCGTCACAGACGTTAAAGAAAATGAACTCTGGTTCTTCCCCCCTGGCATTCCTCACTCCATCCAGGGACTCGCTCCGGACGGCTGCGAGTTCCTGCTCGTCTTCGACGACGGCAACTTCTCTGAATACGAAACAGTTCTGCTTTCCGACTGGATGGCGCACACACCTCCGGAAATTGTGGCGAAAAATTTCGGTGTCAGCCAAAGTGCTCTCGCAAACCTACCCAAGAGAGAACGCTTCATCTTCCAGACCGCCGTCCCCGGTCCGCTCGAGGACGATCGCCGCATCGCCGCGGGCAAGCTCGGTCTGTCACCCATTGATTTTGCTTTCCGCACCATGGACATTCCTCCCACCAAGAGCAATAAGAGCGGCGACGTCCGGATTATCGACTCGAAAAATTTCAAAATAACCACCACTGCCGCTGCGATCGTCACCGTCAAGCCCGGAGGCCTCCGCGAGCTGCATTGGCACCCGAATGCCGACGAATGGCAATATTTCTTCGGCGGCAAAGGACGCATGACTGTTTTTGCAACCGGAGGCCGCGCCCGCACCATGGATTTCGAAACCGGCGACGTCGGCTACATCCAAAAAACGCTCCCTCACTACATAGAAAACACTGGCACCACCGACCTGAAGTTCCTCGAAATGTTCAAAGCCAGCACTTATCAGGATCTCGCTCTTTCCGAATGGCTCTCGCACACTCCGCCCGAACTAGTGGCCGCTCATCTGAATCTCGACAAGGCGACGCTGGACGCGATACCGCGGGAAGAGACCATAACGATGCCGGATTAGATTCCGGCGTCTTCTCAATTTAGGGGAATCTACTTCGTCAGACCGAAGCCGGTTGGCGCGTCGGAGGCAGCGCGCTCACTGCACCGTAACAGTCACAGTGGAAGTCGTCCGACCGAATTCGTTCGTCGCGTTAAGCGTATAGGTTGTTGTCTGCGAAGGCGTGACCACCACGCTCGTGCCGCGAATAGCGCCCACTTGCGGAGTCACGTCGAAATACGAAGCTCCGGTCGCATTCCATTGCAGCGTCACTTGCGCACCCGCGGAAACCGTCGACGAGCTTGCTGTGAACGCGCTGATAACCGGCGTTGCGCCGGTCGGCAAGTTGGCTTGCGTGTAGACCGGATTCATCGTCACCACTTCGAAGTCTGCCGCGGTTACCTGATCCAGATTGTGCAGATCGTCGTTGTCCCAACGATCATCCGGCGCGCCGCTGATGAACATGTTCGATCCATTGTCCGCCATGATCATTCCGTATTGCTGCAGCGCCCTTAGAATCACCTGGTTCGTGGCGGAAAATTGCGAAACGTCGAAGCTCGCTTTCAGCCTCATGCGCATCCCCATCGGAGCGGCATTCGCGTTCGTTGAATTCGCCGCCCAGTGTGAGGCAGGAAGCGTGAAAGCCGCCCGGCTGTTTTGCAGCGTGAAGCGCAGCGCGTGTTTGATTTCCCCGCTCGCAACCTCGTCGTACCGTGCAAGCCCCGCGAAAATCGAAAGCCCCGCTGCATCAGCGGAAGTCCACGTCAATGGCCGCTGCTCGTCCGCCGTCAAATCCCATACTGCTGCGGAACCCGCATTCCAGCTGCCGTCACTTTGCGGAAACGAGCTGAAGAGTTCGTACAGCCAGCAGGTGCTGTCATCGAGTACCAAAACGTGCCGGTCGCCGTTTCCAGGATTCGGGAAGCCCTCGATCGGGGCGCTCGCCGGAACCGGCATCGGCCCGGGATCGCTCTCATCTCCAGACTCGGTGAAATTAATCGCAACCGGCGCCTGATCCGAGTCCACCACGATATAAGGAATTCCGATGCTCGACCCGTCAAACTCCCCGGATCCGAAATCCGGATGTACGGGATCGGTTGGTCCTATGAAATTAATGATAGCCGCCGAATTCGGATCCACAGTCGCATTCGCAATATTCAGGTTCCACAAGTTGTCTGCCGGGAAGGGAAGGAACCCGTTCAGGCTGCCGCCTTGGCCGAGGCTGAATCCACTGCAAGCACTCGTCGGCGGTGGCGGCGGTGGAGGATTGCCGCCCGATTGCGAAGTCACTGTTACGTTGATCGCTGAAGATGTGCTGCTTCCCGGATTCGGATTGCTGACGCTGACGCCAAACATTCCCGCGCTGGTTTCCGAGCCCGTCGCCGTGAGTTTTGCGGACGAAACAAAAGTAGTGTTCACCGCCGCGCCGCCAAACAGCACTTGAGCCCCGCTGACGAAATTGCTGCCCGTCACCGTAAGCGTATAAGCGCCGGCCGTGAAGCTCGCCGGGGTTACGTTGCTAATCGCCGGCGTGGCATTCCACAACGTGACGTTGCTCGTTGCGCTCGCGCTGGAATTCGCGGCACTCACCGCGCTGATCGTAATCGTGTTAGGGTTCGGCAAACTTGCCGGAGCAGCGTAAAGTCCCGACGCGCTGATCGTCCCGGTCGCCGCACTTCCGCCGGCCACTCCATTCACCGACCAATTCACATTCTGATTCGCTGTACCGGTCACGCTGGCAGTAAAACTCTGCGTCGTTCCAACTCGCACATTCGCGGTACTAGGCATCACGCTGACGCTGACCTGTGCGGGCGGCGGAGCAGTCGTCTTCGTCGTCCCAGCACAGCCCCCATGCACCACGATCAGCGCCAGAACGAGCCACAGCGGTACGCGTCGCAAGAGTTTTCTCCTGGTGTCTCGATCGAGATGCGCCGACACAAATGCCTTTGCAGGCTGAATCCTTCACCAATGATGCACGTGTGCGGCGGCGGGGAACAACTGGACGAAAGTACAACTTAAGGGCAGTACAAGAATTTTACGAAGCGGCCTATCACACTGAAGGAACGAACGGATTGCGGATGAACTCCTCGTAACGCCGCAGTTCCGCCAAAGAGGCTTCTGAAACGAGAGGGAATTGCACCACGCGAAATGTTTTAGGCAGTTCCGACGCGGTTACCGAATCACAAACCACCGCCGCAGTCTCTTTCAAACCTCGCTGCCAATTTGCCTTGCGAGCGTCGCGAAATAACACGCTCTCCGGATGAAGTCCCGCGGCGGCCAAAATCGTGCGGCCCATTTTCAAAAACCCCGGCCATCGCGACGCCACGCCCAGAAGAACGCCCGAAGGAGTCGGCATCCAACTTGCTAGCGAAGCAGGCACCGAGCTAACTTGCAACACCAGCAACTCGATACCCTCCGGCAACTCTTTCCGCACGATCTTCTCTTTGCCCGCCAGCGTCACCGGAATCGCGCCTTCGACTTTTTGCGAAAGTTTGCGCTCATCCAGACCGCAGCTTTTTACCGGAAGCTTCACCGCGCGCTGCATCTCCAGTGCCAGTATGCGTCTCAATTCTTCGTCCGGCTCGATCAGCAGAAAATGATCGGGAGGCTGCAATTCGAACCAGTGCTGCAAGCGTGCCCGCACCGTAGCCATCGGCACGCCCAGCTTGCGCGCCGAGCGAAGCAGCTCGCCCACAAGCTGATCTAGCGCAAACTCAGGCGCGAGCGCTTTCTCCGGTTTCGTATCCCGGACGTACACGCCGCTCCCGCGCCGAAACGCAACCCACTCCTCGCGGTCGAGCTGCCGGTATCCCGCGCTCACCGTATTCGGATGCAGATGAAATCGCCGTGCCAGTTCCCGCGTGCTAGGCAGCCGCTGGCCCGGCCGTAAGTCGTCGCTGAGTATCCCCAGAATAATCTGCGTCACAAGCTGCTCGCGCAGCGTTACCGCGCTCTCATGTGCAAACCAAAGTTGCATCGCGCCAGCATTCTAACCCCGCCGTCATTTCGGCACGCAACTCAAATGAGGCTAACGGTGACTAACAGTGCCGCGCTGTGACACTCGCGAAAGTGTCACAAACAGCCAGGTGTCGGCAGAAAAACATCGTTAGGATGCTTGCCTGATCGAAATGGCCAATTCAATGCGCAGGCAGGTGCAGAATGATCCCGGAAGGAGGTGTAACGCCATGCGCAAAGATCCGACGGTTCGCTGGCGCGAAATGATGCTCGGCCTATTGGCCTGCGCAATTACCCTGGTTTTTTCCGCGGCGGCGAGTGCAAGAGAATCGCTCCGCGCTGAGCTCATTCGATGGCAGGAGGAAGAGGGGCTGACGCTGGCTTGGGTGGATAACAACGCCCAATCTACTTCTTTGATGACACACTCCACAGTTCGTGGCGGCGTGCGAGCTGTCTCATTCAAAACACGGAGCGTAGTCCCCTTAAAAAATTCCCTCCAAGCTTTTCAACCAGATGGATTCAGCTTTGAAGAATTCCCGGAATTCGCCGGAATCGGCATGTGTTGGTCTCACGATCAGACCAAGCTGGTTTCGATTATGTTCGATCATTCTACTCGGAGTGGAAGACTGGGCATTCTTGACTTGAAATCGAAACAGACTCGCGCAGTCCCAATCGTTGTTGATAAGGAACCAATGGTTACATCTCAATGCTGGTCGCAAAACGACAAGGAGTTTGTCTATGAGACCGATGGCACCGTCCGGCTCTACGATATTGAGACCGAGCGGGCGGACGACGTTGCCAAAGGAACGGACCCCAGTTGGTCGCCAGACGGAGAATGGATCGGGTTTCGGGACGGCGACGCGTACTACGCCACGCACCCCGATGGAAGCAAAAGAAAGAAGCTATTTCGCAATCATTGGGGCTCTGCGGTGTCGGCTCTTTACTGGTCGCCGAACTCGAAGATCGTTGCCTATGTCAGAGAACTTGGTTTCCTTCAAGGGGGCGCCCTCGATGCGGAGGTGAACCAACTCCGGGCAAGGCGGCTGGAGGATGGCTCAGACGTTTCGTTATGTCCTGACAGTGTGGATTGGTATGCAAATTACCACTGGATTACCAGCAGTGAGTTTGTGAAACATCCCGGAACTGAATGATCATGCTTCGCCAATCACCATCTGGATCCAAGCACCCCCCGCAGATCTGCGGAGCCTCGTGTGTTCCGAACCAATAGCTCCAATTCGTTCTTGCACTTACTTCGCTGCGTACTTCCCACAATAGAAATCAAAATCCCAATCTGCTAGCGTCAGTCGGGGCATTTTTCATCCCCCAGAGGAGGAAGTGACTGTGGAAGATGAGCAGAGCCTGGAAAATTCCAGATTCGTTCGCGCCTCGATCGTCACGACGCGACGAGCCTCGACATCCCGAGCGAGTGCGCCCCGGCACTCCATGCGAGGGATCTGCTCTGCACTCTCTAATCGCGAACTCCAATTATTAGGACGTCGCGTAAGACACAGAAAACAAACAAAGCCACACCTTTCTAATCGCGAACTTTCGACCAAACGGTGTCGCAACGCTTTTCGCGCTCCGCTCCCGTTGCTGCGGCAAATTTCCAACCGGTTTGGACCACTTCTAACCGGTTCTGCCTCACAAACAGAATGCGACGTAACTCACTCAGAACAAACGATGGAGAAGTTTCTAACCGGGGCCAGAACCCATATTAGGGTTTTCCGGTTTTCGCCATTTTCTAACCTGCGGAAGCTTCGAAATCAGACGCCCACCCGCGGAACAACCCCAGCTCCACCAATTGGAGTTTTGCGCCTCGCGATGCTACCTTGTTGTCGGCGTTACCAGCCCGCGATATCAGGCATTTTCTGCCGGCCCGCGGGGAAGAGGTGAATGACAATGACTTGGGGTAAGCGGCGAGCGATTGTAATCATCGCATTGATTGTTCTTGTGGTCTTCCTTATTTGGGCCGCTTCGAAACCCGGCGTGCGCATCGCTTCGAATTCCGTCCTGGTCATGGACGCCAGTGGCCAAATTGAAGAGCAGCGCGCCCCGGATTTCTTCAGCGCTCTCAATGGCACTTCTCCCGTCCTGCATGATTACCTCGACTCGCTCGACAACGCTCGCACCGATCCGCGCATCACCGGTCTGGTAGTTCGCATTGCTCCGCTTCAAACCGGCTGGGCAAAACTGGAAGAAATTCGCAATCATCTTCTCGCTTTCCGCTCGAGCAACAAGCCAAGCATTTGCTACTTAGGCTATGACGGCATCCAGAACCAGGAATATTATCTTGCCAGCGCTTGCCAGCAAGTCTGGCTCGTTCCTACCACGCCTGTCAGCATTCGCGGCATGATGGCGGAGGCCACTTTCGTCCGCGGCACACTCGACAAACTGAAGATCGTCCCCGAGTACTACCACATCGCCGAGTTCAAGACTGCCGGAAATATGTTCACCGAGAAAAAATTCACCCCGGCGCACAAAGAGGAAGTGGAATCCCTTCTGCGCAGCGTTTACGAACAATATCTCGGCGACACCTCGAAAGCGCGCGGCATGAGTCGCGATCAGTTTGAAGCCATTCTCAATCGCGGCCCGCTTTCCAGCGCCGATGCCTTGTCCGGCAAGATCGTTGATCGTGTCGGCTATTGGGACCAGATTCAGGACTATTTCAAAAAGCGCGGGAGCGGCTGGAATCCGGTTTCGCTGAACAGTTACCGCACGACGTTGGGCGCGCCGAATTTTGCGCTGGATAAGATCGCTATCGTGTACGCCAGCGGCCTGATCGTCTCCGGAGATTCCGGAACCACCGCAGCCGGCGGGTTCATCCTGGGCGGCGACTCCGTGGCTGCGGATATTCGCAGAGCGCGCATGGACTCGAGTATTAAAGCTATCGTTCTGCGCGTGGATTCCGGCGGCGGCTCCGTCGTTGGCAGCGAAGTTATTCGAAGGGAAGTTGAACTTGCGCATGAAGTGAAGCCCATCGTTGTTTCCATGTCTGACGTCGCCGCGTCGGGCGGTTACTGGATAGCCTCTCCTGCCGACAAAATTGTGGCGGACCCAAACACCATCACCGGTTCGATCGGCGTCATTATCGGCAAGCTGAACGTGTCGGGGCTCTTCAATCTGCTAGGAGTCAGCACGGACTACGTCGCCACCAGCGACAACGCTACACTCTTTTCCGCTCAGCAGAATTTCACGTCCGAACAGCGGGAATACATCGAAAAGTCCCTGCATGAAACTTATGACGATTTCATAAAGGGTGTCGCAGCCGGCCGCAAGATGCCTGTGGATGCGGTGGACAAAATCGGAAAGGGCCGCGTCTGGTCCGGATCGCAAGCGAAAGGATTAGGGCTGGTCGACGAATTGGGCGGCGTGGACCGCGCAATCGAAGTAGCCAAGCATCTCGCCCACATCCCCGCGAGCAACTCCGTTCGCCTCGTCAGGCTTCCTGAAGAGAAAACTTTCTTCCAGCAGCTTTTTGAACGCGAAAAAGAACAAATGAGTCAGTCAGAATCTTTGCAAGCTACGCTGCAGCACATTCTGGGCCTCATGGAACCCGTCCAGGCGCGCCTGCCCTACGAATTGCACATAAAATAAATCCGGAATGAGCTTCGATGACCAACTTAAATTCAGCGCGCCCGCTTCGTTTGGCGGCGAATGGAACCTCGCACATGTTTTACGGGCTGAAACAAGACCCGATTTTCGTTATACTTTCAATCTAAGGCGCGGTACCCAAGTGGTAAGGGAGAGGTCTGCAAAACCTTCATACGCGAGTTCGATTCTCGCCCGCGCCTCCAGAATCTCCTCCCGGTTAATCTGGCTCCTCATATTTCTTTGCCCTTCGGTCTTCGCACAAGGCGGCCCGCCGTATTACACCAACGATCCCGGCACGCCTGGAAACCTGCAATGGGAAATTAATCTGGGCTACATGCCCTTTCTTTTTCCCAATTCTTCGATCTCGCACACACCGGACGTGGATATCAACTTTGGAATCGGCGACCGCATCCAGTTGACCTACGAAAGTGCATGGCTACGCGTGGCCGATCCGTCTCCGGCGAAATTCGGACTCGGGCAGGATCAATTGGGATTCAAATGGCGATTTTTGGACAACAAGGATTCGGGATTCGCCATGTCGCTTTTCCCACAGGTTTCAATCAATAATCCGAACGACTCCGTCGCTCGGGGTATCACCCCGCGAGGCGCCAGCTTGATTTTGCCGCTCGAATTTTCTAAGAAGCTCGGCCCTCTCGATCTGAACTGGGAGGTTGGCTACAACCTGGTCCACAAGGGGCCGGATGGATGGCTTGCCGGCGTTGTCGTTGGCCACGAATTTACAAAAAACTTGGAATTGGACGTCGAGTTTTACTCACTCGGAACATTCCATCCATCGACCTTCCAAGAAACGCTGGAAGGAGGTCTTCGTTACAAAATTCATCCCCCGATAATCCTGCTCTTGATGGCCGGACGCAGTGTGCAGCCCGCAGGAACCACTCAACCGTATTTCGTCGGTTACTTCGGATTGCAATTCTTGCTTCCACCCCATCCCTTTGAGAAGGAATGATCGAGTGGATAACCGCACTGACCTACGGCGAAGCGGAGAAGAGGATGTATTAGAAACGAAGCATTCAAATTCTACGGCGCCAAATCATCGCGCGGATCGCTCAGGGTACGCGCTGGCCGTTCATTTTCCCAACGCCATCGATCTTCGTGCAGTTGGCGTGAACACCCGTGGTCGTCGGCGTGCTGCAAGTTTGGGTTTTGGTCACGACTCGCACCACAACGATAGCTACAGTGGTCGCTACGGCGGCACCGACACCGACGGCTACCCCAGTGGCAACTCCTATTCCGCCACCAGCAGCGCCAGCCCCGGATGTGGCAGTCGTATTCACCGCTTCGCTCATGTTCATGGGTGTAGCTTGAACGGGCTGAGACGGCTGTTCGTTGCTACGAACGCTGGACTGTTGGCCGCCCTTCATCAGAACGCAATGTCCGGCATTGTCGCAAACCTTGCATGCGCCCTCGATGCAGACCACATTCATTTTTCCCGAGGCGTCAAATATAACCACCATGTCGGTGCCGACGACGCCGGCTACACCCACGGAAGTGCGGATTTGGAAGTGGGCGTCCGGCTTCACGAGTTTGGCCGCCTTGGCGCGGACGCGGCCGTAATTTAAATCCAAGTCGGTCTGCTGCTGCGCGGCGTCATGCTTCGCGATCGCCAGATTGGAATCCGAACCCACGTTGAGAATCGAACCATCGTCCAGAGCGATGCGAGCGCGGGCTAGATGCCCGGTGTTAATTACGTCGCCCCAGAATACTTGCTGAGAAGTCGAAGCGGCCACTTGCTGCGGGCCGCGAATGACGTTCACAACCGGAACCACTGTGGTGATTTTTCCAGCGCTTTGCGCCGCCTGAGCCGCGACGTCCGGGGGAAGTGCCAGCGCCAGACACATTACGAGCACCAGCGCAGAAACGACTCGATGACGGACATTCATTTGGATATTCCTCTCCGGATGCCCTGGGTAAGGCGGCAAGCTGATACTCCCGGGTTCGTACAGCCACATCGAAAAGCTGATCGGGGGGGATCTCGGAAAAGCTATCACAATTTCCCCAATATAACCTAGGGAAATTGCCGGGTTGATGCGCTCCACGCACGGTTCTTGCGGCCGGCCGATGCTGCCTACGGCAGATTATTTCTTTACCGCCGAAGCCGCCTTTTCCATCTGGGCAAACATTTCGCGCATCGCCTGATTGGTTCCAGGAGCGCGCTTTTCACGCCAAGCCTCAAAGCGCTTGCACTGTTCTTCCAAGCTCGCGAGCATGTGGGGGTTTTTGAATAGCGTCCGCCATTCACCTATCACCGGCTTCATGCGTTCCCAAACGATCCATTGTTCTCCAGAATTCTCAAAAAACAGATCTTCATCAACCAGTCCGCGGTTGACGATCCCGGCCACCATCTCCCAGTAGCTTATGACCATCCTGAAGTACGCGTTTTCCTGGCTGGAAGGAGGAAACTGCTTCATCACCTCTTCCAATGTGGCCGGCCGAAATTTATCCATGAACCATTGGCGCGCCTCGCGAAGGCGAGGTTCACGGCGAATGTCGTACAAGCGCAGCATCAAATTGACTTGATCGTGCGTAACTTCTCCCATGGACTCCTCCTGTTGATAGCAAATTAAGAATTTGAAGGTGGAATTTCGCGCACTGAAACGTTGTACATCTGGCTTAGCTGGATGCGGGATTGCTCGAAGCCTAGTTTGATTCGGCGCCTGAGTTCGCGCGCAACATCTTCCTTGCGATTAAGTACCGTACGGACTTGCAGGCGAATGACAGTGCCGTCGAGCGAAAGCGACTCGACGCCGAGCACGCGAGGGCCATCCACCAGGGCGGGCGACCAGTCAGCGTCGTTGCGAAAATCGGCAGTGATTTTCTCCAACGCGGTGAGTGCATTTCCTACCATCTCTTCGGAAGGTACCGCGACATCCACAAAAACCTGCGACCAATCGCGGCTAAGGTTCGCGACTTGCCCCACCAAGCCGTTTGGAATGGTAACGATGGCGCCCGCGAAATTTCGAAGTACTGTGCGGCGAAGAGTGAGATGCTCCACGCGGCCCGTTTCTCCATTGGTCTGAATTAAGTCACCGATGACAAACTGATCTTCAAAGATGATGAAGAATCCGTTGATGAGATCCTTAACCAGGTGCTGCGCCCCAAATCCAAATGCGAGGCTGGCCACGGCAGCAGCAGCCTCAATCGGGCTTACATTGAATCCGAATTCCGGCAGCGCGGTTAGGATCGCAACTCCGGCGACGACGCCGACACCCACGCTATAAAGCAGAGCTGCCATCGTTCGCGTCTGCGCTTCACGCATCTGAGCGATACGCGACGGGGACTTAGCCGACTGAATCAGACGGTCGGTGAGGACCTTCAACAGTCGTGCGACTACAATCGCGATAGAAACGATGACGAGGACGCGCAGAGCGCGTATGCCTGCAAATTCCATCCACCGTCTAAGCGAATCAGTCATAAGATAAGGGGAGCGGAATTATACCATTCACGCGCCACGATGCAGCGGAGGTTCAGTTGTTAGTTGGCCGGCGGAGGGCGCAGTGGGTGCCGATATTTTTCGGCGGGAGCAGACTGATTATGAACGCGAACAAACGCACATTTTTGACGGCGATAATTCCGATGGCAATCGGCATGCGGTTAGGATTGTTTTGCGGCACCGGCCACGCGGACGTTCAGAATCCTCCGCCTCTGGCGCCCCGGCCGGACTCAGCGCAGGCTCCTGGCGCGCCAAAAATTGAGCAGACGGCGCCGAACGGTGACCTCAAGCCGAATTCGAAGGAGACCAGGGAAATTCTGAAACAGAATCAGAAGCAAATAGCGGAAAACGTGGAAAAAATTTACCAGCTTGCCGGCGAATTGAAAGAGGAAGTGGAAAAAACCGACTCCGCGAATATGTTGTCTCTGCCAATGGTTCAAAAGGCGGAACAGCTTGAAAAATTGGCAAAACAAGTCAAGAACCTTGCCCGCAGCGCGTGAGGGGAGGGAACAGTACATGGGAGCTGGATTTGATACGAGTTGGGCAAGCAGTTGTCGAACGCGCGATTTGGCGTCCGAATGCAGGAAGTACCGAAAATCGTTGATTGTTTTTGCTACCGGGCTGGAAGCAGAGTAAAATCAATCGCGAAAACCACATATTTCCCCAAATGCGCCCGTAGCTCAGATGGATAGAGCGTGTGCCTCCGGAGCACAAGGTCGGGGGTTCGAACCCCTCCGGGCGCGCCATATTTCCCCTCAAATAAATGTGGTTTGAGTCTTGGCTGCATTAGTTTGGCCTACCTCCGATTTGCCTTTCGGCTTCGGAAACTCCTCGTCTCTGACTCGTGTCGATCCGACGGCGTGAGGAAAATATCGAAGCAAGGTCACAGCTTTTGATTTATAAAGTGTTCCACCATGCCGGAGAGCAGCAACCCGCCTGCCATATCGTCGAGTCCATGGAGCCCTCTGCGGATCCCGTTATTCCGAAACCTGCTGATCGCTGATTTCGCATCCGACGTTGGGTCATTCATGCAGGGCGTGGGCGCGGCATGGCTGATGACGTCGCTCAGCAGTAGTCCGCTGCAGATCGCGCTCATCCAGACAGCTACCGCGCTGCCATTCTTCATTCTCGCGCTGCCGGCTGGGTCCATCGGAGACATAGTTGACCGCCGCAAGTTGATCCTGGGAACCGAATCCTGGATGTTAGCGATATCCGTCATTCTCGTTATCGCGACATTCGCTCACCTTATTACCCCTTGGCTTCTGCTCCTTCTAACGTTTGCGCTGTCTATCGGAGACGCAGTGGAGTCACCGACGTGGCGGGCTATCTTTCCAGAATTGGTGCCCAAAGAAGAGCTCTCTCCGGCGCTGGCTCTGAACGGCATTGAGTTCAACCTCGCGCGAGCGGTCGGGCCCGCGCTGGGGGGCGTGATCATCGCAATCGCGGGAGTGAGCTCCGCGTTCCTGTTGAACGTTCTCTCTTTCATCGGCGTGATCGTAGTAATCGCGCGATGGAAACGGCGCGTGCCAAAAAGCAATTTGCCTGCAGAATCTTTCACAGGAGCGACTGCGGCCGCGATTCGATACGTGCGGTACTCTCCTGGCATCGGAAGGCTGCTTGTCAGATCCGCCTTCGTGATTTTCTTTTCGAGCGCGTTCTGGGCCTTGCTGCCGGTTGTGGCCAAGAATATCAGCCACAGCTCGCTCGGATATGGCTTGTTGCTAGGCTTCTTTGGAACAGGCGCGGTGCTCGGAGCGGTCGCTCTTCAACGCCTTAGAAAAAGGTACTCGGTTGAAACCGTGGTCGCGGTTGCAACCGCGGTATTCGCTTGCGTCCTCGCTGCGACAGCGCTATTGCCTCAACTGTGGATACTCTGCTTCTTTTCTTTTTTCGGGGGAGCGGCGTGGACTATCTTCATGTCTGTTTTCAACACGCTGATTCAGCGGCTTGCTCCCGATTGGGTCCGCGCTCGCGTTCTCGCGGTTTATTTGTTCGTGTTCCAAGGCAGTATGACGGTTGGCAGCGTTCTTTGGGGCGTTTCCGCGGAGCACACTAGCTCGGCGAAGGCACTGCTCGCGTCCGGATTCGGTATTGCCGCCTGTCTGCTTTTGAGGTTGCCGTTTCCGTTGCCCGAGGCCAATGCGGCTCTCGATCTCTGGAATCATTGGCCCAAACCTACAATGTTTGCGGAGCCGGAGCCTGATGAAGGGCCCGTGCTGGTTACCGTCGAATACAAGGTAGACCCAGGCAAAGAAGAAGAGTTTCTGGAAGCGATTTACAAGTATCAAAGAATTCGCCGCCGAGACGGAGCGACACGTTGGGGCGTGTACTACGATTCCGAATCTCCCGGAATCTATCTGGAGACCTTTCTCGTGGATTCTTGGGCCGAACACCACCGGCAACACTACCGTTTTACGGTCGCGGATCGAGCGACTGAAGATCAGGTCCTCCGTTACGCTCTCGACCCCGTTCGTACTCGCCATTTCATCTATGCCAGAAAAGACAGTGGCAGCGCGTCTTCGTGAGTGACGCTGGCACTTATACGTGCGACTATGCGATGGGCGCGCCGGTTCGTGTTAGGCGGATTTCCCCAACTGTGAGACCGTACTTTTCGAATGAAGCCTCCCGCCGAACGACAAAATCCTCGCCTGATGCAGCAGCTGTTTGGCACAATCGCGCCGCGCTATGATTTCATTACCCGCATTTTATCCTTCGGCATGGACCGCCGTTGGAAACGGCTCGGAGTTGCAGAAGCGGCACTACCCGAGAACGCATTAGTTCTGGACCTGGCCTGTGGCACTGGGGACTTTTCGCAACTCGTGGTCGAACGGCTACCGCGGGCCACGGCGATTGGGACGGATCTGACCGAACCGATGTTGCGTCTGGCTCGAGCCCGCGGGCTAACGAACGCGGTGTGCGGTGACGCAGGATCCTTACCCTTTGCCGGCAATTCCTTCGATTGCGTATTCATCGGCTACGGATTGCGCAATTTTCCCAACCTCAGGGCCGCGGTGCGAGAAATAGAACGCGTCACGAGGAAGGGAGGACTGATGGTGAGTCTCGATTTCTTCCTTCCGTCAAATGCCGTGTTGCGCGAAATTTATCTTGCGAGCTTGTATGCGCAGGGAGCCATTTGGGGATTGTTGCTTCATGGTCGCGCAAGCGTTTATACGTATATTCCGGCTTCCTTGCGAAGCTTTCTCTCCATAAGGGACTTTTCTGCGCTGTTAAACGAATCGGGATATGCAAACGTGGCTGCGCGTTCGTACATCTTCGGCGGGATTGGGTTGCATTGGGCAGTCAAGAAATAGATGAAGTGAAGCGCCAAAGCCAGAGCGCTCAAGGAATTTGGCAGACCATTACCGCGCTATTGGCATAAGGGCATGAAAGGCCGGGAACGCCCGGTCTGCTGACGATCACCCAAGTAACACCGTATTTTTTCTTCAGATATTCGAAATCTGCAATTGTAAATCGGGACCAATCTTGTCGGCCGCTGACTTCCAGTTTCCACTGCCACGCGAGCTCCGGAAATAGAGCGACGACCGAGGCATCTTTGTCACCGTCAGCAAGCATGCTGCGTTCTGCAAAGGCGCGGAATCCAAAGTAGTCTTCTCCCGGTGACTTGGCGTACTGCGGGTCCAGCGCGAAAAGCGCGCTTCGCGGAGTATTTTCGCGAACCCAATCGAACGCTTTTACCCACTCATTGCGAGGAGTTCGGCCGGGCCATTCGATGTGGTAGCTCGAACGAAATTCCTGGCGTTGGGCATAAAACATTATGGAAGCAAGTGGAACAAACAGTGCAAGCCATCGTAAAGGGCGCTCGCGCAGCACATATTTTCCGAGCATCGCGCCTGAAAAGAGAATGAACACAACGTAGGTGAAATGCAGGACGCGCATAGGCTCCAGTCGCGCCCACGTTTGAGTCTGTGTTTGCAAGAACTCGCAGACAATAATTGCGATCAGGATGCCCAGAGAAGTTGAAGTGATTAACCTGCGGCATACGCGTTCGAGCGTCGGCATGCCGTCACGCCGCGCAACTGGCGCAAAGTATTCGAGTAAAGCGATGGGCGCCAATGCTCCCAGCCATTCGTACCAGGCCCAAAGAAACGGATAATGATAACTGCGACCGGCCATGACTTCCCGCCAGATCGGATTCGGCGGGGCTGAGAACGGTATAGCGCCAAAGGCGAGAGCAGGCTGCTCCAGGACTTTTCCCGGCCAGGCGAGAATAAACAGATGAAAAGCCCCGTAGACAGCCATTGTGGGATGGCAAAGGGCTGTCAAGAAAATCCAGAGTAGAGCAATCGGCCTTTTTTTCAACACGGCCACAGCGCCGAACAACAGGAAGGCGGTGGCGAATGTGCGCGGGTGCAAGTGCTGGTCCACTACGAATAGCGCCGTGCCCGCTACAGGCATGGTTAGCAGAGTGGCCACCAGCGCGACTCCACACCATTGGGCGGCGGGCTGGTCAAAACATTTTCGGACCAATTGCAGGCATCCCAACAGAACCAGGAAAACGCTGAGCAGATGCAATAAAAATAGAAACAGCTCGAGGGAAATATGAGTGGTGCGGACCACGGCGGCGACCGCTTGATGAAAGAGCGTCCAGCGAATGAATAGGAGGAAAAAGTTTGCGTCGTAGGGGTAGAGCGAGGGATCGATTAATTTTTTGATGGCCGGCAGATAAATGCCCAGATCCTCGACACCATAGTGGTAGCCGTGAACCAGCACAGCGGCGCAGGTAAGGATCGAGAGTAATAAAAAATCTCGAATGGCTCGAGCTTTGGGAATGGCAGAGGTCATCACTGGCGATGCATCGTAAGAGTAGACCTGACACCGAATGCTAGTTCTTTAGGCCGTATACCACCACACCGTAGTTTTTCGGGAATTGAGTCGGCCGAACATCGCAATAGCGTTTGAGCTCTTCGCGATCGCCGGCATTTGCAATGAAAACTTTCCCGTTGGCGACCGTCGGCGACACGAAACGAGCGAGCAATCCGAGGCTGTCTGGAGTGTCCGTGTCAGGGTCGGTTCCCTGACTGCGCCAGAGCTCTTGCGAGACGTCCTCCGCGTTTAGCGCGAGGAGCATTCCCTTGACGCCGCGAAAGGTGTTTGAATCGCCATTTGCTGGAACCAGCGCCCAAACGATACCCGTGCCGGTCCGGTTGGCGTCACTGGATAACGCAAGAATCCCTCCGGGCATCCAGTTGCGTGCTGGCTTATGACAAATCGGGGGCGCTTGGCGAGGCGGTTTCCACGCGCTCATCTTGATGTCATCCGGGCCAGTCTTCAATCTTCCATCAACAAAGGGAAAAGCCTGCAGGTTTTTCGCTTCGGCCATAACGTACACCCATTGATTTCCGCCCGGCCCATTCCAATAAAGTGGGGAACCGTGGATGTGCCCGCGATTTGCGGTTACCGTCTGAAGCACGCCGTTTGATTCACTGCAATTCTCTTTGTGCCAGCCACCCGAAACATACCCGGCCAGGCGGTCGCGGTCCATCAAGTACAGGTTTCCGTACTTTCCGCCGGTGAGAAGCAAATTGCCGGGGAGCAAAAGAGGAGCCGCCGAGCCCATGTCCAGATCTTCATGATCGAGGTATGACTGATTGCAAGGCGTGAAGTAGGCGGACACGTTCAGACTATTTCCAGCTACTTGGAGCTTCACCAGGCTGTCGCCGTATTGATTTCGCTTCGGATCGAAGTCGCCATTGCCAGTTTGCAGATAAATATCTCCGGCTTGGTCTGCAACGGGTCCGGTACCGGACATCCAGATGCCACCGCTCTTTCCGCCCGGCTCGGGGCTCCATACGGAGCGAAGGTGCAAGTTTGCGGCACCGTAAACAAAAAGCCATCCAGCTATTCCCCTCAAGTTGTCGCCGCCAAAAGCGATATAGAGCGAGCCGTGGTCCAGCAATAAGCCCGCGCGTTGTTTGCGAAGCTGTTTCCAATTTTTGTTGTCCTGAGTGAACGAACTTTCCGCCACCGAACCTTCTATAACCACCGGCCCCTTTGCTGTTTCTCCGGTGTGTAGATCCAGGGCATAGATGCGGTACATCTGGTCGCTATTCCAGGCGACCAGGTAAATCAGATTGTTCGCCCGATCGATCGCAGGAGTGCTCAAAACTCCCCACGACGGATCGTCGAGAGCGGCCTCATCGAGGTCGTGCGAGCCCGCTCGAGGAGAGCCGAGAGACTTCGACCAGATGAGAGTGTCATTCGGGGAGTTGGGCTGCCGGTCAGCGACGTAGGCGTAGACTGTGTTGTTCATCGAGGCGAAAATCACGGTATTACAGCCCTGTGGGCATTTGGCGCTCAGCAGATTGGAGACGTAAAGCGGCTGCGCCATGATTTTGGCATCGGAATAGAGAGTCCACAATTTTCCGAAGCGAGTTTTCACGTTCGACTGGCTGAGATCTTTCTCGACGAGATTAACTCCGGTACGCTGGTTGTCCATTCGCTGGGTGTAAATGTTAAAGGGCTCTTTCGTATCTTGCGCACGAAGGGCGAAGAGAAGCGGCAACCAAACGAGAAGCAGCGCGCTCTTCCTACACAGCATCGTCATAACTCGGTGCACCTCTGGATTTTCGGTCGGGCCGAATTCTATCCTTGGTTCAATTTGATAACAACCAAGGAGCCCGATCGGAGTTCCGAAGACGCGAAGATCAGAAGGGGACTCCACGAGTGTTTGGTCAGGCCGACCACAGCAGTATACGGCAGCGGCGTGCCCTTATGACGCGAGACGAAAGTTCCCTTAGAGGCGTTTTGGAGTACTTCGAGGCTCGCATTGGCACAGGTGGAATCTCTTGGCTTGCCCGCAGTTTTGCGGCTATTGCATACTTGTAAAAGCTAAGACTTTTATTATCGCTCTGTCGCTAGTTTGAAGAAATAACAGGCGAGAGATCCGAGGTTGAATTGTAATGCGCTCTGCACGCGGGTCCGCTGATGACCTCGCTTTGACCGAAAACGACACTTTAATGGATCGGCGCGCTGCTAGCCCGGCGCTAGAGCTTGCCGTCGTGATACCCACCTACAACGAGGTGGAAAATATTCCGCTTGTCCTCGCGGCAGTAGAGCAGGCTCTTCGCGGAATTGAGTGGGAAATCGTATTTGTGGATGACAATTCCCCGGACAGGACCGCGGACTTGGTCCGAGCGCTGGCTTTGACGAACCGACGCGTCCGCGTGCTGGAACGAATTGGGCGAAAAGGTCTTTCATCTGCTTGCATTGAGGGCATCCTTGCGACTCCGGCGCCTTATATCGCCGTGATGGACGCGGATATGCAGCACGACGAGAGCATCTTGCCCAAGATGCTGGAGCGCATGAAATCCGAGCGTTTGGATGTGGTAGTCGGAAGCCGGAAGATTGCGGGCGGCAGTATGGGAGAATTCGCCCGCGAGCGCGTCTGGCTGAGTGACCTCGGGACTCGAATCAGTAAGCTCGTATGCCGGTGTGACGTCTCCGACGCCATGAGCGGATTCTTTCTGGTCGATCGCGCATACTTTCAGCAGGTTGTTCCCCGCCTGACTGGAACCGGTTTCAAAATCCTGGTGGATTTGCTCTCCTCTAGTCCTTCCGCGCCTCGCATCGGCGAGGTGCCCTATCACTTTCGCAATCGCCAGCTGGGTGAGAGCAAACTCGATCTCAACGTGGAATTGGAATACTTGTACTTGCTGGTCGACAAAGTCATCGGCAAGTGGGTTCCGACTAGATTTGTTATTTACGTCCTGGTAGGTGCGCTCGGTCTGCTGGTTCATCTTGGCGTATTGGCATTGCTCTACTACCGCGGTCATGTGGATTTCACGATTTCGCAAGCTGCGGCCACCTTTGTGGCGATGACGTTCAATTTCCTGCTGAACAATGTCGTAACCTTTCGCGACCGACGGCTTCGCGGATGGCGGGTGGTCACCGGACTGCTCACGTTTTATTTGGCTTGTTCTCTAGGTGCCTTGATGAACGTCAGTCTCGCGAAGTTCCTTCTTGATTCTCACGTCGTGTGGTATTTGGCTGGGATCCTCGGAATGGCGACCAGTTCTGTTTGGAATTATGGAGTAAACACCGTCATGACTTGGGGGCGCAGTCGACAACGCTAGGGTATCGCGTGCGGGGAGGAAATTCCACACAGTCTCTGCTCGAAGCCAGTATCTACAGTCTGGCCCCTCGCGCGCATACAGTATTCTCCCGATTGATGGAAATATATTCTTAGGGAAATATAGCCGCTGAGAGAAGAGGAACAAAGGGAATCCTTATTAAAATAAGGGCTGGGCCCACGTGCTCCTCTTCTCTCGGCCATCTTCCCTCCCGGTTTATAGACGCCTGCGGCGAGTTCCAGTCAAGGTTCGTTCGAGATAAGGCAGTTTCCTCGATATAGCGAGCATCGGTATGTTGACTGATCCTCGTAGTAGCTCCGCCGAGCTGTCCTGAAGCTGTACAAGTTGGCAGGTGCAACTATTCTTGCAGAGGTCTAAAATACGGGTAAGTTACATTACGGTTGATGCAAACTACACACGTGGTGAACGGCAGACAATGAAAAGCTTGCAAAGGGGATTGGAGACCTTGAAGAGCCTTAGTCTGAAATCCAAAGCGAGTTTTCTTTCGGCAATATTGGTTGTGTCTCTGGCGGCTGGCCTCGCTGCGTGCGGTTCCGGAATGGGATCTGGCGGCGGAGGTACCAGTCCGATGCAAACTGCGGCCGGAATCCTGGTGGCGCCCGTGCCGGTAACGGTCACGGTGGGCCAGGCGGCGACGTTTTCGGTGACTGCGTCCGGGACGCCTCCTTTCACATATCAATGGTTGAATAACGGAGTGGATGTCGGAACGAATTCGGACACGTACACAATTTCGTCGCCGACGGTACAAGACAGCGGTGCTCAGATTAGAGTGCAGGTCAGCAATAATTTAGGCAGCGCCACGAGTAATCCCGTCACGCTGACTGTTAACGCGAAGGTAGCGCCGACCGGCAATGCAAACGTGCTTACGTTTCACAATGACGTCGCGCGCACAGGCCAAAATCTAAATGAAACGACGTTGACTCCCACAAATGTGAACTCCACGAATTTCGGCAAGATTGGATTTCTAGCGACGGATGGGTTGGTCGACGCGGAGCCGTTGTACGTTTCAGGTTTGACCGTGTCGGGCGCAGTCCACAACGTCGTATTTGTTGTCACCGAGCACGGTTCGGTCTACGCCTTCGACGCTGATAATCTGGGCGCTCCGCTTTGGAAAGTATCCGCGATAGGAGCGGGTGAAACCAGCAGCGACAATCGTGGCTGCGGCCAAGTAACTCCGGAGATCGGTATCACATCAACGCCTGTGATCGATCCCCATGCCGGTTCGCATGGCGTGATTTACTTGGTGGCGATGTCCAAGGATGCGAACGGCAATTATTTCCAACGGCTTCACGCTCTGGATATTACAACCGGCGGTGAAATTTCGGGAAGCCCCACCACCATTCAGGCCACCTTCACAAATCAGAACGGGCAAACCACGTTTGATCCAAAACAGTATAAAGAGCGGGCGGCGCTGTTGCTCCTCAATGGAGTGATTTACACTACCTGGGCTTCGCATTGCGACGATGGACCGTACACCGGATGGATTATCGGCTACAAGCAAACCACGTTGAAGCAAAGTAGTGTGCTGAACATAACTCCCAACGGAAATGAGGGCGCAATCTGGATGGCGGGCGATGGTCCAGCTGCGGATTCTTCCGGGAACTTTTACTTCCTGGTTGCGAATGGCACATTTGATAACACACTAAACGCGAGCGGCCTCCCGATGAGCGGAGATTACGGCAACGCGTTCATCAAGATTTCGACCTCGAATAATAACCTGAGTGTTGGCGATTATTTCACGATGCACAATACAACTTCGGAATCGGACGCGGATCAAGATCTGGGTTCTGGCGGAGAAATCCTGCTTCCCGATCTGAAGGACGGCAGCGGCAACACATGGCAACTCGGAGTGGGAGCCGGCAAAGACTCGCACATATACGTCGTGAACCGAAATATGATGGGGCAATTCAATACGAGCAACGATAGTGCTATCTACCAGGAGATTTCTTCGAATGGCTTAGCAGGCGGCTCATTCGCGACTCCTGCCTATTTTAACAACACCGTTTATTACGGTGCCGTCGGCGATTCCTTGCGGGCTTTTGCGATCGTGAACGCCAAACTCGTTACACCCGCGGGCTCGCACAGTGCAGCCGGTTTTGCTTATCCGGGAACTACGCCCAGCATTTCCGCAAACGGAAGTTCGGCCGGAATTGTGTGGGCGGTGGAAAACAGCAGCGGGGGCGTGCTTCACGCCTACGATGCCACGAATCTTGGAAACGAGCTCTATAACAGTGGGCAGGCACCCAACGGCCGGGACAGTTTCGCCGATAATAAATTCATTACGCCGATGATTGCCAACGGACAGGTTTTCGTTGGCACTCCCACCGGCGTGGCCGTCTTCGGCGTGCTTCCTTAGAACCTCGTTACTTCAGCGCTTTTTCGATCGCCGCAACTACTTCCGGGGAATCCGGCGTGGTCTGAGGTTCGAAGCGCTGAACCACATTACCGTTGCGATCCACGAGGAATTTCGTGAAGTTCCACTTGATGTCGCCAGTGAGAGAAGGATTAGCGCTGGTGGTCAAATATTTGTACAGCGGTGTTTGATCGTCGCCCTTCACCGAGACTTTTGAATATAGCGGAAAAGTGACATTGTATTTTGCCGAGCAGAAGGTCTTGATCTCAGCATTCGTGCCGGGCTCCTGCCCGCCGAAATTATTTGCCGGGAAGCCGAGGATTACAAATCCCTGATCCTTGTATTTTTCGTAGATGGATTCCAGCGCGGTGTATTGCGGAGTGAATCCGCAACGGCTGGCCACGTTGACGACTAGAATAACTTTGCCTTTGAAATCGGCAAGCGGCATAGGTTTGCCGTCGATCGACGGCAGAGTGAAATCATAAATGCTCGTCGCAGCAAACACCGCTGCGCTCATTAGCAGAACCAGTAGCCCCATAAAATACACTCGCAATTTTCCATTACTTCCAGCTTTCATGCTGCCTCCCTCAAAGTTTTAAATCTCGGCGCCAGGAACGTATCGAGAATAATACAAGAAGAAGGGCAAGAGGTGCACTTATCCGCGGTCAGTCAAAACGCTTGATAGGGATTCCTTTTATTTGCTGTGGGGTTCGATTCCAAGCCGGCCGTTTTCCTCACCGGCATCGAGAGGGCGAATGCACAAATCCGTTCCGCTGGAAGTACACTGGTAAAGTTGGTACGCAGGCAAATCTTCCGGCTGAACTTCGTACGTTCCCTCCTCCATGTCAGGTACCGAATCGGAAGAGGACATTACGTAAGGATTGCCGGGCAGCGCGCGAACGCGAAACTCAGTGGAACTGGGCTCGTAGTTGCCGTAACTGAAGCAATAGCCGATGCAGGCACGGTCGGCGATGTGCTGAATCAAAATGCGGGAGCCTGGCAGCGGCAAGATGGTGGCCAGTATGCGTTGATTGGGGGGCAGAGTTCTTTCGAGCCGCGCGGCTTGCTCTTCCATCTTGTCGATAGTCCCCGTGTCTTGATAGAGAAATGTGAAAAATACCGCGGCAATCACGGTGAACCCGACGAGATGCCATTTGCGAGGCCGCATCACGCCAAGCAGGCAACAAAATGCTGCGGCGGAGACTGAAGTCAATCGGCCGCTCAAGAGGGCCAGAGCCGGAGACTGGCTCTGCAAACGTACTCCATCAGGAAGCAGCAAGACACTGACGAGAAGCAACACGTATAGCTGTACCGGAATTGAGTAGCTGGTCCATAGGCCGCGCTCCTGCCTCCTGGTTAAAATATCGAATGCGAGCGCACAGAGGGAAACGAAAACCAGCGCGAGGGCAGGAATTTCGTATCGCGAGCCGAAAAGAAGCAGCTGGTCGGAGCCGTTGAAAAAGTAAAACGGCTTCACCTGAGCTTCCACAACATAGTGATGCCACAGATGATAGTGAATCAGGACGAGCGTTGCTGCCGCGGCAAGAACCAACATGGGCTGGTAGTGAACAGGCATTGCTTCGGAGATTCCGATGTAAGCAATGGCCGCCGCCATCCAAAGCAGGCCTAAAGGGTGCGCGAGCAGAACGACGGGGGCCAGCAGAAACGGGATCAGGCGCTCCCATTTGTTACCGCGCCAGAAAACCGCTATTCCGACGGACGCGATTCCCAGGGAAAGATAGTAATTGAAGAATCCCATGTGGAAGGTGTAGCCGTAGGTGATCATCGCGAGGACGGGAGTCAGAAACCAAGGTGCCCTCCTGCTGGCGGAGGAAACGAAGGCAAACGTTCCCCAGAAGAAAATCAAAACGGACATCGACACAGTGATTTTTTCCGCCACATGCAGACTGAAAAACTTTCCCACACCCGAGACGATCAAATCGAAGAGTACATTGTTCCATCGCCGCTCAATCCATAATCCAGTTACCTGGCCACGCTCAATAAGTTGAGCTAGCCATGCGTTGTACATGTGGCTAGCGAGGTCGCCCGCGATAATGCGCACGTGCCAGATGCAAGGAACCAGGACGAGCGCGGACACGGCGACGACTTTCGGGTAATTCCGGCATAGGAAAAGCGCTGAAAGTTTCAAGACAGATGAGTGCGACTGGGTTGGCGCCGGGCCGGCAGATGCCCGGACTGGGCGGATAACCGTGTTCGAATCGGTCAGTTGATTCAATTACGCGGACTCCGTCCGAAATACGGCGTTCATTCTGCTTGGAAACATATCATGGATTAAAAGTCTAAAATCTCGGCAACAACATTAGAAACGAGCTATGCGCAATCATTGCGAATAGGAATACGAGGTTTTAAGCGTCTTGGTCGGGCTTAGGGGCGTAGGGATACTTGGGCGGCTTGTGCATATGCGTGGTGCGATATTCATCCAACTCGGCGTCTGTAAGGTCGAAATGGGTGTTAGAAGGATGGTTTTCGGCGGCGGCCAGCTCCCGATGAAGCCTGTGGGAACAGATGTCCGGGGCATCCTGATAGCGCACGCGACGCGTGTTGAACGCGTCGTTCGGAATGGAAAGAGTGAATTCGCGAGGCTCCGCCTGCGGTTCTCGAACCGTAAACGTATATTCGCGCACAGACGGCTTGGATTGGAAACCGACGAACTGGACGATGATTTGCGACGTCATTTCGCTCCGGGCAAACTTCCGGCAGCCGCGGCGATCACGGCGACAACTTTCTTGACGCGCTTCGCTCGCTTACGCTTCGGAGGAGTGCCTTCCGCGATTTCGACGACCATAATGCTGGTGACGAATTTCTTCATGCCGTGCAGATCGAAATCAATCGAAGTGCGGTCGTGATCGGATTCCGTAATCACGCCCAAACCATACTGGAAGTGCTTGATGTACTGTCCTTCGGGGAGTGCTTTCAACGGGGCTCCTAAGACCGAAAAGTCGTGTGCGAGCAAAAAAAAAGAGCGAGCCGGGTTTGCCGGCTCGCTCTTCTTGACTAGAGGCTGGTG
>JGI12677J13195_1000003_pt1 | contig 76190 bp, 54 predicted proteins | sample JacPinW_OM2H0_O3_FD_13195 | JGI IMG/M metagenome (IMG submission 13195) | reverse complement strand
CGCGCGTCACCGTCGCAATGATCCGCATCAGCGTCGACTTCCCCGCGCCATTCGGCCCCAGCAACCCCACCACCCCCGGCCTCAGCTCCAGCCGCAAATCCCGCAACCCCCACACCTTCCCCGCATACTGCTTGCTCACCCCATCAATCACCAGCTTCATAAACCGCCCTCTCCTTCGCCACCGCCGTCTGCTTCACCGCAGCCGATTCGTTCGCAAACGCGAACCTGCCGCATCAATGCCTTGCGCGAGCCCAACGCCGCATCAATACCTCGCCCTGGACTCATGCCGCCTTTGCTCGCGCCTAATACGCGTTTGAGAATCTACAGCAGTAACGCAGTATCCACGGAATTAGTTTCAATCGCATGCAGCGTCTCGACCCTTAACTTGTCGTTCCGCTCAACTGCATGTAGGTAGAGGATCGGCGCGCGCAAGGAATCTGCTTCAGCTGTTGCTCTTTCTTAAAGTTGTCATCCCGAGCGAGGCTTGTCTTTCGGCCGACGAGGGACCTGCTTCTGGTTCGCGGATTTGCACCGCGCACCGTGTTTGTGATGTGGTGTCGGCGCTTTGAGAATTTAGTAGTGTCGGAACGCCATGCGGTTTTTTACGACCTGGAACGTTTTAAAAGCTAACCGAGCCTTAATGGTCCGGATATGGTCGCTGTATCCAGTTAGCCTTTCATCGATGTCCGCCCGCAACGTATCGCATAACGGCCCGACGATAACCTCACGCAGTTGGACCAAGCCGTCGAAGGGGTAGAAGTAGTGATCGCCTTCACGTTGGTCCAAGCGAAACCAGTTGCGCCACTCCTCTTCATACTGCCAATCCTGGAATTTCGTAAACAGAAGTCGGTCCATGTCTTCGATGGTCGGCGGAATCTTAAGTCTCGGACGCCGAGACGCATAGCTGATAGGCTTTAGGCCGCGGTCGTCCACGTCAAACCCGAGACAGATACCGCGGTGCTTATCAGCGTAATGGCTCCACAACAAGGGGTTGCTCCACCGCTTGCTAAAACAGATCATTCCGAAGCGCTTGGCCATATCTACCTTGAAGTCGCGGAGAGGTTTTCGGAGTCGCTGATCCCTCTGAGACCCACACCAGAGCTCGAAGGGATCATTCAGTTGGTCTAGTTCGGATATTTTGATTCGCCGCTTTGCGATATTATCCAATGCCCATTTCGTCGGCAGGAAATGATACACACGCATAGCTGGCTCAGCAAAACTCTAACTGTCTCGGTGCCAAGAGAAATAGCTCTGCAGTTTTTCTGTACATCCTTCGAATCTCACGCATGTCTTCTTCTCCGAATCTCCCTGTTTCAATTTCAAACAACTGACGACTACCGATCAGGCAAGCCTGCCAGCAAAGCGGGAAAAACAGTAGCGTATCCTGGTCTTGCATGGCGGCCGCAAGATCTGAATGTCTCCCTCTAGAGATAAAAGGTATCTCGGAAATGATGAACGGCGTAGCGGGTGAATCGCAATATCGGAGAGCCCAGTTGAAATCATTCAGCCACGCAGCTCCCTTCTGTATTTCATTACGCATTTCAGCAATAGTCCAATTCCGGACGAAAGCATCGGGGAGCGGCTCCGGCGTCATCGAGCGAAGCTTTACACTCTTACGGTCAGGACTGACTCCTTCGACGATCCAAGCGCGAAGGTTTTTCCCTTCTACACGCTTATGGTCAAAAAACAGAAGGGACCTAGCCCTCATCATCTGGGCGTAACGCAATAAAAAGTCACGATGATCTCTCCAGTTTTTGAAATTGTTCAAAATCAAATCCTGTCGGACTCTGGGAAAGGTATTCTCAAACTGCGCGAAATCACTGTCAGCATTTCCCAGGTGAATCTCATGCGTGGCGTAGTCGTAGAACCCGTAGCGGTACCCTACTTCTCCGGGACTTCTTTCGGACCAAATGTTGCTTTGAACGTCGAAGTGCCACAGAGGCTGTGGATGGTCGATTCGTTCAGGATCAATGAAGCCACGAAGATAGCCTCGAGGGAGATAGTGATCCTTCCTATTCCTCTTGAAGTTTGATTCACTCACAGCGGTCTTTTCCATCAGCGCAGTCTAGCGAACAAAAAGCGAATATACAAGTTCAATGAATCGCCGTTCAGCTATTCCGAGAATAGAACCGCTTCGCAAAGTTATGCTCACACAGACACATCCTTGAATTTCGTCGAATCACGTGCTAGCGTTTCTCGTGTTTAAAATTGAATATCGTCGAGCGCTTCAACAAAACGCGATCCCAGCACTTTGCCCGCCCCAACTCTCGAACTTTCCACCTGTAGATTCCCTGAATCCCGACGGGACTCGCCCGGCGGACACTCGCGAATGGAGCCGCCGCGCTAGAACCAAGCCGTCAATTTTGTGCTCCGCGGCTGCATTTCTACCCGGCTTCCCCAGAGCGTTTTTCGCGAAGGGTTCGGTCTGCCCAAGCGCATTTCTACCCGGTTCTGCCAAATATGTAGAAAACGACGTAACTCTCTCAAAACAAACGACCGCGAAATTTCTACCCGGGGCCACAACCGCACCGCGAGGGTTACGTCAGGGCACGGCTTTTTACCCTGAGCGGCGAAGGGCAGCCGTGCCGTCACTGACTCGCCCTGACGACAAAAGTTCCATCCAATCCAATTACTCCTTTCGCGCAGCTTCACCTGCGCGAGCCTTCGCTCGTGTACTTGATCCTGGGGTGACGAACGTGAATTTCGGGCCATTTCAAACCGGCTTCCTCGGAGCATTTTTCGCGACGAATTCGGTCCGCCCGCGCCCATTTCTAACCGGTTCTGCACCACAAACAGAATCGTCTGTAACCCACTCAAAACAAACGATCCGCCCATTTCTAACCGGGGCCAGAACACACATTAAGGAATTTCGCTTTCGAAGCTCCCTTGGCCACTCTCTCGCTGAAAAAAGGACAACAAACTTGGCGACTTACAAATTGAAGGCGGCTTTGGTGCTTGTCGCGATCTTGAGCGTTTCGCTGGCCTTGAGCCCCACTCTTGCCGCGCGTCCGATCCAGCCGTCCCCACTCTTTGCCCCGCAATCCGGCGCGCCATCGTCCACCGCGCAGGCACCCTCTTCTCCGGCCGCCGCACCGCAGCCATCCGAAAAAAGGGTTACTGCGTACACTCTTCCTCCCGAAACTTACAAAAAAGCGCGCGACCTGAGCCGCATTCATTTCCGCTTCGCCATCATCAGCTTCTTTTACGGCATCTTCGTTTTGTGGCTCATCCTGCAACTCAGGCTCGCGCCAAAATATCGCGACTGGGCAGAGAAATTCTCGTCCAAGCATTGGCCCCAAGCTCTCGTGTTCGTCCCGCTGTTTCTTATAACCGCAGCCATCTTCGGCTTGCCCGCTGACATTTATGAAAACTGGGTCGAGCGAAAGTTTGGAATCTCCATTCAGAGCTGGGGTTCGTGGGCATGGGATTGGACCAAGGGCCAGCTCATTGGCATATGTCTTGGCATTCTTCTCATCTCCGTTCTTTACCGCGTGATTCGACGCAGCCCGCGCCGTTGGTGGTTTTATTTCTGGCTTATGTCTTTGCCCATTGCCGTTCTTCTTGTTTTCCTCCAGCCCTTAGTTGTGGATCCCATGTTCCACAAATTCGAGCCGCTAGCGCAAAAAGACCCCGGCCTCACCGTCAGCCTGGAACAAATGGTTCAACGTGCCGGGCAAACTATTCCGCCCGAGCGCATGTTCTGGATGGGCGCCGGCGAAAAGACCACGGGACTGAACGCCTACGTCACGGGCCTCGGCGCATCCAAGCGCATCGTGGTTTGGGATACCACCATCTCCAAGATGACTACGCCGCAGATCGTCTTCGTCGCCGGACACGAAATGGGCCACTATGTCCTCAACCACATCTGGAAAGGTTTGGCATTCGCTGCGGTGATGCTTTTGGTTCTTTTTTATCTGGGCTTTCGGACTATTGGCTGGGTTCTAGCGCGCTGGGGCGGCCGCTGGGGTATTCGCGGCTTGAATGATTGGGCTTCGTTTCCCGCGCTCTTGCTCCTGCTCTCCATTTTCGGGTCTATCGCGGGACCCATCAGCAACGCTTTCAGTCGTCATGACGAGCATCAAGCGGACCAGTACGGCTTGGAAGTAACGCACGGCCTTACGCCCGACTCAGCCCAGATCGCCGCACAATCGTTTCAAATTCTCGGTGAAGTGGATCTCTCCGATCCCGATCCCAACCCCGTGAACGTATTTCTGTTTTATACGCATCCGGCTATCCCTGACCGGATCATTTATGCGCTTACCTACAATCCCTGGGCGAACGGCGGATCAGGCGAGTTCGTGAAATGATTTTTAGCAATTTAGCGAACAGCGCTAGCGGCGCGCGTCGATCCTCATGCGGATTCCGTTCCGCGGACGAAGGGTCACCAGCGGCTCCGGCACAATCTTCTGTCCCGCAACAAGTTGCAGCTGAAACTTTTGCGCGATCGTCGCAATCACCAGCACCGCTTCCATCAAAGCAAAATTCTGACCGATGCACCGCCGCGGCCCGTCGCCAAACGGAAAATACGCCCCAGCAGGCAGCCGGTCTTCAAGACCGTCCAGCCAGCGCTCCGGGCGAAACGCTTCCGGATCGTCGAAGAATCGCCCATCGCGCTGCATTACCCATTGAGAAAAAATCATCGTCGAGCCGGTCGGAAACTCGTACCCTCCAATCGTGGACGGCGCGATGGAAGTCCGCGCCAAAATATACGCAGGCGGGTACAGCCGCAGCACTTCGTTCACTACCGCCAGCAAGTACGGCAACCGCCCGAGGTCCGCAATCCCCGGCGCTCGCCCCCCGAGAACATCCCGAAGCTCTTCATGCAGCCGTACTTCGGCAGCCGGATTTTTGCTCAACAGAAACCACGCCCACGAAAGCGTCAGCGCCGTCGTTTCATGCCCCGCCAGAAACAACGTCATTGTTTCATCGCGAAGCTGCTTGGGAGTCATCTGGCTGCCGTCTTCGTCCATCGCCGACATCAGCAGCGAAAGCAAATCCTTCCTGTCGCCGCCAGTCCCAAGATTCTTGCGCTCATCGATAATTCTGTACACCAGCGAATCCAGAAATCGTATTTCGCGCTCGGCGCGGCGGTTCGCCGGCGTGGGCCAGCTTACCGGAACTTTGATGGGGTAACGCGCCTTCCGCAGCGAATACCGCACCAGAAAATCCAGCGAACGCCCCACTTGCAAAGCTTCTCCCGGCAGCGTAGTGCCAAACAGCGTGCGAACAGCCGTCTCCAGAGAGATGGCCATCATCTCTTGCGCGATATCGCGCTCCTCCCCATCCCCCCATTTGCGGATTTGGATCTCGGCGCTCTCCACCATCGTCGAGGCGTACTCGTTGATGCGGCTCCGGTGGAACGCGGGCTGCGCCAATCGTCGCTGACGCCGCCAGAAGTCCCCTTCGCTGATTAACAGCCCCTCGCCCAGCAAACGCCCGGTAACGTCCTTCGTCAACTTGCTCTTATGAAATTTGCTCTGCTGAATTAAGTTTACTTGCTCGATGTAGTCGGGATGATTCAGCAGGATGCGGTCATCAGGCCCGATCGGTACTCTGACGATGTCGCCGTACTCGCGCGCTAGGCGCTGCAGCGTCCCGAGCGGGTCGCGCAACACCTGCAACGCCATGCCCAGGAGCGGCAATCCCCTAGGCCCCGGCGGAACCCGCTTCCCGTTAGTGGATGTCTTGTCCTGCATGCTTATCAACTTCAAGTTCTGCGAACGCTTTCTCCTCTTTGCGACACGTCTTACCTTACTTGAGTTCGCAAATCTTTGCAGCTTCGGCACTGCGTCGCGAATCAAATGGCGAAGCGGTCAACTCACAGCCACCCAAGAAGAATTGGGGACGCGTTGGTGGTTTCAGGATGTTTCGGTAAGATACTCTCCAAGGGGATTTCGTGGATTTCGAACCGCCAGAGTGGCTCGCGCAGATCGAGGGTATTCTTGAGACGCTGAATGAAGGCGTGATCATTGCGGACGATTGTCCCCAAATCATTTTCGCCAATGCAAATTTCGAAGCGATGACCGGGATGCCACGCAGCGATTTTATCGGATCGAACTTCGACAAGTTTTTCACTCCGGAAGAAGCGGAAACACTCAACAATCACCGGGACAGAGGTATGCAGGCGGGGCACAACCGCTTTGAGTTCGTATTACCGCGCCACGACGGCAGCCGACTCCCGGTGATCGTCAGCGCCAGGTCCATTGAAGACCCGGACGGCCGCCGTTTTGCAATTGTCACCTTCATCGACATCTCCGACCAGAAGCGAGCCGAAGGGAATCTCCGTACTGCCAACAAGCAGCTCGAAGAGCGTCAAAAAGAAATTGAAGAAGATCTCGTCCTTGCGGCGCGCGTGCAACAAAGTCTTGCGCCCAAATCATTGGTTTGGGGAAACGCGCACGTAGAGACCTATTACCACCCCGTTCGCACGATCGGAGGCGACTTCGGCCTGGTGAGCCCCATGAATGAGGATCTCCTCAACCTGCTGGTCTGTGACGTTTCCGGGCACGGCATTGGTTCCGCCCTCGTCGCCAACCGGATTTACGCCGAAACCATGACCCAGCTTCGCAATGGAGCGCCACTCGGAGCCATGCTTCGACAATTGAACCGCTTCGTCATGCACAATATCGGGAGTTCTGTTTTCTTTTTCACGATTGCGGCCGCGCAATTGGACCGCGCCGGGCGGCGCTTGCTATTTGCTGGAGCGGGCCATCCTCCGGGCATGATCGCTCACGACGGAGCCGAGCCACGCTTGCTCGAGTCGCGCAGTATGGTCTTGGGCGCGCTTCCCGACGCCGTAGGAGCGGAAGCCACCTTGGATGTAAACCTCGAAGCGGGGGACCGCGTCGTGCTCTATACCGATGGGATCACGGATGTTTTCGATTCGGACGGCGAAATGCTGGGAATTGAAGGTGTACAAAAAATTGTGCGCGAAACTTCCTTGCTCCCTTTCAAACAAATGAAGCATGGAATCCTCGATCGTGTCGCTGAGTGGCGCGACGGTCCGCCGACCGATGATGTGTCGCTCGTGCTGGTCGAAGTCAACTAGCCTATCCGCTGAAAAGATAAATCCTGCGATGGCCAATCTTGAGTTCGTCCGCGAGTTTGCAGTTCCAGCGAAAGAGATTTTCGTTTTCTTCGTTCCGCAACGCATGGCGCTTTGGTACGGCGCCGAAATGAACAGCTGCTTTGAAGTGCAGGGAGGAGCATCAGACTTTGCCGTCGGCCAGAAAGTTCGCATCACCGGCCGGCTCGGCAACCGCGACGTGACATTGACCGCGGTCATCACCGCTTACGAATGGGAACGCCTACTCGAATGGCAGTTTAAAGACTCATACGACGTGCGCGGAAAGCAGCGCTGGGAATTCCAGCAAGTGGGAAGCACCACCAGGCTAACGATGCGCGATCAATACGAAATGCCCGGCCGACTCGGCAGAATTGTGGATCGACTCTTTACACGCTACGGAGTAGCCGCGCGCGATCGTTCCTGGCTGGACCGCCTGCAACACCTTGCGGAGCGCCGATAATTTCAAACGCCCACTACACGCAGGAATCGCTTCTTGCCCACTCGCAGTGCCAGCAGATCGCCGGGATTCAAAACGATCGTGCGCTTCACATCTTTTTCGACTTGGCCATTTAGTTCTACAGCGCCCTGCTTGATCAGTCGCTCTGCCTCGCTTCTCGAAGTCGCAAGTTGCGTTTCGGTCAAGACCGCGAACAGCGGGCGCGTGCCCCATGCCAACTTCAGTTCAGGCAAATCCGTAGGAGCTTTTCGGTCGCGATAGACCAACCGAAACTCTTCAGCAGCTCCCTTGGCGGCTTCTTCCCCGTGGAAACCGGCCACAATCGTATGCGCGAGCTGCATCTTCGCGTCCATGGGGTGCAGCACGCCCATATTGACTTCCTCTTGAAGCCGCACAATCACGGGCGGCGCAAAATCCGTGAGCAGCTCGTAATAGGACCACATCAATTTGTCCGAGATTGACATAAGCTTCCCAAACATTTGGTCCGGCGCTTCAGTGATACCGATGTAGTTCCCCAGGCTCTTTGACATTTTGCGCTCGCCATCGAGCCCTACCAGAATCGGCATTGTAAGCACAACTTCTCCCGGCAGGCCGTATTCGCGCTGGATGTCGCGGTGCACCAGCAGATTGAATTTCTGCTCTGTGGCGCCGAGTTCGACGTCTGATTCGAGCGCCACGGCATCGTAAGCCGTCAACAGCGGATAAAGCAGTTCGTGAACGGAAATCGGCAGGTTCTTGTCGAGGCGCGAACGAAAATCCTCCCGCTCGAGCATGCGGGCGAGGCGATATTTCCCGCAGAGCTGAACGACTTCCGCACTCGAAAGCTTCCCCAGCCACTCGCTGTTGTAGCGAACCTCCGTTTTCTTTTTGTCGAGGATCTTGAACACTTGTTCGAGATAGGTCTTTGCGTTTGCCTCCACTTGTTCACGCGCCAGAGGAGGACGCGTTTCGGATTGGCCCGTGGGATCGCCAATCATGGCGGAAAAATCGCCGATCAGAAAAACTGCCGTATGCCCCATATCCTGAAATTGCTTGAGTTTGCGCAACACTACTGTGTGACCCAGGTGAATATCCGGGGCGGTTGGGTCCACACCTAGATACACGCGCAGCGGCTTCTCTTCTTTCGCGGACTTCTCGAGCCTGGCTTTCAGTTCGTCCTCGCGAATGATTTCTGCTGCGCCTTTTTGCAGATAGGAGAATTGCTCTGAAACCGGCTTGAACTTTGGGGAAGGCACTATTTTTTCTCCTGCGGTCTTTCAGGAAGGATCAACACGCGACGGCCGTCGATTCGATATCTACCTTCGAGCACGACGCACACAGCCTCCGTATAGATGCGATGTTCCTCGCGCAAAATCCGCTCGGCGAGCGTTTCGGGAGTGTCGCTATCTTCGATTGGCACACAGGCCTGCAGCACGATCGGCCCCGCATCCAGATTCTCATCCACAAAATGCACGGTACAGCCCGAAAACTTCGCGCCATGTTCCAACGCCTGCCGCTGCGCTTCCAGCCCGGGAAACGCGGGCAACAGCGACGGGTGAATGTTGAGTATGCGATTGCGAAACGCTGCCACGAATTGGGGCGAAAGCAATCGCATGTAACCCGCCAGGCAAACCAGATCCACTCGCTTTTCCAGCAGCGCCGCGATTACCAGTTTATCGTAAGCCTCCCGCTCGAGGCCTTTCGACGAAATTACACGCGCCTCGATTCCAAATGCGCGCGCCTTTTCAATCCCCCGCGCGTCTTCCCGATTGCTCAGCGCGATGGCAATTTCGGCGTCCGGGATACGCCCGGCTGCGGCGCTCTCCGCCAGCGCTTCAAAATTCGAGCCGCGCCCTGAAAGCAGAACTCCGATGCGTTTCTTCATGTAGGCCCGAAATTAGCATAGTTACGCTAGCAGACAAAACGTGCACGCTCAGAAGAGCAGGTATGAACCATGTGGGAGGAAGCAAAGCGATGGTTTGCGGAAGATTGCCACGAATATCCACAACCCGGGACAATAGCTGCGACGGGTTGTGACGACATTTCGCCGCGCTACAGCGCCAGGGTGCCGGAATAGTTGACTCTCGGTTTGCCGCGGCGCGCTCGTTCGATACGGCCGATTAAATAAAACTTTTCGCGGCGCCTACGTAGTTCTGTTTCCACGCGTGAAATGTGCGTTGCCTGCACGACGAGAATCATCCCTACGCCCATATTGAAAGTTTGCAGCAGTTCATCCCGGTCGATTTTACCCAATCGCGCGAGGTAGCGAAAAATAGGAAGCACGGGCCATTGATCGAGTTCGACGATCGCCTGAACATTTGCGGGAAGAGCGCGCGGCAGATTTCCGGTGATGCCCCCACCGGTGATGTGGGCCATGGACGACACCCAGCCTCGAGCCAGAACGTTTTTCAGAAGCGGCCAATACGCACGGTGAGGTTTCAGGAGCTCTGCGCCGATTTTATTTCCAACGTCCGCTACATACGTATTCGGGCCAAGCTTAGCAACTTCGAATACGAGTTTGCGCGCCAGAGAATATCCGTTGGTATGAAGTCCGCTGGAGGGGAGTGCCAGCAAAAGGTCGCCTGCTTTCACTCTTCGCACATCGAGCTGCTTTTTCCGTTCTACCGCGCCGACTATAAATCCTGCGAGGTCGTATTGGCCCGCGGTATAGAATCCCGGCATCTCGGCGGTCTCCCCGCCAATCAGAGCGCAACCGGCTTTCCTGGCCGCGCGGCTCATGCCTTCAATTACCTGTTCGACTATGCGGGCGTCCATTTTGCCCATCGCAAGATAGTCGAGAAAAAACAGCGGCTCGGCGCCCTGCGTGAGAATGTCGTTCACGCAATGATTCAGGATGTCCGCACCGACCGTGGAATGGATTCCGGTGGCGAACGCAATTTTCAGCTTGGTTCCCACGCCATCGGCGCTAGCTACTAGGATCGGATCGCGCCAGCGCTTGCGATCGAGTTGAAAAAGTGCACCAAAGCCGCCAACGGGAGCCAAAACGCCACGGCGAAATGTCTTTCCCGCCACGGCGGCGATCCGCCGTTTGACGCCGTCGGCTATCGAGATGTTTACTCCAGCATCGGAATAGCGCATAAGAAGAATCTGCTTTCTGAAAGCGGAGGAAAGAATCTAGAAAATGTGAAACATACGCTTCCAGCGCACTTCGCCAGGGTGGATGATGGCGTTGAGGTACGTCGCAAAACGTTCGCCGATGTGTCCCGGCTCCCAGACATCTTCCGGCGCGTCGATGGACATGTAAATCATGAGGGGCGTGCCGATGATATTTTCACGGGGCACGAATCCCCAGTAGCGGCTGTCGTACGAGTTTTCCCGATTGTCGCCCATCATGAAGTAATCGCCGGCAGGAACCTTGTACGGACCTCGGTTTTCGAGGGCGTTGGGCGGGTCCGGACGGTAAGGCTCGGATAATGCGGTCCCGTTCACGTAAACGACCCCTTGTTTAATTTCGATCGTATCGCCCGGCAACCCGATCGTGCGCTTGATGAAATCGGGAAATCCCTGCTCAGGTAGAGGCGCGCGGAAAACGATAATCTGCTGCCGTCTAGGATTGCGCCAGAGCGGGACATGAATGTTTGTAAATGGAATTCCCGCATCGTAACCAATACGGCTGACAATCAAATGATCGCCAATCAGGACCGTTTTTTCCATGGAGCCGCTCGGAATCACACGGGCCTGAACTAGCGTGCCTTCGATAAAAAGAAACGCGAGGATGACCCAGAACCACGAAACCACTTCGTGCCAGATGCGGTCGCTCGCCGTGACCTGCTTAACCTTTTCCTCACGGACATCGTCCGGGAACACGGCTTCTGTATCTACGTCAGCCTTCACGATGAGCCTCCACTTCGAGTTGCACCAGCTCAGTCGGATAGCTGCCGGTGTAGCACGACGTGCAAAATTTTCCTTCGGTATCTTCGACCGCGGCGCGCAGGGATTTAAGGGAGAGGTACCCTAGCGAATCCGCGCCAAGGAATTGGCGGATGTCCTCGACGGAATTGTTTGCGCCAATCAACTCTTCGCGCCGCGGGGTGTCCACGCCGTAATAACAAGGCGAAATTGTGGGCGGACAACTGATGCGCACGTGCACCTCTGTCGCGCCCGCTTCGCGCATCAGGCGCACGATCTTCCGACTTGTAGTGCCGCGTACGATGGAATCGTCCACTAAAACCACGCGCTTACCCTCAAGCATTCGACGGACGGGATTGAGTTTCAGCTTCACTCCAAAATCGCGAATTGCCTGCACCGGTTCGATGAAGGTACGACCGATATAGTGGTTGCGAATTAGACCCATTTGAAACGGGATGCCCGATTCCGCCGCGTATCCGATCGCAGCAGGCACACCAGAATCCGGCACAGGCGTCACCAGGTCGGCCACAGCTGGATGTTCTTGGGCCAGCAATCGGCCCAGGCGCTCGCGGCTTTCGTTCACCGGACGTCCGAAGACCACACTGTCGGGCCGGGAGAAGTAAACGTGTTCGAAGACACAGTATTGGTGTGGCTTTTCGGGCGCGAAGCGAATGGATTCTATGCCGCTGCGGGAAATTCGCACCATTTCCCCGGGCTCCACTTCGCGCACATATTCCGCGTCAATCAAATCGAACGCGCAAGTCTCGGAAGCGGCTACCCACGCTCCATTCAGCCGGCCAAGACACAGAGGACGAAAGCCGCGAGGGTCGCGTATAGCGTAAATTTCGTCGCGGGTCAGTAAAAGCAGGGAATATGCGCCTTCCACTTGACTGAGAGCGTCGGCAATCGCTCCGGAAAGATTTCGCGCGGAGCTACGAGCGATCAGGTGGACGATTACTTCGGTGTCGCTCGTGGATTGAAAAATAGAGCCGCGATGCTCGAGCCTGCGGCGGACTTCGAGCGCGTTCGTCAAGTTGCCATTGTGGCCGAGCGCCAGTTTTCCTTTATTGCAATCGATCACCACGGGCTGTGCGTTCATTAACGATGTATCGCCGGCGGTGGAATAGCGCGTGTGGCCGATCGCAGCCTCGCCGGGAAGCTGCACGATCACGTCCGGCGTGAAAATCTCCTGCACGTGGCCAAGACTTTTATGCACGTGGATATTCGCTCCGTCGGTGGAGGCGATGCCCGCGGATTCCTGCCCGCGATGCTGGAGCGCGTAGAGGCCCAGATAGGCCATCTTCGCAGCTTCGGGATGGCCGAAGATTCCGAAAACACCGCAATGATCGTGGAAATGATCGTCGTCGATTTGTATTGTGCGGTTCATGGCTGTGCTAGCGGGACTCAATGGCGCTCTCGATACGACTTGCCCAGACTTCGCGAAACGAATCGATGTCCCCGTGGATTGCTGGCGTTCCCCCATGTTGGATGCGAAAATCGCCGCGCGAGACTGTACCGATTGGCTGAACATTGACGTTATATTGTGCCGCAACCGCACGGACGCTAGCAAGCGAAGAGGTCGCGAGTGAGACCACAACACGCGCGCCACGCTCGCCGAAAAGCGCGGCTTCGGCAGTTTCATTCGGTGTATCCAAATCGAGAGCGATTAAAGCAGATAGTCCGTCGCTGACGAAGCAGGATTCCGCGAGAGTTACGGCAAGGCCTCCATCGCTCACATCGTGGGCCGAGAGAATTATCTTCCCGCTGGCGAGCTTGACGAGACATTCAATGAGCTGCTTTTCAGCGGCGAGGTCCACTGGCGGGGGCGTACCGGCAACAACGCCATGAATTGTTTTCGCGTACTCGCTCGACGAGAGCTCGCTTAATGTTTCCGTAGCAACTGCCTTTGGGCCGGTGCCCCGCTGGTTCCCTTCCAGCAGCACGATCATGTCACCCTCATTGCGGAAGCCGGAACCGAGCGTGCATTCGGCGTCCTCGAGTAACCCGAGGACGCCCAAAACCGGAGTGGGATAAATCGGCTTGCTGAGAGTTTCATTGTAAAAGCTGACGTTGCCGCCGGTGATGGGGATGTCGAGTGCGCGACAGGCTTCAGAAATTCCGTCAATCGTCTCTGAAAACTGCCACATTACTTCGGGCTTCTCGGGATTCCCGAAATTCAGGCAATTTGTGGCTGCAATCGGGCGCGCACCCGCACAGGCGATGTTGCGTGCAGCTTCTACGACAGCGTGCATAGCGCCCAGGCGCGGTGACAGAAAGCACCAGCGTCCATTGCCGTCCGTTGCGAGTGCGAGCGCGCGCTTGGTTTCTTTCAGGCGAAGCACGGCGGCATCTCCGGAGCCCGGGCCGAAGCGGGTGTTCGTGCGCACCATTGAGTCGTACTGCTCGGTGATCCAATATTTTGAAGCGATTGTGGGCGAGGCGAGCAACCGCCGGAAATTCTCAGTGAGGTTCGCGCCGTCGTGTGCGAATTCTACAAGCCGGGGTTTTGCTTCCGCGGAATTAGCTTGCGGCTTTGCGATGGGGCGTTCGTAACGTGGCCCCTCTTCCGCGATCGCATGGGCGGGAATTTCGGCGGCCAAGCGGCCATGATCCAGAATGCGAAGCTTGCCGTCGGCGGTGACGCGGCCGACCTCGACGGCATCGAGTCCCCATTTGTGAAAGACCTCGAAAACTTCGCGCTCGCGTCCTCGCTCGGCGACCAGCAGCATGCGCTCCTGCGATTCACTGAGCATGATTTCGTACGGAGTCATTGCCGTTTCGCGCTGAGGCACGCGCGCGAGATCAATTTCAATTCCAAGGCCGCCGCGCGAAGCCATCTCGGAGCTGGAGCTGGTGAGGCCGGCTGCGCCCATATCCTGAATCGCGACCACCGCACCCGTGCGCATAGCCTCCAAGCAGGCTTCGAGTAGAAGTTTTTCGAGGAAGGGATCGCCGACTTGGACGTTGGGCCGCTTCTGCTGCGACTCTTCGCTGAATTCCGCGGAAGCTAGCAGCGAAGCACCGTGAATGCCGTCGCGTCCCGTTTTTGCGCCGGCGTAAATCACGGGATTGCCGACGCCCCGCGCTCGAGCGAAAAATAATTCCTCGCGCCGCGCGATTCCGAGTGCCAATACGTTCACTAGAGGATTGTTCGAGTAGCAGGGCTCGAAAACCACTTCGCCGCCGACCGTGGGGACGCCGAAACAATTTCCGTAAAATCCAATGCCGCGAATCACACCGTCCAAAATGCGGCGGTTGCGCGCGATTTCTTCGGAAGTTGCACTTCCCGCGCCTGGTCCGGCCTCGATCGGTCCAAAGCGCAGCGAATCCAGCACCGCAATCGGCCGCGCTCCCATTGTGAAAATGTCGCGCAGGATTCCGCCCACGCCAGTAGCAGCGCCCTGGAAGGGCTCGACGAAGCTGGGATGATTGTGAGACTCAATTTTGAAGACGGCGCAAAGGCCGTCGCCGATGTCCACGACCCCGGCATTTTCTCCCGGCCCTTGAACGACGTATTTTCCCTCGGTGGGAAGGCGCTTCAGGTGCACGCGGCTGGATTTGTAGGAGCAGTGCTCGCTCCACATCACGCTGAAAATACCGAGTTCGGTGAAGCTCGGGTCGCGGCCCAGGATTTTCTGGACGCGCGAATATTCATCGCGAGTGAGCCCGTGTTCGGACGCGACTTGCGGCGTGACTTTGATTTCAGTGTCGATCATTTTTCGGTTCTCGACCAGAACGGCCACGGGCGCATTTTGCGATTTCCAAGTCAAAAATCGCCCGTTTCCGAACGAATTGTCCCAGTAAATTAACCTTCGAGCAAGAGATTGAAATCCGAATCACATGGACAAACGGAGTAACGTGCTCGATCAAAAGATCAGCGGGCGTCACGCGGGAACGGACGCGCGGCGCAAGAGACTTGCGACCATCGAGCGGAAAATGATGAGGCCGTCGGCGGACCCGAGCGCAGATTCCACAGCACGTTCCGGATGGGGCATCAAGCCGACTACGTTGCGTTCGCGATTACAGATTCCAGCAATAGCATGGAGCGAGCCGTTCGGATTTGCTCCGCGATCGTTTTCGGCGGCATCATGTCCGTCGGGTGTGACATAACGAAAAATAATCTGGTTGTGGTGTTCCAGTTCGGCGAGTGCGGCAGGCTCACAAAAATAATTTCCGTCATTATGAGCAATCGGACACTTCAAAACTTGTCCTCGCTGCGCCGCGCTGGTGAAAGGCGTGTCTGTGGATTCCACGCGGATATGAACCTGGCGGCACAGATACCGCAGGCCTTTGTTGCGCATCATCGCGCCGGGCAAAAGTCCGGCTTCGAGAAGGATCTGGAAACCGTTGCAGATGCCCAGCACCAGACCGCCGGAACGCGCGAATCGATCGACGGCCTTCATAACAGGGGAAAATCGCGCAATCGCGCCGGTGCGCAGATAATCGCCGTAGGCAAAGCCGCCTGGAAGAATGATGGCGTCGAAACCAGAAACCTTTTCTGATTGGTGCCAGATGAATTCAACGGGCTGACCGATGACCGAGCCAATAGCGTGGTAGGCGTCGTCGTCGCAATTAGAGCCGGGAAATTGGACCACGCCAAACTTCATAAGCCAATTCTATCATATTTGAATCGGACAACTTTCTAGCTGGAAGCAGAAATCCGGGGAGATATTTGTGCGCCTGGCGGATGCTGCGGGAGCAAGCGCAAGGAAAGCAAGAACATATCCCTCGCTGCGCTCAGGACGACAAACAGTGGCGATGGTCAAGTTGAGATGGACACGGGCGCTGTTAGTGCGTAGGGGAGTTCAGCACTAGAACGGCCTTAGCTGGCGGGGAAGGATTGAGCTTATCGGTGTGATTTCGATTTTGCGCGGCGACGTGGTTTGCTGCGCCGGGACGACTTGCGCGCGCGCTTTGAGGGTTTTGACTTCGTGGCGCGGGCTAATTCTTTGCGGCGTGCGGAGGCCCAGCCGGGTTTGTTGACTTGGCGGCCGCGAGCGAGGGCCAGCGCGTCGGCGGGGACGTTCTCAGTGATTGTGGATCCTGCCGCGACGTATGCACCGTGACCTACTCGGACCGGAGCAACCAGTGCGGTATCGCTGCCGATGAAAACATTATTGCCGATCTTGGTGTGGTGCTTCGCTACGCCGTCGTAATTGCAGGTGATAGTGCCGGCGCCGATGTTCGCCTTGCTGCCGATAGAGGCATCGCCGAGGTAGGTCAAGTGCAGCGCTTTCGCTCCCTCATGCAGAACAGCGTTTTTAACCTCAACAAAATTTCCGACACGCGCGCCCGCTCGTATATCAGCGCCCGGGCGCAACCGCGAGAACGGGCCTATTTCGGCTTTGATTCCGACATGACAGGAATCAAGAATCGAATGCGGCCCGATGACGGCATCGTCATCGACGCGCGTATCGTGGAGAACGCTGCCGGTTTGAATCTTGCAGCGGGTGCCGATGCGGGTTTTGCCGAGAAGCTGGACGCTTGGTTCGACGAGCGTGTCGGGGCCGGCGGCGACTTCGGGATCGATGACCACCGTCTCGGGTAGATAGATGGTGACGCCCGATTCCATCAATTCCGCAGCTTTGCGCGCGCGGAAAATGCGGTCCACATCGGCAAGCGCGGAGCGGGTGTTGCATCCGAGAATTTCCCGGGGATCGGGAGCGACGTATGCAAGGACGCGTTCGTTGCGCTCGCGCAGAAGGCCGATCACGTCGGTGAGATAAAGCTCGCGATGAGCATTTTCCGGGCGCAGGGAGTTCATGCATGGCCACAATTTTGCGAGAGTGAAGCAATAAATGCTGGAGTTCACCTCGCGAATGGCGCGCTGTTCGGCTGTGGCAGCTTTTTCTTCGACGATGGCTAGCAAGCGGCCTTCGGTATCGCGAAGGACGCGACCGTAGTCGGTTGGATCATCCAGCTCGGCTGTAAGGATAGTAGCCGCAGCCTGCCCGCGGCGATGCGTCTCCAGAAGCGCCGCGAGAGTTTCAGTGCGCAAAAGGGGCGCGTCGCCCGGTACGACAAGCGCAATCTTCGCGCTTCTGCGGATAGCTCGCCGCGCAATCTGCATGGCATGGCCTGTGCCGCGCTGCGGCTGTTGCAAAACGGTTTGCGCCCCGAGATCGGTCACTACGGTGCTGACTTCCTCGGCCTGATGTCCTACGACAACGAGCAACTGCGCGGGTTTCAACGGCTGGCAAGCGCGTACTACGTGCTCTACGAGCGAGCGTCCCCCGGCGCGATGCAGTACTTTCGCGAGATCGGAACGCATCCGCGTCCCCTTGCCGGCAGCTAAGAGTACGATTGAAGTGTCTTTTGCAAGCATTTCGAGGACATTGTCTCTTCCCGTCGCAGCTTTAGCAATCGAAACGGACGAGAACGGTTCAGGATGACGCCGAGACCGAGTCGGAAACATTCTTGGTATCGGATGCAGAAGCTGAGGCATGCCCTTCGGTTGTCTCAGTCCACAAGCTGTGATCGGCTAGCAGACGGGTGACGAGCTGCGTATGCAAAGCGTGGCCGGCCTTATGCGCAACGATGCGCGCCTTCAGCGGGCGGCCTACGAGAGCTAGATCGCCGATGAGATCGAGTGCTTTGTGGCGGCCGAACTCGTCGGCGAAACGCAGCGGGCCGTTGAGTATGCTGTCGCTGTCGAGGACGATAGCGTTTTCAACCGAGCCGCCGCGGATCAGGCCCATGGCCTGCAGTCCCGGAAAATCTTTCATAAACCCAAAAGTGCGAGCTGGCGCTAATTCACGGCTGAACGATTCGCGATCCACGACCATTGCCACTTCTTGAGGACCGACGGATGGGTGGTTGTAATCCACGAAGCAATGTACTTGAAATTCTTCGGACGGATAAATCCCAATACGGCGATCGCCGTCAGAAAACTCCAAAGCCTTAGTGACACGGATGTAGCGCCTTCGGCGACGAAGAGTGCGCGTTCCAGCGCGGGCCAGTAGATCGATGTAGGGTTGCGATGAGCCGTCAAGAATAGGCAATTCGAGCGCGTCCAGCTCAACGAAAACATTATCGACGCCGCAAGAGTAGAGCGCAGCCAAAACATGCTCGACAGTAGAGAGCAATACACCTTGTTTCATCAAGCTGGTGGCATAACTGACTCGCGCTACATTGCGGACGTGAGCCTCGATCTGGAAACCGTCGAGATCCACACGACGAAAAACGATGCCAGTGTCGGCCGGAGCGGGAACGAACCGGAGGTGGCTGCGGACCGCAGTGTGGAGGCCTACGCCTTCAATTTCCACTGGGCGTTGGATTGTCAGTTGATAAGGCATTCTATTACGTTCACGATTATACTAGCATTTCGGTATCAGTCGTAATGAGTTTTTATACCTTTGTAATCAATTAGTTACGCCAATTATTAACGGAAATAGTTTTCCTGTGTTGCAAATATACAACAAACGCGCCCGTCCTCCATGCAGGATTTGGTACAGGAGGTACTCACCCGGCAGTAGATCGCATTCCGTGAGGACTTGGGCACTCGGAGTAATGGGACGTCCAGCCCTCGGTAGTGGTTGCCGATAAATTCAGCTAGAAACCACGTGAACTAGTGCCGAGGTTGTTTCGCGGGTTTGGGCCGCGTAGAATATCATTTCGAATTCACCAATGGCCACTCCGTTCACCATACTGTCCAACAATCCCACGCCGCCGCCCTCAGTCCATCCGCGGCCTTCATGGTTACGCGTGAAATACTTCGGCGGAACGAATTACCAGGAGCTGAAGCGGATCATGCGCACTCTCGATCTGCACACCGTGTGCGAGAGCGCGCGTTGCCCGAATATGGGGGAGTGCTGGGAACATCGCACCGCGACGTTCATGATCCTGGGCAATATTTGTACACGAGCCTGCGGATTTTGTGCGGTACCAAGCGGAAGGCCGTTAGGGCCTCCTGAGGAAGACGAGCCCGAGCGCGTGGCCGAAGCCGTGCAGCGGATGGGATTGCGGTACGCAGTAGTGACTTCAGTGAACCGCGATGATCAGCCGGACGGTGGTGCGCAAATTTTTGCGCGCACGATCACGAAAATCCGTGAGCGCGTCCCAGGATGCCGAGTGGAAGTTTTGATTCCGGATTTTCGGGGCGATTGGCAGGCGCTGGAAATAGTGATGGCTGCGCACCCGGATGTTCTAAACCATAATATGGAAACAGTGCCGCGGCTATATCGAGCGGTGCGCAAGGGCGCTGTGTATGAGCGCTCTCTCGAGTTGTTGCGTCGTGTGGGGCAAGCTATGCCCGAAGTTGCGACCAAAACGGGCATGATGCTGGGGTTGGGTGAGACGGGTGAAGAAGTTTTAGAGGCGATGAAAGAAATCGCCGCACAAGGAACGCATATTCTGACGCTGGGACAATACTTGCAGCCAACCGCTGAGCATTTGCCGATCGAGCGGTACGTCCATCCGGATGAATTTGCAGAGTACAAGCGCGCAGGTGAAACGATGGGCTTCAAGCATGTAGAAGCTGGACCGCTGGTTCGTTCTTCCTACCACGCTTTCGAGCAAGAAGAAGCAGCGCGCGTCTGAATAGACAACCCCTCGGGGCTTCGTCTTTGAAGAGATCCTGATGAATCCCTGGCGCGGCCTGCGAGGACTTCCCCGAGAAATCTGGATTCTGTTCGCCGCTACACTCGTGAACCGGTGCGGCACCATGGTTCTACCGTTTCTCGTGTTGTACTTGACGCGGGTGCTTGCAATCTCCGTGTCGCATGCCGCGCTGGCGCTTACGGTGTACGGAGTCGGGGCGCTGCTAACTATGCCCATAGCGGGTCGGCTTACCGACCAACTGGGCGCCCTGCTTGTGATGCGTTGGTCGCTTCTTCTTTCCGGATTTGTGCTGTTTTTATTTCCGCTAGCGCACCATTTTGCCGCGATTCTCGCCATCACGTTTGTGTTCGCTATTTTAAACGAATCCGTCAGGCCGCCGAGCCTCGCATTAGTTTCGGATCTCGTGACGCCCGAGCAGCGCAAACAGGCTTTCGCGCTCAGCCGGCTGGCCGTGAATCTAGGCATGAGCTTGGGCCCGGCCATCGGCGGAATCCTGGCGGTGTATTCGTTTCGATTTTTGTTTTTCGCCGATGGCGCAACCTCAATTTTGGCCGGATTGGTTCTTGCTTTCGCTTGGCCCGGAACGCGGCGCGTGGCCACAAGTGAACCGCAGTGGGAAGATGCCGAAGATCTAGGGCGCGAAATCGAGGCGGAAGGGCCGGCTCTGCTCGCTGCCCCTCATCCTGCCGCTGACTTGCGCGCGTTTCGAAACCGGCGAATGCTTTATTTTCTGGCGGCGCTGATTCCTACACAACTCGTGTTCTTCCAGCTGACCTCGACCCTGCCGGTCTTTCTCGTGCGCTATCTGAAACTCCCGGAGTCGTTTTACGGCACCGTATTCACCCTCAACACGCTGATGATCGTTGCGCTGGAAGTTCCGCTGAACAATTCGACGGCGCACTGGTCGCATCGGCGAACGCTGACGCTTGGTGCACTTCTTTACGCCATTGGTTTCGGATCATTCGCACTGGCCAAAGGGCCGGCAGGAATCTTCGCGTCCGTAGCCGTGTGGACCTTCGGTGAGATGATCCTGATGCCAGGCAGCGCGGCGTATGCGGCGGAAATCGCACCTGCGGGAAGACGGGGCGAGTACATGGGGCTTTACACCATGTCGTTCAGCTTCGCATTTTCCGTGGCGCCATGGTTAGGCGCGATGCTTCTGGAAAGTCGAGGGCCGCAGATGCTTTGGGGCGCCGCGCTGATATCCGGATGTGTTTCGACGCTGCTGATGAGCCGGATCGGAGTAAAAACGAAAGGCGCTGCGGAAGTCCCGCGCTAGTGGAGTGAACCAAGAAAAGAATTGGCGATGTCGCGAGCGCGCGCGAAACAAGGCATGCAGTTGGAAGCAGAGACGGGAACGTCGGGAGGAGGTTCGCATGCGGACTGGACTGCAGGGAGTTTCAGGACGGCATGAAAATATTCGGCAGCTTTGTCGTTGCGGGATAACTCCTCATTAAGATTTCCGAGCAGCAGAAGATAAATTGGATTGTCCGGATATTGCTCGAGGAGCGGCACGGCCACTGTCATGGCCTGCTCGTACTCTTTGTCGATTCTGCGAAGATCTTTTGCAAGGTAAAAGCGAGTGTCGACTGCCAGAAGCACGCCGCGATCCATCCCAATTCGCATTTGCCGGATGCCTTCCTGCTTATTTCCACCGGGAATACCCATAAAAAAGCCAAGCATCTTTACAATCGCCGAAAACGAATCCACGTAATAGTTGTAAAGCCCGATGCCTGCAGTGGCATCCGCCATATCCGGATCGAGTTCCAGCGTCCGAAGAAATTCTGTTCGCGCGGATACGCCCGCGTGAGCCACGGCACGATGCTCGCCTCGAAGGCCCAAAAGCCGTGCTTTTAGCGCGTAACCGGCGCCGGCATACAGATGCATTTCCGCGGTGTCGGATTTGGCGATTTGAGCCTGGGCCAGTTCGATCGCTTTGTCGGCTAACGCGAGGTAGGCTTCGTCTTCCGGCTTCTTTCCGCGTTTCCATGCGTCTACCATGCCGTATTTAATTTCTGAGGAGGCGCAGAATGTTTTCCACCAATCCGCCTCAGCCTCCAGGATAAAGCCAAGCGGGTGATCCGGTTGCGACTGTTGAAGTCTTTGCGCCATGACGATCGCGCCATCTGGATCGCCACCATACATCAGCGCCATCGCTTGCGTAGCTTCGGGAGGCAGAGTGAGACTTCCGGCGTGAACGGGAATTGCTACTAGCGAGATGACGAAGGTTATGGCAAATGCCGAGCAGGTGAACAGTTCGACGCGTGCGGTTTTCATCTTTCTCTCTTCAACCAGTTGCCAATTCCAGACGAAACAACGTACATCACGAACCTGGCGGACGCAAACGGTAGAAACTTGTTATGCTTTGCCGTCATTACGCGTTCCCGGATGGCGCTCGCTACGCTGAACATCGTGTCTGAACCGGAAAAACTCGACCGCGGCCTTGGTTTGACCGAGGCCACCGCTCTCAACATGACTTTTATGGTGGGGATCGGGCCGTTCATTGTGATCCCGTTCATCATTCGCGCGATGGGTGGACCGCAATGCATCCTGGCGTGGGTAGTGGGCGCAGGCCTCGCGGCGATGGACGGATGCGTATGGGCGGAACTCGGTGCGGCGATGCCGCAGGCGGGCGGAAGCTATGTGTTTCTACGGGAAGCTTACGGTGCCAATCGTTGGGGACGGCTTTTGTCGTTCTTGTTTATCTGGCAAACACTTTTTCAGGCGCCTCTCAGCATTTCATCCGGCGCACTGGGGTTCGCAGACTATTCAAAATATCTCACGCTCAAGGTTCCTGCTGTCTCGGCGTGGCTGAATGCGAACATAGGTCAGGCCGGAGGCGCACTGGCAAATTACGATCGGGTAGTCGCGCTGTTGCTGATCGTGATCGCCGTGGTACTCCTATACCGGCGGATCACGACGATCGGAAAGATCTCGACCGTGCTTTGGGTAATCGTCCTGGGGACGATTCTGTGGCTGATTTACGGCGGCGCGACACATTTCAATGCGAGCCGAGTTTTTACGTACCCTCCGGGAGCCTGGAGTTTTTCTTGGATTTTCTTCGCCGGCTTGGGTCACGCATCGGTGCAAACCGTGTACAGCTATCTGGGCTATTACAACGTTTGTAATCTGGGCGGAGAAATGAAAAACCCCGGGAGAAATATTCCGCGGGCAATCTTCATTTCGATTTTTGGAATCGCGATTCTTTATTTTCTGATGCAAACGAGTATTTTGAGCGTCATTCCATGGCAAGAGGCGCAAAACTCAGGGTTCGTGGTGAGCTTGTTTGTGGAACGAACGTTTGGAATGCACTGGGCCACCTTCGCCACTGCCCTGATTCTGGTGTTGGCATTTGGTTCGATTTTTTCAGCAACGCTGGGATATTCGCGGGTGCCGTATGCGGCGGCGCTGGACGGCAATTTCTTCTCAATATTCGCCCGCTTGCATCCCACGAAGCGCTTTCCTTACGTATCATTGCTGGCGCTGGGCGGGACGTCGATCGTCATCTGCCTGTTTTTCAATCTTTTCTCGGTGATTCGCGCCATCCTTGCGATGCGGTGCCTCATCCAATTTGTCGGTCAAGCTGTTGGTCTGTTGCTACTGCATCGGCGCTGGAAGGCTGAGCGTTGGCCTTTTCGGATGTGGCTCTATCCCGTGCCAGTAATCGTGGCTATTGCAGGCTGGATTGCAATTTTCATTTCGACAGGACGAGCGCCGATGCTGGCCTCGCTTGCGGCCATGGTAGCAGGTATCCTTGTATATCTCGGGCGAGCGCGGCTGTTGCGCCAGTGGCCATTTCAGGAGGTTGTTGAATGAAGCGGTGGCAAACAATTTGGCTGGCCATAATTTTGGCAGCTCTTGCAGTGATATCCATGGTTCCGCAAGCGGCTGCGCAGTCGCTGCCCGACACCGTTGAGGCCATCAACAAATCGCGGGTGACTACGCGAATTCTTTTTGTGACCGCGCATCCTGACGATGAATGGTCGAGTCTGTTGACCTATCTCTCGCGAGGTCTCGACGCGGATGTCGGGTTGTTGACGCTCACGCGCGGCCAAGGGGGGCAAAACGCCATCGGTCCGGAGCAGGGCGACGAGTTAGGAGTGATCCGCACGGAGGAGTTACTCGCGGCGGGAGAGCATTACGGCGTCCATCAATTTTTCACCCGCGCGCCGGACTTCGGTTTTTCAAAAAGCGCTGACCAGACCATGAAAATCTGGGACAACGTTGCGCTCGAAGACATGGTGCGCGTGATCCGCACCTATCGCCCGCAAGTGGTGATCAACGGGTGGGGCGGAGTGCATTCCGGGCACGGGCAGCATCAAGCCAGTGGCATATTGACTCCGCAAGCAGTGGCCGCGGCAGCAGACCCGAAAATGTTTCCCAAGCAGATTTCTGAGGGATTAGTTCCGTGGAAGGTAAGTCTGGAGGCCCGGCTGGCGCGGGACAATTCTCCCGAAGCTGTTGAGTTGCCTGTGAATTCAGTTTCTGCGCTCTGGGGAAAAAGCTATACGGAAATGGGGATGGAAGGGCACGCCCAGCATCGTTCCCAAGGAACGCCGGCGTTTTTCGGCAACGCATTCTTCCGGCGGCCGATCTATTTGGTAGCAGAAAATGAAAAAGGCTCAGCCGGAAAGTTCGACGCGAAGCTTTTGGCCGAACCTCTTTCATCACTCGGCGAAAGATTTCCTTCGCTGAAAGCGGCTATGACCGCACGGCTTTCTGCCGCAGACGCGGATTTGAAAGCTGCGTTTGTGGCCGCGCGTTCCACAGCTCGAACGGACGCCGCCACTTCGCTGGCAGAGGCCGGATCAGAAATTGGAACCTTGAGAAACGAAATTTCAAAGAACGCGATGAAAAACCGCGCCAACGATGAAACTATTTCCGCGCTGTGGGAATTACAACGCGTGAGCGACCGCATCGATCACGCGTTGGCGGAAGACGTCGCGATTCCGTTTGAAGCGCAGGCAGACCGCCATGAGCTTGTCGCTGGAGAGAGTTTTTCTGTGGACGTCACGTTTGGCGGCGATCCAATCGTTCCGGTGAAGTGGACCTTGGATGCGCGCGGCGGCTTGCAAGTACCTACCGGCTGGACTGCCACGAAAGAAGAATCGAAACAGGGGAGCGGTAACGAACACTTCAACGTCTCTATTCCTGCGGATGCTAAAGCGCCAAGTTCCCCGCAGGATGCGATTCTGCCATTTCCGCCGCCACTCGTTCGCGTTGCATTGACGGTCGTGTGGAGTTCCTATCGATTTACGATCGAGAAGCCGGTGGAGTCCGTGCAGGCCACGACGACCGGCATCGCGACCTACCCGCTAGAACTTGTCCCGGCGGTGACTCTGACAGTCCAGCCGCAGCAAGTGATGGTTCCGGTGCAGCGCTCATCAGAACCAGTCAAATTATTCGCGCGCATCCGGTATCACGGCACAAAACCGGTGAAGGTTGACGTGGGAGTGGATACGCCGGAAGGATGGAATGCGCAATCTATTGCGCCTCTGGATTTTTCGACTACCGGCGATCAGCTCATCCGTTTCATCGTGGCACCGCCGGCACGAACCTCGCCGGGAGCTTATCCGTTGCATCCTTTTGCGCGAATTGGTGAAGCGACGTTTAGATCATCGCTGGAGCCGATCCCCACGCTCCCGACGCGAAATTGGACTGAGCCTGCCGACGCGACTGTTCATGTATTGGACCTGAACGTGCCCGCCGGTCTGCGAGTGGGTTACATCGCGGCGGAGAATGATCCGCTTCCGGAAATCTTGCGCGAACTCGGAATTCAGGTGGATTTACTAGACGAGGTAGCGCTGGCTTTCGGCGATTTGAGCCAATATGACGCGATCACCGTGGGTATACGCGCTTACGAGTTGCGTCCCGATTTGCTGCGCGCGAATCAGCGGCTACTGGATTATGTGGATCGAGGTGGAACGCTTTTGGTTCAGTACCAAAGAGATTTTGCATGGGATAAGGAACTGCCCGCGCCGTATCCAGCGAAAATGGGAGACAAGGTTGCGCGCGTGACCGATCCGAATTCTCCCGTAAGATTTCTGGTTCCGGATAGCCCGTTGCTAAACTCGCCGAACAAAATTTCACCCTCTGATTTTCAGGGGTGGGAGCAGGAACGCGGCCTGTATTTCTGGGGCACATTCGACCCGCGCTATCAGGCTCTCTTGGGACTAAAGGATTTCAACGAGCCGGAGGTTACTGGCGGTCTTGTAACTGCGCGAGTCGGAAAGGGTCTATACATTTACACCGGCTTGTCATTTTTCCGCGAGCTTCCAGCCGGCGTGCCCGGCGCTTATCGTTTGTTTGTAAATCTCCTGAGTCAAACGCAACATGCAGCGGCAAAAAACTGATCCAACACCTGCGGATGCGCTCGCGAAGGCAGAATTCGCCGGCCCACGCATGGTACAGATCCCGGCGGGCTGGTTCCTGATGGGCAGCGATGTGGGCCAGGATAACGAAAAGCCCGTCCACCGTGTTTGGGTGGATGCGTTCGAGTTGGCTGCATGCCAAGTGACGAACGCCGACTACGCCCAATTTCTTTCCGCCACACAACATCGCAAGCCTTTGCACTGGAACGATCCAGCTTTCTCCAACCCGTTGCAGCCGGTCGTAGCGCCTTCCTGGTTTGACGCCGTCGCGTATTGCGAATGGCTCGGCGTCGTAACTCAGCGGCATTTCCGCTTGCCTACCGAAGCTGAATGGGAATACGCCGCGCGTGGCGGCCTCGAACAGAAACAATTTCCCTGGGGTGACGAGCCCCCGGAATCCCTTATGAATTACGCAGCACGCTGGAAGACGGGGCCAGAACCGGTAGGACGCGCGGAGTCAAACGGCTACGGGCTTTGTGACATTGGCGCGAACGTTCACGAATGGTGCGCGGATTGGTTTGATGCTGACTACTATCAACGGTCACATGAGCGAAATCCTCAAGGCCCGGCAGAGAGTGTGCCTCCCGCGGGTGTGAAGTCAGCGCCGGTACGGCGCGCGTCGCGAGGTGGTTCGTGGCGGCATTTCATCAAAGTTTCGCGCTGCGCCGCGCGGTCCAGCATTCCCCCGGAGTTTCAGTACGCAGATTACGGATTTCGCGTTGCCTGCGACGTCGTCAAGTAAAACGGCGCATTTCCGGCAGCACCCCCTGTATCGTCCCGGAGTTTTCCAACATGACGGCGGCGCTCTCGATTAAGCACACGACTGAAGGTCTCAGCGCGCCGGATTTTCCCTTCGTGATATTCTCCGAGGCGTTAGGAGAAACGAAAATGAAGATCACGCCGGCAAAATATCAATGTGGAAGACGCGGATGACTTTTCAAGAGAACTCACGTTGCGGAGCACGAGTCGTCGCGGCCATTTTCGTAATATTGATCGCCTCGCCCGGAATCTGGGCGCAAAAAACCAAGAATAAGAAGCCTGACAACACGTCGCCGATGCCGACGATACCTCTCCCTGTTTCCGATCAAATCGATCACGACATTGGGGAGATGCTGGGCGCTTTCCAGGCGGGCGATGTTGAGGCCATGCATAAATATTATTCAGACAATGTGACTTTTGTGAGCGGAACTTTTGGGCCGCCGATTATAGGCTGGCAAAATTACCTAGCCGGGTACCAGCAGCAACGTTTGGCGTTTCCCGCGATCCAGCTTATCCGGAGGAACACCTACATTTTCGTTCATGCGGACGTGGCTTGGGCGGAGTACCAGTGGGAATTCAGCTCCGTCTGGAACGGCAAGCCATACGCATTGCGCGGGCAGACTACGCTAGTCCTCAATAAGGTAGGCGACAACTGGTTGATCGTTCACAACCATACCGCGCCACTCTGCGATTATTCCGCGTCCCCGCAACAACAACCTTCAACGCAACCGCCGGTCACACCGACCCCTCAACCAGCGCCACCGGCGCCAAAACCGCAGAATCAATAGCAGGCGAAAATTGCCAGCCGACGCCAAAAAGGGTTGATACCGTTAGATTAGCGCTTAGAAATTCTTGAATCCCTGCCAAAGCCAGAGGCCTGCGATTACCAGGAGCAGGAAAACCGAAGCTGTGATTAGCAGCTTGATCGGCATTCCCAGTCTCTCGATCCGAGCGACGATGAGACGCTGCTCCTGAGCCATAGAATCTCCCGCTTTGTCGAGGAAGATTTGATCCTCTTCGTGGGATTCGAGGGTGCCTCGGTAGATCAGCACGCAGATGAGCGCGCCGGTAATCACAGCCCAAGCTACCAACAAAGTGAAAAGCGTAGTTCCGAGGGGCTCCATGGCTTACCTCCCAGGCCGCCGCCGTTACTAAGAACGACTGGCCGAACGGGCCTATATTTGAGGTGAACTAGGGGCGATTATAGCACCGCCCGGCAGAGACGAGATCAAGCCGGACAGTATTCGTCAGGGAAATGCACGCCCCAAAAGTTGCGCGCGGGGTAGAGGATTTCTATACCCAGTTCGTAGATCCCATCGCTCGCGTCTATCACGCGAACCACGCGAAATTCCTGAGTTTCCTGGGATATTCCATTTAAGACCTCGATACGCGACCCAAGCGCGGGCGAGAAAGGAGCCCGAAGCAAGGCGCCAAAGCGGCTGACGGCGATCGCTTCGGCAGGCGTGTCCAGACCCTGTCCCTGGGTGCCATCACTGAAAACTTGTACTGGTATACGGATCAAGACGCGACTAGCGCGGCGGCGCTCGATCATCGCGCGGGCGGTTGCCATAAATTTACCCCCTACTGAGAAGCCCCCCAGGCCGGTCTAAACACTTTAAACGGCGCCCATGCCGGGGGTCAAGATTCGCGCTCTGGGGCTGTGCTTCGTTGACAAACCCTGGGTCACGCTGCAATATGGTTGGGCCTCGTTGTTTTGCCGCAGGACTTGCCCAAGTGGCGGAATTGGCAGACGCGCTAGCTTCAGGAGCTAGTTCCCGCAAGGGAGTGGAGGTTCGAGTCCTCTCTTGGGCACCACACAAATTAAAAGAGTTACGCCGTAGTTGTTAGGTTCCTCAGGGCGATCTTGTTTGCGGCGGCATCTCGCCTAGTGCGCGAGCAATTTGTCGACACGCTTAGTCAAGCTTTGCGCGTCGAACGGGGCGCGCACCTTTACGTCATTGTCGAAATAGATAAAAACATCGCGCGAAGGAAGCTTCGGACCACAACTTTGAATGACGCGTTCGGCATCGGCGGGTTCCGCGCCGCGCGCCCAGTCGCTAACGCGAACGGCCCATTGATCTAGCGCTTCATCCGTGTAGCCGCTGGCATACAGAACTTCCGAGCCATGCAAGCGGCAATACATGAAATCCGAGGTAACGTCCATCATCCTCGGCCATTCGACCGTGTCGGCGCAGACCAGCGCGACGTCGTAAGCTCGCAACATTTCGATGAATTCCGGGACGGCAAAACTGGAATGCCGGACCTCGATCGCATGGCGAAGTGGGCGCTTGGCGTCGGTTTTCACTGCGGCTCTACCATTCAAGAACTTGTCATGACCTCGCGCCAGTGAGCACGCTGTTTCCGTGTCGTGTGGAAGAATCTTCAGGAATGTCTCGAGTTTCTCCGGCTCGAAACGAAAATTCGGCGGGAGTTGCCACAGGATAGGTCCCAGCTTGGGACCTAGACACAGGACGCCGGAGGCCAGAAAATTTGCCACGGGTGTTTCGGCATCCGTGAGGCGCCGAATGTGTGTGATGAACCGCGGACCTTTTACGGAGAATACGAAATCGTCGGGCGTTTCACCCGCCCAAGCTTCGAAATATTCCGGGCGTTGCAAGGAATAGAATGTACCGTTGATTTCAATCGACCGAAAAATGCTGGAAGCGTAGGCGAGCTCTTTTTTCTGAGTCAGGTTCTCAGGGTAGAAAACTCCGCGCCAAGGAACGTATCTCCAGCCCGAAATGCCGATACGAACCTTGCCTGCCGAACGAGCGGTTGTCGGTTTCTTTTTCATTTCATTGCAAGTCCGATTTAAACGCTGCGAATCTCGATTCAGACCGCGATGGAATTTGTGAATTGTGCTGCCGAGTCGTCTGTTTCAAGCGGCACTCCATCTCTGAATGTAATTGTCTTTCCTGAGACGGCAGAAACGCGATCACCCGGCAGTAGAATGCCCACGAGATTTAGAGGGTCAGCCGCGGAAATCGTGACACTTTCGCCTGCGGCTTGATTCTTGGTCATGGCGCGCAAGGATTCGACGGCCATGGGCAGCGCAAATTGCTCTCCCATAAATCCGCTGACGAAGCGCCCACCGCGAACTTCACCTCGATCTTCCAGTCGGCGGAAAGCAATCAGCAGCTCTCGCCAGCGCGGAACAATCGTTTCGCGTGCGATCACCTCGCGGAAGACCACGCCGTAGCGCTTGAGCAGCATCCAGCATGTAGCTTCTGCGATACGAACTCGATCGGGAGTCTCGTGCCCATACAGCAATGACCAGCGGCCAACGCTGTGGCGCGGACGCGAGCCATGGCCACGCCCTTGTCCGGAGCGGCGTTTGGGGTCGATCAACGCTCGAATATTGTCGAAGCCGTCCGCAGTGATCATTCCGGCGGTGACAAGTTCCCACAGAGCAGTTTCCATCTCTGATTTCAACTTCCCCGTGCCGCGTACGAGGTCGGCAAAAAAAGAAGCGCCTCGCTGGCGAAGATAGTGCAACGCGTCACGCGCATTCTGGCTCAGGCCGCGAGGCTCCTGCGCGTCTCCATCCGCATGCTGAGGGATCATCCAGTCTGAATCTTCGCGCACGAAAAACGCGATAGGCGCTACGCTTGTGGGAATCACGCGGCGGCCGATGCTGTTTTGATCTTCGTAAGTTGCAGGATGCGGGGAAAGACGGCCCCATCCGACCGCTCCGGTGAGGCAAAGCCGATCGAGAGTTTCCGGATCGTAGTCCGCGATTCGTCTGCTCAGAATTTGCCGCTCCCAAGCGTTGGCGGGAGCTTCGTAGCCTTGCAACTGCTGCAAAACCTCCAGAGTGCCGCGTTCGCCGAGCACTTGGCTGCTGGGCGCGACATGTTGCCAGCGCAACAACCAGCGCATGAACTGGGCCGCGTTCGCCGGCTGAATCTGGCTGCGTAACGCTCCGAGCGTCATCTTGTGAATCCGCGCGAGGAGGCGGCGTTCGCACCACTCCGTTTCTTCGCTGGAACTGTCCGTGAAGCGCCCACGCAAGATGGAGCCAGCGGCTTCCAGACGGAGGAAGGTCTTGTCCACGTCGGAAACGGCGAAACCCAGGAAAGCACTCAAAGCCGTGGCTGTGATCGGGCCAACGTGGGCTATCCATCCAGTGATGGACGCGAACAGAGCATCTTCTCGCGAAACCACACGAGCTTCGATTTCCGGAAGAGCAGAGTCCAGACACGCATCCGGGAACAGGGCGGAAAATGTCGACGCTTTTTCCGCAGAGACCCAATAGACCCGATTGCCAACGGAGGCTTTCGCCGCGCGGCGGGCTTGCCTCAATTGATCGAAACATTCCACCCACTGCGCAGCTGATCTGGCAGCAAGCTGTTGTAACGACGAAACGTCGCCCGGACCGTTTGTCTCAAACGAATTGGAGCTTAAAATCTGAGGTTCTGGGATCGCGATCAGAGTTTGCAACACATCATGGAGTTCATCGGCATCGCGCACGTCGGGCCACGCTTCTTCACGAACTTGCGCAATCGCGGCGGGATCCAGGCGGCCAATTTCGGAGAGAACAGCTTCGGGCAACATGCGGCGCATTTCGACTGCGCGCGCGCGACGCTCCTCGAGTGGAGCGTCATCCAGATATGCGTACGGATTCGCGTTGAGAATTTCATGGGAAAACTGCGAAGGAACTGGAGTCTCCACCGCGACGCAGCGGATGCTGCCTGAAGCTAGTCGATCCAAAACATTCTTCAGGCCTTCGACGTCCATAGCTTCCGTGAGAGCGTCTTTCATCGTCTCGCGAGCCAATGGATGATCAGGGATCACAATTTCGCCTTGAATATTTTCCTGGCAAGCGAGTGCCTCGGGAAAGACAGCCGCCAACAGATCATCGGAACGCATGCGCTGAATTTGCGGCGGAACTTTTTTTCCGCCCATAAAACGCAGCAACGCAAGGGCGCGCCCGGCGACCCAGCGCCATCGGGTGGTGAAAATCGGCGAGGCCAATACAGCCTGTTCCAGCAAGGGTTCGACAGTGGCGGACTGTAGAAAGTGAAACACATCGGCAAGGGGAAAGCTGTGCTGGTCGCTGAGAGAAATATTCAGGCCGTTGTCGGTGGCCGCGGCTTGCAATTCGAAATTGAACGAGCGGCAAAATCGTTTTCGGAGCGCCAGCCCCCAAGCTTTGTTGATACGGCCTCCGAAGGGCGCATGAATCACAAGCTGCATGCCGCCGCTTTCGTCGAAGAAGCGCTCCGCGACCACAGTGTCCTGCGTCGGAACGGCTCGCAGCACTGCGCGGCCTGTGACGATATATTCAACAGCCTGTTCCGCGCCGGATCGGTCGACGCCGCATTCCTGTTTTAGCCAATCCACAGCCGCCGCAGCCTGAGGAAGAGTCCCGCGAACGTAACCCGGAGAAACACCTACGGTGAGCGAGTCGATTTTCCTTCTCACTTCGCCTATCTCTTCGGAAAGTTCCATCGTGCGCGACGGAGCTTCGCCCAGCCAAAAAGGAATGCTGGGAGCCGCTCCTTTCGCGTCTTCCACGGAGACGGAACCGGATTGCACGCGCCGAATGCGCCACGAAGTGTTTCCGAGAAGAATGATGTCGCCGCGCAGGCTTTCGACTGCGAAGTCTTCATCCACCGTGCCCACGACGATGTGCTCCGGCTCAGCGATGACGGTATAAAGGGCATTATCGGGAATCGCGCCTCCGCTGGTAATAGCCGCGATTTTGGCCCCGCGACGCCCGTGCAAGCGATTGTTTACTTGATCGCGATGGAGGTAAGCGCCGTAGCGGCCGCGGCGAGCTGCAATGCCGTTCGAAAGCATTTCGATGATTTCGTCGAAATCTTTTCGCGCGAGATTGCGATAGGGATACGCGCCGCGAACGAGCGCGAATAAATCGTCTTCCAGCCAATCCTCAGCCGCGCACGATGCCACTATTTGCTGCGCAAGAATGTCGAGTGGGCATTCCGGAATGAGAATGCGATCCAGTTCGAGGCGGTTGATTGCTCGAACCAGCGCGGCGCATTCAATCAGTTCGTCGCGCGTGGTGGCAAACAGCCGGCCTTTCGGCACCGCGCCGCGCCAGTGTCCGGCTCGCCCAATGCGCTGCAACGCAACTGCAATCGAGCGAGGTGAGCCGATTTGGCAGACAAGATCGACTGTTCCGATATCAATACCTAATTCAAGCGATGCAGTGGCAACCAGCGCGCGTATTTCTCCTGATTTCAGTTTTCCTTCCACGGATAAACGCCGGAGCCGCGAGAGGCTGCCATGATGTGAAGCTACCGCGTCTTGTCCAAGAATCGTGGCGAGGTGATGGCCGACGCGCTCCGCGAGCCGCCTGGTGTTAACAAAAATCAGAGTAGAGCGATTCGCGAGCACAAGATCCGCGATGCGCTTGTAGATTTCCTCCCACATCTCGTTCGAAGCCACAGGGCCAAGCTCGCTGGCCGGAACTTCGACAGCCAGATCCAAATGGCGCCGCTGCGAAACCTGGACGATTGCCGGAGCGGGCCGGTTATTGCCGGCAAGAAAATTCGCGATCAGCTCGATGGGTTTCTGGGTAGCGGAGAGGCCGATGCGCGTTGAGCGGTTGCCGGTGAGGGCATCGAGGCGTTCGAGCGAAAGAGAAAGGTGCGCACCGCGTTTGTCGTCGGCAATGGCGTGGATTTCATCCACGATCACCGTTTTGACCGTGCGAAGAATCTCGCGACTCTTTTCTGCGGTAAGCAAAATATAAAGAGATTCAGGAGTGGTCACCAGGATGTGCGGCGGGCGCTTCTGCATCGCACGGCGCTCGTGCATCAAGGTGTCGCCGGTCCGCACCGCCGTGCGAATTTCCGGCATTAGAAACCCGCGCTCTCGTGCCAGCAGGAGAATTTCGCCGAGCGGAGTGTCCAGATTCTTTTGAATGTCGTTGCCGAGCGCCTTCAGCGGCGAGATGTACAAAACTTCAGTTTTATCTTCCAGCCCGCCTGCAAGCGCTCTACGCACCAGCCGGTCGATGCAAGCCAGAAATGCGGCCAGCGACTTTCCCGAACCTGTAGGAGCGCAAATGAGCGTGGTCTTATCGCCAAGGATATGTGGCCAACCTTGCTCCTGCGGCTCAGTCGGTGTGCCAAACTTGCTGACAAACCACTCCTGAACAAGCGGATGCGCCCATTCGAGGCCAGTTGGAGACGGAACGGCGAAAGCGGTTTCACTCATGGTCTGCCTGCAAGAAAGGAATAATCCCAAAACGAGTGCCAATATATTGTGCTTGAAATTCAATTCAGATGCAAAAAGGTCCAGGGCGCTGAGCTTTGCCTAATGCCGGGCCGTCCAGAATAGAAGACCGATCACTTATTTAGTGAACCTCCGAAATCTTTCTAAGGTCAGCGATGAACCTTTTCATTTCTTCCTCCCGCGTCGCTTCGTCTGGCGCGCGAAGTATCGAAGAAGGGTGAACCGTGGCCATCACATACGGAGCGATAGACGATTTCAAAAACTCGCCGCGATGCTGGGTCACGCGAAAATCTCGGCCCAATAGTGACTGCGCCGCAGTCGCACCAAGACAGACAATTATTTTCGGACGTAAGGCTACAATTTCAGCTTCCAGCCAAGGCCTGCAGGCTGCGATTTCCGCCGCATTCGGTTTTTTGTGAATGCGCCGTTTTCCCCGCGGCTCCCATTTAAAATGCTTTACGGCATTCGTGACGTAAACTTTCTTTCGATCGATCCCGGCTTCTACCAATGCTGCGTCCAATAATTTCCCCGCGGGACCCACAAACGGTTTGCCTTCGAGATCTTCCTGATTGCCTGGCTGCTCGCCAACGAGCATGATTTTTGCGGTCGGCGTGCCTTCGCCAAACACTGTCTGCGTGCCGAGTTTCCACAAGTCGCAGGCCTCGCAGTTTTGGGAAGCCTTCCGCAATTCGTCCAATGACGCATGCAATGGAAACAAAGAATTGATTGAATCATCCGGCACGCGTTTAGGCATGCTCGTTAGATGCAAAATTGATTCTGATTGGCACATAGAACGGGCTACGCGCGGAAACTCGATGGTTGACAATAACTGAAGATTCGTAGAGAATTTCTGTAGGCGAAGAAAAAGCGAAACTTTTAGATTGCCAATTTCTTCCCTCCAGATCCGCTTATGGCTGTAAATCTCGCTACTTTACGCTCCAAAGTCGAACTTGCCCTGACTGGGCGTGTCGCCGCTCCATTTACGTATCGCGATCGCCATGCAGTTGAAACTGTTTCTACGGGCATAGCGGAAATTGATTCGCTGGCCGGCGGTTTACCTCGCGGAGCGCTGACGGAAATTTTCGGCCCCGCTTGTTCCGGGCGGACAAGTTTGCTGCTCTCAGCTTTAGCTGCAAGAACTGCTCAAGCAGAAGCATGCGCGCTTATAGATGGATGCGACGCTTTCGATCCGCACTCCGCGAAAGCGGCCGGCGTAGAGCTGAAACAATTGCTGTGGGTGCGATGCCGAAACATCGATCAAACTTTGCGCGCTACGGATCTGCTTTTGCAAGGCGGTGGTTTCGGTTTTATTGCGCTCGATCTAGGCGATATGAGCGCGAAATTGTTGCGTCACGTTCCGCTGGATGCTTGGTTTCGTTTTCGGCGCGCAGTGGAGGATACACCAACGATTCTGGTCGTCCTGGAGCCAGAGTCCAATGCAAAAACGTGCGCCTCGCTTGTTCTGCGGATGGAAGCCGAGCCAGCGCGATGGTCAACCACGCTGGACACTCGCGCTTCTTATTTTTTCAGATATCCGTCTTCGTGGCTGTTCGATGGTTTTGGCATTCGCGCCGAATTGCTTCATTCTCGCATGCACTCGAGTGCTCCCAATGGTTTTAAAAAGCATTTCGATTCGGCAGGGCGCTCAGAAACCTTCGAAACAAACGCCATGCCAGGCTATCTAAGTGCTGCGCGAATTGAACCAGCTCCGAAATGAACGCAAGAAGTACCTGGAGAGTTTTGCCTCAACTGAAAAAACTGTTTCTATGGCATTCGCTTCCATTCACGTTCCCAATTTCCTGGTGCAAGCAATAATGCGCGCGGAACCAAACTTGTGCGATCGCGCAGTCGCACTCGTGGATGGAGCTCCTCCGATATGGAACGTGGTGGCGGCCAACGAAGCAGCGTTGCGCTCGGGAATCGAATTGGGCATGGCGAAATCGCAAGTGGTGCAATTTCGCAACGTGGAAATTCGCCAGCGTTCTCGATTGCAGGAAAAATCTGCTCATGCAGCTTTGCTCGATCTTGGTGCTTCTGTTTCGCCGCGCATGGAAGACACGGCGCTGGACACAATCATTCTCGATATCGCCGGCCTCTCTTCCATGTTCGGAAGCGAAGAAAATATCGCTACGCAGTTGATGCGGCGAGCATCCGGCCTGGGCTTGGCCGCGCATGTTGCAGTGTCTTCCAATCCGGAGGCTGCTCTCCAAGCCGCACGCGGCTTTTCTGGAATTACTTTGATTCCTCCAGGGGAAGAATCGAAGCGTTTGGGCGGGCTGCCGGTACGCGCGCTTTTGCCATCGACAGAAATTCTTGAAACGTTGGAGCGCTGGGGCGTGCGCAACTGTGCGGCATTGGCGGCGCTCCCTTTACTGCAATTGTCAGAACGGCTGGGCCAGGAAGGAGTCCGCCTTCACGAATTGGCCAGGGGCGCGAGTTTGCGTTCGATCGTGCTGGCAGAGCCGGCAGTGCATTTCGAGGAAGAAATGGTGCTCGACTTCGCCGTCGCAGAGCTGGAGCCACTTGCTTTTCTGCTAGGCCGCTTGCTCGATCAATTGTGCGCGCGGCTGGAAGCGCGTGCGCTGGCAGCGTGTGCCATTCGCTTGCGATTTGATTTGGAAGATTCTTTCGAAAAGGATTTTCAAGTTCTTGATGACAAGTCTCCCAGGCTCGCTGCCAAAACTTACGAGAAAGTGTTGGGCTTGCCCATACCCATGCGGAATTCAAAAATGCTTTTGAAGCTGCTTCGCTTGCAATTGCAAGCGGACCCTCCGCACGCATCGATCGTAAAAATTACTCTGGCTGCCGAGCCGGCTCATCCGCGCGCGGCGCAAGGTGGTCTATTTCTTCCGAGCTGCCCGGATCCGGAAAAATTAGAACTGACGATTAGCCGGCTTGCGAATCTGGTCGGCAATTCAAATATCGGCTCCCCTGAATTGGTTGATACCCATCGTCCCGGAGAATTTCGAATGAGCCGTTTCGTCCCTGCAAGCGACGAATCGAAAATCCTGCAAAAAAGAGAAGTTGTTGCCACAGCACATCCTTGCGAAGAAGACACATCGACATCACGCGGCGCCGCAACTGCATTCCGTATCTTCAGGCCGGAAGTGCAAGTGAAAGTTGAACTGCAAGACGGTTGTCCTGCACGCATTTATTTTCGCGGCATGCGCGGAAAAATCGTCGCGGCTTCGGGACCGTGGCGAATTTCCGGCGATTGGTGGCGGGAGGACACGTGGCAGCAGGACGAATGGGAGGTCGATATCCGCTTTGATTCTTCCGCGAGCAGCCGTAACGAACGAACCTCAAGTCCGAGCGCGCTGGACGGTCTCTATCGCATTTATTACGACTCGATTCGCGCCGCCTGGTTCGCGCGAGGAAGGTACGATTGATGTACACGGAACTTCACGCGCGCTCCGCTTTCAGTTTTCTTGAAGGAGCTTCCTTGCCGGAAGAATTGGTAGCTACGTGCAAGGATTATGGAATGGCGTCCATGGCCTTGCTCGATCGAGACGGCGTGTATGGTGCGCCGCGTTTTTATCTGGCTGCCAAGAAAATTGAGATGAGAGCTCACATTGGCGCCGAAGTTACCTCCGTCGCAGGCTGGCGCTATCCATTGCTTGTGAAGTCGCGCGAAGGCTACCAAAACCTTTGCCGCTTGATCACGAAAATGAAATTGCGCGCGCCAAAGGGTAAAGGAAGTGTCTCGGGTGCAGAAGTAGCCGAATTTTCAAACGGACTGGTGTGCCTTACGGGAGGCGAAGAAGGCCCTCTGGCGCATGCTTTAGCGCAAGGAGGAATTGAAAGCGGAATGGAATGCGTTCGAGCGCTATGCGAAACATTCGGTAAAGAGAATGTTTACGTCGAGCTACAGCGACATTTCCTGCGCGAAGAAGAAGCCAGAAACCATGCGGCTATCGAAATTGCGGAAAAGCTAAGCCTTCCTTTGCTCGCAACGAATGGCGTGTGTCATTCATTGCCTTCTCAACGCGAAGTGCTGGACGTCTTTACTTGTATCCGCCATCACCGCATGCTGGAAACCTCCGGGCGCCTGCTTGCGCGAAATTCCGAGCTGCATATGAAAACGCCTGCTGAAATGGCGCAATTATTTTCAGATCTTCCCGAAGCCATAGCCAATACTCAGCTTCTTGCTTCCCGCCTGCGATTTACCTTGAAAGATTTGGGTTATGAATTTCCAAAATATCCGGTGCCCGACGGCAAGCCGCAAATCCATTTTCTACGTCAACGAGCTTATGAAGGCATGATTTCGCGCTATGGATCGAAAGACGAACGAGCGCGTTTGCAGATCGAGCGCGAATTGAACCTGATTGAAAAGCTTCACCTTGAAGGTTACTTCCTGATCGTATGGGACATTGTCCGCTATTGCCGCGAACGCGGCATTCTGGTGCAGGGACGCGGATCTGCGGCAAATAGCGCGGTTTGCTACGCGCTGGGCATTACCGCTGTCGATTCCGTGAAGATGGGCCTTCTGTTCGAGCGTTTTCTTTCCGCCGAGCGCGGAGAGTGGCCGGACATCGATCTCGATCTTCCCAGTGGAGACCAGCGCGAACGAGCCATTCAATACGTATACGAACGCTACGGGAAATTGGGCGCGGCGATGACCGCCAACGTGATCACATACCGCGGGCGCTCCGCCGCGCGGGAGATTGGCAAGGCCCTGTCTTTCAATCCCGAGACATTAAACCGTCTGACCAGCCTAGTGGGCGCCTGGGAATACAAAGATGCGAACGACACTCTAGCGCGGCAATTTCGCGACGCCGGATTCGATATGCAACATTCGCAGATTCGTAAGTTTTTTGAGCTTTGCCTGCAGTTTCAAGATTTGCCGCGCCATCTGGGCCAGCATTCCGGAGGTTTGGTGGTATGCCAGGGCCAGTTGGATTCGATCGTTCCGCTGGAACCGGCGACCATGCCCGGCCGCGTGGTGGTGCAATGGGACAAAGACGATTGCGCCGACATGGGCATCGTGAAGGTGGATCTTCTCGGGCTGGGCATGATGGCTGTGCTGGAAGATTGCCTGCAGATAATTAGCAAGGATTACGGCGAAGAAATAGATTTAGGACATTTGCCCGCGGATGATCCGGTCGTTTACTCCACGCTGCAAAAAGCCGATACGATCGGAATGTTCCAAGTGGAAAGCCATGCGCAAATGGCCTGTTTGCCGCGCCTATGGCCCGAATGTTTTTACGACATTGTGGTGCAAGTGGCGATTATTCGCCCGGGGCCAATAGTCGGAAAGATGGTGAATCCTTATTTGAAGCGCCGCCAGGGACGCGAAACGGTAGATTTTCTTCATCCTTCGCTCAAACCTGTCCTCGAGCGCACTTTAGGGGTGCCGTTATTTCAAGAGCAATTATTGCGCATGGCCATGATTGCCGCCGGATTCACCGGAGGCGAAGCGGAAGAATTACGCCGCGCACTCGGTTTCAAGCGTTCAGAAAAGCGCATGAAGGAAATAGAGGTAAAACTTCGTTGCGGGATGGACAAAAATGGAATCACATCCGAAGCTCAGGAAAAGATTGTTCAGTCCATCACCTCTTTCGCATTGTATGGATTTCCTGAATCCCATGCCGCAAGTTTTGCCCTGCTCGCCTATGCCAGCGCTTATTTGAAGTGCCACTATCTCGCTGCTTTTACCGCTGCCATTTTGAATAACCAGCCGATGGGTTTCTATCAACCGGACACGCTGGTAAGGGACGCTCAACGGCACGGTCTGAAAGTGAAGCCCATCGACGTGACCTGCTCGGACTGGCTGTGCAAGCTCGAAAAAAGCAGCCAGGGCTTTTGCGTGCGGCTGGGATTGCGCTATGTGAAAAGTTTCCGCAGCGAGGCAGCTTTAGAACTTGTAAGTCAACGTGCTAATCGCCCATTTCTTTCGATCGACGATTTAAAGCTTCGTGTCCCTATGATTCAGAAGTCGGAACTCACAACTCTCGCGGAAATCGGCGCTTTGAATTTTATCGCCGGCAAGCACGGAGTACATCGGCGAGACGCCTTATGGCAAATTGAACGCGCAGCCAGACGGCCGGGCCCTTTGCTCGAAGCGGCAGAAGGCAAGGAAGAAGAACTAGAAACCTCGAGTATGGAAATGGAAGAAGTTCCGATTTCCTCTGCGACGCAGTCTCCTCTAGCGGCCATGACCGGAGAAGAAAGGTTAGTTGCAGATTTTCGCGGCACGGGAATGACCGTCGGCCTTCATCCCATGGGCCACCATCGTATGGAAATGAAGAGGCGAGGCGTTCGCTCGGCCATTGAACTATCCCATCTGCCCGACGGGATGCACGTTAGGGTTGCAGGAGGGGTGATTACGCGCCAGCGTCCTGGAACGGCGAAAGGTTTTGTCTTTCTAAGCCTCGAAGATGAAACCGGAATCTCGAATGCGATTATTACGCCGCAGCTATTTGAAAAATACCATGTAGTGATAGTTCACCAGCAATTTCTGCTCGTCGAGGGAAAACTTCAAAATCAGGACGGGGTAATCTCAGTAAAAGCCGAAAGCATTCAGCCATTGCGCATCACGCGGGCCGAAACAACTTCACACGATTTTTACTAAACTCTTTGAACTGCCCGCGTGATGGCGAAGTAAATCCTAGTTTAGGTGCGGCTCATCGGTGCCCAGAACTGCCTTGATGGTGTCCAACAGTTGCTTCATCGGGGCCGATTTCACGGCGTAACCCTGAGCCCCAATACGCGAGATTTCATCTCTTATTTGCTGCGATTCGTGCATGGTGAAAATAACGATCTTAGCGCTCGGGTCTGCCCTGCGTATCAAGCGCGCCGCATCCAATCCGCCCATCACCGGCATACTTATATCCAAAATGATCAAATCAGGCTTCAATTCGGCTGCCTTCTCCACAGCATCCTTTCCATTCATTACATCGGCGCACACTTCCCAACCGGCCGCGGTTAAGGCCGCGCGTAAACCTCGGCGGATTGCCTCATGATCGTCCGCAATCATAATTCGAACGGGCTTCTTTTGGCCGGAAGGGCCGATCTTCTTACCCGACGCCTCGGATGACGTGCACTCCAATGCAGAAGGAGAATTGGTCTTCAAGTTCATCACAAATGCCGGGACAATTGGGGATCGGAGCGCGAACTGAGTTTCTTTCGACTTCGGCGAGTTCCAGGCCATTTTTACTCCCACGAGCAATGGGACAAACATCTTTTCTGTGAAATTACCGATCCAACGCGAAGGTCAAAGTACCAGAGTCAGAGCTAAATATCCAAACGCAAACTGCTTAATGTGTTCTTGTCCATGCAACTCTCTGCAGGGATTTAACGGCGGGCTCCCAGGCACGCATAACGGCTACCTATGCCTCAGGCTACCGACCAACCCCCCAGCCAACCTATGCGTCCATCCAAAGAAAGCCGAGCTTCTATGATCCGCGGGCGCCAAGGCAGGTGCAGGGGGCGTTCGGTCAGAGAGCGGTTTCAGAAGAGATGTTCGGGCGAATCTGGCGCTTTGATGCACGGCTTCGGCCGCCAGCAGGCAAAATGCGATTGCCAGAAAAATTGCGAGATACCCGATGAGAAAGATCAGAAATGCCGCAGCTAGTTCAAGAGCATAATTATACGTAGTAAGGGCGTCCATTTTGACCTCTGCCACTACGAAACTAGTTCGACCTACAAGCTACGCCTACCGACCTTTCTCCTTTTTCTCTGACTTTCGATTGTTTGAAGTGGTGTCGTCCTGATCGTCTTGTGCCGGAATGCGTCCGGTCGTGCGATCTGGTTCGGTTCGGCGATCGGTCGGCGAAGATGGGCTCGAGCTGTCGATGGGAGTCAGGCCTGGTCCGCTGCTGGCATCCTCTGAACGGCGCATGGTCACGATATGCGCTCCTTTGCGGCACCTGAATAAAGGCTTTCTTTTCCTAAGGTACAGAGTATTTAGGATATGCAATGCCCCCGTCTATCCGGCAAATGCTGTAGTAACGATATAAAGAATTTTGTATGAAGCGACCGGAGAGCAAAACCGGTTATTGAGGCACAGCTTCGGCGAGCGTGGAAAACTGGTTGGTAGCTTCTGAGAGACTGTTGACGATCACGTCCGCTTCCAATATTCCCAAACGCGTTCTCATCACGTCGAGGTTTCCTGTGAAACCCCACAGACCGATGCCAATTCTAGATTTCGGGAACCGAACGCGAAGTTTTTTATAAAGCCTGCGCATGCTGTAGACACTGTAAGGAGGCAATGCCGAAATATAAATTACTTCACAATTTTGTTCCGCGGTTTCTTCAATCATATCTTCCACCGACGCCGGCAGCACGATTTGCGAGGCGTATCCTGCTCGTGTAGCCAGGTGGGCGAGCATCATTCCCAGGATTTCGTCCCCTTCATCGCGCGCTGGTATACAAGCTACAGCGCAGCCCACAATGTTTTTCTCTTTGGCTGCAACGGCCGATGGGATCAATGGACCACCTGCTTCCGCATCTACCTCTTGAGATTGTGTTTCGGCCTCCGGTTTGAGCGTGAGTTCTTCGATAATGTCTTTTAATGTCCGAAATACAAACTGCTCTCGTGCGTCGCCCAATCCCACATCGGCTCGATCCTTCTCTATAAAGATCAGCACCGGCGTAATAACAGATTCATAAAGCTTTTCAATCGAGCCTTCTTTAAGAAAACTGTCGATGACCTCCCGCGCTCCCTCCGTATCCATTCCGCGCAGCCTTTGGTAAAGCTGCACTTCCATTCCTTGCACGCGCTTATCACCCAGGAGCACGCTCAGGAATTCCCACTGCGGAATGTAACGGCCGATTACAACGATGCACACCGTCAATGGCGTGGAGAGAAGCAGACCGACCGGACCCCACAACGCAGCCCAGAAAATCGCAGCCACTAAAATGGCAAGCGATGAAACTCCGGTTTGCGCCGCATACACCAGAGGTTCGACGACATAAGAAGTAAGTATTTCAATAATGACGAATGCCCCGAACACCATGAGTGGCTTTGCCCAGCCTTCAAAAACAGCCAGTGACAGCAAAAGCGGCATCGCCGCGCCCACCATTGTTCCCAGGTATGGAACGAATCTAAGAAGCGCCGCGAGCACTCCCCAGAGGAACGCATTGGGTACGCCAATGAAATAAAGAGCGCCGCCGAATAACGTGCCATAGCCCAGGTTCATCAAGAATTGAAAAAATAAATATCGTCCCACTCGTTGGGTAGCCTCGTCGAAAGCTTGGGTGGTGACGTGGAACCTGCTTAACCCGGCAAGCGCGAACAGGCGGTCGCGAAGATCTTCGCTGCGCAGCAGAATGAACGCTGTGAACACCATTACAATTGCCAGGGTCGCCAGCGGCCCAAGGAATGGGCCTAGCAGCGTTCGAATAGACGCAATCGGACTATTCTGCTGTACAACCAGCACTGGGACGGGATGCGCGACGCTGCCGCCCGGAAGCAACGTGTGTTTGCTTTTCTGGCCTTGGTCATTGGTTTCATCGGGCGACGGGGTTTCGATAGTGGACGACAGTTCTTTGCCCAATTCGTTTACTGTGGCTTCGGCTTTACCGATTCCGTTTTCTCTTACTCCCCGAAAAGTTTCAATTTTTCTCGAAATTGTAGTCCTGTAATTTGGAATCTGAGTCGCCAAACTAATCGTTTGATTGAACACCAGCCATCCCAAACCCGCCAATAGTCCAGCTACGAGAAGCACTACGGCGAGTACCGGCCCAGTCCTTCCCAGACCCGCTTTTTGCAAAAGATTGACCAGCGGGGCCAGAAGGAAAGCGAAGAGAACTGCGAGCGCAATAGGAACAAGGACGGACCTGGCGAAATAAAGACCAGCGATACACACGACAGCCGTTACGATGGGAGGAAAGCTTGTCGAATCTCGAGTTGTTCTGGTAGCCATAAAAAGCTCAGAGCCGAAAAAATCAAACTACATTTTCCGCGTTCGCCAGTGTTTCCAATCTTTGGAGACAACTTTCGCCATTTCCTTGGCAGCTTCTCTTAACCAGTCCCCACGCCGCTTTCGAAGGTCGTTCTGCACGAACCTAATTGACCTCTTGGACCCGAGGTGAATGTTGGCCGCTTCCCAGCCCATGGCATTCAACATCAGATCTTCCTCTCTTTTCTTGGGCAGCGTCTCGATATCTACTGGAGAAGAATCCGGAGCCAACCGTCCGATGCGCCAATTTTCTTTTATTCGCACGTAAGGATCACTGCAACGTACGGCGTTTCGCATTATTTTTTGATAATTGATCACGGCTCTACCCGCCGAGCCCCTTGCCCATACACAAGCCGAAGGCGCCAGGATTTTCGCTTCTAGCGCGATTTTCCCGCCTTCCCAGTCGGCGATGGCGACGATGCGGGGATGTCCCAGGCTACCTGTGCCCGCTGTACGTTTGAGAACGCGATAAGAAAGATTGTGGCCCGGGAAGAGCTCTCTCCATGCCTTCTTAGGTGTAGACGGGATAGGCTGTCGAAGCACAGGATTGTCTTCCATTTCCTTCCAGAACGACGGCGGATCATCCAGCCGGCTAAGCGCGATCGACGTGAACCACGCATTCTTATCTTCCAGAACGATGGGTGTGCCACCGGCTCTCAGTGAATCGCTGTAACCCTCCAGAATCGCGTCACAAGCATTTTTTGAATTGATCTGGAGATGATCCAGCGAGTGTGCCAATCGCGCACTGGTTGCGAGCCGAACCAGGTCGTTCGTGTAGGGCAAAGTGTAAGCTTCGTCGAAATCGTCAACCCCCCAGACTAAGCGGCCAATTTTATCGCGCCACGTTCCGAAACTATTCACATGCAGGTCGCCCACCGCCAATACCGATGGCGCGGAAGCCAAATCCGGGCAGTGCTTGGCCCAGAGCTGCGTCCAGCGATAGAAACTTCCGCGAAAAAACCGAAATTCGTCTTCGGCCATCAACTCGTGCTTCCGTTTAAGGTCTGCTTCGACGACCGGAATCCTGCTTCGAAGCCAACCTTCAAAACTCGTAGTTGCCTTGAAAATATTCATTTGGGTAATCGAGTTTGTCTACGGATGCAGCCAAATTGAAATGGCGAATGTTGCAACTAGCTGGCTTTGCGTCGGGTCCTTTTTTCGTGCGCTGCGGCTTCTCTGGTCGAATGCAGCGGGCTTTTCCGGGCTCCTGAAGTTTTTTCCAGACTTTTCTTCAGCGCAGTCATCATGTCAATCACGGGAGCCCGTTCTTTGTGAGGAGCGGAGGCGATCTCACGCCCCTTCTGCTTTGCTTCAATCAGGGCGCGAAGCCTCGTCTCGAACTCATCGTGATATTTCTTCAGCTGAAACTCCTCGGAAAGGTTATCGACCAGTTGGTCGGCCAGCTTTACCTCTTGCGGAGTGAGCTTCACATTCTCGGTGTTACCGTATCCCGGCGCTTCGCGGATTTCATTGGCAAAGTACATCGTGTGAAGCGCTATGCCGTGATCGTATGGGCGAAGAAACACAGTGTACTCGCGTTGATGCATCGTGATTTTGGCAATGGCAACCCGATCCTTGTCCTCCATCGTTTTCAGCAGCAACTGATAGGCTTTTTTACCCTGGTCTTCGGGGACCAAAAAGTAAGATGAATCGAAAAACAGAGGATCAATCTCGGATTCTTTCACGAACGCGAGAATCTCCATGGCGCGCGCGGATTCGGGCGTTATCTTTTTGATTTCTTCCGGATCAATCACGACATATTTGCCGTCTTCGTACTCATACCCCTTCACCACTTCCGAACGTTCCACAATTCGGTTACACGTTGGGCAATATAACGGCTGGCGAAGCCTGGTCTTGCACACCGCATGGAGTTGATGAAGTCCCACTCTGGAGCTGCGTGCGGCCGGATATAGTTTGACCGGTATCGAAATCAGTCCGAATGTAATGAAGCCTTTCCAAGCAGACGAAGCCATCGGAATCAGACCTCCAGAGCAACATACTTATATATCGACGCTCCATTGTAATGCACATCCGGACAAGCCTGTAGCCGTCCGGAAAAGATGGTGTATCGGCGATTTTCAGTTCCAACCTGCGGGCGCTCCGCCCGTATAATCGGCCGGTGGCGCTCGCAGAATACAAACGGAAAAGGCGGTTCGACGCAACTCCCGAACCTCCTGGCGGCCCCACCTCTCGCCACGGCTCCACATTTGTCGTTCAAGAGCACCATGCGCGGCGCCTGCATTACGATTTCCGCTTGGAAATAGACGGCGTGATGAAATCCTGGGCCGTGCCAAAAGGCCCATCGATGAATCCGGATGATAAACGGCTTGCGATTCAGACCGAAGATCATCCGCTCGAATACGCCAAGTTCCAGGGCGAGATACCCTCCGGAAATTATGGCGCTGGCGAAGTGATTATCTGGGACAACGGAACTTTCGAAGTGGAAGGAAATCTATCGGCCCAAGACCAACTCGATCGTGGTGAGCTCAAATTTATCCTGCATGGTAAGAAGCTGACGGGAAGTTTTGTGCTGGTAAGAATTCGTAGCCGCCAGCCCGGAAAACAAGAATGGCTGATGATCAAGCATCGCGATTCAGCCTCGCGCGATGTCTGGAATATCAACGAACACGCAGGATCGGTACTTCCAGAAGTGAAAGGCCCGAAGAGGAAATGGATCTCCAATCGCCCGGCGTCCGGCCAAAAAGCGACGGCCCACTTAAAAAGGGCCGAGCTGAAGTTTCCGCAATCCGCGCGACGCGCGACGATACCGGGCTGGATCCAGCCCGCCCTTGCGTCATTGTCCGACCGGCCATTTTCGGATCCGGACTGGCTTTTCGAAATTAAATGGGACGGTGGACGGACGTTGGCGCGCGTGCAAAACGGCCAAGTTCAATTGTGGTCGCGCTCCCGCCGAGATGTTACGGGCGAATATCCGGAGTTAGCTGCTTTGCCCGCGCACACCGATGGGCACGACGTGTGGCTGGATGGCGAGATCGTAGCTTTGGACGACGACGGCCGCAGCGATTTCGAGCGTCTTCAGCAGCGCTTTTCCGTAATCAATCCCAGCGCTGAACTCATGCACCAAGTCCCGGTAGTCTATTACGTCTTCGACATCCTTTATTGTGACGGTTACGACCTTCGTCCTGCGCCTCTGCTCGAACGCAAGGCATTTCTAAAACAAATTCTTCACACAGACGAAACCATTCGCTATTCCGATCATGAAACCGAGAAGGGAAAGGAACTCTACAACCTGGCTCTCGATAAACAATTGGAAGGAATTCTAGGGAAACAGATTCATAGCCCGTATCCGGAAGGGCGCACCACGGCTTGGTTGAAATTTAAACTAGTGCGGGAATTGGACGCAGTTGTGGGCGGATGGACTGAACCTCGCGGCACCCGGCAACATTTCGGCGCTCTTCTGTTGGGATTGTATGATGGCAAAAAGTTGGAGTTCATATGCGGAGCTGGAAGCGGATTTTCCGGTGAATCTCAAAAGCGTCTTGCCTCGCGGCTCAGTGCCCTGCAAACCGAAAAATGTCCGTTCTCAACGAAGCCCGTCACGCGCGAGAAAGCTTACTGGGTGAAACCCTCACTCGTGGCCCGCGTGAAATATGGCGGATGGACTCAGGGACGGCACCTGCGCCAGCCAACATTTCTAGGATTGCAGGAAGACCACGATCCAGCGGATTGCACGTTCGAGAAAGAAACGAAATCTGTAAAAGCAAGTGTCGCCAAGAACCAAAATGAGGCCCCGGTAACAAGAGATTCCGGAGTCGACGAAATGCCAAAACCTAAAGCCAAAAACACGATTGCCGCTCCAGGCAAGCCTTCTGTACTCAAGACCGACACAGCGATTGCGAGTGAACTCGATCGCGGTTCGCAGTCCGAGGCGTTTGTTGAGATGGACGGTGTCTCTTTGCGTCTTACCAATCTCAACAAAGTTTATTTTCCAAACGACCGGTATACCAAAAGAAATCTTCTCGCCTACTACTACCATATCGCGCCTCTTCTGCTTCCTTTTTTAAGAGACCGCCCTCTAGTGTTGCGGCGCTACCCAAACGGAATCGACGGGCAGGCCTTCTTTCAAAAGGATTCAGGCAAAGACGCCCCAGAGTGGATCAAGACCGTCGCCATCGAATCCGAAAGCAAATCGAAGCCCATACGGTATTTTGTCGCTAACGACCGCGCGAGTCTGCTTTACCTTACGAACCTCGGATGTATCGATCATAATCCCTGGTCAGCGCGTACCGACGATCTCGAACATCCGGATTATATATTTTTTGATTTGGATCCGACTGACGGAACCCCGTTCGCCGATGTGGTCAAACTAGGGAAATTATTGGCCTCCAAGCTACGGGAAATTGGAATGAAAGTTTTCCTAAAAACTTCCGGGGCAACCGGGCTGCACATTTTTGTTCCGGTTGAACGCGTTTACACCTACGAGCAAGTTAGGCAATTCGTTCAGACCATCGCTTCACTCACCTCACAAGATTATCCGAAGCTGATAACTTCCGACCGGACGGTTCGAAAGCGCCCAAAGGGCAGTATTTATATCGATGCACATCAAAATTCCTCTGGCCAATCGCTGGCGTCCGTTTATTCGGTCCGGGCGTTTCCGCATGCGCCTATTTCCACGCCAATAACAGCCGACGAGCTGACCCCCAAAATATCTCCAGAGACTTGGAATATATCTTCGATACGCAGCCGAATCGACAAAGTTGGGGATCTCTGGGCGGATTTTTGGAAGCATAGGCAAAGATTGGAGCCTGCGGTTAAGCGTCTCGAACAGAATCTGAAAAAAGGTTAATCTTGAGATGTCGTTGGCAATCAGGGCCAGATAGAATGCCAGCTTCGCGGTTCGGATTTGAGCGCCGCTCACTGGGAGCAATTTATGAAAACGTCGGCGATAAGCATTGGGGCGATATTGCTACTGAGCATTCTTTCCTTCCGCTCACCCGGGCAACAACAGAACAACACACCTATGTCCTTCACGGGCGAGATCATGGATAGCCAGTGTGCCGCGGACGGATCTCATAGCGCGATGATGCAAAAGGAAGGTTTCAAAACTGCGAAAGACTGTACTGCGGCTTGTGTCAAAGGCAGCGTGCAATTTGTCCTTTATGGGGCCGGGGACAAGAAAATCTATCAGCTGGACGACCAGGAAAAACCGAGCGATTACGCGGGTCAGAAGGTAACAATAATCGGCACTTACGACGGAGCCACGAAAACGATCCACATCCAAACTATCCAAGCAGTTCCGTAGAAACAGAATGCACGAAGGTTAGAGCTTAAGCTCAGTTGAACTCAGAACAAGTCCCGAATCATTTTTCGGAATACGAGAATAGCCCCGACCGCTATTAACCCGATCAGCGCTGCAAACGGCAAGGAATCCGCGATTTGAGTCGGTGCTGGCCCCCCGACGGCCAGCATGGTACCGGTAGCACTCACCGGCAAGCAAAGACTCGCAAAAACGGCCAGTGCCAGCGACAATAGAAGTTGTTTCAAACTCACCTTTGGTCTCCCTTCGTTGAGTTCCTAGTCGAGTTCCATAGAAACATACGTTCTCGTGCTCTCATATACAGCTAACGCTCGATATCACCCCCGGACCTTTCCGTAAGAGTACTAAAGCACTTACCCTAACTCTTTCAATTGAGGGCATATAAAAAGAAGCATCTTACTGAGAGTAGGCAGATACAGGAATAACCCAGCAACGTTACAGGATGACGCCGATAGACCCATTACCCCCAGTCGACTATTTTGGGCGGGCTGCGCAGGGGACAGTTGTTTGCTCAGCATTTAGCCGACGAGGTGATCTGTGGATTTTGATCGAAAAGAATTGAAAAAAGCCGAGCTTTTGCCGGGCATGCCGGGGAAAGACCCTACATGCTGTGTCGACGATGAATTGAATCTTGTGAAACGTGCTCAAGCCGGAGACGACGACGCTTTTGCCAAGTTGATTCGGCCCTATATTCGCAAGGCTTATCACGTAGCGTTGAAAATCACGCGCAACCGGGAAGATGCCGAAGACGCGTCGCAACAAAGCCTGCTAAATGCCTACGCGCATCTGGATCAGTTTCGCGGTCAGTCGCGATTTTCCAGCTGGCTCACCCGGATTGCCATGAACGAAGCTCTAATAAAGGTCCGCAAACGCCGTTCGGAGGATCACTACTTGTCGTATGAGAACAACACGGGAGAAGAACTGAATTCAGTCGAAACATTGAGCGCCGGCGACGCTTATCATCCCGAAGTCTTGTATTCAAAGCGCGAGAATCAGCGAGCTCTGCATGAGGCCATTGATGGCCTCGGAAGTGCATCACGGATAGTGGTCCGCCTTCTGGGACTGCAGGAGTGGCAAGCAAAAGAAGCCGCCACGACGTTGAAACTGTCTCAATCGGCGGTAAAGACAAGGTTTTCGCGCGCCAGGCAGCAGCTGCGCGAGTGCCTCGCTGAGCGCATGTAAAACTTACTAATTTCAAGGAATTAATTTATGTCCAACTCACCTATCTCAATTAGAGAATCAGGGTCGAGACTCCACCGTTCGTGCGAATGTTCTGTTTTCGCTCGTTCCGGCAGCGAGTTCGAGTGCCTTCGAGGATCCCATTCAACGGATACTCTACTTGCGGAAGCGATTCAGTCTTTCACCGCCAGATTGCTTGCAGATGATTGGTGCCACGACGTCCGAAGCGGCCTGACTCTGCGTCCCTTCAAACACAATTCAGCCGAAGCGGAGGGAAATTTCATAAATTTTTGAAATTTCCGTCCGTTTTGGCCTCGAATCGCCAGTCGCGATCCCCATTTTGCCAGTTGAATTATGCCCCGCCCGACCTTTCGGCTTGACTGTATACTCTTTCCAGAATCAAATGCCCAGTTGAACCCTTTATTTGGCTGCCGGTCGTTGAGTGTAAATGGTCTTTCGGCCCCATTGAAACCCTTTGATGTTGGGAGAGAGCGTGAAAACACTTCGTATTTTAATCGCTGACGATCACGATCTGATGCGTCGTGGAGTTAAGGCCTTGCTTCAGTCGCACGCGGGTTGGGAAGTGTGCGGCGAAGCTCATACCGGACGTGAGGCCGTTGCGAAAGCGGAAGAGCTGAAACCTGACATCGTTATCCTCGACATCAGCATGCCCGATCTTAACGGTGTGGATGCTGCAAAAAGAATCCGCAAAGGCTCGCCGGATACCGAAGTTCTGATTCTGTCGGTACATTATTCCGATCAACTCATCCGTGACATTCTCGAGGCCGGAGTCCGCGGATATATCGTCAAGTCGGATTCAGACCGCGATTTGATTATCGCTGTCGAAACCCTCGCAAATCACAAACCTTTTTTTACTCCTCGCGCGACCGAAGTTATGTTGACCAATTTCAATGAGGGTAAAACTCGCACCGAGCCTCCCGAGACCATGCGTGACCGGCTCACATCCCGGGAACGTGAAATCGTCCAGCTGTTGGCTGAAGGCAAGAGCAGCAAAGAGGTCGCATCTTCTCTGAACATTAGTGTCAAAACCGCCGAAACCCATCGCGCCAATATTATGCGCAAGCTTCAGCTGCATACCGTCAGTGAGTTGGTGCGCTACGCCGTGCGTAATCAAATCATAGAACCGTAAGCCGGGCCGGAGTCGCATCGCTTCATGCCGGCGCCGAGACAGCTTCGTCTGCCCTTGGTTTACAAATCCCCGAGTGGCGTTCACGCATTCGCCTCTGCGCCAAATCTACAGTAAGTTTGGGATGTGCCTAACGAGTTGTCTGTATTGTTGGGAGCGCACATCTAACGGATTATTGCTGCCGTCAACTATCTCATCTGATTCGCGAAAGGTATGCACGTATGATGACCCCAGCCAGTTATCGGAGAATCGCAGTTCCCAGTCAGCCCGACCCGACAGAATCTTATGGACCCAAGCCCACCGTCCTGCTGGCCACCAACGATATCGAGATTCGCGAGAACATCGCGCAGCTTCTTCAAATTTTCCCGTTGAAGACTGTGTGGGCTAAAGGCATGGAAGAAGTGAGGTCGGTCGTCAGCAGGGAAAGTGTCGCCGTCTGCTTGTGCGGTTTTTGGCTTGTGGATGGAACCTATCGCGACGTCGTCAGGCATCTGAAGTTGCAGCGCGTTGAAATCCCGGCCGTAATCGTCTGTGCGCCTGCGTGCCCGCACGAATACAGCGAATACTTGGCTGCGCTGAAGATCAAGGCTTTCGACTTCATCTGCCACCCATACCTAAAAACTGATATGGAAAGAATTTTGCGCTCGGCGATCGAGGCGCACAACGGATCGGAACTCGCAACACTGCCTTTACCCGTCCCGTCGATTCCAATACCTGGAGTTTCCGGATTACGGCGAGCGAGCTGACCGGGGTTGGAGATTGGAGATAGAGCCTCTGTAGAAGAGGGCAATTCCGAGGGGACAAGAAAATGTTTTCGCCTGTTGGCGCACCGGTGAGATCCAACGCTGAACTGCACCCCGAGAAGCGCTCAGCTAGCCCTCTGAACTTAATAGTTTTGTTGAACGCTGTATTTGTTCTTTTCTCTTACATTACCCGCCCAAACGATTGATAGGGCCGAGCTTCAGGTCTTTCAATTTAGACCGCCTCGCCGTACCCGTCACCGGTTCATTTAACCGGCGTTCGCATGCGCGTTAACGTGCATTCTAAGTCGCTTTCAAGTGCTCGAACTCGCCGCTTAGGTTGTATTCTATAAGGCCGCTGACCCGCAGCCGTCGGGTTATCGCGACCAGAATTCTAAGGGAAAAATGGCCACGGCCACTCAACCGCAAAATATATTTGTTGAAATTCATGAGCCGATCCGCGCCGAACTCTTCAGCGTCGAGCGTCTGGAACAGCATGCCGAGAGTCTCGCTGCCGCTCAGACTGTCACCACCGATTACGACGATGGTCGCCCGCTTATCCCCCGCGTAGCCGAGAACGGCCGCGTATTGCTGGAATATTACCGCGCCACGGCGAAGGCCATTCAGCTGGAGCACGCGATCACGCCCGCTGCGGAATGGTTGGTTGACAACTTTTACATCGTCGAAGAACAGCTGCGCGAAATTCGCGATGACCTCCCTGTCGGGTTTTATAAAAAGTTGCCGAAATTGGCTTCCGGGCATTTGCAAGGGTATCCGCGCGTTTTCGGCGTGGCTTGGGCGTTCGTGGCTCACACGGATAGCCGTTTCGAACCGGAAGTGCTTCGCGGGTTTGTTACGGCTTATCAGCGCGTACAGCCGCTCACTATCGGCGAACTGTGGGCCGTAGCCATCACGCTCAGAGTAGTGCTGGTAGAAAATTTGCGCAGGATCGCGGAACGCCTCCATCTTAGCCGCCGCGCTCGCGAAGAGGCCGACTTACTTGCCGACAGCCTTCTCGGCACCGGCGGTCAGGCCATGATTTCTCCGGCTAGCGTTCTCAGGGAATTCGAGAAAAAGCCCCTCGAAAGGGCTTTCGCCGTTCAACTGGTTCAGCGCTTGCGCGACTTAGATCCGAAAGTTGGACCGGTTCTCGTATGGCTGGATGAGCGGCTGGCCGCCCAGGGAACCACGGCAGACGAAATTGTTCGCGCCGAGCACCAGCAACAAGCGGCCATGAGCGTCACCGTTCGTAACATCATCACCAGCATGCGCCTGATGTCGGAATTCGATTGGCAGGCGTTTTTCGAAGGCGTCAGCCTGGTGGACAAGATTTTGCGCGACGGAAGTAATTTTGCGGACATGGATTTTGCCACGCGCGACTACTACCGGCATGCGATCGAAGATCTTTCACGCGGATCGAAACACAGTGAAGTCGAAGTCGCCGAACGCGCGCTACATCGAGCCTACCGCGCTCGTGCGGAGCGAACCGATGGCCAGCCGCCCGATGATAGACGCTCGGATCCGGGTTACTACCTGATATCGCATGGAAGATGGGCCTTTGAACGCGAATTGGATTTTCACATTCCTTGGAGACGGTGGTTACTTCGCCTCTACGTCCGCGCAGCGGTTCCAGGCTTTTTGGGAACCATCGCCGTATTGACCGCTGTCATTTTGGCTTTCCCCCTTTTCCGAGCCCGAGAGATGGGATTGCATCCCGGCTATCTAGTGCTGCTGGGTCTTATTGCTGCCATTCCGGCATCGGATTTGGCTATCGCCCTGATCAACCGCGCGGTAACCGATCTGCTCGGACCCCGGACACTTGCCCGTTTTGAGTTGAAGGAGGGAGTGCCCACGGAGCTGCGCTCGTTCGTCGTAGTTCCCACTTTGCTCACTTCTGTGGATGGAATTAAAGAGCAGGCCGAGCGCCTGGAAGTCCATTACCTGGCGAACGCGGACGGCGATCTGCGCTTTGCGTTGCTCTCAGACTGGGTTGACGCTCCCACTGAAAGTTTACCGAGTGATGAAGATCTGTTGGCTACTGCTGTCGAATGCATCGCGAATCTAAACGCGCGCCACGGTCCGCCGCCGGGCGGCGGCGATCGCTTCTTCGTATTCCATCGCAAACGCGTTTGGAACGAACGCGAGCAAAAATGGATGGGATGGGAGCGCAAGCGCGGAAAACTGCACGAATTCAATCAGCTTCTCCGCGATTCAAGCACCACTACCTTCCTATCTATTGAAGGTCGCCCGCCGGAATCGGTTCCCGGAGTACGTTACGTCATTACGCTGGATGCCGACACCCGGCTGCCTCGCGGCACTGCCGCTCGCTTGGTCGGCACCATGGCCCATCCCTTAAATCGCCCCAAGTTCTCTCCTGACTTAGGCCGTGTCGTGGACGGCTACTCCATCGTGCAGCCGAGAGTTACTCCATCGTTGCCCACCGATCGCGAAGGTTCGCTATTCCAAAAAATATTTTCCGGCCCGAGCGGAATCGACCCTTATGCTTCGGCCGTCTCCGACGTTTACCAGGATCTATTTCGGGAAGGCTCCTATACCGGCAAGGGAATTTACGATATCGATGCTTTCGAAGCGGCTTTGGCCGGCAAGGTGAAGGAAAACACGCTGCTAAGTCACGACCTCCTCGAAGGAATTTTTGCTCGGGCTGCACTGGCCACGGACATTGAATTATTCGACGATTTTCCCTCGCACTACGAAGCGGCCGCCGCGCGTCAGCACCGTTGGGCGCGGGGAGACTGGCAACTCCTTCCCTGGATTTTCGGCCGCGGTGGCTTGTCAAAGGAAGAGCGCCGGAAGGTTAGAATTCCAGCAATCAGCCGCTGGAAAATGCTCGACAATCTGCGCCGCACTCTTTCGGCGCCCTGCATGTTTCTTACACTCGTTGTCGGCTGGTTGGTACCGGGAATATCCCCGTGGATGTGGACCCGGTTCATTCTGGCAATGGTCGCCATACCTTCACTCATTCCTTTTTTGGTGGGATTGAACCCGCGTCTCGGTGGAATCTCCAAGCGCAGCCATGTCCGCGGCGTCCTTTCCGATCTTGGCCTCGGTCTATATCAGATTGGTTTGACCATTACCCTATTGGCATACCAGGCGTGGCTGATGTCGGACGCGATTTTACGAACGCTCGTAAGGGTATTCATATCCAGAAGAAATTTACTGCAATGGGTCACCGCGGCGCAGTCGAAGTCCGCGGTCGACTTGAATATTTTCGGTATGTACAAACGCATGATCGCAAGTGTCTTGTTCGCTCTTGCGATATTTCTCGCTCTCTTGCTGGGCAAGCCCCATTCTTTATTTGCAGCCACTCCTTTTCTGGTCTTATGGATTGCTGCGCCTGCGGTCGCGCGTTGGATCAGCCTTCCTCCTGTTCTTCCGGATGTAGAGACGCTTTCCTCCGGCGACACCGCAGCTTTCCGCCTGGCTTCTCGTCGCACCTGGCGATTCTTCGAGACTTTCGTTACGCCCACGGATAACTTCCTTCCCCCGGATAATTTTCAGGAAGATCCTAAGCCCATCGTCGCCCACCGCACTTCGCCGACGAATATTGGCCTGTGTTTGCTTTCTACTCTCGCGGCGCATGACCTCGGTTGGCTTGGCATTCAGGAAACTACGGAACGCCTCGAGAACACTTTTCGCACCTTGAACAAATTGGAACAGTTTCGAGGCCATTTCTACAACTGGTACGACACCCGGGATCTTCATCCCCTGGATCCGAAGTATGTCTCGGCTGTGGACAGTGGAAATATCGCCGGGCATTTGTTGGCACTCGGAAATGGCTGCCGCGAACTGATTCATAAATCGCCCATGGACGCCTGTGTATTGGCCGGAATCGAAGATGCGCTTCACCTCCTGCGCGAAGCTGTTGCTCGGATTGCGGATAGCAAACGCACACACAGCGTTACGCGCAAGCAACTCACCAACGCCGTAGACGCGGCTGCCGCGCTGTGTGATTCCGTACCGGTGGATGCTGCGGACTGGGCTGTTCGGTTCGTTGAATTGAAAGATCGAGTTCAGACCGTAGAAGACATTGCACAGACACTCGAGCAAGAGCTCGGCAACACCGCCAATTCAGAATTTCGATTTTGGGCCGAGGCCGCTAAAGTTTGCGTGGAATCTCACATTCAGGATGCAAAAATCCTGTTGCCATGGCTCCGACTCGATCCCGCGGAAGTACGAAAGATGTTTGAAAACCCGTCCGGTCCGGCCCCCGAATGGCTTGCCATTGAACCCTTTTTCCGCAGCCTCCCGACTCTGGCTGACGCCCCAGAACGATTTGAAGCTGCCGTCCGCGGGCTCACTGCTCTTGACGCTGCGTTGGCTGGCGATTCTGCCGGCAATAAGAATGCGCGCGCGCGGGTCGTTGCGCTGATTCAAGCGATGCAAGACTCCATCTCGGATGCCGCGTCCCTGGTTCGCCGTCTTACCGCAATCGCGCAAACAGCCGGACAATTATTCGAGGCCATGGATTTCACTTTCCTGTTCGATCACTCGCGCAAGCTTTTTTCTATCGGTTACCGGGCCAACGACGGATGCTTGGATCCAAGTTGCTACGACCTGCTCGCTTCGGAAGCTCGCCTCACCAGTTTCATTGCGATTGCCAAAGGAGATGTTCCGTCCTCGCACTGGTTTCGTCTGGGGCGTTCCCTCACACCCGTAGGCCACGGCTCTGCACTGATTTCCTGGTCCGGATCGATGTTCGAATACCTCATGCCTGACTTGGTCATGCGCTCTCCCGCCGACAGCCTGTTGAGCCAAACCTATGAACAAGTAGTCCTGCGCCAGATTGAATATGGGAAGGAGCGCGGCGTGCCTTGGGGGATTTCCGAGTCTGCTTACAATGCCAGGGATTTGGATTTCACCTATCAATATTCCAGCTTCGGCGTTCCGGGACTTGGTCTTAAACGCGGACTGAGCGAAGATCTCGTAATTGCGCCATACGCCACGGCTCTCGCTGCGATGGTACGGCCCTCCGCCGCCGTTGTAAATTTTGAGCGGCTAGCCCAGGCTGGCGGCACAGGACCTTTCGGATTTTATGAGGCCCTCGACTACAGCGGCTCTCGATTGCCGGAAGGGAAAAATGTCGCAGTAATTCGCGCTTACATGGCGCATCACCAGGGCATGATTTTGTTATCTTCCGCCAACGTCCTGAATGATGGCGCGATGCAAACGCGTTTCCACGCTGAACCCATCGTGCGTGCCACCGAACTTCTTTTGCAGGAGCGTACTCCCCGCGACGTCCTGGTTGCGCGTCCTCGCGCAGAAGAAGTCTCCGCGGCGGCCAAAGTGCGCGAGCTTACTCCGCCCGTGGTTCGCCGCTTCACGACTCCGTACGACGCAACTCCCCGGACTCAGCTTCTTTCTAACGGCCGTTACGGCGTCATGCTTACGGCCGCGGGTTCCGGCTACAGCCGCTGGCGCGATATCGCAATCACTCGCTGGCGCGAAGATCTTACCCGCGATTGTTGGGGCAGTTATATTTTCCTGCGCGACGAGCAAACCGGCAATGTCTGGTCTGCCGGCTATCAGCCCAGCGGCATCGAACCGGATACCTACGAAACGGCTTTCTACGAAGACCACGCCGAAATTATTCGGCGTGACCGCTCACTGACTACCACTCTCGAGGTAGTTGTTTCTTCCGAAGACGATGCCGAAGTTCGTCGTGTCACCATTACGAATCTAGGCGTCCGTGCGCGAGACGTGCAGGTAACTTCCTACGCGGAACTGTCGCTTACTTCACAAGTGACGGACATGGCTCAGCCCGCTTTCTCTAACCTTTTCGTCGAAACCGAATTCGTGACCGAACTGGGTGCGATAGTTGCTACCAGACGCAAGCGCTCCCCCGAGGAAACTGCAGTTTGGGCTGCTCACGTTCTAGTCGTGGATGGCACCACGACGGGCGATTTGCAGTTCGAAACCGACCGCGCGAAATTCGTGGGGCGCGCTCGTAGCTTGCGTAATCCTGTATCAATTGTTGACGGCCGTCCGCTTTCCAATTCAGTCGGTTCTGTGCTCGATCCCATAATCAGTCTGCGGCGCACCGTGCATATACCTCCGGGTACCACTGCTCATCTGATTTTTTCCACCATTGTTGCCTCCACGCGCGAAGAGGTCCTTGACCTCGCAGATAAGTACCGCGATACCCGAACCTTTGAACGCACTTTGACTCTTGCTTGGACGCAAGCGCAGGTGCAGCTTCACCATCTAGGCATCGGCGCCGAAGAAGCTCACTTGTTCCAGAGGCTCGCAAATGCCGTGCTTTATTCCGACTCATCTCTCAGGCCCTCGCCTGATGTGTTGAGCGCAACCTCCCTGGAAATAAACACTCTTTGGTCCCAGGGGATTTCAGGCGATCTGCCCATCATCCTTGCGCGCATCGATGATCCCGACGACGTCGAGATCATCCGCCAGCTGTTGCGCGCCCACGAATACTGGCGCATGAAACAGTTATCGGCCGATGTCGTGATTATTAATGAGAAAGCTCCGTCCTATGTGCAGGAACTGCAAACTTCGCTGGAAGCTCTGGTTCGCGGTAGCCAGCTAAGGCTCTCTCCTGACACAACAGGCGTCAGTGGGAAAATCTTTCTTTTGCGCGGAGATTTGGTATCGCCGCAAACGCGCGCACAGCTTCAAGCCGTAGCTCGTGCAGTCTTGTTGAGCCGGCGCGGAACGCTCGCCGAGCAAATCACACGATCGCAATACAGAGAACCCACCCCTCCGCCCCCGGCTCGCCAATCGCGCGCCAGCAAACGTCAGGACGTTCCATTGCCGCAGCCCGCTCTCCAGTTTTTCAACGGCCTTGGTGGTTTTGCTGAAAATGGCCGCGAATATGTGACGCTGCTGAATGAAGGTTTGCGAACACCCGAGCCCTGGACCAACGTGATTGCCAATCCCTCTTTTGGCTTCCTGGTTTCGGAGTCGGGTTCAGGCTTCACTTGGTCGATCAATAGCCACGAAAACCAGCTGACTCCCTGGTCGAACGATCACGTCTTCGACACTCCCGGTGAGGCTATCTATATCCGGGATGAAAGTACCGGAGAAGTCTGGAGCCCTACGGCACTTCCCATTCGTGACGAAGCAGCCAGTTATATGTGCCGTCATGGGCAGGGCTATACCCGCTTTCAACACGGTTCGCATGGCATCAACCTCGATCTCATCCAATTCGTGCCCCTCGAAGACCCCATCAAAATTTCGCGCCTAACTCTGCAGAACGCTTCCGGACGTACTCGCCGCCTCTCGGTGACTGCTTATGCCGAATGGGTCCTGGGAAGTTCGCGAACTGCCACCGCGCCGTACATCGTTACCGAAATTGATTCGGCTTCCGGTGCGCTTTTCGCGCGTAGCGCTTGGGACGGCGATTTTGGTGGCCGCATCGCCTTTGCCGACATGGCTGGACGGCAAACGTCCTACACCGCGGACCGCACCGAATTCTTGGGCCGAAATGGAGCGCCCGATCGGCCCGCGGCTCTGGAAAGCGATGGACCTCTTGAGCGTAAAGTAGGCGCCGCTCTCGACCCCTGCGCCGCTTTGCAAACAGTATTTGAATTGCGTCCGGGAGCTCGCCTGGACATTGTCTTTTTTCTAGGCGAAACAGAAAGCCGAGAGAACGCTCGCAAATTGCTTAATCGCTATAGAACCGCGGACCTGAATCAAGTCCTCCGTGACGTGCTTCGCCAGTGGGATGACGTCCTGGGAGCCGTGCAAGTCACTACTCCGGATCCAACCATGGACGTGATATTGAACCGCTGGTTGCTCTACCAAACTCTTTCCTCTCGAGTATGGGCACGCGCCGCGTTCTATCAGCTGAGCGGAGCTTACGGCTTCCGCGATCAACTCCAAGACGTGATGGCCCTTTCCGTCGCCAAAAGATCCGAGACGCGCGAACAATTGCTCCGTGCAGCAAGCCGGCAGTTCGTCGAAGGCGACGTCCAGCATTGGTGGCATCCACCTTCCGGGCGCGGCATTCGCACGCGCATGTCGGACGATCTTCTCTGGCTACCCTTCGCCGTCATTCATTACATCGAAGCTACCGGAGACGCTGCCGTCCTCGAAGAACAAGTACCCTTTATCGAGGGCGATGTTCTGGCGGAAGGTCAACTCGAAGCTTATTTCCTGCCGCGAACTTCACAGACTCGCGCGACGATTTTCGAACACTGCGCCCGTGCTCTCGATCGCAGCCTGTCGGTGGGAGTCCATGGACTCCCACTAATGGGCACCGGTGATTGGAACGATGGCATGAACCGCGTAGGGTACTTGGGGAAGGGAGAGAGTATCTGGTTGGGCTGGTTCCTGCATTCCGTTCTTTGGGAGTTTGCAAAAGTGGCCGACATGCGTGGGGAACGCGAACGCGCCGAGAAATGGCGTATTCACGTCAGCTTGCTGAAGGCAGCGCTCGAACGCGATGGCTGGGACGGCGAATGGTATCGCCGGGCTTATTTCGACGATGGCACACCGCTGGGCTCCGCACAGAATGAAGAGTGCCGTATCGATTCGATCGCGCAGAGTTGGGGAATCATCAGTGGCGCTGCCGAACCCGGGCGGGGAGCGCGAGCCATGTCCGCGGTCAATAAACAGCTGATCCGTTCCGCCGACGGGCTGATCTTGCTCTTAACCCCGCCCTTCGATAAGACGCAACACGATCCTGGTTACATAAAAGGCTATGTTCCGGGGATTCGCGAAAACGGCGGGCAATACACCCATGCATCCACCTGGACCGCTATTGCTTTTGCCGCAATGGGAGACGGAGACAAGGCCGGCGAGCTTTTCCGCTTCATGAACCCGATCAACCGAGCTAATTCGCGCGCCAATGTGCAGCGTTACAAAGTGGAACCCTACGTTGTAGCGGGAGATATTTACGCGGAGCCTCCGCACGTTGGTCGCGGCGGATGGACTTGGTACACCGGTTCGGCGGGATGGCTTTATCGCACGGGCATGGAGTGGATACTCGGCTTCCGCGTGCGGGGCATGAACCTCAACATTGATCCATGCATACCTCGCAATTGGTCGGGCTATTCCATCGATTTCCGCTACCATTCTGCGATATACAAAATCAAAGTGGAGAATCCGTCGAATGTCGCGCGCGGCGTAGCCCTTACAGAACTGGACGGGAAGATTTTGCCCGGTTCCGCCAGTATTCCCCTGGCCGATGACGGAGCAGTCCACAACATTCGTATTGTGCTGGGCTGAGTCTTCAGCAAACAACGCGGCACCCGCGAGATATCCGAGTCGCGCACTTCGATAAGCCGAATTCCCTGCCTGAAATGCGAATACCAAGCGAAAGAAGCGCGCGCTGAACTCGCGGACCGAGTCCGATACCGTACCGGCTAACCTTCTCGTCGCCGTCCGATGTGCGAATTGGCGAAGTTAGCCCTTGACAACAATTCAACGCCAGTGATATTTCCTTGCCAGCGTTTGTTTGCCCACACGACCCCGTAGGCCCAGCTTGTGTGTGCATCCCTACCTCTTATGCAGCAAAAGGATAAAAGCATGCGAAAAATCTTCGCCTATTCGTTGTTTCTCTTGACGTTGTTCTTGTTGTCGTCTACCGCCAGCATGGCTCAGACTGCAAACCAGCCTAGCCACACCGGCCATATCATGACTCCGCAGTCCAGCATGGCGTTGCCGGGCGATGCCGGCGTTAATGCTCACACCAACATTAAACTGTGGGTTCCGGAGAACGGCCAATTCGGAGTAGCGGCTCAGCCACAGGAGTTGCCGCCGTTTGCAGGGTTCTTCTTTGAAACCCCCGCCTCGATTGCGTGTGTGTATCACCTGGTGAACGAAAATGCCCCGCCATTCGACCATAGTTGCAATCCCAACGTAACCACCCAGAACCCAACCGGAGGAGGAGGAGCGATAGCCCTGGTGGAGGCATTTGACGATCCGACAGCGGCGAGCGATCTGGCTACGTTTTCGGCGCAATTCGGTTTGCCTGCGGCGGACTTCACAGTGGTGTTCGCGAATGGAACGGTGGCAACGACGACAAGGCCGGCCCAAGACCCAACCGGCGGATCTGAAATCGAGGCGTCGCTCGACATCGAGTGGGCGCACGCGATGGCTCCCAATGCCAAGATTTTTATGGTGGAAGCGAAGAACCTCAACCTCATCAATCTGTTCAACGCTGCAGTGTTGGCCAGTCAACTTGTAGCTCAGAACGGGGGCGGCGAAGTCTCGATGAGTTTCGGGACCGGGGAAGGCTCCAACGAAGCGCAGTTTGATGTGGACTTCACCACGCCCGGCGTTGTTTATTTTGCCTCGGCTGGTGACAGTCCCGGAGTTATTTATCCGAGCGCATCTCCGAACGTGATTTCGGCTGGAGGCACCACGCTCTCCCGCAATAGCACGACTGGCGCGTTCGAACTCGAAAACACGTGGCAGGACGCTGGCGGCGGACCGAGTCAGGTGGAACCCCGACCGGCCTTTCAGAACGGAATAAGAAATATCGTCGGTAACTTCCGCGGCACTCCGGACCTTTCGTTTGACTCGAACCCCAATACCGGGGTGTGGGTTTTCGACAGCAACCCGGTGCTGGGGACAGGCTGGTTTGTGGTAGGCGGGACAAGCGTTGCGGCGCCGTCGTTGGCGGGGATCGTTAATTCTGCCGGAGGATTCCGCAAATCGAGCCAAGCCGAGAACACGGTAATCTACAATAATTTGTTTGATCCGATTGCATTCAACGACATCCAATTCGGGAGCTGCGGCCTGAATATCGGCAATTTTGCAGTTTTCGGATGGGACTTCTGCACGGGAGTAGGCAGCGACAGAGGTTATTTCGGAAAATAACTTCGGCTCGTGCAGCACAGCCCGGCCTTCCTGGGAAGGCCGGGCTTTTTTCTGTTCGGATTGAGGAGATTTCGGCCAGTGAATCGCGCAACGACGGATCATCCCGTTCGGTTCGCGCAGGAAAAGGCTCGCCATTGAACAGCGCGCGGTTAGTTCACTGCTGAGATCACAGGGCGCGGACACAGTCGCGAAGTTTGACGTTCAGAGAACGAGTTCGTAGTAAATCAGCGGGGCTTTGCGGTAGATCACGCGGCCGACTTCGCGGAAACCGCATTTGGCGTAGAACTCACCGGCACCGGCGTTGGCATCGAAGGCGTCTAGGCGGATTGCATCGGCGGGCCAGCCTCGGGCCTGTTTCGCGGCTTCGTCGAGAAACAGACGCCCAATTCCGTGGCGCTGGATTTTTGGAATCACGGCCATGCTGGTCAGATAGAGCGCTTTTTTCACGGGCGTGAAGTAGGACACATCAATGGCCCAGGGCTTCTTAGTTGCGAGACGAAGTGTAGCGACGATGCTTTTGCCTTTCTTCGCGACAAGAACGCGCGAATGCCGCATGCCAAAACGCACACCTTTTTCCGTCGCGGCCGAGGACCAGAATCCGTGCCCGTAACGGAGAGTGAGATCGGCACCAACCGCTGTGTGGAGCGCGGCCAGCGCAGGCACCGCCGCTTCGTCCGCGGTGGAGAAGACGAGCTTCATTTTGTCGGTAATACTCGAAACTCTTCGATTTTGCAAGTTCGAGGAAATGCGTTGTAGCACACAGAAAGCTGCGGCGCAGAGGCGGGGTACCGGCGCGGAGAGATCCGGCTAAAGGTAGCGAGGAGCTTGTGGCTCGAGTCCCTGGGCTGCGTGTTTCGGAAGCGCAACTTCGCGCGAGCCGAAGCGGGTGGCCAGCGAAGCGCCTACGGAGATTATCAAACCGACTGCAAAAACGAGCAGGCCGAACAGAGGCACCAATTCGAGCAGAGACAGCGCCAAAACTCCGCCGATGGCGGCCCAGATTCCGTTCGTCTCTGGAAAGACCACGCGAGCTACCCAATATCCCAGGCCGGTGGCACCTGCAGCTGCGAGAACCAGGAAGATCAGTAACAATACAGCATCTGAAAGGCTTTCCATTCGATGTCCGAGATAGCCGGTTAGCCAATCCAGGCCATAAAATATTAGAAGTAAAAACACGCCTGCGAAGAACACCGAAGTGGGGCGGCGCTCGATGGCGCGCGCGAAAGTCTCAGCGCGTTTCCCGCGCACGAGCAAATAGCCGATGGTTACGAAAAGTAGATTGATCAACGCCAGCACGAGGCCGCCCAGAAGAGTGGGACGATACTGCCCGGGGATCAGAACATAGGGAATAGATTTAGAATCTCCGACGATTACGGAATTGTTCTGACGATTGACATATCCGCCGATCGCGGCTGCATCACCGAATATTTTGCTGTTTGAGTTCGATTCGATGCGGCCACCGAAAGCAACTGCGTCCCCATCCACTCTTCCGTCGACAAAAATACTTCCGCCGAAAGTAACGATGTCTCCGGTTACGTGGCCGCGGACATGCACGTTACACAGGAAACACTGGACGTCGCTCGCGGTTTCGTCCCCTTCTATGACAATGCTTTTCAGCGCCTTTAAGCGGTCGTGGTTCGCAGGGATTTTAGTTTGAGCAGGTGTTGCGATGCTGAGCGTCGAAATCAGAAGAAACCAGGCTGCGAGTCCGCGAGTCATTGCTCAGACCCCTCTGCCTGCTCGTTGCGACGCGCGCGTTGCGTTGGCGGTTTCGACTCTTGCGGAAGCGAGGCAAAGAGGTGGAAAAACTCCCGGCGACGTCCATACAAAATGCAATGGACGCCGCAGGGAGAATGGCTGAAATGAATCGGTAGGTTGCAATTGTTATTTCTTAGCGTGGGCGTAATTGTCAGCAACTTGCGCCCAGTTGATGACGTTCCACCAAGCCTCGATATATTCCGGCCGGCGATTTTGATATTTCAAGTAGTAGGCGTGTTCCCATACGTCCAATCCGAAGAACGCCTTGCCGCCGTCCATAATCGGGTTGTCCTGATTGGCCGAGGATTCGATAGTCACTTTGCCGTCGCGAACGAGAAGCCAAGCCCAGCCTGAGCCGAAGCGCTTTGTGGCTGCATCGTTAAATTTGGTCTTGAAATCGGCAAAGCTTCCGAAAGAGGACTTGATGGCCGCGGCGAGATCTCCGCCAGGTTCGCCTCCACCGCCCTTCTTCATAATCTTCCAGAACATGGAATGGTTCATGTGGCCGCCGCCGTTATTGCGAACAGCGGTGCGGATGGTTTCGGGTACTTTGTTAATTTGCGCCAACAGCTCTTCGACGGAAAGCTTTTGCAGTTCGGTATTTCCTTCGAGAGCTTTGTTGAGATTGGTGACGTATGCGGCGTGGTGCTTGTCGTGATGAATCTCCATCGTCTTTGCGTCAATGTAAGGCTCGAGTGCGTCGAAAGCGTAAGGCAGTGGCGGCAATGTAAAAGTCATCTGGGGAGCAGCTCCTTGTCCAGTTTGGGTCATTATGTACCTCCCGAATATTCAGTTCCTGCCCCATAATTATACGCGCTTGGTGGGGAACAGCGGTACGGGCAGTCGGTATTTAGATGTTTTGGAGGAGCGGAAGATGCCATCTGTCGAACACGTGGAAAAACACTTTACTGCAACGGCCGCGGTGCGCGACATCGTCATCGGAATGTCGGACGGCTTGACTGTACCGTTCGCGCTGGCTGCGGGTCTGACCGGGGCAATCGCTTCGACGGGGATCGTGGTAACCGCTGGACTTGCGGAGATTGCTGCAGGTTCCATCGCCATGGGACTGGGCGGCTACCTCGCCGCGCAAACCGACACCGAGCATTACGCGTCGGAGCTCGATCGCGAGTATCGAGAAACAATCGAGCTGCCGGAAATTGAAACGGAAGAAGTAGCCAAGGTTTTTCGCGAATACGGACTTTCGAAAGAGCAAATGGCTCCGATTGTGACTGCAATCACCTCAAATCAGAAAAAGTGGGTGGATTTTATGATGCGCTTCGAGCTTGGTTTGGAAGCGCCAGATCCTACGCGCGCTGGCCGAAGCGCTGGAACGATTGCAGCAGCGTATATCGTGGGCGGGCTCGTGCCGCTGGCTCCTTACATAATTATGAATCACATCATGGATGCGCTATGGGTTTCGATTGGGGTAACGTTGCTTGCTCTTTTCTTTTTCGGTGCGATCAAAGGGCATTACACCGGAGTGAAGCCCTTGCGTGGTGGCTTGCAAACGGTCCTTGTTGGAGGCCTTGCCGCTGCGGCTGCGTTCGGCATCGCGCGTCTGATTACGAAATGAGCTGATCGTCCCGGTTCAGTCTCATCCATTACTGTTGTTCACTCCCCAGATTTCCAAACGGCCACAGTCCGAATAGCTTCAGGACGGTATCCTGGCGCTTATCTATAAGCATTTTCGCCGTCTTTTCCTGCGACCATGGGCTTGCGAGCCGCTCGGGACGGTCGGCAATCCAAAACGCGGTTAACGCCATTACGGTGGCGTCGCGGTCCAGAATATCCGCTTGCACTTTGTCGAACGTGTCCACCGGGGAATGATGCGTGTATTTATAATCGGGCGAATCCTGATCGAGATTGATTCCCGGCAATCCCGCAAGAATGAACGGGCCGGTATCGGTTCCGAATTCAACTTCGTCATCGACCTTCAGATTGCCGAAAGCCTGGAGCGAACTGGCGAACTTCTGAACATCAGGGATAATATCCGAGCGTCCGCCGAGCTGGAAGCCGACGACGGGGCCTTGCCCGTTATCGAGGATTACTGCTGCGATGTGGTTGGGCATTTCGGCCTGATGAGTTTTGACGTAGGCTAGCGAACCCAGCAAGCCTTCCTCTTCGCCGGTGAACAACACGAATCGAATGGTGCGCCGCGGCCTCTGTCCGGACTTCATTATGGCTTCCGCGGCGCCCAGGGTTGTAGTAGCGCCGACGCCGTTATCAGTTGATCCGGACGCCAAGTCCCAGGAGTCAAGATGGCCCCCGACTACGACGATTTGCTCCGGATGTTCCGTGCCGCGAATATCGCCAACGACATTCGAACTTTCCACCGGTGCATCGGTCACGCGGTTTTGCACGTTGATCTTCACGCGCACGGTTTTCCCGTGAGCTAAATAACGTTCAAGCTGTTGTTGATCCTCCGCGGCCATGCTGACCACGGGGATGTCGAAATAGGTGTTGAAGCCAAGAGCGCCGGTGTGGGTGAGATGCATGCCTTGCGCAACGCTGCCGCCCTGGCCGCCGATAATCGCAATCGCTCCAGCCTCGTGAGCAGCTTTTAAGAAAGTGCCAAACTTCGCAAAGCTAGCCATGCGATCTTGTGGAGCTTCACCCTCGTGAACGACGAGCAGAACTTTCCCGCTCCATTTTGCGGAATTTTTCATTTCATTTTCGAGCTGATAAGCGTTTACCGGAATCACCTCGGCTTCAGCGCCTCCGGCGGGCGTCGAGCCCACCCAGCCCATGGCATCAATCATCAGACGACGATGGATCGGCGAGATCAACTCAGCACTGGCGGAAATCCGCGTCCATCCGCGCGAAAGCGGCCAGGATTCGGCGTGGACGTCCTCCAGGCCGATGCCTTTCATCTTTTCAACCCCCCAGGCCACGGCCTTAGCCGCTTCAGGGGAGCCTGTGACGCGAGCGCCGATTTCGTCGCTCAGCTCGCGGAGATTCTCATAGGTATTCGTCTCGATCATTCCTGCCCCCGCGATTGCGGCCAGCGACTTAAGCGTCCCGTCATCGAGTTGGGCTGAATTCCCTGTCGTGGACTGGCCGGGCGCGGAAACCGCGGGTCGGGCTATGAGAAAAACAAAAATCGCAGTGCAAGCAAACACAAATATTTTTCGTGTCATTTCTGCAAGACCCCTTTTTTAAACGTGGATCGCACTCCGGCTGCGGCGAACGGACGGCGAACTTCGCAGCAGCGAAATCGTCGGGAAGGCCGCTTCCACGAGCTTCTCGCATTCCTGTTTGATCTGCGGCTGCCGGGAACATCCAGCGCGAAGTTTCCGATTCACCGTGGAAGATTCTAGCATGCGACCTCAAGTATAATTGTTGCATCTACATAGCGTGGGAGATCACGACGGGATTCGGCGCGCGTGCATGGCACACCAATCGAGGCGAGATACGTCCAATATAATAACTCGCGGATCGCGACTTTATGCGCCAGACGAGATAAGCACGACATAGGAGATAGATAGTCATGGATAGCAAAGTGTTGAAAATTCGCCAGTGGGTGGCCGCCGTCGCGGTACTCGTGGCGCTTGCGGGAGGCGCCCTCCTTTCGCAAGGTTTCAGAAATTGGACAGGTCATACGGTATTCGGCGCGCCTGGATCTCCAATCGCGACGTCGCAGAATGCGTTGCCAGTAAGTCTGGGGAATTTCGCGAATGGCTTTTCCGCGGTTCTAAAGCCGGCGCTTCCCGCCGTAGTCAACATCAGTTCTTCAAAAGTGGTGAAGCCCGAACGCAACCAGCAGCCCCAAGTGTTCAATGACCCGATGTTTCGCCAATTTTTTGGCGATCAATTTGGACAGGGCCAGGCTCGTCCCATGCGAGAGCAGAGTCTCGGCTCGGGAGTTATTCTAACTTCCGATGGAACAATTCTTACCAACAATCACGTGGTTGAAGGAGCCACAGATATAAAGGTGTCGCTCAGCGACAAGCGTGAGTTTCAAGCCAAAGTGATCGGAATGGATTCGAAAACGGACATCGCGGTGCTGAAGATCGACGCCACGAATCTGCCGACTGTGCCACTGGGAGACTCGAACCAGTTGCAGGTTGGCGATCTGATTTTCGCCATTGGCGACCCTTTTGGAGTTGGTGAGACGGCCACCATGGGAATCGTGAGCGCAACGGGACGCGGCGGTTTTGGCATCGAGCACTATGAAAACTTTATTCAGACGGATGCGGCCATCAATCCCGGCAATTCCGGCGGCGCGATGATTGACATTCACGGCAACCTGGTCGGCATCAATACGGCCATTCTTTCTCACGGCGGTGGCGGGGAAGGCGGCAACGAAGGAGTGGGATTCGCTATTCCCATGAGCATGGCCAAGCCGATCATGGATCAGATTCTCACCCACGGCAAAGTGGTTCGCGGCTATCTGGGCGTCCATATTCAGGAGTTGACTCCGGAACTCGCAAGAGCGTTTGCCCTGAAAGACGGTGGCGGAGTGCTGATCGGAGATGTTTCGCCCGATACTCCAGCGGCTCAAGCGGGATTGAAAAAAGGAGATGTGATCCTTCAGGTGAACGGTCAGCCCGTAAATGCTCCCAATCAACTGCAGGTTCAAATCTCGCAATTCGCCCCTGGAACTCCCATTAAGCTGCAGATCTGGCACAACGGCGCTTCAGAAAATGTTTCCCTAAAGCTCGCTGAACTAAGCGAACACGATGACCAGCAAGCTTCCAGTGAAACCAGTGGCGCCGCTCTCGAAGGAGTGCAGGTCCAAGACCTCACTTCCGATATCAGTCAGGAACTCAATCTGCCCACCGGAACTCACGGTGTAGTCGTAACCTCTGTGGATCCGTCAAGCCCAGCAGCGGCGGCACAACCGCCTCTGAGGCGCGGAGACGTGATCCAGGAAATCAATCACAAACCGATTAATGGGACGTCTGACTACCAGCAAGCACTAGCGGGCGCTGATAAGCAGCCGGTATTGATCCTTGTTAATCACGGCGGCGTGACCGGGTACGTCGTGGTCGAGTCGCACTAGTTGCCTGGTGAAAAGCTGTAAGGTTAAAATCAGTCGATGGATGAGGGCACGCCGGTTCTGAACCGGCGTGCCTTCGTTGTCGAATCTAGCTTAGATTTTCCGCAACTAACCTTCCCAGCCGGGTTAGATTCATAAAGTGGGGCGAACTGTGCGCGAACCACACTTTAATCCGAGAGAAGCAGATCCTCCCTTTGTGGCAACCCAGTTGCATCGGGTTATCGCTTTCAACACGACTCGGGATAGAATAGTACTTGAGTCCTATTCACGACAACTCCCCGGCCTAGTACTAAGTAGTGTGAGCCGTACTTCTGTGTCGATGCAGCACAAATGAGCAACAGGGATACTTGGTGAAAAGCTATGGCGCCGATTAGAAGTCGAGCTGTCTTCAACGCATCGTTGCTCCCCGAGGCGCAGCCTCGCTGGGACCTGTTTAGTGCCGGCTTTGGGCTCCAGTGCCTCGCGGTTGCAGCACTGGTAATAATCCCGATGTTGATGCCTCAAAAGATGGAAGTTGTACGGCGATACTGGACTATGCCCATCGAGTCGCCTCCAGTAGTGGCCTGGAAGCCGCAGCCAGTCCAACCAGTAAAGCCAATCCCGATTAAGCGCGAGGTCGCGAAGGTCGTCGAGCCCCCCAAGCCGGTGGCTCCCGTCGAGATACCCAAGCCAAAAATTTACACGCCTGTAGCCACGGCCCCCGTGGCGAAGCCTGCTACCGCGCGGAAGAACACTCCGACTCCCGATGTCCCAATAGTTGCAAAGGCATTCCCAGATCAGAACCCTCCCGCTTCGATGGGGAGTTCTGCCATCCCGACTATTCGCAAGCCGCGAGAGGAAGTTCAAACAGGCGGCTTCGGCGATCCGGATGGAGTTGCAGCTAACGGCAAGACGAATCGTGCGGCAAACATTGCAGTGAAAGGCAGTTTTGACCTTCCTCCCGGCCCAGGCACTGGCAACGGCACCGGTGGCGCCAAGGGAGCAAAGGGAGTGATTGCCAGCACAGGTTTTGGCAACGGTGTTGCAGTTGGTGGTCCTGGCGGTTCCAATCACGGAACCGTTCAACAGGGTGGGTTCGCGGATGAACATGCAGTAGCAGCGGGGCCGAGAGTAAAGCAGGCCGCCGCGGTGTCGAACACCACCCCTCTTCATATTCTCTCCAAGCCAACACCGGCCTACACCGACGAAGGCCGTACAAAGAAAATTGAGGGTGACGTATTGTTGGAAGTTGTCTTCACGGCAAATGGTGAAGTGAAAGTTCAGCGTGTGGTGCAGGGGTTAGGCTACGGTTTAGATGATTCCGCCAAGGCCGCCGCGCGCCAAATACGATTTACGCCGGCTCAACAAGACGGCCAGCCAGTAGATTCAACCGCCATCGTCCACATCGTATTCGCATTGGCAAATTGATAGGGGGAACGGCAATGGTAACGTGGAAAAGTTTCTGTCTTTCGATATTCCTGGCCGGTAGCCTGGCGGGAATCGCGTCGGCCCAATCAACTCAGACAGCCGATCAAACGCAGCCGCAATCCGGAGTCACGGGTGCGCCGGTTACGACTGTTGACCAAGCAATCGATCGCGTCATCGCCCGAGAGCACGAAGAGATCGCTACCATTCGGCGTTTCAACCCCGTAATCGAAACTTATATTCAGGACATGAAGCCCGATAAGGAAATGGGCGCGATTCCAGTCAAGGACCACTATTTCCTGGGACAGGCAGATCTTTCGAAGGGTGTCCTGGATCGTTCAATGCTGGAGACCAAGAAGGGAAAAATGGCGGCCATCAACCCCATCGCGCATTTGAGCAGCATGTTCAGCTCTTCTTACATTCCCGATGGGTTCCTCCAGATGATTTACATCGACACGAACGGATTCGACCGCCAACACTATCAATTCGACTACGTTCGCCGGGAGTTCCTGGGCGAAGTTCGCTGCGTAGTCTTCGACCTGACCCCGCTGCCCAAATCTGGAAAAGGCCGGTTCAAGGGACGCATTTGGGCCGAGGATCAAGGCTTCGCGATTGTGCGATTTAACGGTGTGTATACGCCGGTCGCTGGAATCAACGGGTTTAATCTTCACTTTGACAGCTGGCGTTTGAACGTGCAGCCCGGCCTCTGGCTGCCCGCTTACATTTTCAGCCAGGAATCGGACCTGAAAGACTTCATGGGCAACCATGTGCGCTTCAAGTCGCAGAGCCGTCTATGGGGCTATAACTTGAAAAACGTGGGACGCCAGGAAGAATTCAGCGAACTGACAGTTGAGTCCGCGAACGCGATTCAGGATCAAGCCCCGTCACAGGACCGTTCACCGATTGAAGCGCAACGCGAATGGCAGCATCAGGCAGAAATTAACGTAGTCGACAGGCTGCAGCGCACCGGCTTAATCGCGCCTCCAGGCGAAGTGGATAAGGTTCTCGAAACGGTGGTCAATAATCTTGAGGTGACTAATAACCTCGACATTCAGCCGGACGTGCATTGCCGCGTCATGCTTACCGGCACGCTCGAGATGTTTTCGATCGGCCATACCATCGTTCTGAGCCGCGGATTGATTGACGTTTTGCCCGACGAGGCCAGCCTTGCCACTATGCTCGCGCAAGAGCTAGCCGATATCATCTTGACCAAACCTTCCACCGACCAATGGGGTTTCAACGACACAACTACCGTGACGGCCACCGAAGCGTTAGGGCACTTCAGTTTCAAGGATACCCCCGAACAAGTTCATCAAGACGGCGAGAAGGCCCTGGAGCTACTTAAGAATTCGCCTTACAAGGACAAGCTTGCAAGCGCGGGGCTCTTTCTGAAGCAACTCGACGCGGATTCCAAAACGCTTCCGGTTCTGATTAATCCGCACCTAGGCAACCGCATTTATCTCGCGGACCAGTTGATCAGCTCAGCACCCAACCTTCAGCCCACGAAAATCGACCAGATTGCAGCTCTACCGATTGGCGCGCGCTTGAAGGTCGATCCTTGGAGTGATCACGTGGAGTTAATCAAGGCGAAACCGCTGCCATTGCTTTCGGCCCGCGAAAAGATGCCGTTTGAGATTACTCCGTTTATGCCTTACTTGACGCGCTATCAGAAACCCGGCGCCGGGGTATCCGCGGAACCCACGAAGGCCGATTTGGCCAAGAGGGACAATCAACAGCCACAGCAACAACAGCAACAATAGATAGTTAACCTTTCTTGTTTTCGGTTAGAACGGCGGTTGGAAACATCCAGCCGCCGTTTTCTTTTGTGCGCCCCGGCGAGAGTTCAACTTGTCGTCACATCGGATGGAAGAAAACGCGTCTAAGAGCAAGAGGAAGTAGGTTGAGAGTCCGTCGTCCACCCGGGACGAGCGGCACTCAAAGCAGGTCAGAATTGAGAGGCAATTGCAGCCGCGCTTCGCAGCCTCGGTGCGCTTCGCGATTTTCGAGTGTGAGCGATCCGCCATGCGCTTCCGCAATCTGCCGGCTGAGCACCAAACCAATTCCCGACCCTCCCTGCTTGGTGGTAAAAAACGGGACGAAAAGGTTTGCCGCATTCGGTATGCCCGGCCCGTCATCCTGGACCCATACTCTCACTGCTCCATTCTCGCGTTCCCAGCCGACCCTTACGCCGCCGCCAGTTTCCAGAGACGCATCCACAGCGTTACGAAGAAGGTTGATGAGAAGTTGTTCCAACTGGTCCGGATCTGCCTGAATATTGGTTTCCGGGCCGGCCTCGATTTGTACGGAAAGGCGCGGCTCGAGTCCGACCACTCGTCTAACCCACATGCCTACATCCACAGGTTGGAAAACAGGCGGCGGAAGTTTGGCGAGACGCGCATACGCGCTCATGAACCGCGCCAAGCCATCCGTACGCGCTGCAATGATGTTCAGGCCGCTGCGCATATCTTCCTGCCAGTCCGGCGCGCGCTCCTTGCGATGTAGCATGCTGCCCAAATTTTCAGCGACTGATTTGATCGGAGCGAGCGAATTGTTCAGCTCGTGTCCCAGCACCCGAATCAAGCGCTGCCAGGCTTGGCGCTCTTCTTCGCGCAAAGCGCGGCTCAAATCCGTGATCACGAGCAATTGATGCGCCAGGCCGGCTTCGCGAAAATTCCCGCGATGAATCTCCCAGCGTCCTGACTTTCCGGGAAAAGTGATCTGCGCTATCTTCGGCGATTCTCCTTCCAGACATTCCAAAAGACCCAACTCTCCCGCAGTCAGCCCAAGAAGGCGTTTTTCCGATTGATTCAAGATTCGCTCGCCCGCGCGATTTACGAGACGCAGCCGGCCTGCTCCATCGAATGCAAAAACCGCGACATCGATTTCTTCCATCACTTTGCGAAGGAGTGCGGTAGCTTCCAGGGCGCCTAGGCGTTGCTGGCGCAGGGTTTCACCCAAGGCGTTTACCTCGCGCAAAACTTCGCCCAGCGCATCGTCGCGGTTAGCCCCCCGCGCTCTTATGGAGAAATCACCTTCGCGTAGCGCAGCGAGAAGATTCGAAAGCGTTCGCAAGGGAAAGATCACGCGGCTTTGAGCGGAGAATGCAAAACTCAACCAGGCGATTACCATTATTACAGTGAGAGTCCACTGGAGCTTGGAAGTGTAAGGTCCAACCCAAAGCAGAATGAGCGCGACGACTGTGCTTCCTAGACCGGCAGCCAGCGCTAGAAGCAAAATGCGGCGTTCGTGCAGAAGGGGCTTCACAGGCTGTATTTTTGCAGACGCCGGTAAAGCGCGCTACGGCTTAGTCCAAGGGCCTTGCTGGCATGGCTCACGTTGCCGCCAAAGCGTGCGAGAGCTTTTTGGATCAGCACGCGCTCGACATCTTCAATACTCATTTCATCCAGGCGCAAAGATGCTTCGCGCGCGGGACGAAGTCCCAAATCTCCTGCGCGAACCTGCGGGCCTTCGGCCAGCAGAACAGCGCGCTCAATGGAATGATCCAGCTCGCGAATATTTCCAGGCCACGGGTGGTCAAGCAGAACTTGCAGCGCCACAGGCTCGAAGCCTTCAAGTTGCTTGCGATAGCGCTGCGCCGACTGGCGCAGAAAGTGATGCGCGAGAATTGAAATGTCCTCCTTGCGTTCGTGCAGCGGAGGCAGGTGAATTTCAATGGTATTCAAACGAAAGAGCAAATCTTCGCGGAAGCGGCCGGCGGAAACCTCGGTCTGGACGTCCGCATTGGTGGCCGAAATAATCCGGACGTCCACGCGCCGCGTGGTCGAAGATCCTACCCGTTCAAGCTCTCCGGTTTCCAGTGCCCGCAAAAGTTTGGCCTGAAGATTCATAGGCACATTCGCAATTTCGTCAAGAAACAGCGTGCCGCCGTCAGCCAGCTCGAAGCGTCCGACACGATCCGATTTCGCGTCCGTGAACGCGCCCTTCACATGGCCGAACAACTCGCTCTCGAAGACGCCTTCAGGCAATCCTCCGGCATTCACGGTCACGAGCGGTCTGCCGGATCGCGGAGAAAGAGCGTACAGAGTGCGCGCGACGACTTCCTTGCCCGTCCCGTGATCCCCGGTAATCAGGACGTTTGCGTCTGACGGGCCCACGCGCGCGATCAAATCCATTACCGGACGCATCGCCGCCGATTCCGCAATCATCACAGGACGTCCGTCGGCGCGCAGCAGCCGGTTCTCGGCTTCCAACCGCTGGCTTTTTCGCAAGGCCTGCGAGAGCTCGATCTGGGTCTTCAGGATTGCGAGCAGCCGCGCGTTTTCCCACGGTTTCTGGATGAAATCTTTCGCTCCTCGGCGCATGGCTTCCACGGCGAGTTCCAGGCTTCCCCATGCCGTCATCACGATGATGGGGAGCGTGCTGTCTTTTGCGCGAATATTTGAAAGCAGGTCGAGTCCCTCCTGGCCGGAAGTGGTATCGCGCGCGTAGTTCAAGTCCATCAGGAGCGCGTCGAATTCGCGCGCTTCGAGCGCGGCTAAAACCGCTGCCGGCGAGGCTACTGTTTCAGTCTCGAATCCCTGGCCTTTCAATAGTAAGCGCAACGCTTCGCGAATGTCCGGCTGATCGTCGGCGACGAGTATTCGTGATCGAACAGTATGTGGTGGCATCATTTTGCGAACGCTATCTCCCTGAATTTTGGCGCCCTCTTCGTTCTGTACTGCATCCGGTTGAAAGTTCACTTTGGTTTCTCACTCCTAG